>ERZ1106915.43-NODE-43-length-177047-cov-14.209422_pt1 | contig 177047 bp, 160 predicted proteins | sample MGYA00403653_ERZ1106915 | MGnify/ENA primary metagenome ERZ1106915 (study PRJEB35170, sample SAMEA104062404) | human gut metagenome | biome: human gut; feature: human-associated habitat; material: faeces | place: Denmark | collected 2012-06-06 ...
CACACACAAAAGTCCTACAAATTGTCTTCCGGGATGCGGACATGACCCGCGGAGTACTCCAAACTTGGAAAGACACGGATCATCAAAGATGCAAACATTCGGCTGGTTAGAAATCCACATTTTTGAACCGAATTTCCAGCTGCATTTCCACATGAAATCCCCAAGTGTATTTCTTCTCATAATATTATTTATTATTCCTAGTAGCGGAGTGCTTTTTTCAATGCCATGGAAACCGCTGTTCCGATAACGAAACATACGATCGCCTCGACAACACCGTTCACGCCGACAAATGCTGCGATAAACGGAATCACTTTCGTCATGCCGAACTGCTCACGCATTGTTCCTGCGAACAGGATTACCAGTGTTCCCATAAAAAATGTGGTGTTCAGCAGCGGACAGCAAAGGCTGGCAAGCGTTACCGAACCTGCGGAAGGCATTTTGGTCTTCTTCAGTCCCGCATAGATCAGTCCGGTCAGCCATCCGTCCAGAATACGTGTCGGAACGCATACCAGGAATGTAAATACTGGGTTCACGCCAAGAAGAAGCGTACCAAATGCACTCATTCCAAAGCACTGGATAAAGCTTGTGATACCGAACACGCCGCCTAAGATTGCTCCTGCCGCCGGTCCCAATGTTACAGCTCCTACCGCAACTGGTATGACAATCAGGGTAATCTCAAGACCCGCTGTCTTTATGTAACCAATCGGGGTAAAAGCCATGAGTAAGATGATGGCGACTAAAAGCGCCATCTCCACGAGATACTTCGTGGAAAATTTCGACTTCGTCATAGTCTTTTCCTCTTTTCTATACATTTTGTTTATGGTTCCTGTCTGCCAGGAACTTTTTGCATCTTTTGCAGTATATCACTATGTGAAATATTTATCAAGCGGTTGGCACCACAAGACCGCATTTTTTCCGCCAGGTTCCTGCCAGATACCTTCCCACGAAGCAGAGCACACGGAATACCCAGTCAATCACCATGGCAGCCCACACCCCGACTGCCATCCATCCCATGTGAACGCCAAACAGGTAGCTGAAACCGATGCGGAAGGTAATCATGGAAAAAATCGACACAACCATCGTGTATTTTACATCATTGCAGGCGCGGAGCATATTCGGCAGCACAAACGACGCCGGCCACAGGAAGATCGCCATTCCATCATGAATCATGACCAGAATGTAGGACAGGCGCGTCGTCTCCTCTCCCAGTCCATAGATCTGTAAAATCCACGGCAGCAGAAGTAAAATGATGCTGTTGATGACCGCCGTATAAAAATAGGTCTCTCCCAGCAGCTTTTTGGTGTAATAGCGCACCTGTCCTTCTTCTCCGGCTCCAACACAGCGTCCGATCACAGTAATCATCGCAAGGCTCATCGCCTGTCCCACAATACATCCCATGGAATCCAGACTGTTCGCCACCCCGTTCGCCGCGATCTGGCTGGTGCCGAACGCAGCTATGATGCTGACCACAAGCACACGTCCCAGCTGGAAGATACCGTTTTCAATTCCGCTCGGGATGCCGATAAAAAGAATCCGCTTCACAATCGTTGCGTCCACTTTAAATTTTCCTCTGGTGAGAAAGACCAGATTGTCCGGGTTATGCAGCAGCGTAAAAAGCACCACTCCTGCCACACCGCGGGAAACCAACGACGGAATGGCGACTCCCGCTACTCCCAGTTTCAGCACATACACGCCGATTGTATTTCCCACAACGTTGATGACATTCATCAGCAGCGATATTTTCAATGTGATCTGCGCATTCCCCATCGAACGGTACAGCGCCGCACACGAGTCATACACTGCGAGAAGCGGAAATGAGAACACGGAGATAATGAGATAGATGATCGCATTCTGCATAACATCCGCCTCAATCTGTCCGAAGAATAATCCGAGGATCTGCCTGTGAAAAAGAAGTACCAGTACACTGATACCGATCGTGATCGCCGCCTCTGTAAACACAAGCTGTCTGGCAGACCGACAGGCTTCCTCTCTCCTTCCCGCACCGATACACTGTGACGTTACCACCGCACCGCCGGTCGCAAGCGCCGCCAGCACACTGATGATTAAGTTGTTAAACATGTCTACCAGCGACACGCCGGAAACTGCCGCTTCTCCCGCCGAGGAAATCATCATCGTATCTGCCATTCCCACGGTGATGGCAAGCGTCTGTTCTAAGATCAGCGGAATAATCAGTTTCCGCAAATCTTTTTTACTGAATAATCGATTTTCTGTTACTGTCTGTCTCACGTTCTTTCACTCCTTCGGAATGACAATAATACGCAAAACGGCAACTGTCAAGCTCGTGAAATAAAAACATAAAAACTCCCGCATGACAGACGCCACATCTGCCACGCGGGAGTTCTTTTCACCTATGTACTTTTCTTTGCTTATTTGCCAAGTTCTGCCTTTAACGCAGTGGTCAGTGCCGGAACGATCTTGTTGAGATCTCCTACCAGACCATAATCTGCAACGTCGAAGATCGGTGCATCCTCATCCTTGTTGATAGCAACGATGAGATCAGAATCCTCCATACCTGCAACGTGCTGGATAGCTCCGGAAATACCGATTGCGAAGTAGATCTGCGGACGTACCGTCTTACCTGTCTGTCCTACCTGTAAATCTACCGGCAGCCAGCCATTCTCAACTACGGCACGGGAGCAGCTTACGGTACCACCAAGTACCTCTGCCAGATCCTCGAGAAGCTTGAAGTTCTCCTTGGAACCAACACCACGTCCACCGGATACCAGGATCTTTGCATCCATGATGTTCGCTGTATTCTTAACAGCCTTTACAATGTTTAAGATCTCTACATATCTGTCATTCGGGGTGAATCCCGGATTGTACTCTACCACATTTACCTTAGCGCCTGCAATCGGAGCGATCTTCTGCATAACACCCGGGCGTACAGTAGCCATCTGCGGACGGTTGTACGGGCACGCGATCGTTGCGATCGTGTTACCACCAAATGCAGGACGTGTCATAAGAAGCTGATTGTGCTGCTGCTCCTGTCCAGCTGCTGCGTTCAGCGGGAAATCGCCGATCTCAAGCATCGTACAGTCAGCAGTAAGACCTGTCTTCACACGAGCGGAAACAGTAGGTCCGAGGTCACGACCGATTGCAGTTGCGCCAACCAGCATGATCTCCGGCTTGTACTCATTGATCACAGATGCCAGTGCATGTGCGTACGGCTCTGTTCTGTAGTCTTTTAACTGCGGATCGTCTACCACGATGACTCTGTCAGCGCCGTACTCAGCGAGCTGATCTGCCAGCTCCTTAACGCCGGAGCCAATCAATACTGCAGTTACTTCTGTGTTTAAATCCTTTGCCAGCTCTTTTCCTTTTCCAAGTAACTCGAAAGCAACGCCGTCTAATACGTTGTCAACCTGCTGTGCAAAGACAAATACTCCTTTATATTCTTCTAAACCCATTTTATTCACCACTTTTCCTTATATTTGTTAGATAATGTGCTTCTCTTTGAACTTGCCGATCAAGTATGCTACGGACTCATCCGGATCAAGGACAACCTTCTCGCCTGCGCCCTTACGTACCTTGTCAGATGCCTTTGCGATCTTTGTCGGTGATCCCTTTAATCCAAGATCAGAATCATCTACATCCTTAAGATCTGCTCTTCCCCATACGGTAACTTCCTTATCGTATGCGTCGAAGATTCCGCCCGGAGTCATGTAACGCGGCTGATTCAGTTCGGAAAGTGCTGTGATCAGGCACGGCATCTTTGCCTTTAACTCATGGTATCTGTCCTCGTACTGACGCTGAACAACGACATATTCTCCATCGATCTTGATGTCCTGTGCGTAGGAAATAACCGGAAGTCCCAGATGCTCTGCGATCTGCGGTCCTACCTGAGCGGTATCACCATCGATCGCCTGACGTCCGGTGATGATCAGATCGTAATCCAGATTGCGGAGTGCGCCTGCGATTGTGGTGGAGGTAGCCCATGTATCAGCTCCGCCTAACACACGATCTGTTACAAGGATTCCTTTGTCTGCGCCCATTGCCATTGCCTCACGAAGCACCTCGTCTGCCTTCGGAAGACCCATGGTAAGAACGGTTACTTCTGCGCCGTACTGCTCTTTTAATCTAAGTGCTGCCTCAAGACCTGCTTTGTCATCCGGGTTCATGATGGTAAGCATTGCAGCTCTGTCTAATGTACCGTCCGGGTTGAACTTAACGCCGCCCTTGGTATCTGGTACCTGTTTAATACATACTACGATATTCATGTATTTTTCACTCCTTATATTTTTATATTATGCCACGGATTACGACTATTTCAGTAATGCACCAGAGATAACCATTCTCTGAACCTCACTGGTTCCCTCGTAGATCTCTGTGATCTTTGCGTCACGCATCATACGCTCTACATCGTACTCTCTGATGTAACCGTATCCACCAAACAGCTGGACAACCTCTGTGGTAACAGCCATAGCAGTCTCTGCTGCGAACAGTTTTGCCTTTGCGGCCTCTACGGAATATACCTTCTGTGTTGCCTTTGCCATAGCAGCTTTGTATACAAGAAGCTGTGCAGCCTCAATTCTTGCAGCCATGTCAGCCAGCTTGAACTGTGTATTCTGCTGCTGGGCAATCGTACGACCGAACTGCTTTCTCTCCTTGGTGTATGCGATTGCGCGGTCTAATGCGCCCTCTGCGATACCAAGTGCCTGAGCAGCAATACCGATACGTCCGCCATCCAGTGTGTGCATAGCGATCGGGAATCCCTTGCCCTCTACGCCAAGCAGGTTCTCCTTCGGGATTCTGCAATCCTCGAAGATCAGCTCGTATGTAGATGATCCGCGGATACCCATCTTCTTCTCCTTGGTTCCGAAGGAGAAGCCCGGAGCTCCCTTATCTACGATAAATGCAGAGAAGTTCTTCTTCTTTCTGCCTCTCTTATCCTCTGTTACGCTTGTGATTGCGATTACGATGTAAACATCTGCAACCTTACCATTTGTGATGAAGCACTTAGAGCCGTTTAATACCCACTCGTCTCCGTCTAATACAGCCTTGGTCTGTGCGCCCTGCGCATCGGTTCCTGCACCCGGCTCAGTCAGTGCGAATGCACCGAGCTTCTCGCCTGTTGCAAGCGGCTTAACGTATTTCTGCTTCTGATCCTCTGTACCGTAGGTCATAATCGGATCGATGCAGAGAGAAGTATGTGCAGAAACAATAACACCTGTTGTAGCGCATACCTTGGACAGCTCCTCTACGCACATTACATAGGTGAGCGGGTCACAGCCCTGTCCGCCGTACTCCTTCGGTACCGGGATGCCCATGAAGCCGAGCTTCTGCATCTTCTTCACGTTCTCAACCGGGAATTCCTCTGTCTCATCTACTTCCTGAGCGAGAGGCTTTACCTCGTTCTCAGCGAACTCTCTGAACAGGGAGCGCGCCATTTCATGTTTCTTGTCTAAAGTGAAATCCATGATATCATTTCCTCCATTATTACCTTATATTTTACTGAGCATCAACCGGGGTCTTTGTACGGTCAGCATTGTATACATAGAATCCCTTGCCGCTCTTTGCGCCAAGATTGCCGCCGCGAACCATCTTGCGGATTAACGGGCATGCGCGGTACTTGCTGTCGCCTGTCTCTTTGTAGAGAACATCCATGATTGCAAGGCAGATATCCAGACCAATGAAATCACCTAACTCAAGCGGTCCCATCGGATGATTTGCGCCGAGTTTCATTGCTGCATCGATACCTGCGATATCAGATACACCTTCCATCTTAATGAAAGCTGCCTCATTGATCATCGGGATTAAGATACGGTTTACAACGAAGCCTGCTGCCTCATTTACCTGTACCGGAGTCTTGCCGATCTCTACAGAGATCTTCTTGATCGCCTCAACGGTCTCTTCCGGTGTATTCACACCTGCGATAACCTCGATTAACTTCATACGGTCTGCCGGGTTGAAGAAATGCATACCTACCATTGGACGGGTCAGTCCGTTGCCGATCTCTGTGATGGAAAGGCTGGATGTGTTGGATGCAAAAATGCACTCTGGCTTTGCAATCTTATCCAGCTCCTGGAATGTAGTCTTCTTAACGCCCATATCCTCGAAAGCCGCCTCTACGATGAGGTCACAATCCTTGCAAAGGTCTTCCTTTAAGCCTGGGGTAATCTTTGCGAGAATGCCGTCTACTGCTTCCTGTGTCATTTTTCCTTTCTCGACAAGTCTTGCATAGCCTTTCTTGATCTTCTCTTTTCCGCCGTCAGCCCACTCCTGCTTGATGTCGCAGAGTGCTACTTCATATCCGTCTACCTGGGCAAATGCTTTTGCAATACCCTGTCCCATTGTTCCTGCACCAATAACTCCAACTTTCATGTCTGTACCTCCTGAAATATCATATATATATTCTAATAACTGATTCTATGCCTTTTAATAAAATAGGAACAAAGATTCCTATTACGCAAAGCAAGAACTTCTCCGGTGCCGCCCACAGGCTGGCGCCGGTTCAGAAGTTCTCATAACTGCATTAGTCTCTCTCAACGATGGTAGAGCATCCCATACCACCACCGATGCACAGAGTAGCAAGACCTCTCTTTGCGTCTCTCTTCTGCATCTCATGTAATAAGGTAACAAGGATACGGCATCCGGAAGCTCCTACCGGGTGACCAAGTGCGATTGCACCGCCGTTTACGTTTACCTTGGACATATCAAACTTCAGATCTCTTGCAACTGCAACAGACTGTGCTGCGAATGCCTCGTTTGCCTCGATCAGATCCATATCATCGATGGTAAGTCCTGTTCTCTCAAGTACCTTTCTGGTAGATGCAACAGGTCCGACACCCATGATCTCAGGCTCTACTCCGCCGAGTGCTCCGGCTACCCATGTTGCCATCGGCTTAACGCCAAGCTCTTTTGCCTTCTCCTCGCTCATAACAACGATTGCAGCTGCACCATCGTTAATACCGGAAGCGTTACCTGCGGTTACCAGTCCGCCCTCTTTGCCGGAGCAGCATTTTAACTTGGACAGTGACTCAGCTGTTGTGCCAGGACGCGGTCCCTCATCTTTTGCGAACATAACGGTCTCTTTCTTAACCTTAACCGGAACCGGAACGATCTCGTCATCGAACTTGCCCTCAGCGATTGCCTTCTCGCACTTCTGCTGGCTGTTTGCGGAGAACTCATCGAGTTCTTCTCTTGTAAGACCATACTTCTCACATACGTTCTCAGCTGTGATCATCATGTGATAGTGGTTGAATGCATCGGTGAGTGCATCGTTTACCATGGTATCAATGATGGTCGCATTGTTCATACGATATCCAAAACGAGCCTTCGTCATGGCATAAGGAGCCATGGACATGTTCTCCATACCACCTGCAACAACGATATCTGCCTGACCAGCCAGAATCATAGTAGCTGCTTCATTGACACATTTCAGTCCGGAACCACATACAACGTTCAGAGTAACTGCCGGTACTTCGATCGGAAGTCCTGCCTTGATGGAAGCCTGACGTGCAACGTTCTGTCCCTGTGCTGCCTGGATAACACATCCCATCAATACTTCATCTACCTGCTCCGGCTTCACGCCAGCTCTGTTCAATGCCTCTTTGATTACGATTGATCCCAGCTCTGCTGCCGGAGTATTGCTCAGTGCTCCACCCATCTTGCCGATAGCGGTACGGCATGCGCCTGCTAAAACTACTTTCTTTGCCATTTTGAATTCTCCTTTCAGTTTTACACACAAAACCCCGTATGTACGGGGAATTTGTTCCTCTTTAAAAATAATTTTGCCGAAAAACGCTGTTAATTTTTTAACAATCTTTTTGCTAAAAAAAATAAATTCAACTTTGCAGTTAAAATTTATGTTTCTCCCTCTTTTTTTCACAAGGTGCATTTTAAATAATCGGCGTTTTTACTAGCTTTTTAATACTTTTTCATGCTACCATATTTCACTCTTAAATGCAATAACTTTCTTCTTTTTTCATCTTTCTAAAGTTTTCTTTACGCTCCTTTTTCCCCCTCTATACGTCTGTTTTACAGTCTTTTTTTGTTAAAAATTTATCATGCAAATTTTATTTTCCAAACAAAAACAAAGCGATTCTTGTGTACTTTTCACAAAAATCGCCCTGCTGCCATTCTGCGGTTTTCCGCACTTTTTTCACTTCTAATAGAATACATGGTTTCCAATTACGGTTCCCTGTATGATGCCGTTATTCTGTCTGAAATACAGGCAGCCCACCGTAATATTGCCGTTTAGCACATCCTGCGCCGCCTGAAGGCAGCTTCCGTCCACACCCGCTTCCAGACGATACGCCAGTCTGCCGCTCGCCACCGGCGAGAACTGACCGCTCTGGTAAATCACACCCGAGACAGAGTTCGGAAAATACGAACTCTTCACACGGTTTATCACGACGCTTCCGACCGCGAGCTTCCCGTCGTAGGATTCTCCGCCCGCCTCGCACTGGATGATTGCTCCAAGCAGGTACTGGTCACTGTCCGTCGGCACATAGACCACGGTGGAGGTATCCTCCTTCTCCTGCTCCTTAATCGCCGCCAGACGCGCAGCGTCCTCCTTCGCCTTCTGGATCTCCAGCTGCTTCTCGTACTCGACCATCTGGTTGATCTTATCCTCCAGGTCCGCGACGTTGGACTGCGCATCCGCCAGATCTTCCTGTGTCTGCGCCAGATTCGCCTTGGTGGTGTTGATGAGACTGCTGACGTTCGCCTGCTTTTTCTTCATGTCATCCTGCATCGCCACCAGCTCGGTCATATCACTCTCCAGATCTTCCTTCTGGGCGGCTATCTGCTCCTGCAGATCCTGGTATTCCACAAGCTTTTTTCTGTCGTAGGCGTTGATGTCGGTAATATATTCCGTGCGGTTCAGGAAGTCGGAAAAAGATTCCGACTCCGCAAGCATCTGCCATACCGGCGTGCTTCCGTTCTCATACATGAACTGAATCCGCAGCTTCATATCCTCATACTGTTTCGCAGACTGTGCCTCCGCCGCAGCCAGATCCTCCTTCGCCTGGTCAATCTCCCCCTGTTTGTCCGAAATCTGCCCCTCCAGGTCATTGATCTGTGCGACAATATCGGAAAGCTGACCGTTTAACCCGCTAAGATCCGACTCCAGTGCGTCCTTTTTGCCGGAGATGTCATTGACGGTATCCTCGGCATCCTTTTTCTGATCTTTCAGATCCTCAATCTGATTCTTCGCATCATTTATGTTGTCCTGTGTCGTCTCGGCATAAGATGTATTTGCCAGAAGCAGGCACATTACCAGCGCCGCTCCCGCCACGCGTCTCCACGGAATCTGTATCATAAGTACCTCTTTCTCCGGAAAAGTAGGATTTTCTTTCAAAAACCCCGGTTCTAAGAGTATCATATCAGATTGTATTTCAGCTTTCAATATGCTATCATAGAGGGAAGATAAAGAGGATTTTGGTATGACAATACCGGAAGAGGGGGAGATAATCATGCAATTTGTCAAAACTGCTGATCTAAAGCCCGGTATGCGCCTTGCAAAGCCAATCTACAACAGGATGGGGGTTCTGTTATACGAACGGGATACAAGGCTCACGATCCAGGGTATTAACAGTATTGAGAATTTTGGTCTGATCGGCATTTTTATTCTGGAGCCGGCTGAACCGCTGCCGCCGCTTTCGCGGGAAGATCTGGAGTTTGAACAGTTCCAGACCATCTACATGTTCAAGTTAAAGGACAACATGGACAAGCTTGTCGACAATCTTGTCCCGTCCACACTGCTCTCGCTGGTCGATGATATCCAGCGGCATTACGGCAGTCTTGACCACAAGCTGAATTTTACGCAGACACTCCGCAGTTCCGCGGACTTTGTATACAAACACTCGATCAGTGTCGGTATCCTATCCGCAATGATCTCCAATGAGATGCAGCTCCCGGCAGAAGATATCCGGGCGCTGATCACGGCTTCCCTGCTGTATGATTTCGGTTATCTGTATGTTCCACAGGCCATCCTCGACAAGGGCGACGACCTCTCGGACAGCGACCGGAATTTTATCCAGATGAATCTGGAACGCGGTTATGAATCAATCCGCCCGCGCTATGAGGAGTGCAATCTTCCGAAGATTTCCTTAGAGATTATCCAGCAGTTCATCTTCCAGAAGAGTCAGACCTTAAAGATCAAGGATCCTTCCCCGGAGACACGTCTGCTCTGTGATATTTTAAAGGTGGCAGATCAGTTTGACCGGCTTACCGCCATGAATATTAACAATCCGCCGGTCTCTGAGGTTGCCGCGATGTCTTTTTTGCGCAGACACAGCCGGACCTACAATCCGCGCGTCGTTGCCGCACTGGCGGAATGCATCCACATTCTCCCGACCGGCGCGTGCGTTGATCTCTCCGACGGTGAGAAGGCGCTCGTCCTCGTGGAAAATGCCGCGGATTTTACCCGCCCGATGATCTTAAAATTCTCCAACAATATGATCTACGATCTGAGTGATCCGGTCATCGGAGATTCCCTGCGTGTGACGGACATCATGAAAACCATGGACAACCGGATTGCGATCGACGAGGAGGCGCTCGAGCATTTTGTCGCAGACCAGTACATCCGTGAGACGGCTGACCGTTTCCGGCAGAAAAAGCTTGCCATCGCACAGCGCAAGCAGAAAGCTGCCCAGAAGAAGAGCATGGATGATCTTTTGGACAATGCCAGAGTGCTTACACCTCCGCCCATTGCACCGGTACCGGAAGAGGACGCTTCCCCGATCAGGAAAGCGCCCCGCAAGCGTATGAAACTGGTTTAATATTTTATGTGAAGGGTGGGAACGGCGTATCGTTCCGGATGCAGCCCGGTGTGAAGCATCCTAACCGCCAAATCCGGCATTTCTAGCCGCATCGTGTTTGACATTCTCGATGATCCGTGTCTTTCCAAGTTTTGAGCACTCCACGAGGTGTGTCCGCAGGTTGCAGACAATTTTAGGACTTTCGTGTGTGTCCCTTACTGTCATCGCTGAACAAAACATAACCGCGCGAAGCCGATGTCTGAGCAGGTATCTGCCGTGTCTTCAATAGCAGATGCCTGCGAGTTTCGGTTCGCGCGGTTTTATATTGTCTGTGAAGCGATGACATTAGGGACACCAGGAAGTCCGCCCATTGTCTGCAACCTGTCGGACACATCCTGTGGATTGTCAAAACGTGGCAAAGACACAGAATAAAATGTCAAACACGACGTGGAAGAAATGCTCGTATTTTGCTTCAAGGATGCTTCACACCGGGCTGCATCCGGAACTTATATCCTCCCCCCTGCATATACAGCGCGGTTATTTTGCTTCCACATAAGGATTGTTTTCCGCCATCCGGCGCGCCTGGCGCGGAGTACAGTGGTAACGCTCCTTAAACATCCGGTAAAAAAGCTTCTGATTAAAGAAGCCATGCCGCTCCATGATCTCCTGTACCGGATCGTCCGTGTGCAGCAGATCCTGATAGATATAATTGAGCCGCACCTGATTTACATAGCGCATAAACGAGCTGCCGGTGCTCTGCTTAAAGAACCGGCAGAAGTATTCCCGGTTGAGCCCCAGTTCATCCGCCGCTTCCTGCAGCGTCATTTCTTCCCTGTAGTGATGATCCACATACATACAGATCTGCTCCAGCCGCTCCATCTTCCCCGCCCTCGTCTGCGTTGCCACCATGGAGACAGGTTCCGAAAAATGTTCCACCAGACATGCCAGCAATTCCAGAATCCGCGCCGTGCTTTTTAACCGGTACGTCTCATTCTGATTCACATAAAGCACCGTCAGTTCTTTTAAATACCCGCAGATTTCATTGTAATATTCCTGCTGCCCTGGACGGAGACGCTGTCCCGCGCAGCGGATCGCAAAAGGTTCCGCCTCCGGCAGATAGCGCCGCAGAAGCTGCCTTGACACGTGGATACAGATTCCCATTGTCTGCGGCAGCGCATAGATGACTTCATGAATTCTGGCATAGTCCATCACAACCGCGTCCAACGGATTCAGTTCGTATTCCTCACCCTCCATATGCACAGTGGCATGCCCGTTTAATATGTAGAGAATCTCCATCTCCCGGTGCCAGTGAAACGGAGAGTTATGATCCATCGTAACAAACCGGATATCAAAGCCGACGTCCGGTTCGAGCGTAACATTTTCATATGTATTTTTCTGTTCTTCCATTTTTTCTCCTAAAAGTCAATATCACCCAACTTTTTGCTAATATCTTATCTATAATATTACCATATTTCCGTGTATTATAATAGCTGTCAAAGGGAAAACCTTTGATGAACAAGCAAAAATGTACCAATTCAATAAAGGAGGAAATTATTATGTTAGCAAAAATCAAAGCATTCTTCATGGAGAATATCGACGGAGTCGCAATGAGTGTTGAAGCAATGTACGGAGTTGACATTCATCCATATTACAACTAATCCCGGAGCAACGCCATGACAACAGAAAATTTTACCAAAAAAGAGCCTGTAACGGTGCGATGAGTTCTCATCCATCCGTATACAGGCTCTTTCTTATTTCATAAGAAATACCTTGACACATTAATGTACGAAAGTAGGTCCTTCCTATGAAATAAGAATCGCTCCGCGCGGATGCGCAGCTCGCGGTATGGAAAATATCGCTTTGCGAACCGCTCGCGCGCGGAGAATCTCGCAAGCGAGATTCTTTTTTTTGTTTATAAATTCTTCACTTTCGCAATATCAACCGGAGTCAGCGTATCCATCGCTGTCTCAAGGCTTCTTGCAAGTGCGTTTGCCGTATCCATCGCTGTGATACAGTACACGCCGGTCTCGATCGCATTTCGGCGGATCAAAAAGCCGTCGCGCGTCTTGTCTCCATTGCCCTGTGTCGGAGTATCGATCACAAGATCAATCTTATGACCAAGGATCAGATCCATGACATTCGGGGATTCCTGTGTGATCTTATTGACACGCAGCGCATTCACCCCATGCTCCTGCAAATATTTTGCGGTGCTTCTGGTCGCGTAGATCTTGTAGCCGAGCGCTTCAAAGCGCTTTGCAACACCAACGGCCTCCGGCTTGTCCGCATCCTTTACCGTCATAATCATCTGCTTATATTTCGGCAGTGTCACTCCGGCGCCAAGGAACGCCTTATACAATGCCTCGTTGAATGTCTTTGCAATACCAAGGCACTCACCCGTGGACTTCATCTCCGGTCCAAGGGAAATCTCCGCTCCGCGCAGCTTCTCAAACGAGAATACCGGCATCTTGATGGCAATGTAATCAGCCGTCGGTGCAAGTCCCGGCTCATAGCCAAGTCCGCGGATCGTATTTCCGATAATGACCTTCGTTGCGAGATCGACAATCGGAATACCGGTCACCTTGCTGATGTACGGCACGGTTCTTGAAGATCTCGGGTTTACCTCGATGACATAGACTTCTTCATTCATCGCAATAAACTGGATGTTGATCAGTCCGATGACATGCAGTGCCTGTGCCAGGCGCTTCGTATATTCCACGATCGTCTCTTTTACATGGTCGCTGATCGTCGGCGCCGGATAGACGGAAATACTGTCTCCCGAATGGACACCGGTTCTCTCGATGTGCTCCATGATACCCGGAATCAGGATGTCCGTTCCGTCGCATACGGCATCGACCTCGATCTCCTTGCCCTGCAGATATTTGTCAACAAGGATCGGGTGATCCTGTGCAATCCGGTTGATGATGCCGATGAATTCCTCGATCTCGTCATCGTTAAACGCGATCTTCATGCCCTGTCCGCCGAGTACATAGGACGGACGCACAAGCACCGGATAGCCCAGACGGTTCGCCACTTCCTTCGCTTCCTCCGCGGTAAATACCGTTCCGCCTGCTGCTCTCGGAATTTTGGTCTTCTCGAGAATCTCATCGAAGAGCTCACGATCCTCCGCAGCGTCGACGTCCTCCGCCTTGGTTCCGAGGATCTTCACGCCCATCTTCATCAGGCTCTCCGTCAGCTTGATCGCAGTCTGTCCACCAAACTGCACCACCGCACCGTCCGGCTTCTCAAGCTTTACGATGGCTTCCACATCCTCCGGTGTCAATGGCTCAAAGTACAGCTTATCCGCAATATCAAAGTCTGTCGATACGGTCTCCGGGTTGTTGTTGACGATGACGGTCTCCCAGCCTTCTTTTGCGAATGCCCAGGTACAATGTACGGAGCAGTAATCAAACTCGATTCCCTGTCCGATACGGATCGGTCCGGAACCAAGTACCAGCACCTTCTTGTTCGGATGTGTCTCTTCCGCCTCATTCTCGCTGCCGAATACGGAATAGTAGTACGGTGTGGTCGCCTCGAACTCCGCCGCACAGGTATCTACCATCTTGTATGCTGCCACGATACCGTTAGCGTAGCGCATATCGTGGATCTCTGTCTCGGTCTTGCCGGTCAGTTCTGCGATCACCTTATCCGGGAACTCAATTCGTTTTGCCTCTTTTAACAGTTCTACCGTAAGCGGCTCGCTCTTTAACTTCTGCTCCATCTCAACCAGGATTGCCAGCTTATCGATGAACCACTTATCAATCTTGGTAATATCGTGAATCACATCGTAATCCATACCACGGCGCAGTGCCTCTGCGATCACCCAGATTCTCCGGTCATCCACAACGTGAAGCTGTTTTACCAGTTCCTCTCTGGAAAGTCCGGTAAAATCATAGGACATCAGGCTGTCCACATGCTGCTCCAAGGAACGGATCGCCTTCATCAAGGCTCCCTCGAAGTTATTGCAAATACTCATAACCTCTCCGGTTGCCTTCATCTGTGTGGTCAGTGTACGTTTTGCGGTAATGAATTTATCGAACGGCAGTCTCGGAATCTTGACAACGCAGTAGTCAAGCATCGGCTCAAAGCTTGCGTAGGTTTTTCCGGTGATGGCGTTCTTGATCTCGTCAAGCGTATAGCCAAGCGCGATCTTTGCAGCAACTTTTGCAATCGGATAACCGGTCGCCTTGGATGCAAGCGCGGAGGAACGGGACACTCGCGGGTTTACCTCGATGACGCAATACTCAAAACTCTCCGGATTGAGTGCATACTGCACATTACATCCGCCCGTGATATTTAATTCAGATATAATATTTAAAGCAGAGGTACGGAGCATCTGATATTCCTTGTCGCCCAGCGTCTGTGACGGTGCGACTACGATGGAGTCACCGGTGTGCACGCCGACCGGATCAATATTCTCCATATTACATACCGTGATGCAGTTGCCGTTCGCATCACGCATTACCTCGTACTCGATCTCTTTCCAGCCTGCGATGCAGCGCTCCACGAGCACCTCTCCGACACGGCTTAAACGGAGTCCGTTTGTCAGGATCTCGATCAGCTCGGTCTCATCGTGTGCAATACCGCCGCCGCTTCCGCCAAGCGTGTACGCCGGGCGGAGCACAACCGGATAGCCGATGGTGTTTGTGAACTTAATACCATCCTGCACATTGTGCACGACCTCGGATGCCGCACAAGGCTCTCCGATCTTCTCCATCGTGTCTTTGAATGCCTGGCGGTCTTCCGCTTTGAAAATGGTCTCTGCGGTCGTACCGATCAGCTTCACGCCGTACTTATCCAGAATTCCTTTCTCGGAAAGCTCCATGCCGAGATTTAATCCGGCCTGTCCGCCAAGGGTCGGAAGGATGGAATCCGGCTTTTCCTTTGCAATGATCTGCTCTAACACCGGCACGGTGAGCGGCTCGATGTAGACCTGATCTGCAATGTCTTTATCCGTCATGATAGTCGCCGGGTTGGAATTGACCAGAACAACTTCCACGCCCTCTTCCTTCAGGGAACGGCATGCCTGTGTTCCTGCATAGTCGAACTCCGCCGCCTGTCCGATGACAATCGGACCGGAACCGATTACAAGTACCTTCTTAATCTCCTGATTTCTTGGCATTATTTCGCTCCTCCCATCATGTTTATAAATCTGTCAAACAGATATGCAGAATCCTGCGGTCCCGGACACGCTTCCGGATGGAACTGCACCGTGAAAATGTTCTTGCCGACATAGGAAAGTCCCTCGTTCGTTCCGTCGTTGACATTAACGAATGCTGGTGTCGCCACCTTCGGATCCAGGGTATCGGTGTCTACCACGTAGCCATGATTCTGTGAAGAAATGTAGACGCGGTTCGTCGCCAGATCCTTGACCGGATGGTTACCTCCGCGGTGGCCGTACTTCATCTTGTGCGTGTCAGCTCCCGTCGCAAGCGCCATGAGCTGATGTCCCAGGCAGATTGCAAAAATCGGTGTATCGGATTCATACAGCTTGCGGATCTCTGCAATGATCTCCTTGCACTCTTTCGGGTCTCCCGGTCCGTTGCTCAGCATGATACCGTCCGGGTTCGCCGCCAGAATCTCCTCCGCAGAAGTATGTGCCGGGTATACCGTCACCTCACAGCCTCTCTCTCGTAAGGACTGGGCAATATTGCGCTTCGCTCCAAGGTCAAGAAGCGCCACTTTTTTCGTCTCAGGGGCATTTCCCTGCTTTTTTAATACTCGTTTTTCCGTACAGGTAACTTTATCTACCACGTTGCCTGTCGTGTATGCTTTTAATTTAGGAATGATTTCTTCTATATTATAGTTCTCATTCGTCGTGATCATACCGTTCATCGTTCCCTTCTCACGAAGGATCTTGGTAAGCGCACGCGTATCAATTCCGGCAATTCCCGGAATATCGTATTTTGCGAGAAAATCCTGAATCGTCCCCTCGCACCGGAAATTGCTCGGCATTCTGGACAGTTCCCTCACAATATAACCGTCCGGCCACGGCCGTCCCGACTCCATATCCGGCGTGATTCCGTAATTTCCAATCAGCGGATAGGTCATCACAACTGCCTGTCCCGCATAGGACGGATCGGTCAGAACCTCCAGATAACCGGTCATCGATGTGTTAAACACGATCTCACTGATGACCTCTCTGGTGGAACCAATGCTGGTTCCTGTAAATACATTCCCATCTTCGAGTATCAAAAAAGCTTTCATTCGTCTCCCTGTCCTTTCACTTTTTTCCCAAAAAAAAAAACGTTTCCGTTTTTCTTCTTTTTTCCAGAACGCACATGCACACGGTGTGTGATGCATCGTCTTCGTGCCATTATGGGCAGTGCTATGCCTTTTTCCTAAATTGTAAAAAGTTTATCATATCATAGGATATTTTTCAACCTTTTTCCGAAATCAAATAATGTATAATTTTTACACTGTGATGTATAAAAATTATACATTATTGCCAAACAGATTCCTAGTCCTCTCTTATACGGATCAGAATACAGCCTGCCAGCAGCATAAGCAACGTTAAGGCAGAAAGCTGTGGCAGCCATTCCACGATGCCTTTACCGGTTCCATCTGAGGCTGTCGTTTGAACAATCCCTGTCATACAAAAAGCTGCACATATCATCAATGCGTTCATTTTCGTTTTTACAATAAAAGAAATGAGCAGAACTGCAGCCGTCAGAAAAACTATATACAGAAGCATTCCTAATATTTCTTCTCGCACAAGACTCCATATCGATATCACCGTCTGCGTCCCTTGTTCAGAAATCACCAGAAGCATCTGTCCTCCGGTTCCATATCGTGCTGTTCCAAGCAGAAATAATATGCCTGCCGCACTGCCAACACATACGACACTCACCAGTACACGTACAAAAAATCGTTCCAGATACAACCATTCCTTTTTTATTGGCAGGATGTATAGTCTGTAACAAGTTGCATATTCAAATTCATTCGCCCACGCATCAAAATGCAGCAAAATAATCAAAACTGTAAAAATCAAAAATAATACACTGTTTCCAGAAAAAGCCTCTTTCCATAACCATGCAGCCTGAGGCACAACCGGACAGACCGGTTCCTCTGTTCCGCTCTGCTGATATGCTTTATGTAACAGCATACGTGCTCTCCAATCAGCAACACTCCCTCTGAATATGCCCGTATACTCCACTTCCTCTCCCAGTTCCTCAATCGCTATTAAATTTTCGTCTTCCTCCAGCACCGTCCTGCGAATTCCATTCTCATCCCAAGCCTGTTCCCAATAATAACGCAACCGAATATTGGTCTGTTCGTACTGTTTCCATGCATTTAGCAATAAACTGGCATGTGCAAATTTTTCTGCACTATTGTCCCCCCATAGTTCCATGCACTGCCTCTGATACTCAGATTCCCAGATCGTAATATCTTTTGCATTTTCTTCCAGTTCTTCCAACACTGTCTGCGCATAATTCTCATACTGTGTAACATAGTAAAGTCTATATGCAAAAACAACCGCCAGCACTCCCACAATCCAGACCAGGTAATTTTTCCGGCTAAAGAAAAGCCGTATTTCATTTTGCAAAAATGCTTTCATTTCTTATCTGCTCCATACAAATTTTTGTAAAATTCTTCAAGATTTTCAAACCTGTCGGAAAGATCATCAAGCTTTCCATCAAAACAAACCATGCCATCGTCAATAGCAACGATTCGATCTGCAATCTTTTCCACTTCCGAAAGTTGATGGGAAGAGATCAAAACAGCACTCCCCCTCTGACGAATCTCCTCGATTTCCCGTCGCAGCCGAAAAACTGCTTCCGGGTCAAGGCCATTGGTGGGCTCGTCCAGAATTACCAGTTTGGGTTGATCCACAATCGCTATTGCCAGATTCAGCCGCATTTTCATTCCCATGGAATAGGTTCCGGTGCGATCCAAAAGTCTGTCCCCCAGATCTGTGAAAACGGCAAGTTCCTCCACCCGCTCTTTGGGCACCTTTCTGGCTGTTGCTGCCATCCGCAGATTCTGTATACCGCTTAATTCAGGATAAAGAGCGGGGACTTCCATGGCAATTCCAATCTGTTTTAATGCTTCTAAGCGGTTGCTTTTGATGTCATTCCCACAGATTCTGATTCTCCCTCTATCTGTCCTATATAATCCACTGATGCATTTTATTGTAGTCGATTTTCCGCTCCCATTTGGTCCTAAAAGTCCTACAATCTCCTGTTCGTCCACGGAAAAACTTAATCCCTTCAGAATCTTTTTTCTTTTCTTAGACTTTTCAATATCTTCAACCTGTAAAACCTTCATTCCGCTCTCCCCTATATTCTGTCTTTTTTCCCGGATACAGTACACGTTATTATCATAATCAAAATACAACTGAATGTTAGTTCCAATACCGCATACAGCCATGTGATCCGTTCTGATCCCAGCGTCACATTCCAGCAGGATCCAATCGCAAACGGATTATATGGTTTTCCCCAGCCTGTCAGCTGACTGTATCCTGTAAGCACGGTTGCTGCTGCCACCACGGCAATCCCGCCCTGTGAATGCTGTATCAGCACTCGAATCCCGCTTCCAAGCATCGCAAAAAACAAAACTTTTAAAGCTGCAAGTATACACATATATAGTAGGAAACGATATAACGGAAGTGATCCCAACGGATAAGTTGTATACAGCATGACTCCTCTTCCTCCGTCTGTATACTTATAATCCGCATACATGCGGGCTAACCCCTCATAGGAGTAATCTTCCAGATGCTCGTATGAATAAAACCTCTTATAGGTTTTAACATCCACAAACATATGGCTGTCAATCCCATCAAAGCCGCATCGCATTCCCCAATATAAAAACCACACACCTATTCCAATCGCACACACAACTCCTGCCGCCACAAAAAAAGAGGTCACATAATGCCTGTACTTCTTCCACTCACTGTATGGCTGCACTGTCATAAATTCATACCTGTGGTCATTTTTTCCTTCCATAATGTAGCCAAAAGAAAATAACAGGATGCAAATATCTAATATCGTAAGTACATACGCATTTTCACAAAATAGAGTCTCTAAAAAAGCATAGGGCGATCCCGAGTCCAATCCCAGACTTTTTTTATCATAATCATTTAATAAATGTTCCAGACGGCCCATATTATTTTCATACGCTGCAACAGAAGCTTCCATCAGTTCGGACGATACATATGGATTCGCAGTCATAGAAGAAATGTCAAACGGAAGGTCATAAAGTCCCAGCTGCCTGCCCCATTTCTGAAACATATCTGCACAACGTACTTCAACAGGGCTGCATCCACGCTCTGGATAAACAAACATCTGGTATGATACAATACTGCATATCACCCCATATGCCTTATATTCCTTCTGGAACTGCTGTGACTCTGTCCCGCCCACCTCAAGCAATGCAATAAGTTCCTGTAATTCTTCTATTCTCCATTTACGAAATTGTATTGCATTTGTATTAAATTTTCGCCGTTTTGCATCTCCTGCATCTCTGCGCGCAGTAGCAAGCTCCGATTCTAACAGCTGCCGATGCATCACAAGTTCATATTGCAGTTCCCGCTTTATATAGTTCGTGTCCTGACTGGATGTAATCGATCTTTGCAGTTCCACCGTAGCTTTTAATCCAAAAAGCAGAACAACCAACAGAAAAATATAGGCTGCCTTATTTCTAAGAATCGATACTATCTCATATTTCAACATACTTTTCTCCGTCTTTATCATAAAGGTAAGGTGTGCTGCCACACCTTACCTTTATGATACTTGAAGTTTCTCACATTTTTAATTTCATAAATGGAAACTTTTCCGACATTTATGCAGGTTTTTCAAAACCTTGCATTTTCCCTATGTCCGTTTTATACTGTTTGTAGTTTCATATAAAGGAGCTATTTTCTATGAGTGTACAACATGCCGGTTCTATTATTAGACAGGCCCGCCTTAATGCGGGTCTAACCCAGGAACAATTATCCGATGGAGTCTGTTCTACCCTCTCTCTGTCCCGCATTGAGAACGGCTCTGCCGGTGTCAGCCCTGCCACTTTTCAGACTTTAATGGCACATGCTGGTATCTTTTGTGAAGCTTATCCTACTTTCTCGACGCGCGCAGACTTTGACTGCTTTTACGCCTTGAAGGAAGTACGCTTTTATCTGGATTCCTGGCAACTCACGCCCGCCTGCCAGTTATTGGATCACATTGAAATGCTGAATTGGGCAGACAATAAATTTTACTATCAGGAATGGCTTCTGCTTCACTGCAAGCTGCAATTACGTTCTGGTCATGCAAATCACGCCCATACTTATGAGCTGGTTCGCTTTGCTTTAAAAATCACAAGATCTGATATCGACAATGCAGCAATCCATTCTCTGTTTTTGTCTTCTGTCGAAATAGAACTATTTATATATCTTGCGCAGGAAGCACTGTACCTTGGTGATACAGCTACTGCTCATCATGTCTGCCAGCAGATTTCTTCCTATCTCTCTGCCCGTTCGCTTTCTTTTCTTGAACGGGATCGTTTACTTGCGGAAAATGCGGTGGTATATACCAAATATCTGCTGACTGTCTGTGACTATAAGTCTGCACTTGAACTGTCGGACTTCTACCGCCATCAAATGATTTTAAATCTTGACGACGGACTTATACATGAACTGACGTTTTTAACCGCACTCGGATACTATTATATGGGACAACAGGATCGTTTTCTGACCTTATTTAAAACTGCCTTTTTCTCTGCCCATTCCATTAACAGCTGTTATGCCACCATCTGTAGAAATTATGTTTCCAACCACCTTTCTGCAACTTTGGTTGAAGACTTAAACTTATTTTCTGATATTCCGCTTATATCGTTTCCCCTCAAGCTCCCCATAAATGTCTCTTCTATGGGAGATGGCACCTATGACTTTTTCTCTCACAAGGTTCTCACGCTGGGGGGCCTGATCCGCTCTCTACGCAAAGATCAAAAATTATCTCAGTCGGCGCTTTGCCGAGGATTATGCAGCAAATCCAAGCTTTCAAAAATCGAAAACGAAACACAGCAGCCTGATATCATTCTTGCTCAAACCTTGCTTCAACGCCTAGGTATTTCGGATCTTGTTTTTACATTTTACGGGAGTGAAAAAGAGAACAAACTGCAGGAACTCCAGCTTCGTTTAACGAAAACTCGTATGAATCACAAAACCTTACAGCTTGATCTTGTAAAAAAAATGGAGATGCTATGCAACTCCAAAGATATCTGCTATTTACAATTTGCTGCTTACAAATCAGCCATCTGTGAATCCGACAATGATCAAAAATTAAAAGGGTTAAAAAATGCTCTTTTCATGACTTTGCCCGGCTTTCAATTTGATAAAATTCTTGACTATCGATTATCGTGGATAGAACTTACCATTTTAAACAATATCTGCCGCACTTATGCAACTATAAATCCTACACATGGCATTTACTGTTTTTATAAGCTTCTGGAATATACCAGCCATGTTCCGTTGGATGTTCTCGAGAAAAAGCGTTCCTTCCCCGTAACCTTGGGAATGCTTATAAGATTTCTTTATACAGAAAATCGTCTTTCGGAAATCGTTGCGTTAGTCCCGCTTTTTTCCGATGCTATAAGTTCAATGTATTTTACAGGGAACATTTTTTCACACTACTGTCAGGCATTAGGATCACTTGGTCTCACAAATTCCGCAAAGGAATTTGCACACTATGCCTATTACAATGCCCTCCTTATGGAGGACATCTACAATGCATCCGGTCTGAAAAATGATCTGAAAAAAAATTACAATATTTCTTTACTATAAAATTTCAATATTCTCTTCTGAGAACCAGCAGGGCACAAGAAAATAGCAAAAGTGGAAACAATTTTGTTTCCACTTTCGTAAAATCACTTCAAATATTTCTCCCACAGATCGCTGTCCGTCCGGTACGCTTCCAGTTCCTCCATCGTCCACTGCGTGGAATCCCAGCCGTGCATAATCAGTCCTTCATCGTAATAATGATAGGTAAGATTCACATAAATATCATTTTTGCAGAGGACATAGTTGCTGTAATATCTTCCCTCCAGAATCTCCCCGTCCATCGTCTGTCCCGCCATCTGGGCGGTAAATGCGGGCGCATCGTTGAAAGAATCCGACTTCTCACAGATTTTTTCATAATAAACCTCCGCAAATGTATCATCCGAACGCAGTACGTCCTCAACCTCATATCGCTCTGCCGTGGCAAGATTGATGACTCTTGTGCGCAGGTCACAAAACTCTCCCCACATGCTTCCATTAAAATAGTGATCCTGAAATGCCACGCACAGAATCTCATCGCTCATATACGTGATCTCATAGTCCACATAGCATGCCAGATACGGGTAGTCTTCATCCAGATACAAATATTCTTCCTGCGGCTCCGGATACATGGTATCCAGCTGCGCACAGGCGGCATTCCGCAGAATCTCATTTACTCCGGTCGCATCTCTTCCATCCGCATAGGTAATAACCGGATAAGAAACATCGTACTCCTCAAATCCGTCTTTCCGCTGATTCGGTACCTCAATATGCTGCGCGGTAACCGTATAGGAAAGCTGATCTGCCACATAAATGTCATCCTGTGTGACAAAAAAATCCTTTCCCAGAGAATCCGGCAGTTCTAATACCTCACGTTCCTCCTCGGTGTCTTCTACCGCCGTATCGTCCTCCGTATCGCTGCCATCTTCCCCGTCTCTGTCCGCCTCTGCAGACGACTCATTCCACGTCAACGTATCCTGCACGGTACGGTTGACCGCGTGAAAAAGAATGAACGCCGGCACGGTCACAAGCAGCACGGCACCAGCTATGACCGCCAGTACAATCCACAGCAGAGCACGGCTCTTTTTTTGAGGTGCTGTCTGCTGACCGTAACTCTCTCCGTACCCCTGTCCATATCCTGTGTTCTGATAGGACTGCTGACCGTAACTCTGTCCGTAGCCCATATTCTGATTCTGCTGCTGGCCGTAGCCCTGTCCATACCCTGTGTTCTGATATTGCTGCTGACCATAGTCCTGTCCGTAGCCTGTGTTCTGATTCCGGTACGCCTGCGGCTCCGGCGCGGTCTGCTGCCCTGTCACAGACGACTGCTGCCCCGGCGCGGTCTGCTGCTCTGTCACAGACGACTGCTCCGGCGCACCCGCTGTCGCTGTATACTGCATCCACTTCTCCGGAATCTTTATCTCTTCTCTTGCAATACTGCGCCCGACAGTCGCAAACTCCTCCATCTCGCGCAGCACTTCCGCTTCCAGTCCCCGATGCTGGAAATTCAGCCCTGCGTAGAGAAGCGTGACCGCACCCGCCGCATCGATCGCACCGACGGCGCACATCTGGTCATTGTCATCAAACGCTCCAAATAAAAAGAGCTTATTTTTACATGATTCCACCCATAGATGGTCTTCATCTGCATAGCGTTTGAAATCCTCTATCTCTTTTGGATTCGCCACATACGGCTGCTCCATCCTGCTGTATGTCTCCATCACCAGCGCTGCCGCCGGTCGGAGTTCATACGCATACAACTGTCTGATTTTCATTTTTACCACCACTCCTTATTTTCTTCTTTCTCTTTTATACTATCATACCTGGCAGCTTCCCGCCACGACTTTTCTCACCTGTTTCTGACACGCACCGGCGCACTCAAACGGTATGCAAAAAATCCCCTCTCCGCCGGCAATCCGGCAAAGAGGGGATCTGTCCTAACCTGACTTCTTAATTGCGTTCATGTAAGATGGATTACATAATCTTGCGGAACAGCTCTTTTAAATCCTCCACCGATGCATCCTTCGGATTGCCCGGTGCGCAGGCATCCGCATGCGCGGACTCTGCAAGGAAATCAAGATCTGACTCTTTGATAGCTTCCAGTTTTGACGGAATTCCCACATCCTCGGAGAGCTTTCTGACTGCTGCAACAGCGGCTTTCCGGTACTCTTCCTGGGACATGGCATCCACACCTTCTACGCCCATCGCCCGTGCAATTTCACGGTACTTCTCGCCTGTGCAGTCTGCATTATACTCCATCACAATCGGAAGCATCATCGCACATGCCACACCGTGCGGCGTATCATAAACCGCACCTAATGTATGTGCCATGGAGTGGGCAATTCCAAGACCGACATTGGAAAATCCCATACCTGCGATATACTGTCCGAGTGCCATACCCTCGCGCCCTTCCGGCGTGTTTGCCACCGCGCCGCGCAAAGATTTTGAAATAATCTCGATGGCCTTTAAATGGAACATATCTGTCATCTCCCATGCCGCCTTCGTCGTGTAACCCTCGATGGCATGTGTCAGCGCATCCATTCCGGTCGATGCCGTCAGTCCCTTCGGCATGGAGGACATCATTTCCGGATCTACCACAGCAATGATCGGCATATCATGCGGATCTACGCATACAAACTTTCTCTTTCTCTCAACATCCGTGATAACATAGTTGATCGTAACCTCTGCAGCGGTACCTGCGGTCGTCGGTACAGCAATGATCGGCACACACGGCTTCCTGGTCGGCGCAACGCCCTCCAGGCTTCTGACGTCCTCAAATTCCGGATTTGCGATGATAATGCCGATCGCTTTTGCCGTATCCATAGAAGATCCGCCGCCGATTGCAATAATATAGTCCGCTCCGGATTTTTTGAACGCAGCCACACCGGTCTGCACGTTCTCAATCGTAGGATTTGCCTTGATGTTGGAATAAATCTCGTAGGAAAGCCCTGCCTGATCCAGCAGATCCGTTACCTTTGTGGATACCTGAAACTTAATCAGATCCGGGTCTGAGCAGACAAATGCTTTTTTGTAGTCGTGTGCTTTCGCCTCATTCACGATCTCCGCAATCGCTCCCGCCCCATGATAGGATGTCTGATTCAACATAATTCTGTTTGCCATTTTTTGTTCCCCTTTCCCATACATAATGATCTTTGATCGTATTTTAACAACACAATGTACAAAAGGGAAGTGACAGAATCCGGGAAGTGTAACTATTTATCACAATTTCTATTTCAAAATCCTCTATTATCAATACAATATTTCTAATTGTTCAAACAACTCGCTTATTTTCTCGGGCATCGCCTTCACCATAAGCTCTGCTAAGCGCTCCGGCGGCATCTTCGTCCCCTCCGTCACCCATTTCACTGTCATATACACGGAACTCTGACAGTACATCTCGAGTAAAAATCCAATCTCCTCATCCGGCATTTTCCCTGTTTTCTGCCGGATCAGATCCTCGTAAAACGCCAGAATCAGCCTGAAATCATGATCTTTGAGATTATTCTGATCCGCAGACTTAAAACCGGCGGAAAAAAAGACCCGCTCTTCCCGAATGTAGATAAATTTTTTCACGAGGCTCTCATAAATATTTTTCCCGCTCCCCATATGCTCAAAAGACTTGTGAAGTAAAATATCAAAATACCAGTTGATCAGATCGTACTTGTCAATAAAATTGCGATAAAATGTCTGCCTTGTAACACCGCACAATTCCGTCAGCTGTGTCACGGTAATGTTATCGACCGGTGTCGTCTTCATGCATTCCTTCATCGCCTCCGCCAGACGGTATTTTGTGCGGGTTCCCTTTGTCGTCGTATCCACCTTCCGTCTCCTTCCGCTTCGCGTCCTGCGCTTCTTTGTCCGGTTAAATGCCTGCTCTTTTGCTACAGTTCCTGTCCATCGTCCGTTTCCGTATTTTCGTCCCCCACCGGATCAGGCATCTCATATCCGCCCGTGATTCCCTCCTGTGTGATATGATATACGGTAATTCCCGTCACTACCGCCACTGCGAAGGCGATGGTGACCGCAGTAAGCCAAAGCACCACCCGGGCACTTACCTTCTTTTTCGGATAAGTGATCTCCGGCTTTGTACGCCGCGGCTGCGCCACCGGCACACCACCGCCCTGCGCGGATGTACTGCCGCTTCCCCCGATATTTCCCATGTATCCCTGGGTCATCGGAACCGACCAGATTCTTCTCTCCAACGGCACGTACATTCCCGCCGGTGCCCCCTGAATCAGCGTAAATCCCGTGTGGTAAAAATAATTCGCTACTGGCGGCGCAGCCTGCACCGTCACTCGCCCACACTGCAATCGGGATGCCGCAAAGTTGCACATCCGATCCACCAGATTGCTGCCGATCCGTCTTCTAAAATACTGCGGTCTTACATACAGCGCCGTGATATGTCCGACATTCTGCATGGCACTGACACCGCACATCTGCCCGTTTTCAAATGCGCCCCATAAAAACAACCTTCCCGCCAGCATCTCCTGTGAAAGATTGGACAGATTCATATAGTCATAATACTGCTGCACCTCCGCCGCATTTCTTGTATACGGACGCACACACTGCTCATAGACCTCATGCGCCGTCTGCACCGCCCACTGTATCTCATTTCCGTATAATAATCGAATCTCCATCTGTATCTGCTCCTCTTTCACAATGCCCGATCCATAGAACTCTTCCATCACATTTTAACTCATTCTACCATGAATCTGAAAATTCAACAATATCCCGGATACCGGCAACTGCACAGGAAGCACCGCATCCTCTGGAGTGAAAAACCGCGCGAGTCCGTTTCCGGCTCTGCGCGGTTTCGTTTCATCCTATAGTATATGGTAAGCTTGCTTCTAACGCGCCTTCTATTCCTCTTCTTCCTCCGGCTCGTCTTTTGCCCATCCGTACGCATACTTGACTGCCTTATTCCAGCCCTTGCGTTTTGCCTTGCGCTCTTCCTCCTCCATCTCCGGGGTAAAGATGCGGTCGATCTTCTGGTTGTTGACCACGTCCTCCTTATCCTTCCAGTATCCGACTGCCAGACCTGCCAGATAAGCGGCTCCCATTGCAGTCGTCTCGACGCACTGCGGACGCTTCACCGGCGCATTGATCATATCCGCCTGAAACTGCATCAGGAAATTATTCGCACTTGCACCGCCGTCGACTTTCAGGGACTTTAAATCAATGCCGGCATCTGCACGCATCGCATCGATGACATCGCACACCTGCAGCGCAATCGATTCCAGCGTCGCACGGATGATATGGTTCTTGTTCGTTCCTCTCGTCAGACCCACGATCGTGCCTCGCGCATACTGATCCCAGTGCGGCGCGCCGAGTCCCGTAAACGCCGGAACCACATAGCAGCCGTGTGTTCCGTGAACCTTCTTCGCCATATATTCTGAATCCATGGAAGAGTCAATCATCTTCATGTTGTCGCGCAGCCACTGAATCGCAGCACCCGCCACAAAGATGGAACCCTCCAATGCGTAATTCACCTTTCCGTCGAGTCCCCACGCAATCGTAGTGACCAGGCCGTTCTTGGAAAATACCGGCTTCTCTCCGGTATTCATCAGAAGGAAACATCCGGTACCGTAGGTATTCTTCGCCTCGCCCTCGTGGAAACAGGTCTGTCCGAAAAGCGCCGCCTGCTGGTCGCCTGCAGCTCCCGCAATCGGGATCGCATCTCCTAAAAACGAAGGATCTGTGTAGCCGTAGACTTCGCTGGACGGACGCGGTGTCGGCAGCATGCACTCCGGAATCTCCAGCTCCTCCAGGATCTCCTTGTCCCAGCACAGATCGTTGATGTTGAACAGCATCGTACGGGATGCGTTGGAATAATCGGTCACATGCACCGCACCCTTGGTGAACTTCCAGATCAGCCAGGTCTCCACCGTTCCGAACAGCAGCTTGCCCTGCTCTGCAAGCTCTCTCGCACCCTCAACATTATCGAGAATCCACTTGATCTTCGTCGCAGAAAAATACGCGTCAATGATCAGTCCCGTCTTCTGACGGTATGTCTCCTCGAGACCCTTCGCCTTCAATGCATCCGCAATGTCCGAAGTTCTGCGGCACTGCCACACGATCGCATTATAGACCGGTTCTCCAGTCTCCTTGTTCCAGACAATCGCCGTCTCACGCTGATTGGTGATACCGATCGCCGCAATATCCGCCGCCGTCGCGCGGATCATGTTCATCGCCTCGACCGCCACGCCAAGCATTGTAGACCAGATCTCATTGGCATCGTGCTCCACCCATCCCGGATTCGGAAAAAACTGCCGGAACTCTTTCTGTGCCATCGAACAGATCTCTCCCTGCTCGTTAAATAAAATACAACGGTTGCTCGTCGTTCCTGCATCCAGTGCCATCACATACTTTGCCATACCATGTTCCTCCTTGTTTGCCCCTTATTGCTTATTTATGCTTCCCTCTATTGTGAAATCCGTTCCTGCCCCGTACTCCCCATGCGCAGCGCATAAAAAAAGGAGACATCGTTATAAAACCTGTAAGCACCCCTCATGTGTACAGGAATTAAAATCATCTCCACTCTCAGATCCCACAATATCTAATTATATTTTACAAGAGCTGTGCGTTTCCACTGCTTCATGTATAGGCATATTATACCATACCGCAATGAAAACGCAAGCTTTTTTTGACACATTTACTATAAATCTACAAAATTTTGCTGAATGCCAGCACCACAAACAGGGCGCCGCCGATCCAGGAGTAATCTCTTTTGCACCGGTCCGCCGCATATTTCCCGACAGCGCTTCCGCCAAGCACCGCAAGTGCACTGAATACCAGATTCAGGCATACCGTGCCAGCAATCGAAATATCCAGAAACGCCGCCCCCAGACCGCCGAAAAATCCGTCCACCGACATGGCGAGCGCGAAACATATTCCTTCCGTCACTGACATGGTCGCAGAGCAATCCCTATCTGCCGCCGCCGGATTATTGTAAATGCTGATGATAAAATTCAGCTGTGAAAATTTCATTTTTACCTGCTTGCACAGGAATTGGTGTCTCCTGATATACGCCCGGATTCCGTACTCCGTCAGCTTATAAGCGCCGACCAGAAACAATCCCGCAAAACACAGATACGCCGCATATTTTTCCCTGACCACTCCATCGATCAGTTTTCCGCACACTAATGAAAAAAACAGCACTCCGCTGCATACCGCGCCGATGCAGAGTGCTGTCTTCTTTTCGATCCGGATCTGTTCCGCCCCGCACGCCACGGATGCCAGAAAGACGTCCATAGAGAGCGCTACGATCAATAAAACTGTCTGCACATTTTTCCTCGAAACGGCTTTCTCATTCTATCTTATTCAAATCCGCGGCTGCTGCCACTTTGTATTCCGGATCACCGTTCCGCGGCGGCTGCCACTTTGTATTCCGGATCACCCTTTCACCGCGCCCGCAGCCATGCCGTTCACCATGTCCTTGACCAGGAAAAAATAAAGCAGGACAATCGGCACCGCGATGAACACGCTTCCCGCCGCAAATCTTGCAAATTCCGTCTCATCGAGGCTCATCAGACCAACCGCCACCGTATACAGGTTCTTTTCCTTCAGCAAAAGCTTCGGCAGAATAAAGTCGCTCCACGGCCAGGTAAAAGAAGAGAGCGCAGTATAGACGATGATCGGCCGGGAGAGCGGCAGATTGATTTTCATAAAAACCTGAAAATTCGTGGCTCCGTCAATTCTCGCCGCCTCGTCGATCGCCTTGGGAATCGTATCGAAAAAGCCTTTCTGCGTCAGATAGCCCATCGGCGCTCCCGCACTGTAGATTAAGATCAGTCCCCAGAGATGATTGATCAGATTAAACTGCGTCATCAGAAGGTACACCGCAATCATTCCCATAAAGGAAGGAAACATTCCAAGCACCATCGTAATCTTCATCATCGGTTTGCGCGCCGCAAACGTAAAACGCGACATGGTATAGGCAGTCAGGATCACCAGAAACGTGCCGAGGATGCAGCTGCCTGCCGCCACAAAAAGTGTATTGGCAAACCAGCGCGGATAGTTGTACAGTGCCGTATCCGTAAACAGCCGTTTGAAGCTCGCCAGACTGTATCCGGCCGGGAAAAAACCGTCAAACGAATAGATCGTTCCCGATTTGGAAAACGATGCAAGGATCAGCCACAGGCACGGAAAGAAGAATACAAACGCCACTGCAAACAATATGAGATAGGTCATTCCGGTATCGAGGATTCTTCCTGCGGACATCCGCCGCTTTTTCTCTGTTTTTCTGCTCATTGAAACGTATCCTCCTCCCTGTAAGACGGCGATTTTATGTAAACCGCAAGTGATATTGCCGATGTGATAAAGAAAATAATCAGACTGATCGCCGCGCCGATGCAGTAATAATTGTTGTCGATGGACAGGTTATAGAGCCAGTTAATCAGAAGATCCGTATCGCTCGCAAGGAAATAGCCGTCCATATACAGCCCGCCCCGCAGGAAGTAAAAGATCCCGAAATTATTGAAATTTCCGATAAACTGTCCGATCAGCACCGGCATTGTCGAAAAAAGTACGAACGGCAGCGTCAGTTTCCGGAACTGCTGCATGCGTCTCGCCCCGTCAATGCGCGCTGCTTCATATAAGGAAGCATCCCGGTTTGACAGGATTCCTGTGGCGAGCAGCATGATCTGCGGTGTACTGATCCAGCAGTTGACCAGAAGTCCGATCAGGCGCGCCGTCCACTTGGCGTCCAGATCCAGAAAGCCGACCGCACTGCCCCCGTGCGCCACAATGATCTGATTGACCGGTCCGCCGTAGGAAAACATGAACTTAAACGCCAGCAGGGTGATAAATCCCGGAATTGCGTATGCCAGCACCGGAAACGCGCGCCAGATGGCTTTTCCCCTGACGCAGTCCTTATTCAGGAGCAGCGCCAGCCCGAGACCGGCAAAATAATTAAGTGCAGTGGAGACAAGCGCCCACACGACATTCCATCCCAGAATCTTAAAAAAGGTCGGTGCAAACTGCGTCAGCGTCAGCAGTTTTTTAAAATTTGCAAGTCCCACCCAGTCCACGAGTTCTGGGGGTACAATGTCTCCGCCATAGTTCGTAAATGCAATCAGGATCATGAACAGAACCGGCAGGACCTGAAAGATGAATACACCGATGACCGGCAGCGCGAGCACCGTGACATAGAACTTTTTGTCGAGCAGCTGTGCCGCCTCCTCGCGGAAGGACAACACGCTTCGTCCCTGCTCGATCCGCTTCTGCATCCGGTAGGTGTCGCGCACGTTTCCGCAGTAGATACACACAAACGCCGCCAGGATGATCCACGCAAATATTCCCATCAGCAGCATGACAACCGAGTTATCTCCCTCTACGCCAAGCCATGCATCCCCTCTGGTCGTACCCAGTGTAAAAAAACCGGCAAGATCGCGACACCCGCGCATTGCCATATAGCAGACCATCAGGACTTCCGCCAGAAAAAAGCACACGCCTTTTCCCTTTGCGCCATAACGGAACTGCCCTGCCCCCATGATGACCATTGATAATTTTACGTTCCCGCTGCTGTCACCAAACCAGGCAGCAGCACGCTTTATTTTTTGCTTCATACCGTTCTCTCCATATCTGCTTTTCTACTTTAACGTATATATTGCGTCATGGATCTGTGTATCCACCTGTTCCAGCCCGCTCTTTAGCGCAGGCAGATCCTGATACTTTTTCTCACTGCCGCTTCGGAACGTGTCCTTCGCTAAATCTGTAAAAAAGGTCTGTGCCGGCGTCCAGATCTGCGACACCTCGGAGATGGACGGCATCAGCACCACATTTCCGTTCTCGAGATTTGCATAGATTTTCTCCGATACGTCCCCCGCACTCTCCGCCGCATCGCCGCGCGCCGGTGCAATTCCGAGCATTTCGCTCCGTCTGGTGACCATCTCATAGCTTGTCGCAAAATCAATAAATGCCAGGCAGGCATTCGGCGCCTTGGTGTACGCGCTCACTGCGTATCCGTTGACTCCGCCCATCGCTTTCATATCGATCAGTACCGGATCGCTCTCCGACAGATCGCCGCTCTCCGAAAGCTTCGGCAGCGTCGTCATGATCAGATTCTGCTCTGCCGCTTCCCCGGCAGCCTCCGCTGTCATTCCCTCCGCCTCGTATTCTTTTTCCAGTTCATCTGCGAACGTGGAGTACATATCCGGCGTCGAGAGCGTCGCAAAATAGGTGCCATCCCCCAGTTTGCTGTATGCGTTGGTTGTGATCGTGTCGTCGATACATTCCTCGTTCATCACACCCGCAAGCTGCTGCAGCACCCACGCGCCTTTTTCCGCTTCCCCGGCAGAAAATCCGACGTCCTCCGGGTTCGTATTCTCCTCGCCAAACACATAGCCGCCGTAGGAAAACAAGAATCCGCTGGAAAAATACACATCGTACAGCGACTTCATATACCCGTACTGCGCCGGATTTTCTTCATGGCGTTCTTTGGAATATGCATACAGATCATTCCAGTTCTCCACCATATCCGGCACGCCGTTCTGATCCTCATCCCAGTTCTCCTGCCAGTCCTCCGGTAGCAGATCCGCCCGGTAGTACAGCATCGGCGCCTGCACATTGACCGGGACACCGCAGCAGTAGGTCGTGCCGTCCACGGTCGTCTCATATGCCTTCCACGCGCTCTCCGGAATCTGCTCATAGCAGGACAGCTGCTGTACCGGAAGCGGATAGATATGTTTTCCCTTGGCGTACTGCATGATGACATCGTTCGCCTGGTATAACACATCCGGTCCATAGCCATAAGGTCCGTCATTTGCCAGATCCAGGTACTGATCCATGTTGGCATCCACCGCCGTGATTCCCTGATCGGCGTACGCCTCATTGAATGCGGTAATCAGCTCCTCAAAATATCCCTTGGAAATGGCGGTGTCATTTTCCAATACCCGGATCGTGACATTCTCCTCCAGTTCACCGTCAAAAACACTGCTTCCGGATACCGCGGCAGCGCTGCCGCTCTCCGTCGTCTTCTCCCCCGTCGTCTTCTCATCCGCACATCCTGCTGCCGCAAGGACGGCTGTCAGAAGTAACAGTGCCACCTCTTTTTTTCGTTTCATCTGCTTCCTCTTTTCTGCGGAATTTCCGCCCATATCAATCCAACGCTTCCCTTTGCTCTCTCACAATCAGATACCCTTCCGGCTCCACGCAGACGCCGCAGGTCATTTTCCCATCACCAGCTGCCGGAAGAACCGATGCCCGGTGAGCAGAAAGCACCTTGCTGTCCGCTTTCAGGCAATGTTCCTGCCGCCTCTGCTCCTCCGTCATATTGATGTACAGCGATACGCCCTCGCCCCCGGCCTTCCGCCTGACACAGAGCATCCCGTTTTCCGCTGCAAGCTCCACATTTCCGTCGGTGATCGCGGTGCAGCTGCGGATATGCGTCAGCTCCGTCAGCTTCTTTCGCACGTCGGTATCGGTGTGCACCTTTTCCCAGTCAAAGCATCTGCGGGAATCCGGATCATAGCCGCCCGGCGTGCAGATTTCCGTGCCGTAATAGATGCACGGTGCTCCCGGGAATACCATCTCCAGTGCAAGCGCCGCCAGCAGTCTGTCGGGATTCTCCCCGACTTCCGAGTAAAAGCGGTGCGTGTCGTGCGAATCGAGAAGATTTAACATCATCCGGTTCACCGGCTCCATGTTGCGCATCAGGTTGGACGACAGTTTTTCCGCCATCTGTTTTGCATCAAACGTTTTTCTCGCAAAATAATCCAGGCAGGCTTTGGTGAATGCATAATTCATGATACTGTCGTACTGGTCGCCGCGCAGATACGGATATGCATCATGCCAGTTCTCCCCGATAATGACCGCATCTGCTTTTTCCTTTTTGACCGCCTTGCGGAAGCGCCGCCAGAACACATGCGACACCTCATCCGAGACGTCCAGCCGCCAGCCGTCAATTCCGTATTCCCGGATCCAGTAGCACGCAATCCCGATCAAATATTCCTGTACCTCGGGGTTTGCCGTGTCAAGCTTTGGCATATAGGTACACTCCGCAAAACATTCATAATTCGCACGGCTTGGAACCGGGTATGCCCCGTCGATTAAAAACCAGTCATAGTAGGGTGATTCCGCTCCTTTTTCCATAACGTCACAAAACTGCTGCATCTGCATGCTGCAGTGATTGAACACTGCGTCCAGCACAATCCGGATTCCGTGGGCATGCGCCATGCGCACGAGTTCCCCGAATTCTTCTTTTGTACCGAACTGTGGATCAATCTGCATATAATCCATCGTATCATACTTGTGATTCGATATCGACCGGAAGATTGGCGTCAGATAGATGGCCGTAATTCCAAGCTCCTTCAGATAGTCCAGTTTTTCGATAATTCCGCAGAGATCTCCGCCCGCAAAACTTTTCGGTGTCGGCAGCGCCCCCCACTCCATATTGATATAGGAGCGGTCCTTTTTTGTATTTCCACAGAAAAAACGGTCCACAAAAATCTGATAGAACACCGCGCTCTTCATCCATTTTACCGTCGGCAGTACGTCATTGCGGTTGATGTACGGCATCTGGAAGAAATTGTAAAATCCCTCCGCGAAATCATATTGTAAGACGACGCCGTCCTCGCAGAAGTAATACGTCGTGCCCTGCTGCCGGATACAAAATACGTATGCCAGCCTTACGTCCGTGAGCACGAGGGTCGTCTCATAGTAATGATAAAGCCGGTCCGTATAACGTATCTCCATCGGAATCTGCTCTCTGCTTTGCTGAAACTGATACTTGCCCGCATAGATTAACGTTACCGACGCGTCCGCGTCTTCCTTCGCCATCCGGAGTCTTATCACCAGTTTTTTCTCTCCGACTGCAAAACAGTACTGGGAATCCGGTATGTGTAAAATTGCACTCTCATTCATTGCTCTTTCCTCTTTATTCTCTATCCCTTCATTCTCTTCTTCCCGATTCCCTTATTGACAAATCCGGGCAAATTCTATATAAATGGAACATAGAATTGCTCATTACAGGGGAGGACATTATCTTGAGTCAGAAAATCACGATCCGGGACGTTGCCCGCGAAGCCGGCGTATCGGTTGCCACCGTTTCATACGTGATCAACAACCGCACCGACATGCGTATCAGCGACGCAACCCGCAAAAAAGTTCTTCAGGTTATCAACCTTTTAGACTACACTCCCAACCAGTCCGCCAAGGCACTGGCGACAAGCCGCAACCGGATGGTCGCACTCTATCTTGACACTGATGTCCCGGCTCTTAAGCGCGCGGAGCAGATGTATCTGCTGGAATGTTTCTCCACCTTTCTGCATGCGCAGGATTATGATCTCATCTATCTCAGCCGCACATACACGGAAAAATACGATGCCGCTGACGCAATCGTGGCCTACGACATTTCCGAAGAATATTTTCACCAGATCGGCGACAACAATTTCAGTCCGCTTCTTGCCTTGGACTGCCAGATCGGTGATCCCCTGTTTTTTGAAATCTATTCCGATTACGCACAGATGGCAGCCGGAGCGCGCACGTTCTTTTCCGGCGAGCCCTATTGTTTTCTCTCTCTCGACACGTCAAACGCCGGGAAGAAATCTTACGCCGCAGACATGTTTCCGGAAGTACATTATGTAAACTCCCCTTCGGAACTGGCACCGTTTTCCGGCCGGAACCTGCTCGTGACGGATCACACGCTGTACGAGCTGCTGGCGTCCACCGCAAATGTCTGCTACCTGCCATCTTTCTCTGCACGTAAGTTCCAGGTATTATTTGACTGCATGAACAGCGCACTGCGCCGTGAGCCGCTGCAGCAGCACGCCATTGCAGTGTCATAAAGCTGTTTTATTCCACGTCCACCGTCAATACCTGCTCTGCGGGATCATACGTGAACACATAGGTACCGCTCTCCGCTGCGATCAGATTCTCCCCGCCGCCTTCCGTCACATGGGAAAGACTGGCATCATCCCCGCCGCCAATGTTTGTGTAGCGGATATATTCGGTTCCTGCGCTGCTGGTATCCCCGACGGTCACCATGGAGGTAAACATAAATTCATCTCCCTCCGTCAGATCAATCTTTAAAGTGTATGTGCCATCCTGCTCGGTAAACTTCGTCTCATCCGAATACACATCTTCCCATCCGGTCACAATCGCACCCTTGATGTAATAATCTGTCTGAACATCTCCGCCGGCATTCTCCGATGCTCCGTTGTATGTCCATGTGATCGTATCGTACGGATTGATGTTGAACGCTTCCCTGTTCTCCTCCGTATAGTTTGCGTTGTCGGTCTCGTAGGTATCCTCTCCCGGATACGTCGTCAGTGTAAACGTATAATTTCCCGCCACCGCACACTTGATATTGGAGCGTTTCACGCCGGTGTCGCCAAGGCTTCCGGAATTTTCAAAATAATCCATGCCGTCCAGTTCAATCGTATCGAGATACCCGTAGCCGCGCTGATCTCCCCAGGAGGAATCCATGGCAAACTGGAACTGGTCTCCCTCGCTTAAATCGAGTGTGATCGTATACACATTCTCGCTGTCGCTCTCCTCCTTCGTCATCTTCTGCGCATCCCCGATGACTGCTCCCCAGTTTGATTCCAGAAGTACCGGCGACGTGCCGCTTCCCACAATCGCAAACTCTCTGGTATCCTCCACATACGTCACAAATCCGGCAAACACCGAGGTGTCTTCTGTTACCGCCTGTGAAAAATCAAATTTGTGGCTCATCTGCGGTGTCGCAAACCAGCCGACAAAAATGCTTCCGTCCTTCTCTGGCGTATACTCTTTGGCGCATGCCCCTTTTTCTACCTCCTCCGTCTGCAGCACAGTCTTGCCATCCGAGTCGTAATAGGTCACAACGCAGGCTGCCGCCTGCCCGGTCTGCGCCGTCTCTTCCGTTGCCCCGGTCACATCCGTCTTCACCGCATCCGCACTTCCACATGCGGATAACAACAGCATCCCGCTTACCAGCATTGCGGTCATTGCCACCGCCACCCCATCATTTCTTCTTCTCATTTTTCCCTCCAACCTTTCTAATCAATTTTCTTGTTGTTTCTGATGATTAACCGGTTAAGTTTTCGTGTATTTTTTAAGCAAACCGCTGTATTCTGCAGTTTGCTTAACCGTTTAATCTATAACAAATGTAACACTCTTCCTGCAGGCTGTCAATAGTATTTTGTGCATCCCGCCCGGCACGTTTTTGTGTCATAGAAACGAAGTTTGCTATGACACAAAAAAATCCACCTTCCTACCCTGAATAGGAAGATGGATTTTTCTTACATCTGCAGCAGATATTCGATCAGTTTATGTCCCTCCGGGATAAAGTTCGTTGTCTGTGCAGCCTCGCGCTCATTGTAATGCCAGCTCTCACTGCGCTCTGCCGTGCTGTCATAGAGCAGATACGGCACATTGTCCGCCGTGTGTGTGCGCAGGGAAATCGGTGTCGGATGATCCGGAAGCACCACCATGCGGAAATCCTCTCCTGCCGCCGCAAGTCCCTCGGCGATCGGCCGGATAATGCGCTCATCCAGGCGCTCGATCGCCTTTACCTTCTTCTCAACGCTGCCCTGGTGTCCCATCTCATCCGGTCCTTCCAGATGCACGTAGACAAAGTCATATCCATCCCTGGTCAGAACGTCCAGCGCTGCTTTTGCCTTTCCCTCATAATTCGTATCCAGACCGCCGTTCGCTCCGTCCACTGTGATGACTTTCATGGAAGTGCCGACCGCAATTCCCTTCAGAAGATCGACTGCGGAAATCATCGCGCCCTTTTTGTGGGTGCGCTCCGTAAACGGATAGAGTGCCGGCTTTGTGCCTGCGCCCCAGAACCAGCAGGAGTTCGCAGGATTTAATCCCTTTTTCTTACGCTCGATGTTGATCGGATGATTCACCAGAATGTCATAACTTTTCTTCATCATGGTGCGAAGCGCTTCGTTCTCCGGAAGCTTGTCTCCGATCTTCTGTCCCAGCACATCGTGCGGCTGCACCAGATCCACCACCTCGCCGTTCTCCCAGATCAGACAGTGGCGGTAGCTTGTGCCCACATAAAAATGAAAAATGTCTGTCTCCAGTTCCTTCTTCACCGCCTCCAAGAGCACTGCACATTCCTCGGTACTGATCTCACCCGAACTGTGGTCGATGATCGTGCGGTCCTCGTAATTGTCCTCCTCCTCGGAAAGCGTGACGATGTTGCAGCGCAGAGCCACATCCGTATCTTTCATTGGAACACCGATAGAGAGTGCCTCAAGCGGAGAACGCCCCGAATAAAATTCTCTCGGATTGTATCCCAGCACGGAGAGATTGGCAGTGTCGCTGCCCGGCTTCATGCCGTCCGGGATCGTATGTACCATGCCGATCTCACCTTTCGCTGCCAGTTCATCCATCTTCGGTGTCTTTGCATACTCTAACGGAGTCCTGCCGCCCAGACTCTCGATCGGGCGGTCTGCCATGCCATCTCCAAGAATTACCAAATACTTCATCTCACACTTCACTTTCTGCTGTTATCAGCCTGCTGTTTCACATCGGATCCCCTGTTTTACTGTGCCACGCGGATCATCTGAAGTACACTGCCAAGCTCCGCCGCCTTTTTCTCATAATCAGCTTCGCTCATGCGCGCCGTCACAAATCCGGTCTCTCCGGATACGCCTTCCGCCGTTACATAACTCACTTCACCGAAGACTTCTTCTATGCGCTTCTCATCTGCGGACGTGCGCACAAAATAGCAGTTCTCGACGTTGCGGTAATCCACCAGCTCCAGTTTCTTGGAGCTCCACTCCACCGCGATATTGGTGTCCAGATGCTTCGCCATATCCACGATATCCGCCACAACTGCGCTCGCCGTCGGGAGCTTGCCGGCGCCGCTTCCGTAAAACATGGCATCGCCGAGCACATTGCCGTGTACAAAGATGGCATTGAACACATCGTTGACATTGTAGAGAGGGTGTGTCGCCGGTAAAAGGAACGGCGCTACCATCGCCACATATCCGTCTCCCACCTTGTGGCTGGATGCCAAAAGCTTGATGGCTCTGCCCATTGCCTTCGCGTACCGGATGTCCGTCGCCGTGATCTTCGTAATACCCTCTGTGTGAATATCCTCAAAGTCCACCTGCTGTCCGCATACCAGGGATGTCAGGATGGCGATCTTGCGGCAGGCATCGTATCCTTCAATGTCAGCGGTCGGGTCTTTCTCCGCATAACCCTTCGCCTGCGCATCCTTTAACACATCGTCGAACTCCGATCCCTCCTCGGTCATTTTCGTCAGCATATAGTTCGTGGTTCCGTTCACAATTCCGGTGATCTCCTCGATCTCATCTGCCGTCAGACAGGAATTGAGCGGCCGGATAATCGGGATACCGCCGCCGACGCTCGCCTCAAACATGAAATTGACATTTTTCTCCTTGGCGAGTGCAATCAGCTCCGCACCCTTTGCCGCAACGAGCGCCTTGTTGGAGGTCGTCACATGTTTTCCCGCTTCAAGCATTGCCTTTACGAACGTGTACGCCGGCTCCACACCGCCCATCGTCTCAACAACAATCTGCACTTCCGGATCATTGGCAATCATCTTGTAATCATGTACCACCTTTTCCTGAATCGGATCCCCCGGAAAATCTCTTAAGTCCAGAATATATTTCACACCAATCTCTTCTCCGGCACGCTTTGCAATGCTGTTCTTATTGATGTCTAATACTTCCACTACGCCGGAACCGATGGTTCCATATCCCATTACTGCTACTCTGATCATACTGCCTCCACTTTCGTCTTCTATCCTATTCTGTTCCTACTCTCTTCCGAGGATCTTCACATAATGTATCCCTGTCTGCTCCTCGATGCTCGCCACCATCTGTGTCACATCTCCCGTCTCCGGCAGAACATCGACCGAGAGTGTCAGCGATGCGATCCCGTTGATCGGAATACTCTGGTGGATCGTCAGGATATTGGCGTGAAACTCTGCCACCGTCTTGAGCACAATCGACAGCAGCCCCGGCTCATCGTCCAGCTGGATGACCATGGTGATTGTCTTCCCCTTTGCTGTCTCATGAAACGGAAAAATATCATCCTTGTATTTATAGAAAGAACTCCGGCTGATCCCGACCTGCTCTGTCGCATCCTGCACGGAGTCCGTCTTCCCCGAATCCAGCAGCCGCTTTGCCTCCACGACACGAAGCAGTACATCCGGCACCGCCTTTTCCTTTAATACATAATACTGACCTTTCTCTTTCATGTTCCTCATAATCCTCTTTCTTCTGGTATCCCTCACGAGTGTATGTGTGCAGTACGCTGACACTTGTCCTCATGAGGAAGATAATAACACAAAGAGGCTGCACAGGCAACCTCTTTTGTGAATATCCGTAATAAAATTTAGTTATGGAAGCTATTCTCCCTTTAAAACTTGCGGCTTCCTCCGCCGTGTGATCTGCCACTGCTGCTCGTGTGCGTCGTGCTTCTTCCGCTGTGCGAGGAGGAATGTCCTCCACTGCTACCGCTGCTCGTTGAGATCCTGTGATGCGTCGTCGTCTGATTCACCAGACGATCTTCCTTGACGCGCAGATTGACCTTGGAATTCTGCTGGTAAGCGTAATAATATCCCTTTCCGCGCACCTTGTAACTGTTGCTGATCGTAAAATAAATGATGCAGCCGGCTCCGATGGCGACCGCCAGCACGCCGAAGATCTCCCCAAGCGTCAGAACATGGTATCTGGAAATCTTCCCCGTCTCGGAGTCATAATTGTACTGTCCCTCTGAAATCCCTTTTTCATAGTAAGTCTCCACACCGGTCAGCATGGAATGCATACAGCCATTGTAATCGCCATTGCTGATCTTCGCGTACGCGGCATCCAGGATATCGTCAATTCTCGAATCCGTCAAATAACGGATCGCAATGCCGCAGGTGGAAATCGTGATCTCACGGTTATCCATATCGATCAGTAACGCCACACCGTCTTCCTGTTCCGTGGAATGTTCATCAAAGAAATCATCCGCGTAGGCGGTCGCACTTTTCCCCTGTGCATCATCTGTCGTGACCGCATAGACATTCCAGCCGGATTCTTCCATAAACGAGGCGATCTCATCGTTTAAGTCCGCGATCTCATCTGCCGTAAGAAGTCCCGCCTCATCGTACACATAACCATCCGCTGTCCCTTGCGCCGCATCCGCCTCCGCCGCCAGTGCCGCACCGCTGCACGGGATGAGACACACCAGGCATACCAGACACCACAGGAGCGCTTTTTTCATCTTCTCTACCATAAGAAATACCCTCCTAACAGTCCGAATACCAGAATGCCAAGCGCTATCAGTATACTGGTGAGCGCAAGCCTCGGGCGGTCAACCGGCAGATCACCGCAGATATTTCCATTCTGTCCGTTCATGGAATAGTAGTATACTTTTCCGTCTCTGCCCTTATATGTAATCGTCCATACCGGGAGCAGCACATACGACCAGATTTCCTTCTTCGGTGCAAAAAACGTATTCTTGACCGATACGCTGTTGTAACCGCTGATGGTATCGCGCATCAGCTTTTCAGCGCTCTCACGCATGGTGTGCTGCATCTTGCCCTGCACAGCATTCTGCTCAATATCTCTGCGCTCCGCAAGGAATCCGGAGAGGTATCCCATGTGAAAATCTTTCATCTTGTCATAGGCGTACGGCATCACACCGCTGGTAAGCTTTACATTCGCCTTCTTCAACGCGTTCTCCGTCAGATTGCGAAGCGACACATTGCCCTCGCGCTCCACCGCATAATATTTGGTCTCCGTGTACTGGGTATTGCCCGTCGTCCACATGCGCACACTTCTCGCGTCTCCCTGCATCTTTCCCTCCAGCTCCACGTCGTAGACCCAGTATGGGAAATAAACGCCTGTCATGCTCTCAATCTGTTTTTTGTTAAAAAATGCCTTCGGCACATATTTCTTTTTGCTGACAAAATCCAGAAACTTCTTCTCTGCATCCTCTCTGCCGATCTCAAACGGAATGATCTTATTCGGCAGATAGCTGCCTTCCAGCCGTTTTCCGAGCACGACCGGATTATGGCAGTAATAGCAGAAGGTTGCCGCAGTCGTCGCATCCGTCACAATCTCTGCGCCGCAGGACGGACAGCTATAATACACCGCCTCGCCCTCTGGCTCCCTTTCCTGCTCTCCCACTGTCTGCCCGGTCTCTGCCTTCTCACCTGCCGCTGCCCCGGCTGCCGCTTGTGCTGCCCGCTCCTGTGCGGCAGCTTCCGGCTCCTCACCCTGCATCGGCTTCATCGCATCGAGTTCTTCCTGTGTGAACAGCGAATTACAGTATTCACACTTATACTTCTGTGTCGCCGGGTCAAAAATCAGTTCTCCGCCACAGTTTGGACACTTAAAACTGATAATTGCCATCGCTAGTTCCTCGCTTTCCCACAGTTGCTGCAGAATTTTCCGGTGTTCGTCTGTCCGCACTCGCACGTCCACTCACCGGATACCGGCTTTGGTTTTCCACACTCGCTGCAGAACTTTCCGGTGTTCACATGGCCGCACTCACACGTCCATTCGTCAGATACCGGCATCGGTTTTCCGCACTCGCTGCAGAACTTTCCGGTGTTCACATGACCGCACTCACATGTCCAGCCCGCCTGGGTACCTGCCCCCGGTGTCTGTCCTGCCGGCACTGCGCCTGCCGCTGGCATCTGTCCTGCCGGTGCCGCGCTGCCCTGCTGCATTCCTGCATTTGCCTGCATGTCTGCCGGTGTCTGCATCGCGCCGAGTCCAGACAGCGTCTGGTTCATGGCATTCATTCCCATGCCAACTCCCATAAAGCCTGCCATGGCACCGTTCGCATTGCTTCCGGCGTCACGCACACCCTCCGTAATATTCTTGACCGCCATACCGCGCATGACGTTGAAATCGCTTCCGAGCATTGCGCCCTCATTGCGCATGTTGATCAGCTTCTGGGACTCTTCGTCATAGGAAATGCCCGCGATACCGACCTTCTGGATCTCCATACCGCGCATCTGGTTCCAATCGGCATCCAGAATGTCCTGCATGTACTTGCCCAGTTCCATCGCCTTGGAAGTCACATAGGAAATACGTGTTCCGTCCGCCGACATCTGGTTGATCGCCGACTGCAGTGCCTCTAAAAACTCTGACAGGTACTGCTCGCCGATCTCATCGTAATTGACACGGTCTTTGTTTCTCGGGATCACTTCCGCATAGAACTGCAGCGGATTCGTGATCTTGATGGAATAATTACCGTGTGCGCGCAGGAAAAGCTCTGCGTTATAAAAATTATCAAAGTAATTGATCGGGTTTCTCGTTCCAAACTTGATCCCTTTGATCTCCTGCAGATTCAGGAAATATACTTTCTGTGCCGTCGGCGTCTGTCCGCCGTACTTGATACGGTTGAACGTCTCTTTTACAGATTCTCCCAGTTCACCGTTTAGCATGGACGGCAGGGAAGAATTATCTACCTTATAATATCCCGGTTCTGCCGTGTAATCGACTACTTTTCCTCCATCCACAAGCATCATAAACTGGTTGTCATACACGTGAATCACGGAGCCATTGCTCACCGTATTGTTCGTCCCCTTGGTATTCTGTCCTCTCCGGATCAGCACACCACTCGTAAAGACGGTCTGTTCCCCCATATCATCCGCCTCGAACACCTCGAGCCACTGATCCGCCAGTCCTCCGCTGATCGCACTACCGATTGCCTTGATAATTCCCATAACAATTCCTCCTGTTCTATTCTTTCGTTGTACTCTGACGAGTTCTTATTGGAAGTTCCTGCAAAACTTCATATGCACAGAATCATGCGCCAAAAATGTATTCACACATGGTGATAATCCACCTCAAAAAAATGTACCATCCGCCAGACTCTGGTGTCTACCGGTACAACCGGGCTACCGCAGTATTCACAGATCTGCTGTCCAAGTCCCTTCATCGGCGCCCCGCAGTTCGGGCAGTTCAGCCCGAAGGCATTTCCCTCCGTCTGCTGCGCCGCATCCTGTACATAGAGCAGCTCCATATTGTACTTTGTCTGCAGCTTCCGGTCTTTGTATCCCCAGATAATTTTGCCCGCTTTTCCCTTGTAGTGGTAATGCTCTACCGCACTCTGAAATGTAATCACACAGGTGCCGTTCTTTTTTTCGTAATTGGAAATCTCTGTCTGATGAATGCGGATCTGCTCATAGGTCTCACGCACTCCTGCCGCACGGTTTCCCTCAATCTGACGGCTGACCTGCTCCTTCAGTTCATCGGAAGCGCGCGCGACGCTTTCCAGATTCCCCGCCGACACTGCCTGAAGCGCCGCCACAAGCTGCTGCTGTGCGAGCGCCTCAAACTGCTCCAGATTCATTCCCGGAAAATCACGGGAAATCTGGGGTGCAAAAATCCGCGTCATGGAAGCGACCGACTTCGGTGTCTCCTCCAACATCTGTTCCTGACGCTTATATTCCTCAATCAGACCGCCTTTTCCAAACACCCACTTTAAGGTGCGGATCACATCACTGCTCATCGTCTCCTCCAAGTCCCTTCGGGCAGCCGAGGGAGAGCCACTTCAGATATCCATTCATAAAGATATCCAGCTTTCCGTCCAGCACGCTGTCCACATTACCGGTCTCCACACCGGTGCGGTGATCCTTCACCATCGTATACGGCTGCATGACATAGGAGCGGATCTGGTTGCCCCACCCGATCTCCGTCACCTCACCGCGGATTCCCGCCGCCTTCTCGGCATTCTCCTGCTGCTTTAACAGGTACAGCTTTGCCTTTAACATCTGCATCGCTTTGTCCTTGTTCTGGAACTGGGAACGCTCATTCTGACACTGTACCACAATACCGGTCGGAAGGTGCGTGATACGGATTGCGGAAGACGTCTTATTGATATGCTGTCCACCCGCACCGCTGGAGCGGTACGTATCGATCCTAAGATCGTCGTCATTGATCTCCACATCCAGATCTTCCTCGATATCCGGCATGACGTCACAGGACACAAAAGAGGTCTGTCTTTTTCCCGCCGCATTAAACGGCGATATTCGCACCAGACGGTGCACCCCTTTTTCTGATTTCAGATAGCCGTAGGCATTTTCTCCATTTACCTGGAATGTCACGGACTTGATGCCTGCTTCCTCTCCGTCCAGGGAGTCCAGCACTTCCACGCTGTATCCCTTGTCATCTGCCCAACGTGTATACATGCGGTAAAGCATTGCCGCCCAGTCACAGGACTCCGTACCGCCCGCGCCCGCATGAAGCGACACAATGGCATTGTCCCCATCGTACTCGCCGGACAGAAGCGTCTTTGCGCGGATGGCATCGTACGTCGTCGTAAACTCCGTTAGCATTTCTTCGATCTCCGGGATCAGCGTGGCGTCATTCTCCTCATATCCCATCTCGATCAGTGTCTCAATATCTTCAAACTGTGTCGTCAAAGAAGCATATGTGGCAACATCATCCTTCATGCTCTTTAACTCTTTCATTTTTTTCTGGGAGGCCTCCGGATCATTCCAGAAATCCGCTGCTTCCATCTCCCTCTCTAACTCCTGGATCCGCTGTTCTTTGTTTACCAGGTCAAAGTGAATCCCTCACTTCCTGCAGCGGTTCCCTGTATGCGTTCAGGGTCACTTTAAATTGATCAAGTTCTACCACAGTTATCACCTCTTTCATTTTTTTCTATTCTTATTGTACTGGAAGCCCCGTCTTTTCGCAATCTTTTCCCACAATTTTCGCAGCGCTGTAAAAAGCAGCAGCCAGATCACCGCTCCCAGCGTATCAATACACACATCCGGGAACCGTCCGGCGCGCCCCGGGACAAACAGCTGGTGGATCTCATCGGTTGCCGCATATAGCGCCGCGATCGCATCCGCCGAAATCCCGCACACTTTCCAGTTACCGGAATATCCGTGCACAAAAGCGCACGCCAGCAGACAGAGTATTCCATATTCTGTCATATGCGCCAGCTTGCGCACCGGATAATCAATCCGGTCGGCATATGCCTCCATCTCGCTCTGTGTATATTCTGTTCCTGTCAGATGACTCCATGTTTCCACAATGCGGTAGGCAACCCCACCGCTGACCTGCTCCGATTCCGATGCCGGCTGTGCCGAAAACCGGAAAATCATCACCATACAAAGAAGCAGAAGTCCTCCTGTTATCACACGGTATATCCGAAGCTTCATCCCGTCTCCTCACTCCGATCAGTCGTTCTGTGTCTTCTCACTCAGCACTTCGATTGCCTTCTGCACCTGATTATCGTACTGGATCTCATACTGCTCTCCATCCGGATCGAGATACTCATATTCCAGTTCAATGTCCGGATCGATTCCGACACCGTGGATATAGTTGCCGTTCGGCGTAAAATATTTCGCGGTTGTCAGCTTGATGGCGTCCCCGTCTTCCAGCGGGAACAGGCTCTGCACAATGCCCTTGCCGAACGTCGTCGTTCCGATCAGCGTTCCGTAGTTGTAATCCTTGATGGCTCCGGCAAAAATCTCGGAAGCGCTGGCACTGTCCTGATTGATCAACACCGCCATCGGATAGTCAAAACGCGTGTCTCCGCTGGAGCGGTACTCCTCGCGGTGTCCGTTCTTATCCTCCGTGTAGACGATCAGACCTTCCGGCAGAATATCGTCAAGAATCTGTACCACGGAATCGACAAGTCCGCCGCCGTTATAGCGGAGGTCGACCACCAGCGATGCAAGCCCTTCCCCTTCCAGTTCGGCAAGCGCCTTCTCAAACTGGTTTGCCGTATCCTTCTCAAAAGATTCAATCCGGATATAACCGATCGTATCATTTAACATCTGTGAAGATACACTCGGCAGCGTCACATCGGCACGCTCCACGTCAAACGAGAGATTCTCTCCGGTAGACGGGCGGTAGATCTCAAGATGTACCGTCGTCCCGGCTTCCCCGCGGATCAGCTTCACGAGATCCGTGACATCCATCGTATCCGCCTCGGTTCCGTCCACCGACAGAATCACATCCTCGTTGCGAAGTCCTGCACTCTCGGACGGCGTTCCCTCGTAAACCCTTGTGATTGTGACCTGCATGGTATCTTTATCCTGCGCAAGCCCCGCTCCGATTCCGTAATACTGCCCCGTCATGCTGACCTGCGTCTGCGCATACTCATCCGCCGTATAGTAAACCGAATATCTGTCATCCAGCCCCTCCAGCAGTCCGGCATACAGACCGTCCTTTAAATCCTGGATATCGGTATCCTCATAATAATACAGATCAATGTAAGCCGACAGTTCGTTGATCTTTGCCGTTGTCTTTGCATCCAGCAGGGGCGTTGTGTCTGTATCTGCCGCTGCATTGGTGATGAGTATCTGACTTCCGGTAAAGCGGCAGGTCAGATAAATGCCAAGCGCTCCGACGACCAGTGTTCCGCAGATTCCAAGAAGGATGCCGGCTCCCATTCCACGGCGTCTGCGCTCTTTTCCGCCGTCCGGCTTCTGCTCTCCGGTTGTCTCATTTTCTATCATGCCGTTTTGCATATTTTCTCTTTGTTCGTCCATAGTTTCCCTCATTTCTGTATGCTATCCGTAATAAGATATGTAAAAATTCCCTGTCCAAGGACAGGGAATTTCGGTCAATGCCTACGTGTACTTTCTCCATCAGCCACCCAGGTAACTCCACGGGCTGACGTAACTTCCATTTAAAGAGACTCCGAAATGCAGATGGCTTCCGGTTGAAATGCCGGTACTTCCGACTTTTGCGATCACATCTCCCGCCGACACGGTCTGTCCGGGCGATACCAGCAGGGATGATGCGTGCATGTAGACGGTGTAGAGTCCTCCGCCGTGGTCGATCATCACATAATTGCCCGCCGCACTGCTGTAGGATGCCGCTGTTACCGTTCCATCCGCCGCCGCGATAATGTCCGCTCCCGCCGATGCTCCGATATCAATTCCCTTATGGTTCGACGACGCTCCCGACATCGGGGATACTCTCGTTCCATAATCGCTGGTCACCCGTGTGCTGCTCGGGCACGGCCACCGGAACGCTCCTCCGGTATACGGATGTTCCTCCACCCCGGCTGCCGCTTTCTCCGCTTCCGCTCTCTTGATCGCCGCAATCAGTTCTTCCTGCGCCTGAATCTCCGCCGCATAATAGTCGGCGTCGCTCTGCGCATCTTCAATATCTCCCGAGATGTCCGCAAGCTCCGACTCCTTCTGCCGCATCATAGCGGCAACAGTCGCTTTATTGCTCTCGACCGTCGACTTGAGTGCCTCCAGATCGGTATACTCCTGCTCCAGCTGGGCTTCCAGATTCACAATCGACTCCACGGTGTCCTGGTACTCGGTAAGCTTTTGTCTGTCATAGCTCTGTATCTGTGCGATATAATCTGCGGAATTTAAAAATTCAGAAATGTTTCTGGAAGATAAAAGCGCCTCCAGATAAGAGGTCTGCCCGTTCTCATACATGAACTGGATCCGCACTTTCATATCCGCGTACTGCTGTGCTTCCCTCTCTTTGGCTCCGGCAAGCTCGTCCTTCGTCTCCTGGATATCCTCGCTCTTTGCCGTCAGCTGATTCTCAAGATCCGTGATCCGCGCGGATATATCTATCAGCTGCTGGTTCAATTCTGTTACCTTGCTCTCGATATCACCCTTGGAATCCTTGAGATCCTCAATCGTGCTCTGCGCCTCTTTGAGCGCTTTTTCCAGCTGGGCTTTCTCGTCCTGCGCCTCCTGCAGGGCTTTTGTGGAAGCGGCGTCCTCTGTCACTTTCTCTGTGGAAGCCGACGATGCCTGGATCGATATGCCCGCCGCCAGCACCAGAATCAGCACGAGCGCTGTTATTCTTCGTATCATTGTAAACTTCATGTGTTTCCTGTATGGCATCTTATCATTATACCCTCAAATGCTTGCGAATTGTGATGCGGCTTCCGATAAAACCGATTCCCACACCCAGAATCAATGCCACCGGGATCAGATTATGGAAAATCTCGTTCACGCTAAGGAACTTCATCATATTGCTGATAAAGCTGAACTTATCGCTGATGTACATTACAATCTTCCCGTACAATGCGTACAAAATGCCAAGCGGAATTGCCGCTCCGATCAGTCCGATTACAATACCTTCGACCACAAACGGTGCGCGCACAAAATAATCCGTCGCTCCGATCAGCTTCATGATCGCAATCTCTTCCTTGCGGACGGAGATACCGACCGTGATCGTATTGCTGATCAAAAAGACGGCAACACCGAGCAGGATCAGGATGACGCCCGCCGAGATGTACCCGATCAGACTGTTAAAGTCGGTCAGCGTGTTGGCCACCTGCTGGGACTGCTTTACTTCACGCACTCCATCGACGGACTTCAGGTAGGTAACCAGCGAGTCCTGCATCGATATATCGTTCATGTAAATGGCATAGCTCGCGGAATTCGCCAGCGGGTTATCGCCGGCAAAACTTGCAGCCGCCGCTTCATTTCCCTCAAAGTACACTTCCTTGAAGCTTTCCCATGCTTCATCTGCTGAGATAAAGTCATAATGTGATACTTCCGGTCTCTCCGAAATCAGCTCCCCGATCTCCTCGATCCGCTGATCCGAGATTCCCTCATCAAACAGCACCGTCACTGCCACGCCGGACTCCGCATCCTTCACCATGGACTGGAAGTTCACGACAATCATATAGAACAGACCGAACAGGAAAATGCATGCCGTCATCGTGGCAATCGACGCCAGTGAGAACAGCTTGTTCTTCCAGATATTCACGATTCCCTGCTTAATTGTATAAAAAAACGTACTAATTCGCATAGTCGTCGTCACCTCCATCATCCAAGAAATCATCAAACAGATCATCGTCCTGTTCGACAGAGGTATCCTTACCGTAATGATCCGAAGCGGTATCGTCTACCACAACGCCTTTTTGCATCGTGATGACACGCTTATTCATCGCTTTCACAATCTCCAGATTGTGTGTTACTACAACCACCGTTGTCCCCTGCTCGTTGATCTCCTCCATCAGCTTCATAATCTCCCATGCATTATTCGCATCGAGATTACCGGTAGGCTCGTCCGCCAGCAGAATCTTCGGCTTGTTAATCAGCGCGCGCGCAATCGCCACACGCTGCTGCTCCCCTCCGGAAAGCTGTCTCGGGTATGAGCGGTATTTTGCCGCCAGTCCCACCATCGACAACAGTTTTGGAACATTTTTCTTGATGGAGCGGTTGGATTCGCCAATGACCTTTTGTGCAAAAGCTACATTGTCATAAATATTTCTATCCTTTAACAATCGGAAATCCTGAAAAACCACCCCAATGTTGCGGCGGAATTTCGGGATTTGTCTTCGTCTGATTTTATTTAATTTTCTGCCATTGATTGTAATGGTTCCCTCCGTCGGTTCCAGTTCCTTCAACAGGAGCTTGATCAGCGTCGACTTGCCCGAACCGCTGTCACCGACAACAAATACAAACTCTCCCTCCTCAATGTTAAGACTCACGTCATTAAGTGCAGGAATTCCCGCAGAGTACGACTTGCTGACATGCTCTAACTTTATCATGAAATTACCTCATTTCTGTATGCATCTCCGATGGTTCCGGAGAATCAAATGCTCTGTCCCATCCCATATAGTCTACTCAATGTATGCAGTTGTTGCAATACCCGTATGCAAATTTTAAGAATTAGTAGTCCAGAGACTCCATATACTTCATATATTTTACGACCATCAGTGCGATCTTGAACGTGATGGCATCCTCGAACACACGCAGATCCAGTCCGGTGCTCTTCTGCAGCTTATCCAGACGGTACACTAACGTGTTGCGGTGGATGTAAAGCTGTCTGGAAGTCTCTGATACGTTCAGGCTGTTCTCAAAGAACTTGTTGATCGTCGTCAGCGTCTCCTCATCGAAATCATCCGGGGACTTATTGTCAAAAATCTCCTTGATGAACATCTTGCACAGCGGAATCGGCAGCTGGTAGATCAGACGACCGATACCGAGTGTGGAGTAAGCGATTACATCCTTCTCCTCGAAGAAGATCTTGCCGACATCAAGTGCCATCCGCGCCTCCTTGTAGGATCTGGATACCTCTTTGATCTCGCCGACAATCGTTCCGTATGCCACATGAACGTCGCTGTCCGCATCCGCACGGAACAGGTTGACCATGCTCTCCGCGATCTTGTTCAGTTCCTCGTAACCTTCGTTCTCGCCGACTTCCTTCACAACGATAATATTCTTCTCGTCGACTGCTGTGACAAAATCCTTCGTCTTCGTGCCGAAGATTCCGCGGATCTTCTCCAGTTCATTGCCGTCCTTGTCGCGGTTCGTCTCCACAATGAATACCACGCGGCGCACCTCGGTGTCGATGTGAAGCTTCTTGGCACGGTTATAAATATCAACCAGCAACAGGTTGTCGAGCAGCAGATTCTTGATAAAATTATCCTTATCGAACCGCTCCTTATATGCTACCAGAAGATTCTGGATCTGGAAACTGGCAATCTTTCCCACCATGTATACATCATCGCTGTCTCCGCTTGCCAGAAGAATATACTCAAGCTGGTGCTCATCAAATACCTTGAAAAACTGATATCCGTTCACCACCTGGCTGTCTGCCGGTGACTCCACGAACGCCTGCGCCGGCTCAATGTACTGATCCGCCTCCGGAAAAGTGGCTGCTAACACCTTCCCCTCCACATCAATAATGCACAGATCTATTCTGGTGATTCCCTTTAATCCATCGATTGTATTCTGAAGTATTTGATTTGAAATCATAAGCTCCGCTCCTTCTCATCCTGCTTCTGCTGAAACTCTTCTGTCCGGTCACTGTGTTTCTTCCCTATGAGCAACTTTCACAATAAAAAGCCGCCTTTCTACCTCGGAACAAAAATATCTAAGCTATATTTTAATGCAAAACAGCAAAAAAAGAAAGAGGAAATGCATTTTTTTTATGCATTTCCTCTTTTTCACTCCGCTTCCCCGGACTTTTCCTGATCCTGATACTTGTTCATACTGTTCTTCAATCTTCCCAGATGCAGCCGGTTCTTAACGAAACTTCCAAGTCCATGCTTTTTCCCATGAACGCCGAGTTCTCCCATGCCGAACCATATGGTCGCGCTCATCTTATCCTTATGCTCCGCGAAAAAATGTTCCTGCAGCGGAGACGGCAGAATCGAAACGATCACATCCGGCGTCGTCGCATTCATCTCATTGATGACGGCATCCAGATTCCCCACACAATTTTCCAGTGCATATTCTCCCGCCAGAATCAGCTTCGGGAATGCTTCCTGCAGTTCCGCTCTAACCTTCTGCACGTCCTCCTCCGTCTGTCCCAGCACAAAAATGCTCCGCTTATTGCGCTCGATCCTCCGATAGAATTCATATGAAAAATCATTCTGCTCCGTCTCCTGCACACGCTGCATGCTGTCCGCATCCGCCGCCTTTAAGATCTCCTTCTCCCCAATGACGGAAAGATCTAGCTCCGAGATCACGTTGTGTACCACCGGGTCCGTCTCTGACGCAATCAGCATCTGCATGGAAATGTTTTCGATTGTATTTAAAACATCATTACTCAGATAGTTCTCGACCTGCCGCATCGATTCCCGCACGGTATAGTTGTCAAGACCGATCCCCATAATATCTATTTTTTTAATCATTGTGCACCTATATCATTACCATTATTTGAAAAAACATACCTTCGTCTGCGAAAGATATGTTTTTAGTATAGCAAACTTGTATTCGTATTTCAAGATTCTTCCATTCCGGTCAAATTTACAGACTTCTTTTACTGCTTTTTTATAATTATTTTATATTTGAAATGTCAATAACTTTTCCAAACTTTCCACGAAATCGGACAACTTTATTATTTCTTCACAAAACAGACATTCGATTATTTTACTATGTAAACCAGATTTTTTTCCCACTTTTCTGTGGATAATGTGAATAACTTCGTGTATAACTCGATTTTTCCTGTTTTTCCGTTTCTGCATTGTGGATAACTTTTTTGCAATTCACACTCATTTAGTCAGTTTTCCTTTTTCATTTTTTACAATTTGTGCACATTGTATAGACTGTGCCTTTTGTCCTATTCCTTCATTTTTTGCAATAATCCTGCGTTTTGGGGTGCAATATTGAGAAAATCATGTCCCTTCGTTATCAGGCAGAATGTAGCTGAAAATCAAAAGAGCTTCCTCTTCTCTTCCTCTTCTTATGACGCAAAAATGGGACTATCACAAGTGATAGTCCCATTTTATATTCTCGTTTAGAAAATTCTTCTTACACAGATCGGGCTGCGGTAGGTAACATTGGAGTAAGTGATACCGCTGGACGGTGTGCTGGCATGCACGATCGTTCCATTTCCGATATAGATTCCAACATGTCCGCTGTAACATACAATGTCACCCGGCTGTGCAGATGAAAGGCTTACTTCATAACCACAGCCTCTCAACGCACTGGATGAATGCGGAAGACCAATTCCAAATGCTGAATACACACTCATAACAAATCCGGAACAGTCCGTTCCATTCGTAAGGCTGCTTCCGCCATATACATACGGATTACCGACAAACTGACATGCATAGCTTGCAACTGCCTGACCGTTTGAACTGGTCGGTGCACTGTAGGATGCACTGGAATCTGAGGAGCTGGATGAACTGGATGAACTCTCAGAGTTCTTCTTTCTGGCGCTAGCTGCCGCCGCTGCCGCCGCCTCACGCTCTGCCTCTTCCTTCGCAAGACGTGCTTCCTCTTCTGCTTTGGACTCCGCCTGTACATACTCTGTCGTCAGTGTGACATAATCGGTGGATACATAGCCGTCTCCCTCTTCTGTCGTCACAAGTGCCCAGCCCGGAATGGACTCATCGGTTACCACGAGGTCATCCTCGATCGGAACCATGGTTAAAACCGCTGCGTCTGTGGACGGCTCCGTACGCACATAAAGTGTTGTCGTCGTAACTTTTGCATAGCGGGTACTTACAGACTTTGCAAGTTCCTCATCACCGGCAACCACGTACTCACACTTCACATAACCGGTGACATTGCCGGAGGTGATCTCATACCAGCCATCCTCTGTGGTCTGTAAAATTGTTGCCGCTGAATTATTGTAAAGCTTACCGACTACCTCACTCTCTGTGTTTGGCTCGGTTCGCACGTTTACGTAGTTATCTACCTGCGCAATGGCAATGTCTGCATATTCGGACTCTACCACCGGCGTCTCATTCTCGCTTACCTGTTCCTGCTGCGCTGCTGCTTCCTGCGCCACTTCCTCATTGCTTGCAACCAGACAATCTGCCACTGCAAGCGAAACGCCTGCGCTCGGGCTGCTGCTTCCCGTTCCAACTGCCACTGCTTCTGCTGTGGTAGCAACGGACACACCCGCAACCGGTGCTGCATATATCATAGATACAGGATCTCCTGCCAATAACATTCCAGTCAATACAATCCCTGTAGCTCTCAGTGTTCTTCTGTTCATGAATGCCTCCAACGGATTTATTACAAATTTGTTACATTTATTACATGGTTATTATAACAAAGCGTCTATATGATGTCAACCCGCTATATTTTGTAATACTCCGCAGATTTTACACAACATTTTCTTTTTCGACACGTCTTTTCCACAATCTGCGCCATTTTCCGACAAATCCGGGTTACATATGCTCCCAGATTTTCCCTTCCTGCTGCTGCCTTATGCCTTTCCGGTTTTATAGTTTGTTGCATTTTTCATAATTGCCATTCTCCTCCATCTGTGGCATAATAAAGCTATCATAAAAAGGAAAGGTGGGATTCGTATGGATTTTTCCAATGTTGATCTGGCGCTTGGCACACTGACGGCCTACGACTCCGGTTCTTCTGTCAGCTCCGGCAGTCTCGCCTATGCAGTCGGCACGGCCGTTCTCAGTCAGTCATTAGACCTGACCCAGCAGATGGGCGCCTCCATGATTCAGATGATGGAACATTCGGTGAACCCGGAGCTCGGCGGCAATATCGATATGTACGTATAGGGATCATGTAACAGATGCTCTCTGAAAAGAAAAGACGCGGCACACGATGTAACAGTGTGCCGCGTCTTTTTATGTTCCGGATCTCCTCCGGCAGTCTCAGGTATTCCTGTCGCAGCAATTATTTGGTAGCAATCGCTTCGATCTCGAGCATAACGTCCTTCGGAAGACGTGCCACCTCAACGCAGCTTCTCGCCGGGTACGCGCCCTCAAAAAATGTCGCATATACTTCGTTGATCGCTGCGAAATCATTCATTTCCTTAATAAATACGGTTGTTTTTACCACGTTCGCCATGCTGGTGCCTGCTGTCTCAAGCAGATGGGACAGATTCGTCAGCGCCTGCTCTGCCTGCGCCACAGATCCCTCCGGGATCTCGCCTGTTGCTGGTACAACCGGAATAATACCGGAAGTGTATACCATGCCGTTTACCTCAATCGCCTGGGAATATGGTCCGATCGCTGCCGGTGCCTTGTCCGTACTGATGACATTTTTCATGCTGTATTCCTTCTTTCTTATAGTCTGTCGGTTTCGTCTATCATAGCACACCTGAAACAGCGATGCTACTATAATTTGCGGATTGCGCGCTCCGTAATCTCAATGCGGCGCTCCTTGTACAGTCTGCCGACCGCACGCTTGAATGCGTTTTTGCTCAGCCCCGTCTCACGCATGATGACTTCCGGCGAAGCCTTGTCCGTAAACGGCAGCACGCCCGCGAATTCCTCAATCACTTCCATGACCTTCTCGGCGTCCGCATCCATCTGCAGATACGCCTTTTCCCGCATCGTGATGTCAAGCTTGCCGTCCGGCTTCACCCCGGTGACCTTCGCCTCAATCACATCGCCGATCTGAAGATGGCTGCAGTCCTCATGTGCCGGTATCATCGCCGAGTAGCAATCATCCACTGCCACAAACGTTCCGAAATCATGACCGAACTCGTAGATCCGTCCGTTTACCGTGTCTCCTTTTTTATAAGGAGAATCCGTGCGCATCAGGTCGTACAGCTTTTTCATGCTTGCACAGAGTCTGCGGCTCTTATCGATGTAGAGCGTCACCAGAACCTCATCCCCCGGCTGCACCTTTTTCGTCATCTCTTTATATGGAAGAAACAGGTCTTTTTCCAGTCCCCAGTCCAGGAACGCACCGATTTTTCCAATCTCGGCAACCTCAAGCACCGCCAGTCCGCCAAGCGTCAGTTTCGGCTGGTTGGTCGTCGCAATGATGCGGTCCTTGGAATCCTTGTACAGGAATACTTCGATCTCATCCCCGAGCTTTGCGTCCGCCGGCACCTGCTTCTGCGGCAGAAGCACACGCGTCTCATCTCCCTCATGCTCCGCCAGATAGACTCCAAATTCTACTTTTTTGATTACTTTTAACTTCTGATATTCGCCTAATCTCATCTCGATCCTCATTTTCCATCAATTCTTCTCTGCCGCCGCAAATTCCACGATCGCATAGATCTGGTCTCCACCGTCAGTCAGCACCACCGTTATCTTTTCCTCTGCCACCGCAACAACCGGATACAGCACGTCGCCCAGCATTGCCGCACGTCGGTACTCTGCCCGCACGCCGCCGATTGCAAAATCCTCCGGCACAGATTCCTTTGCCACCAGAATGTATTTCCCGTTGTTCATGTGGTGGTTGGTGTCAATAAAAAATCCCGCCACCGGAACCGGCGGCATCTCAATTCCGCCCTCCGGAACCGATAGCTTTCTCGCGCCCCACTCGCCCGGCAGTTCTTCTCCGATCTCCGGTCGGTAGGCATCCGCCACTTTCTCCGGGATACGCATCGGGCGCATCCGTTCCATATCCATGTAAACCCAGACAGAATTCGCAAGCACCAGTTTCTCTCCCTGTCCGTTCGTGATCCGGAAATTGCGGTATCCATAAAATCCCTTAAATGCATACGGCCATGTCTCCACGCAGATTTTCTCTCCCATAACCGGGTAGCGTCTGATCTTAATCTCCCAGGAAGACAGTACCCACGCCTGCTTCTGCTCTGCCAGATATTCCACGCCGATATTCATATCTTCCGACTGGAAGGTGCAGCAATCCTGCAGATAATCCATCACCGCCGGCAGTGTCAAATGCCGTTCGCTGTCCACTTCACTGTAACGTACGCGACTTTCAAACTGATACATGGAGTCCCTTCTTTCAATGCCTGTGTCTGTTATTATCGTAGTAATAGTAACACAGGGGAACAGGTTTTTCAATGATGGGAAGCAGATGCCGGATAAAGAAAAGACCTCATGAACATTGTTCATGAGGTCTTAGAAGCAGGGCTACAAGGATTCGAACCTTGAAATGACGGAGTCAGAGTCCGTTGCCTTACCATTTGGCGATAGCCCTAAGTGCTGTCAACAAAAGCTATTATAACAGGTCGGCAGAAAAAATCAAGTGTTTTTTTCAAAAATTTCGATTTTTTTGTCTACGAGTGCGTACAGCACCTTCTCGCCCCAGGAAATCCGGGCGCTTCCGTTCGTCGCCTCCACGATTTCTTTTTCGACTTCCTGCTGCTGTTCTGCCGGAACCATAAGCTGAAGTTCCACTTTTTCTGTATACACAGTGTCGATCAGCGTGAGGTTCTGCTGCGCGATCAGATACTGCAGCTTTCCAAGCCCGGTATAGTCCATGCCTACCGTAAGCTGTATGCCTTCCTTCTTATCTATAATGGTACTCGACGCAAGCCCCGCCTGCACGGCTCCCTGATACGCCCGCACCAGACCGCCGGTGCCGAGCAGCACGCCGCCGAAATACCGTGTAACCACGACCGCCACGTTGTGAATCTCCTCCCGCAGCAGCACATCAAGCATCGGTCTGCCCGCCGTCTGCGCCGGCTCACCGTCATCCGAACAGCGGCTTAACTCCTGCCGGTCTCCGATCACAAATGCGGAACAGTTGTGTCTGGCGTCCCAGTATTTTTTCTTCATCTCCGCGATGAATGCCACCGCCTCCTCCTCCGAGGCAACCGGCCGGACCGTCGCTATAAATCTGGACTTCTTTTCTACAATCTCACCCTCGCCGCCGATATACACTGTCTTCATATGATCCACAATCCCGCCACCCGGGTCCTTTCCCTTCGCTTTCCACTCTTTTCAAATAGTAACACGGCAGCTTTCTTTTTTGCAATACGAATCCTTAAGAAACTGTGAAGAATGTCCGTATTTTCAGTTTTTTCTTTATTCTGACACAGTTCTTTGGTATAATACATTGATGGTGAATCAGAAAAGGAGGCCTACTATGAATTATGGAAAGAAACGTACTCGGAAGCGCGAGCATGAACTTGCTTCCAAGGGTACCATGATTCGCAAAAAATTCAACGTAATTTTTTGTAAGGCATTGCTTATATGCTTTTTTGCAGTCGTGATTGTCGGCGGATGCTCCGCGTTCGGAGTGATCTCCGGAATTATTGCTTCCGCTCCCTCAATCGAAGATATCGATGCAACCCCGACTGGATACCTTACGACCGTGTTGGACAACCAGGGCAACCAGACCGCAACGCTCGTTGCATCCGGTTCCAACCGTAAATACGTGACGATCAACGAGATTCCGATCAATCTGCAGCATGCTTTTGTTGCGATCGAGGATGAGCGTTTTTACGATCACAACGGTATCGATCTGCAGGGTATTCTGCGTGCAGGATTAAAAGGCGTCGCATCCGGTTTTCATTTTTCGGAAGGCGCAAGTACCATCACACAGCAGCTGCTCAAAAATACCGTGTTTACCCAGTGGACAAGCGAACAGTCCATGGCGGACAAGTTCGAGCGAAAATTCCAGGAACAGTACCTGGCTCTCCAGCTGGAAAAGGTTGTGGACAAGGACTGGATTCTGGAAAATTACTTAAACGCAATCAACCTCGGTCAGAATACGCTGGGCGTCGGCGTCGCATCGGAGCGCTATTTCGGAAAAGATGTCTCGGATCTGACGCTTTCCGAATGTGCCGTGCTCGCGGCGATTACCCAGAGCCCGAGCTACTACAACCCGATCACACACCCGGATCACAACAAGGAGCGCCGTCAGAAGGTCTTGAACAACATGCTTGACCAGGGCTACATCTCACAGAATGAGTACGACGAGGCCGTTGCGGACAATGTGTATGACCGGATTCAGGTCGTCAATGTAGAGTCGCAGGATGAGAATATCAATTCTTATTTCGTAGATGAAATGACGGATCAGATCGTTCAGGATATGATCGACCGTCTGGGCTACACGGAGACGCAGGCTTACAAAGCTCTCTATCAGGGCGGACTTACCATCGAGTCCACGCAGGACCCGGATATCCAGAATATCTGCGATGAAGAGGTCAACAATCTGGAGAACTACCCGACCGATCCGAAGGTATCCTTCTCCTACCGCGTATCGATCCAGTCCCCGGACGGCACCATCTCAAATTACAGCCAGCAGACGATGCTTTCCTATTATCAGAAGTCAAACAAGAACTACAGCATCAACTTTGCCAGCGAGGATGACGCCCGCGCAGCGATCGAGCAGTATAAGATGGATCTTATGCAGGACGGAGACGTCGTTGTGGATGGCAGCGAGACGCTTACCTTTACCGTCCAGCCGCAGGCTGCTTTAACCGTCATGGATCAGTCCACAGGAGAAGTGAAGGCACTCGTCGGCGGACGCGGCGACAAGACGGCCAACAAGACGTTAAACCGTGCAACGGACACCACAAGACAGCCGGGTTCCACCTTTAAGATTATCGCTGCCTATGCACCTGCACTGGACGCGGGAGGTCTCACACTTGCCGATGTCCAGGATGATGCGCCGTACAATTACGGTTCCGGACAGGGCGGAGCGGTCAATAACTACGACAAGCGCTACCGCGGTTTCACCACACTGCGCGAAGGTATCATTGATTCCATCAACGTCGTAGCGGTTAAGACGCTGGCGCAGATCGGTCCTTCCCTGGGTTACGATTACATCCGCAACTTTGGTTTTACCACCGTCGGCATCGACGAGAGCGGCAACGAGACACTGGCACTCGGAGGTCTCACCAACGGTGTCACCAACCTGGAGCTGACCGCCGCTTACGCCACCATCGCCAACAGCGGAACCTACATCAAGCCAAAATTCTATACAAGAATTCTGGATCATGACGGAAATGTACTGCTTGACAATACGGCACCGGAATCGCACACCGTCCTGAAGGAGACCACTGCATGGCTTCTGACCGACGCCATGAAGGACGTCATGACACAGGGAACCGGTACGCCGGCCTACTTCGGAAGCAGTATGGCGCAGGCAGGAAAATCCGGTACCACCACCAAGAACCGTGATGCCCTGTTTGCCGGATTCACACCTTATTACACCTGCGTGGTATGGGGCGGTTACGACGACAATGCGGTTCAGAACAGCGGACAGACCACCTATCCGAAGAAGATCTGGAAAGCGGTCATGAGCCGGATTCACGAGGATCTTCCTTATGCGGACTTTGAAAAACCGGACGGCATCGTCACTGCTACCGTCTGCAAAGAATCCGGAAAGCTTGCCATCGACGGCGTATGTACGAACGATCCGCGCGGCAACATGGCATATACCGAATATTTTGCAACCGGCACGGCACCGACCGATTACTGTGACCACCATATTCTGGCCAACATCTGTGCGGATTCCGGACAGCTCGCCGGCGCAAATTGTCCGAACACCTACGCAACCGGCGTATACGTGATTGGCGGCTCTGCGAACACAGAGGATGCTCCTTATCTTCTGACCGAAGAGGCTCTCGCCAATACCTGTACGATGCACAATGCACCGTCCACACCGTATGAGTCGACACCGTACACACCTGTTCCGGGCGTGACGGATCTCCCGTCGCAGGATACCAATACCGGAGCCACAGACAACAGCACCTCCCCGGGTGACAGCGGCACATCGACGGGTGAGAATCAGACCACCGGTGACAATACCGGCGGCTCTGCTGAGAATACCGGCGACAACGCCGACGGCAGTCAATAAAAAGATGCGCCCGGGTTTTGAAACTCTCAAAACCCGGGCGCATTTTTTTATCTGTCATGTTTTAATTCTCTGTAAAGGATCTTACCGTCTGCAGTACCTCCTCCGCCTTGTCCAGCGATTCCGCTGCATGTTCTCCCTGCTCACTGCAAAAATCGATGGTTCTCGCCTCAATACGCTCCAGATGCCCTCTGGCCTCCGCGCTGAGTGCCTCCGGCGTGTATTCTTTGATCGTAAGTCCTGCCAGCCGCTTCATATAACGATTCGTCGTCTCTCTGGCCTGGCGCTGGCTGCGCATGCGCTGATCCATGATCTCAATCTCGCGCTCCTGCTTTTCCTGCTCCTGTCTCCGCGCGCCTGTATCCTCCTCATTTTTGACCTGCACGGCATGATATTCATACGCCTCCTCAAGCGCCTCCCAGAATGCTCCACGGAAGTCTACCGGACGTAAAAATACACGGAATACATTCCGCTCGTTGATGAAGAAATGAAGCTGCGCCGAGCTGATTGTGGTCGTATAGATGATACAAACGGTACTGGGCGCCGTCTTGTTCAGATACGTTATGATCTGCTCCCCGTTGTACCCCTCCAGGGATAGTCCCGTTATCACGACGTCGTAATTCTTTTTCTTGATCTTTGCCGCCGCCTCTATGCCGTTTATCGCCGTCTCAATCTCAATATCCCGATCCTTCATCGCATCTGTAAATTCATGAATGATCTCGGGATACTTGCTGATGAACAGCAGATTATGCTTTGTATCGTCCTGTCCCATATCACATTCCTCCTATGTCGTTGCCTTTACTTCTTCCACAGGTCTCAAATTATTTTTCCAACCCTATATATCTGCTGATATTTCCCACACTACTTTTCGTTTATTTTCTTATCTTGAATTATAATGGAATGTCCCCAACTATTCAATAGACTTCTTCTCCACTTTCTCCCTCAGATATTCTATCCGCAAAACTGCCTTCGCAGATTTTTTCTTCGTATTTACTATACAATCACAATTTATGGCCTTTACAGTCAAAAACGCGAAAGCGCCCGGCAATCTGCCGGGCGTTCCCGCGTTGATGTATATACTAACTAAGGGGATTAGATTCACCAATCTAATCAAATTAGATTAGTGCATATTAGTGTAACTCTCTGGATACGAAATCCGGATAGCCGGACTCTAGTCCATGCTCTGTCGAGTCAAGACCCTCGATCTCCTCCTCTGCGGTGACTCTGAGACCGATCGTTTTCTTTAATACGGTAAACACGATTGTCATTGTGATGATCGTCCATCCTGCGATGCAGAGGATTCCCAGGCACTGGATGGCAAGGTGATGTACACCGCCGCCGTAGAACAGTCCATCCTTGTAATCAAAGAATCCTACCGCGAGGGTACCCCAGATACCGTTGCAGCCGTGTACTGCCACTGCACCGACCGGATCATCTACTTTCAGTTTATCCTCAATAAAGTATACTGCCACGCAGACAAGCACACCTGCGACTGCTCCGATAATAAAAGCTCCGATTGCATCTACGTTCGAGCATCCGGCTGTGATTGCCACAAGGCCTGCCAGCGAACCGTTTAAGGACATGGACACATCCGGTTTTCCGTTTCTGATCCAGGTATAAAGCATTGCGGTTACGGTTGCAACTGCCGGTGCAATCGTTGTGGTTGCAAAAATCTGTGACAGCTGCATGGTGTCGGTTGCTGCTGCGCCGTTGAAGCCGTACCAGCCGAACCAGAGAATAAATACGCCAAGGGCACCGATCAACAGGTTGTGACCGAGAATAGGCTTCGGCTTGCCGTTCTTGTCATATTTTCCAATACGCGGTCCCAACATTGCCGCACCGATGAAAGCAGTGATACCGCCAACCATATGGATGCAGGCAGAGCCCGCGAAATCTGTAAATCCCATGTCGGTCAGCCACGGTGTACCGCCCCATACCCAGTGAGCTTCGATCGGGTACACACATAAGCTGATGATAAAACTGTAGATACAGTAGGTAATGAACTTTGTTCTCTCTGCCATGGCACCGGATACAATCGTTGCAGCGGTTGCACAAAATACCAGGTTAAACACAAACGCCGACCAGTCGGTCTCGCCGAAATTCGTAAACGGGTTCAGTCCCCAGCCGACAAATTTTCCATCGCCGCACAAAAGGTTGTAACCGAGCAGATAAAACGCCACGGTTCCGATACAGAAATCCATCAGGTTCTTCATCGTGATATTTCCGACGTTCTTTGCTCTCGTAAATCCTGCCTCTACCATGGCGAATCCACATTGCATAAAAAAGACTAACGCTGCTCCCATAAGGAACCATACACTCATATCCATAAGCTTATCCTCCTGCAAAAAAAGAGGATAACAGCGAGCACAGACATTCCTGTGTTCTCTATTATCCCCTTTGATAATATGTTACAATATTTGATTTTTTCATAATAATCTGTAGTGCTCCTTCATCGCTCCTATAGCAGGCTCCTCAATTCCTCCTATAACAGCACTCCTTAAACAGGCTTACAATGCTTTCGTGCCATGCTCGCCTGTACGAATACGGATTGCATCTTCGACATCATACACGAAGATCTTACCATCTCCGAAATGTCCGGTGTTAATCTCATCTACGATCTTATCAATCAGCTTCGGTGCAACTTCGTCTGCCACAACCGTCTCGACTTTGATCTTCGGAAGCAGATTCACGGAATACTCTGCACCGCGGTAGTTCTTAATAATTCCCTTCTGGTTACCATAGCCCATGCTGTTGACGATATTCAAACCGTTTACTTCCTCGGTATCCAGCACGCCCTTTAAGTCTTCCAGTTTTTCCGGCTTAATAATAATTTCCAGTTTTTTCATGCCAAGCTCCTCCTTTATATTCAGTTTTAGCGAAAGCGCTACTCCCATCCCTCTGCTGTTCACAGTTTATTCATTTAAGATTCAAAAATCTTTCATCCTGTAAACATGAAATTTTCATTTCTGCTCCATATACTATAACCATACAAATGATAGTTATCAGTATTTGTTACTACCCACAAAACTTTTTCATAATCTGCCAGGTGACGGTTGTCACCTGGCAATCCTCCCCTTTCGGGGAGTTTTTTCTCCCTTCAGAGGGGGATTTTTTATTTAGGAGGTTGATGGTAGCAACTATACCTCGAAAATCAAATCTCCATAGGACGGCATCGGCCACATTGACTTATCAACTAACATCTCCAGCTTATCTACCGGCGCTCTGAGTTCATCCATCGCTGTCTTTACCGTATCTCTGTAGTATACAGCCTGCTCTCTGCCCTCATCCATTGCAGATGCTTTCTCTGTCACATCCTTTAACTTGTCGAGAGCATTCTGTGCGTCTGCCAGAAGATCGGATACCTCTGTGAGGATCTCTGTCTGCGCGCTGATATCTGCGCCGCATGCACTCTTTACGGCATTGATGGACTGTGCCAGTACCGTTGTATATTTGATAACTGCCGGAATGATCTGCTTTGCAGCAATGTCGATCATTGCCTTTGCCTCGATATTGATCTCTTTTGCGTAGGTCTCATACTCGATCTCCACACGGGAATCCAGCTCAGCCTTGGTAAATACCCTGAACTTCTCAAACAGTGTCACTGCCTTCTCTGTGTTGAGTGCCGGGATCGCATCTACCATGGAGCGGATGTTCGGAAGACCGCGCTTCTCTGCCTCTGCTACCCACTCGTCTGAATATCCGTTGCCGTTGAATACGATTCTCTGATGCTCGGTTGCATACTCCTTGATCAGATCATGTACTGCCATGTCAAAGTCATCTGCCTTCTCTAAGACGTCGCATGCCTCTGCAAATGCCTCTGCCACGATCGTGTTGAGTACCACGTTCGACTGGGCGATGGAATCCTGAGAACCTACCATACGGAACTCGAATTTATTGCCCGTGAACGCAAACGGTGATGTACGGTTACGGTCGGTTGCATCCTTCATGAAATCCGGAAGCGTCTTAACACCGGTCTCTAACTTCTTGCCGGAGATACTGTGTGTTGCCTCACCAGTGCTGATCAGCTGTGAAAGCACATCCTGCAGCTGCTCACCAAGATATATGGATACGATTGCTGGCGGTGCCTCGTTTGCTCCTAATCTGTGATCGTTTCCGACATCTGCTGCTGCCTCTCTCAAGAGATCTGCATGCCTATCTACTGCTTTTAAGATGCAGGTAAGGACTAACAGGAACTGGATGTTCTCATGCGGTGTCTTGCCCGGCTCTAAGAGGTTGATGCCATCGTCTGTCGTGATCGACCAGTTGTTGTGCTTACCGGAACCGTTCACACCTGCGAATGGCTTCTCATGAAGCAGACACTGTAAACCATGACGGCCGGCAACTTTCTTCAATGTCTCCATAACGAGCTGGTTGTGATCGACTGCCACGTTCGCCTCTGCGTAGATCGGAGCAAGCTCATGCTGTGCCGGGGCCACCTCGTTGTGCTGTGTCTTTGCCGTAACGCCAAGCTTCCAGAGTTCCTCGTTGACGTCCTTCATGTACGCACCGATGCGCTCACGAATCGATCCGAAATAGTGATCGTCCATCTCCTGTCCCTTCGGCGGCATTGCTCCGAATAAGGTACGTCCGGTAAAGATGAGATCCTTTCTCTGTAAATACTTCTCGCGGTCTACGATAAAGTATTCCTGCTCCGGTCCAACGGACGGTGTTACTTTCTTTGATGTAGTATTTCCGAATAATTTTAATAAGCGAAGTGACTGCTCATTGATTGCTTCCATAGAGCGGAGAAGCGGCGTCTTCTGGTCAAGCGCCTCACCTGTGTAAGAACAGAACGCGGTTGGAATACAAAGGGTTGCACCTGCTGCATCCTGTCTCACGAATGCCGGTGATGTACAATCCCATGCGGTATAGCCTCTGGCTTCAAATGTTGCTCTAAGACCTCCTGACGGGAAAGAAGAAGCATCCGGCTCGCCCTTGATCAATTCCTTACCGGAAAAGCTCATCAGCACTTTACCATTCTCCATCGGAGCTGTGATAAATGCATCGTGCTTCTCTGCGGTCACGCCTGTCAGCGGCTGGAACCAATGTGTGTAATGGGTAGCGCCTTTTTCAATCGCCCACTCTTTCATCTCATGTGCGACAACATCCGCTGTCTCGAGATCCAGTTCTTTTCCCTCGTTGATTACTTCCTTTAACTTCTTGTAGACTTTCTTCGGAAGACGTTCCTGCATTACTGCATCGTTGAATACGTTTTCACCGAAAATCTCTGCTGCATTAAGGTATCCTGTTTCGCTCATCTTCTACATCCTTTCTTCTCACTAATCCAATCCCCTAAGACCAGACTTGCTTATTCTAATGTACGCGATTTCCTGTCGGATTTCAACCAGAACTTCATGTAAAGTTCTGTATACAGAAAAAAGGGCATTCCAAGTCTATTGGAACACCCTTGTTCATCGCTCACATTGTTTTGTTGGTATTAAGATAATACTTTTTAAAACGAAATGCAAGCGAAAACTTTATATATTTTTAATTTTTACACTTCTAACAAAAATAATAAAGTTCTAGTCAAATTATTGTGAAAAAATTCTGTTGTCCAACAAAACAACTTCATTCCATAAAGAATTAGTCGTTTGCCTTACCTACGGAACCGAACAGCTCCATCTTCTCTTTTACAGTTGCCTTGATTGCCTCTGCGCCAGGAGCAAGAAGTTTACGCGGGTCAAAGCCCTTGCCTTCCAGATCCTTGCCAGCCTCGATATATTTACGTGTAGCATCTGCGAAAGATAACTGGCACTCTGTGTTTACGTTGATCTTTGCAACACCGAGAGAGATTGCTTTCTTGATCATGTCAGCCGGGATACCTGTACCACCGTGAAGAACTAACGGCATAACGCCTGTCTTCTGCTGGATTGCATCCAGAGTCTCAAAGCTTAAGCCCTTCCAGTTTGCCGGATATTTTCCATGAATGTTACCGATACCTGCTGCAAGCATATCTACACCAAGATCAGCTACACGCTTGCACTCGTCCGGATCTGCGCACTCGCCCATGCCGACAACGCCGTCTTCCTCGCCGCCGATGGAACCAACCTCAGCCTCGATGGACATTCCCATTGCATGTGCAACCTGAACCAGCTCCTTGGTCTTCTCAACGTTCTCGTCGATCGGATAGTGGGAACCATCGAACATGATGGATGTAAATCCGGCCTTGATGCACTTGTAGCATCCTTCGTATGTACCATGATCCAGATGAAGTGCAACCGGAACTGTGATACCGAGCTCATCATGCATTGCCTTTACCATCGCTGCAACTGTACCGAAACCGGTCATATACTTACCAGCGCCCTCGGAAACACCAAGAATTACCGGAGACTGTAACTCTTCTGCTGTCAGGAGAACAGACTTTGTCCACTCAAGGTTGTTGATGTTGAACTGACCTACTGCATAATGACCAGCTTTTGCTTTTTCTAACATTTCTTTTGCAGATACTAACATAATGAATTCCTCCATAACTTAATCAATTTGCCGCAATGCGGCAGTTGTTTTTACCCTACCGCTATTATATATTACTTCCTGTAAAAAATAAAGTTAAATTTTTAACAAAACGCACTTCCGGAACGGGGTCTCTTACTCTCCCTGCGGCACCATAATCTCGACCGCCCTGCACAGGTTCTTCACCACAACCTCCTCATGGTCGCCGCCGAATTCTCCATCCAGCGTCCACGGGATTGTGTTCTTCGCCGTGAACCGCACTTCGCTGGTCTTAAACGAATAAATCATGTCCGTATCGTCTACAAGATTGATCAACGATGCGATGATCTCGTTTAACTCGATCGGGTTCTTCGGCTTTTTGATGAGTGTGACCTCGAAGACTCCATCATCCAGCAGGACGTCCTTTCCGGTCATCCCCTTAAATCCGCCCACAGAGGTGGAGTTGCTGATCATCCCGTAGATGAACTCGTCCTGAAGACGCACATTGTCATACTCTACCTGCATGAGGAACGACGGGATATCATGCAGGCACTTCGCGCCCTCTAAGATGTAAGCCGCGTGTCCGAGCACATTCTTCCACTCCTGGCTCGTCTTGTAGGAAACTTCCGTAAACAGTCCGAACGCCGCCACATATACGAAGAAGTCCCCGTTAAACGCTCCGATGTCGCACGGGAACACCCGTCCTGCAACGGCTGTCTCCGCCGCCTTGACCATATTTTTCGGAATGCCGAGCGATGTGGCAAAATCATTCGTGCTGCCCGCTGCAATATAGCCGAGCGGTACCTTTTTCTCACGGTGCATCATCCCCGTCACCACTTCATCCAGCGTACCGTCCCCGCCGCTGCACACGACGAGATCATAATCGCCGTCTTCCGTCTCGATCTTATGTATCGCGTCTCCCTGTGCCTGTGTCGGATAGATGGTGACCTCATAATCCGCCTTCACCATCACATCCACAATATCCAACAGCTGATTCTTGATCTGTGCCTTGCCTGAAAACGGATTAAACACAAACAGTAACTTTTTCTTTGTACCCATTATTTATACACCCTTATCTTATTTCTTTCTATGAGACGAGGAATTCCTCAATCGCTGCAACGGCTTCCGCTTCGTCCGCTCCCTCTGCATCCACAAGAATCTCCTCACCGTTTAACAACGCCAGACTCATCATCCCCATAATGCTCTTCGCATTGACACGGCTGTCACCATGTTCCAGATAGATTTTGCTTTCATACCGGTTTGCCACCTGCACGAGATTTGCGATCGGTCTTGCCTCAAAATCCTGCTGCATCTTTACTACCACACTCTTTTTCATTGCATCCTCCCATCCTCGCTTTTTAACTTACACCTTACACTGTCTGCTGCCGGAGGCTGTCTGCCATCTCGCTGATTCTGCGAAGCCTGTGATTCACACCTGATTTTCCCACAGGAGGATTCAGGTAGGTTCCCAGTTCTGCAAGCGGCGCATCCGGGTATTCCAGCCGAAGCAGTGCCATCTCTTTGAGATTCTCCGGCAGATATGACAAGCCGGCCGTCTCTCTTATATATTCAATGTCCGCAAGCTGTTTGACTGCAGCGTTTACCGTCTTGCTGATATTCGCTGTCTCACAGTTCACCTTGCGGTTCACCGAATTACGCATTTCCTTCAGAATCCGCACATTCTCCAGATTCATGAGCGCAACATGCGCCTCCATAATGTTTAGAATATCTACAATCTGCGAGCCTTCCTTCAAGTACACAACCTGATATTTTTTGCGTGCCACAATCTTGGCGTCCATGTCAAAGCTGTTGATTACATCCCGAAGCTGTTCGGCCTGTGGGATACTGCGGCATACAATCTCAAAATGGTAGGATTTGTTGGGATCGCTGATCGATCCTCCCGCCAGAAACGCCCCTCTTATGTACGCCCTCTTGCAGCAGTTCTGCTGAATGAGGAGTCCCTTGACCGTATCTTCCGGCTCCGCCTCCCCCGTGGCATCGTTGTACATTTTAACCGTGGAAAAAACGCTGCGCGCCTCCTCCTCGGTATGGATTTCTTCTATATGAAACAGTTCTGCTAACAGCAGCTGATATTTTTGCATCAGCAGCCGGTTCTCCGATTCCGCCGCAGGGATTCTTCCCTCAAATGCAATCAGCGCCGCCAGCTCTGCAATCTGGCAATGTCTGCTTTTTCCCAGATGTTTTGCCAGTTCCGTTTTTACCTCACTTGAAAATGACATAGCTTACTCCAACCGTCCCTCGCGTCCATCGGCTCTTCCTTTTGTCTGCGGGGTCTATTTCCCGCGGAGCGCATCTTTACCGATGTCGCGGTGCTCTATTTTCAGTCCGTATCCCTTTTGTCCGGAAAGCCGTTCATACAGCGCATTGGCGAGCGTGACCGACCGGTGCTTTCCTCCGGTGCAGCCAATGGAGATTACAAGCTGGTTCTTCCCTTCTGCAATATAATTCGGAATCAAGAAGTTCAGCATATCCTCGAGCTTGTCCAAAAACGTATGCGCCTCCTCATACTGGAACACATAGTCCTGAATCTCCTTGTCATTGCCCGTCTTTGCCCGCAATCCTTCCACATAATACGGATTCGGCAGAAAACGCACGTCAAAGACCAGATCGGAGTCCGCCGGAATCCCATACTTAAATCCAAACGACAGAATCGTGATAAACAGATTCTTATAGTCCTGATTCTGCACAAAAATCTTATCCAGCTCCGCTTTCAGCTCCCTGGTCAGAAGCTGGCTGGTATCTATAATATAGTCTGCACTCTCTTTCAAAAAAGCCAGACGCTTTCTCTCTTCTTCAATGCCCTTGTCCACCCGGTCTCCGCCGGACAGCGGATGGTTTCTTCTGGTCTCCTTGTAGCGCTTGACCAATACAGAATCCTCTGCATCCAGAAACAGAATCTCGTAGTGAACCTTCTTTTTTTTGATCCGCGCAAGCACGTCGCGTATCTCTTCCAGTGCCTGGCCGTTCCGGATGTCAATACCGACCGCCACTTTCTGCAGTTCTGCATTTTCCTGCAGGCTCGACAGCTCCACGAACTTTTCAAGCAATGCAATCGGAAGATTATCCACACAGTAGTATCCGATATCTTCCATCATCTTAATTGCCGTACTCTTTCCGGCTCCGGACATTCCGGTCAAAATCACGAACTTCATGCCAGTCACTCTCCATTCCTGCGTATCCTGCTGTTATCTTTGTCTATCGGGCTAAAATTCGCCAAGCATCTTAATCTCCGGTTCCAGCTTCACCTGAAACTGTCTGTCCACCTCTGCGCTCACATCCGCAATCAGCGTCCTCACATCCTGTGCGGTCGCATTCCCTGTGTTGACCACAAATCCGCAGTGTTTCTGCGATACCTGTGCTCCGCCGACCCGGTATCCGCGCAATCCCGCATCCATGATCAGCTTTCCGGCAAAATATCCCTCCGGCCGTTTAAATGTGCTTCCCGCACTCGGATATTCGAGCGGCTGCTTTTCGGCGCGCTGCGTGGCAAGTTCCTTCATCCGTGCCCGGATGGCCTGCTCCTCTCCCGCTGCAAGCTTCAATACCGCCTGTGTGACAATATAGTGCTTCTTTAAAATGCAGCTCGTGCGGTAGCCAAGCTCCAGCTCCTCCACGGACAGCACATGCTGTACTCCCGTCTCATCGAGCACGGTCACAGTCTCTATGATGTCCCGCATCTCTCCGCCGTAAGCTCCCGCATTCATCACAACTGCACCGCCGATCGTTCCCGGAATCCCGGCTGCAAATTCCATCCCGGTCAGCGCATGTGACGCAGCAAGCGACGCCGTGCGTGACAGGAGTGCTCCCGCTCCCGCCGTAATCCGCACGCCGTCTGCCGAAATCTCATCCATCCCGTCTCTGGTAAGAATGACCACCCCACGGATACCACCATCTCCCACCAGGAGGTTACTGCCGTTTCCGACAATGTAATATGGCTCTCCCGCCTCCCGGCATGCACCGGTAACTGCTGCAAGTTTCTCCGCTTCCGGCGTCACCAGCACATCCGCCGGACCGCCCACACGAAAGGTCGTGTGGCGGCTCATCGGCTCGTTCGGATGAATATTTTCTTTTCCTGCGATCTGTTCTAACGTATCCAATAACTGTTGTTTCATGCCTGTTCCTTTAAAAATGCAATATAGCCGCGATATGCCTCATACAGATCCACCTTGCTGATGATCTCCCACGGTGCATGCATGTTCAGCACTGCCACACCGCTGTCAATCACACGCATGCCATAGTTGGCAAGAATGTAGGCGATCGTTCCGCCGCCGCCCTGGTCTACCTTGCCGAGTTCTGCCGTCTGGAATGACACCTCGTTGCGGTCCATGATCGCGCGGAGTGCTCCCACGTACTCTGCATTCGCATCGTTCGATCCGGATTTGCCTCTGGCTCCGGTATATTTGTTAAACACAAGTCCTCTTCCAAAATATGCTGCGTTGCGCTTCGTCATCACGGACGGGAAGTTCGGGTCAAATGCCGCCGATACATCCGAAGAGAGAACGCTCGAGTTCTTCAGTGCACGTCTGAGTGCCAGTTCAGAATACGTTCCTGCCGCATTCATCACCTCTGCGACCGTATTCTCGAAGAAACGGGACTGCATACCGCTCGCACCGACACTTCCGATCTCTTCCTTGTCTACCAGAAGGCATACACTTGTGATCTCCGGCTTCTCCATCGCCGCAATCGCCTCAAAGGAAGGATATGCGCACACTCTGTCATCGTGTCCGTAGCCCATAATCATGCTTCTGTCAAAGCCGTAGTCTCTCGCTTCGCCGGCCGGTACGACCTCAATCTCCGCAGAGAGGAAATCCTCTTCCTCTATATCATATTCCTTTGCAAGGATCTTCATGATATTGGCTTTTACCTTTTCCTTGACGTCGTCTTTTTCATCCGCTTCCGCCGGAATGCTGCCGATGATCAGATCGAGGTTTTCTCCCTCAATGACCTTGGCTGCCTTTTTCTCCATCTGCTCTCCGGAAAGGTGGATCAAAAGATCGCTCACGCCGAATACCGGATCACCCGGCTTGTCTCCGACACTCACTTTGACCACGGTGCCGTCCTTTTTCGCAATGACGCCGTGCAGAGCCAGCGGCAGTGTCACCCACTGGTACTTCTTGATACCGCCGTAATAGTGGGTATCCAGCATCGCGAAATCCGTGTCTTCATACAGCGGGTCCTGCTTTAAGTCCATGCGCGGGGAATCAATATGTGCGCCGAGAATATTCATGCCGTGCTCCATGCTCTTCTCACCGATTACGAACAAGGCAAGTCCTTTTCCCATATTGTTTGCATATACTTTATCTCCGGCTGCAAGCTTTGTACCCTTCTCCAGCACGGTATCCAGATTTACGAATCCCGCCTTCTCTGCTTTCTTGGCAAAATAGGTCACGCACTCGCGCTCCGTCTTGCAGTCTGACAAAAACTTACGGTACTCCTCCGCAAAATCAAAAACTTCGTCTCTCTTTTTTCCTTCCGGGTATTTCTCCCATGCATTCTTTCTTTCCATTGCTGTTGTTTCTCCTAACCTATATTGATCTATTCGTCTTTATTGATCTATTCGTCTTCCTCATCGTCGGACTTCTTCGTCAGGTTCTCTTGTACACGGCGGTACAGCTCCTGTGCGGCATTGTAACCCATCTTCTTCTGTCTGTGGTTGACTGCCGCTGCCTCACAGATGACTGCAAGGTTACGTCCGGCGCGGATCGGAAGCGAATGACATACGACTTTATTGCCGAGGAACTCTGTGTACTCCTCCTCAAGTCCCAGACGGTCATACTCATTATCCTTCTTCCAGTCTTCCAGCTTGATGACCAGATCGATCTGCTGCTTCTCCTTGACGCCCTCGACACCGAACAGCGTCTTCACATCAATGATGCCGATTCCGCGCAGCTCGATAAAATAACGTGTGATATCCGGTGAAGTACCAATCAACGTATGCTCGTTGATCTTACGGATCTCCACGACATCATCGGTTACCAGACGATGTCCTCTGCGCACAAGCTCGAGTGCTGCCTCGCTCTTACCGATACCGCTCTCTCCCATAATCAGAAGTCCCTCGCCGTAGACATCTACAAGCACGCCGTGAATGGTGATGCACGGTGCCAGCTGCTCGCTCAGGCAGTAGATCAGCTCCGCCATGAACTCGGATGTGCTTCGCTTGGTTCCGAATACCGGCAGGTTGCTCTCCTCCGCAATTTTGAGGAACATCTCGTCCGGCTTTAAATCACGGCAGAAAATGACGCACGGAATATCGTAAGCCATAAACTCCCGGTAAATCGCTTCTTTTTTCTTCTCATCCAGCTGTTGCAGATACGTGTATTCCACGGTACCAATGATCTGCACACGAGACTGCTCAAAATGCTCGAAATAGCCGCTCAGCTGCAATGCCGGACGGTTGACATCACGGATCATGATCCGATGTCCTTTTAATTCCATCTGCGGAATAAAATTGCACAGATCGAGAATCTGCGCCACTTTTGCTACACCAACACCACTCATCCCTTACGCTCCTTTGTATGTGATTTACTTTTGTGCAAATTATACCATAGGCACATGGAATCTTCAACTAATCGGACGGCTGGTTTTCCCGTTCTTTCTCCCGGAAAAACCGGTAAACCGAGCGCGCCGCCTGCGGGCTCATGCTGTCCGTCTGTGCAAGGTCTTCCTCCGTCGCCTCCCGGATTGCCTCCAGCGACTGATATTTTTTCATCAGCGCCTTGCGCCTTGCCGGTCCGATATCCGGAATGTCATCCAGCACGGAATGTACCTGCTCCTTGCTCCGGAGCGACCGGTGGTACTCAATCGCAAAACGGTGCGCCTCGTCCTGAATTCGCGTAATCAGCTTAAATCCCTCGCTTCCACGGTCGATGGGTATCTCTACATTATGATAGTATAGCCCGCGCGTGCGGTGATTATCATCTTTGACCATTCCACAGACCGGAATATTAAGATGCAGCTCCTCCAGCACTTTGAGCGCAATGTTCACCTGCCCGCGGCCGCCGTCCATCATGATCAGATCCGGAAATCTTGTGAAACTGCCGTACTCCTCCGACAGGTCTTTTTCTTCCATCTCCTCCATCTCACGCATGCCATGCGTAAATCTTCTCGTCAGCACCTCATACATGGAGGCATAGTCATCCGGTCCCGACACCGTCCGCAGCTTGAACTTCCGGTAGTCACTCCGCTTTGGCTTGCCTTTCTCATACACAATCATGGAACCGACCGACTCAAAACCGCTCGTATTTGAGATATCGTACGCCTCCACGCGGTTTAATCCTTTCATATCTAAAAGCTGTTCGATCTCCTTTAACGCGCCGATCGTCCTGCCTTCCTCGCGCTTGATCTTCTCACGATCCTGCGCAAGAACCATCTTGGCATTCTTCTGTGCGAGTTCTACCAGCTTTTCTTTCATGCCCTTCTGTGGTACGCGGATATAAACCTTGCTGCCCCGCTTTTCGCCAAGCCAGTCGGCAAGCACCTCCTGCTCCTCGATCTCCTGCGGCAGCATAATCTCTCTTGGAATAAACGGCGTTCCCGAATAGAACTGCTTTATGAACGTGGTAAGGATCTGGGCTTTGGTATCCTCCGTTCCGATCTTCACATAAAAATGGTCTCTGCCGATCAGCTTGCCGTCACGGATAAAAAATACCTGCACCACCGCGTCGCGGTCATCCGCCGCCAGCGCGATAATGTCCTTGTCCTCGCCGTCCGTGTGCGTAATCTTCTGCTTCTGTGCGATCTGTCTGACACTGTTTAAAAGCTCCCGGTACTCAATCGCCTTTTCAAATTCCAGATTGGCCGACGCCGTATTCATCTTCTCTTCCAGAGACTTTAGCACCGGCGCATAATTGCCATTTAAAAATTCCACCACCGCATCCACGCGCTCACGGTACGCTTCCTTTGTGATATATCCCTGGCAGGGCGCCGTGCACTGATGAATATGATAATTCAGACACGGGCGGTCCTTTCCCGTGTCGCGCGGCAGGTTCCGGTTGCAGGTGCGCAGCTGATAGATCTTGTTCACCAGCTCGATCGTATCCTTGACTGCTCCCGCGCTCGTGTAAGGGCCAAAGTACCGCGATTTGTCTTTTTTCTGCTGGCGGGAAAAGAGAACTCTCGGAAAATCTTCCCCGAGAGTCACTCTGATGTACGGATATGTCTTATCGTCCCGCAGCATGGTGTTGTACTTCGGCCGATGTTCTTTGATCAGATTACATTCCAGTACCAGCGCCTCCAGTTCGGAATCCGTCACAATATACTCAAACCGCGCAATCTGTTTTACCATCTGCGCTTTTTTGATACCCTCATCATGGCTTGGCTGAAAATACTGGTGCACCCGCTTGCGCAGACTGACCGCCTTGCCAATGTAGATAATGGCATCACGGCTGTCATGCATAATATAAACTCCCGGCTGATCCGGGAGTTTTTTAAGTTCTTCTTCAATTACAAACATTACTGTTCCTCATGATCCTGCGTATTGCGCAGCAATACATCATCCATGTTCTGACTCTCTGCGGCAGTTTTTCCCTCCTCGAGTTCCTGACGGGCTTCCTCCGCCTGCTCGAAGAACGTCTTCTTCTCCGCCTCGTCCTCCGGCTCCGGGATTCCTTTCAGTTCACGGAAAATCTTCATGAATTCCTTACCGGTAATCGTCTCATGCTCGTAGAGGTATTCTGCGATATGATCGAGCACCTCCCGGTTCTCCGTGAGGAGACGCATCGCCTCATCATATGCGTGATTGATAATGGCAAGTACCTCCTTATCAATCTGCGCCGCCGTGTCCTCACCGCAGATCAGTCCTGCGCGGTTGTCCAGATACTGGTTCTCCACCGTCGCCAGGCACATCATACCGAACTTATCGGACATACCGTACTGCGTTACCATTGCCCTGGCAATCGCCGTCGCCTGCTCAATATCGTTCGCCGCACCGCTGGTTGCCGACTGGAATACCAGCACCTCCGCCGCACGTCCTGCCATGTAAGTGGTAATCTTCGCTAAAAGTTCATCCCTGGTCTGGAGATACTTCTCCTCCTCCGGCGTCTGCAGCGTGTAGCCGAGCGCTCCCATCGTACGCGGAACAATCGTGATCTTCTGTACCGGCTCGGTGTTCTTCTGAAGCGCCGTCACCATCGCGTGGCCGACCTCATGGTAGGACACGATCTTGCGCTCCTTGTCACTCATCACGCGATCCTTCTTCTCCTTGCCGCCGACTGCCACAAGTTCAAACGCGTCAAACAGATCGGACTGGTTGACAAACTTTCTGCCGTTCTTGACGGCATTGATTGCTGCCTCATTGATCATATTGGCAAGATCGGAACCCACCAGACCTGCCGTCGCAAGTGCCAGTGCATCCAGATCCACGGTCTCATCCATCATGACGTCCTTGGAATGTACCTTGAGTGTCTCCAGACGCCCCTTCAGATCCGGCTTGTCGACAATGATCCGGCGGTCAAAACGTCCCGGACGGAGCAACGCCTTGTCCAGTACCTCCGGACGGTTGGTTGCAGCGAGAATCAGAATTCCCTTGGACGTGTCAAAACCGTCCATCTCCGCAAGGAGCTGGTTCAATGTCTGCTCTCTCTCGTCGTTGCCGCCGTAACGGGTGTCACGGCTCTTACCGATCGCATCGATCTCATCGATAAAGATGATACACGGTGCCTGCTTCTGTGCTTCCTTGAACAGATCCCTCACACGGGAAGCTCCGACACCGACGAACATCTCCACAAAATCCGAACCTGCCAGCGAGAAAAACGGTACCTTCGCCTCGCCCGCCACTGCCTTGGCAAGGAGCGTCTTACCGGTTCCCGGAGGTCCCACAAGAAGCGCACCCTTCGGCAGCTTCGCACCGATGTCGCGGTACTTTTTCGGGTTGTGCAGGAAATCGACAACCTCCTGCAGCGACTCCTTCGCCTCATCCTGTCCCGCAACATCCTTGAACGTCACACCGGTCTGCTTCTCCACATAAACCTTGGCGTTGCTCTTGCCGACGCCCATGGCGCCGCCGCCCATCCGGCGCATCACCACGCCGAGCACAACCCAGATCAGCACCAGCGGAATCAGGTAGCTTAAAATACTGTAAATCCAGGTGGATGTGTTATCCGGAATCACTCCGCTGATATCCACGCCCTTTTCCTTAAGTAACGGAATCAGCTCATCATCCGCCACACGCCCGCAATAGTAAGTCACCTCGTAAGGCGTTTTCTCATCGGAATTCAGTGTGATGTCGATCTGGTACGAACCGATCTCCACCGACTTCACGCTTCTGCCTTCCCATTTGCCGGTGCCGTTCACCATATCGAGGAACTCCGAGTAAGACACCTCCTGCGTGCTCATCTGGTTGAACTGATTGGTTACAAGGCTCATAATAAACAGCGCAATCAGTGAAATCAGTATAAATGCCATCAAAATCTGACCATTGTGATTCCCTTTGCCGCCGTCTCCGTTATTCCCTCCGTTTGAATTACCGTTATTGTAATTGTTATTTGATCCCTGATTGTCCATTGAAGTATTTATCCTTTCCAACAGGCTCCGCCAGTTCAGAGTCTGGATTCTTATCGTATATCTTCTATATTATATTGAAAATGGAATTTAAAAGCAATACGTTCTTCGTGAAGTTTTCCTGTCATTTCTAAAATAATTCTAAAATTTCCCGGCATACTATTTTCTGTGTTTTTGAAATTGTGCTGGATTTTCCGGGCACTTAGTTGTATACTGTATGGGTTATATAGATCGTATTACTATTATTCACACAACTGTACTTTTATATGAGGAGGAAAACCCTATGCCTGTAAAATATGTCTTTGTCACCGGTGGTGTCGTTTCCGGCCTTGGGAAAGGTATCACGGCTGCTTCTCTGGGAAGACTTTTAAAAGCCCGTGGCTACAAAGTGACCATGCAGAAATTCGACCCGTACATCAACATCGATCCCGGAACCATGAACCCGATCCAGCACGGCGAGGTATTTGTGACCGATGACGGTGCAGAAACAGACCTGGACTTAGGACATTATGAGCGTTTCATCGACGAGAGCCTGACCAAGAATTCCAACGTTACAACCGGTAAGGTATACTGGTCTGTTCTTCAGAAGGAGCGCCGCGGCGATTTCGGCGGAGGTACCGTACAGGTCATCCCTCACATCACAAACGAGATCAAGAGCCGCTTCTACCGGAACTTTACTTCCGAGGAGACACACATTGCCATCATTGAAGTCGGCGGTACCGTCGGCGATATCGAAAGTCAGCCGTTCCTCGAGGCAATCCGTCAGTTCCAGCATGAAGTAGGGCACGAGAATGCCATCCTCATTCATGTAACATTGATTCCATATATCAAGGCATCCGGCGAGCTTAAGACAAAGCCGACACAGGCGAGCGTCAAAGAGCTGCAGGGAATGGGTATCCAGCCGGATATCATCGTCTGCCGTTCCGAGCATCCGCTCGATCAGAGTCTCAAGGACAAGATCGCGCTGTTCTGTAACGTGCCGAACCGCAATGTACTTCAGAATCTTGACGTTGAATATCTCTATGAGGCGCCGCTTGCCATGGAGAAGGAGAATCTCGCCAAGGTTGCCTGCGAAGCGCTTCATCTGGACTGTCCGGAACCGGATTTAAAGGACTGGGAGGCAATGGTCGACGCACTCCGTCATCCGAACAAGGAAGTGACTGTCGCATTAGTTGGAAAATATACCGCACTTCACGACGCTTATATCTCCGTTGTGGAGGCGTTGAAGCACGGCGGCATTGCGGAGCGCGCAACCGTCAATATCAAGTGGGTGGATTCTGAGGACGTCACAACAGAGAACGTGGACGAGATCTTATCAGATGTATCCGGCATTCTCGTACCGGGTGGATTCGGTTCCCGCGGTGTCGAGGGAATGATCCTTGCCGCAAAGTACGCACGCGAGCATCAGATTCCGTACCTTGGTCTGTGCCTCGGCATGCAGGTTGCGATCATCGAGTACGCAAGACATGTCTGCGGCTTCAACGATGCGCACAGCATCGAGCTTGATCCAAACACCACGCATCCGGTCATCGCACTCATGCCGGATCAGAACGGCATCGAGGACATCGGCGGAACCTTACGTCTTGGTTCTTATCCGTGTATTCTGGACAAGACCTCCAAGGCATACGAGGTATACGGTGCTGAGGAGATCCATGAGAGACACAGACACCGTTATGAGGTCAACAACGACTTCCGCGCTTCTCTCACCGAGAGCGGCATGAAGCTCTGCGGTACCTCTCCGGACGGCAGAATCGTAGAGATGATTGAGATTCCGGAGCATCCGTGGTTCGTTGCCACACAGGCTCATCCGGAGTTAAAGTCCAGACCGAACCGTCCGCATCCGCTCTTTAAAGGCTTTGTGGAAGCTTCGATTCGGTGCAGCGAGAAATAAGATAGATAAAAAAGGAAGGGAGCGCAGCTTTAAAGCTGCGCCCTTCCCTTTTTACATCTGGTGTCTTACCACCGCATATTCATCGTCCAGCTGATAATACGGACATTCCCTGTAATGTCCCTGCATCAGTCTCGCCGCATCATCCTCATCCATATCCACTTCACAATAGTAGGTCTCGTCATCTTCATCGTACACATTGTATACACAGCTGTCACAGCTTGCCTTCGCCATAAGACGTCCTCCTTTTCGCATTTCTGTTCTATTTCCATGTTGAAATCACTTCATCGTACAGCCGCAGCAGAAAATCATGCAGCAATTCCCTCTGGGTATCCCAGTAGACCTCCGTGATCTCATCGCCGTCCTCCTGCGCTTCCGTCACATCCATCACCGCATCCAGAATCTCCGGGTTCAGATCATCCATCGCCTCCTGCACGGCAGCCTCAAAATCACAATAGCTGTCACTGGTCAGATATAAAATAAAGTTCTCGCGGTTCAGGTTTCTCGCCTCATAGCTTCCCGTAAACAGATCGTTCCCGATCGATGCGATCCGCTCAAACTCCTCCTTGACCGTCTCATATTCGACGGTGCAGTAACTCTCTTTAAAAAATTTATCAAATACTTCCTTGTCTATCTTCTGTCCCATTCGTTTCACCTCTTGCAATTTCTCGTGTGCCGTGCTATTTTAACATAAAATTAAGAAAAGAGGAACCCATACCATGAATACACTTCCCAAAGATCCCGTCATGCTCTTAAGCTTTGTCAACACACAGCTTCGTGACCACTACCCGTCGCTGGAAGAATTTGCTGCAACCTACCAGATTGATGCCGCAGAGGTTATCTCTGCATTAAAAAATATAGACTACGAGTACGATCCGGCGACCAATCAGTTTATCTGATCCGTCAGCCCCGCTTCTTCCGGCACGCTAATCCACAGTCTCGTCACTTAGATATTTTCGCACGCGCTTCCAGTCCGGGTAAAACTTCGTCATAAATCCCCAGAAGCGCTGATTGTGGCTCGCCTCCAGAATATGTGTCATCTCATGTACCACGACATACTCGAGGCACTCCGGCGGCTTGGACAAGAGCGCCAGATTGATGTTGATGTGATGTGTCTGCACATTGCAGGACCCCCATCTCGTCTTCATCTGCCGGATGGTGATTCCGGAGACTTTCACCCTCATCACCGGCTCCCATTTTGCCACAAGACGCTCCACCTCACGCTTTAACTGTTTCTTTCTGCGCGCGATTTCTGCCGCATCCAGTTCCTGTTTTTCCGAACGGCGCTCTCCGGCTTCTTTGTATTTCTGCTGATATTTCCGTATCCATTCGATCCGTTCTCTGGCAAATGCCGCAATCCGCGCATCACTCATCTGATACGGCGCTGAGATCCGCACTGTACCGTCCTCTTTACTGATGCGCAGATACATGTTTTTCATCCGTTTTTTCGTGACAATGATCGGCACGCCCTCTATCTTTATCTCATAAGTGCGCTCTCTCATAGTTCCTGCTCCCCGTATGTTTTCAAAATAGTTTCCAGATACTCGCGGTATTCCCGCACAACAGGTTCCGGCGACTCGATCCGCACTGCCGCGCCAAGTCCAGCCAGCCAGCCGAAAAACTGGCGGCTGACCGCGACACTCACCCGCACCCGGATTCTTGTCTCATCATACCGGCGCATCGCGACCTCCTTGCCGAAACGGTCGATCATGACTCCCGTGAGGGCGTCTTCGCAGATTAAGGTCACAGTCTCGTCCTCCCCCGCGAACATGCCGAACGTTTTTCGGGAATATGCCGCCACGTCAAAGTTCCCGAACTGCTCCTTCCCCTCTCTGCTTTCCGCCGTAAGTTCGATCTTTAGCATTTTATCCACACGGTAATGGCGGATGTCGCGGCTTCTGTCGTCGTAGGCGATCAGATAATAGTTTTCGTCATCCCACGAGAGCAGCCAGGGACTCACTTCATAGTAACTGCCGTCCCGCCGCAGTTTCATCTCTTTATTGACCGTCCATTCAAAATACTGAAAACGGATCTTCACATTTTCCGCGATGGCATTGTAAATCATATCTACATTATAATAAATGTTTTCATTGACCGCCTTGCTGCGGTTGGTCACCACGACCTGCCTGTGGAGCTGCTTTGCCTGTTCCCTGCCGCAGAGCGTCTCCAGCTTGGCAATCAGCTCTCTCGACTTCTTCGTCGTGATGAACTTCGACGCCTGCACGGCATCCACGAGAAGTTTTAACTCCGCCAGTTCAAATTTGCGGCTGGCAAGATAATATCCGCCGGGTCGCTCCTTCACCCGTATAATATCCAGCCCGAAATCTTCCAGTTCCTCCATATCGGTGTACACTGTCTTGCGCTCCGAACGGATTCCGTTCGCCTCCAGATAGTCGATCACCTCCTGCGTCGTCACAGGATGATCCTCGTCCGTTCTCTCATATAAAAGCTGCGCCATGTAAAGCAGCTTCTGTTTCTGCTTCTCGCTTCTTCCTCTTCCCATGACATGTTGTCCTTTCCACGCAGATCCGCTTCGCTCCATGCTCACTTTTGCCTTTGCGTACATTATACCTTAATTTTTATGAATATGGGGCACTTTCTTACAAAGCCGGATGCGGGATCTGTTTTTTTCAATCAGGTCTTGCATCCTGTTCATTTCGTGTTATAATATAGTTAAGTTCATAAGAATTACCGAGAGACATGAGCAAGGTAAGAGCAGAGACGATGAGATCGTTTTTGTTTGCCTTGCTCTTTTTGTATTTCAAAGAAAAGGAGAATGTATTATGTATGATGTAGCAATTATCGGTGCCGGAGTCATCGGCAGTGCAATCGCAAGAGAATTATCCAGATACCAGGCGAACGTCTGTGTCATCGAGCGCGAAGAGGATGTCTGTGACGGCACCTCCAAAGCCAACAGTGCCATCATCCACGCAGGCTTCGACGCAGCCCCGGGTTCCTTAAAGGCAAAGTTAAATGTCCGCGGCAACGAGATGATGGATGCCCTCTCAAAAGACCTCGACATTCCGTTTAAGAGAAACGGTTCCCTCGTCGTATGTACCAAAGATCAGGACCGCAGCGGTCTTGATGCCCTTTTAGAAAAGGGTGAGAAAAACGGAGTACCTGGTCTTCGCATCTTAGAGCGCGAAGAGCTGCTTCAGATGGAGCCGAATTTAAGCGACGACGTGACCTGCGGTCTGTATGCCCCGACCGGCGGCATCGTCTGCCCGTTCCACATGACCATGGCATTTGCGGAAAACGCATACACCAACGGTGTTTCCTTTTTCTTAAATACCAAAGTCACTTCCATTCGGAAAAAAGACGGCAGTTACACGTTAGAGACCATCCACACCGACACGGATACACCGGAAACCTTTGAGGCGAAGGTCATCATCAATGCCGCCGGCGTTCACGCTGACGAATTTAACAATATGGTAAGTGAACACAAGCTTCATATTACCGCCCGCAAAGGCGAATACTGCCTGCTCGACAAAGAAGCCGGAACGCATGTATCGCACACGATTTTCCAGCTTCCATCCAAAATGGGAAAAGGCGTGCTTGTCACTCCTACCGTACACGGCAACCTCTTAGTCGGCCCAACCGCAGTGGATGTCACGAATAAGGAAGCAGTCAACACCACACAGGACGGACTGGATTCCCTCGCAAAGACTGCTGCTTTAAGCGTCAAAAATGTTCCGATGCGCCAGGTTATCACCTCATTTGCAGGTCTGCGCGCACACGAAGACGGCAACGATTTCATCATTGGGGAAGCGGAAGACGCGAAAGGTTTTATCAACGCAGCCGGCATTGAATCTCCGGGACTCTCCTCCGCACCGGCAATCGGAGAGATGGTCGCAGGTATCGCCGCTGATCTTCTTTCCCTTACGAAAAAAACAGATTTTATCTCCACAAGAAAAGGCATCTTAAGACCGGAGACGCTTTCCATGGAGGAGCGCAATCAGCTGATCAAAGAGCATCCGGAATATGGCAACATCATCTGCCGCTGCGAGATGATCAGCGAGGGCGAGATCATGGACGCCATTCACCGTCCGCTCGGTGCCCGCTCCCTCGACGGAGTAAAACGCCGCACAAGAGCCGGCATGGGGCGCTGTCAGGCAGGTTTCTGCTCCCCGCGTACCATGGAGATCTTAGAGCGAGAAGTACCAATGAGTATGTTTGATATTACCAAAAACGGCGTCGGCGGCAATATCGTCATCGGCATCAACAAAGAGATTTAAAGGGGGATTCTACTATGAAAAACTATGATTTAGTCATCGTCGGCGGAGGTCCTGCCGGACTTGCAGCCGCTGTATCCGCAAGAGACCACGGCATCGAGAGCATCTTAATCATCGAGAGAGACAAAGAGCTCGGCGGTATCTTAAACCAGTGCATCCACAACGGTTTCGGCTTACATACCTTCAAGGAGGAGCTGACCGGACCGGAATACGCTTCCCGCTTCATCGAGCAGGTGGCAGAGCGCGGCATCGAGTACAAATTAAATACCATGGTCATGGACATTGCTGCCGATGCCCCGTCCGGAAACGTAATCACAAAAAAAGTAACCGCCATGAACCGCGAGGACGGCATGTTTGAGATCCACGCAAAAGCGGTCATTCTCGCCATGGGCTGCCGCGAGCGTTCCAGAGGTGCCTTAAATATTCCGGGCTATCGTCCGGCCGGTATTTTTTCCGCAGGTACGGCACAGCGTCTGGTCAACATGGAAGGCTATATGCCGGGCCGCGAAGTTGTCATCTTAGGTTCCGGCGACATTGGTCTGATCATGGCACGCCGCATGACGCTGGAAGGCGCGAAAGTCAAGGTTGTTGCCGAACTGATGCCTTACTCCGGCGGTCTGAAGCGAAACATTGTACAGTGTCTGGATGATTTCGGCATCCCGTTGAAGCTCAGTCACACTGTCATCGACATTGAGGGCAAAAACCGTGTCGAAGCTGTCACAATTGCAGAAGTCGGTCCGGACCGCAAACCGATTCCGGGAACCGAGGAGCGCTACACCTGCGACACCCTGCTTCTCTCCTGCGGACTGATCCCGGAGAACGAGCTTAGCCGCAGCGCAGGCGTTGCCATCAATCCTGTCACCTCCGGTCCAATCGTCAATGACAGCTTAGAGACCAGCATCGACGGCGTGTTCGCCTGTGGAAATGTCCTTCATGTACATGACCTTGTGGACTATGTTTCCCAGGAAGCAACCGCAGCCGGGAAAAATGCCGCCGCTTATATCCAAAACGGCTCCAGCAAAGATGCCGCATCCGTCGAGATTTTCCCGGTGGACGGCGTGCGCTACACCGTTCCGAAATATGTCCGTCCGACCGAGATGGACGACACTTTAACCGTCCGCTTCCGTGTGGGCGCGGTATACAAGAACTGCTCGATTGCGACTTACTTTAATGACACCTTAATCAGCAAGCGCAAACGTCCGGTTATGGCTCCCGGCGAGATGGAGCAGGTAATTCTCGACAAGAAAAAACTTGCTGAATTCCCGGATCTGTCCAGAATCACAATCCGCATTGAAGAAAATTCATAAATAGAATGGAGGAATCATCATGAGCACAAGAGAATTGACCTGTATCGGCTGCCCGCTCGGGTGCGCCATCACAGTTACCATGGACGGATCTACCGTCACCGCCGTCACCGGCAATACCTGTCCGAGAGGCGATGCCTACGCCAGAAAGGAAGTTACGAATCCGACCCGTATCGTAACATCGACGGTCCGGGTGAACGGAGGCATCTACCCGATGGCAAACGTGAAAACAGCCTCCGACATTCCGAAAGGCAGGATTTTCGACTGTGTCAACGCCTTAAAGGATATCACCGTCAATGCACCGCTTAAGATCGGCGATGTGGTCTTATCCGACGTTGCCGGAACTGGTGTCGACATCATTGCCGCCAGAAATGTTCCTGCAAAATAAGCGCTTTCAAAGAATCTCACTTTATTATATAATAAGGTCATCATGCGATCGGCATGATGACCTTATTGATTCACCGAATACAGGAGATTGTCATGAAGAAATTATTTAAAGAAGCCCTGGAGGATTCTCCCATCATTGCAGCGGTCAAAGACGACAAAGGTCTTTCCAGATGCCTGACCAGCGACAGCCGCATTATCTTTATCTTATACGGCGACATCGTCACTATCAGTGACATCGTGGAGACCGTCAAATCCGCCGGAAAGCTTGCGATCGTCCATCTGGATCTCATCAATGGACTGAGTTCCAAAGAAGTGGCAGTCGACTTTCTTCAAAAATACACGAATGCCGACGGCATTATCACAACGAAGCCGACACTTATCAAACGCGCCAAGGAGCTGGGGCTCTTTACAATCCTCCGGCTGTTTCTGATTGACTCCATGGCATACGAGAACATCGACCGCCAGGTCAAATCCTCCCGCCCGGATCTGATTGAGATTCTGCCGGCACTGATGCCCAAGGTCATCGCCAAAGTCTGTCAGTCCACCTCCACACCGGTCATTGCCGGCGGGCTGGTCTCCGAAAAGGAAGACATCCTCGCTCTTTTGGATGCAGGCGCGACCAGTATCTCCTCCACAAATGAGAAAATCTGGTTTTTATAAGCATTCCTCTCCTGCATGTATTATGATGCAGTGCCAGACATTCTGTGCTGGACCATATGCGCCACCAGCAGGATTACAAAAATGCAGGCTGCGTTTATTCTTCATATTCGATTCCCCCGCTTCCTGTTTTTTCTTCCGGAAGTGTCTTTACAAAGCAAAAAAAGTAGATGACATGACATACCCACACAACGGATAAAACAATCCGTCCGATGGGCACATTTTTCATACAGATAAATCCGATCGCCATAAGAAGCGTCACAGTGGCGACGATACTGACCTTGGTTTTCATCTGCATACCTTCTTTTCTCACATAGGATTCCAGATTCTTTTTGTAAAGATCGGTACCGGTAAACCAGTCATGAAGGCGCGTTGAACTTTGTGAAAAGCAAAAAAGAACCACTGCCTTACGGCAATGGTTCTTTCAACAATTCATGGGCAGAGGTGGATTCGAACCACCGAAGCAATTTGCAGCAGATTTACAGTCTGTCCCCTTTGGCCACTCGGGAATCTGCCCATTTGTCAATGTGTCCTGACAGAGGTAAATTATATCACAGCCTAAACAGATATGCAAGTTATAAATTTAAAAAGTGTCACCTATTTTCAATAAATGCCCGGAAAACCAAAGGCTTTCCGGGCGTTGCCGTTCATTCAGGAAATCAGAGTTTTCTACACATCAGGATTCCCTATAACATACCATCCTTGATCACATCATGATCCCGGAGCAGCTTCTCCACGACGGTTCCCTTGACCACACGAAGCAGCGGCTTCTTCAATACATTGAGCGGTCCCGGCAGTTCGATCTCAAGCGGAGACTTTCCATCCATCAGCTTCACACTGCTGTCGAGCAGCTCTCTGACATCATAGACACTTCCCCATACCTCAGGAACGCCTCTGTCTACACCGAGCAGTCCGTATACCGCCTCCATTGCGGTTCTGACCGAATATTCCGTCGTGAAGACCGTATCACGCGGTGTGTCCGCGAACTGTCCGAGGAACGCAAAGTTCACACAGCCATCCGGGATGACGTCCGGGCGGTCGCCCTTGGTTCTCGGCATAAAGAACGCTGTGATGTACGGCATCATCGTCGGTACACATACGGCGCTGTTCTCTGCCAGATCCGGGATCTCCTCCACCGGAACACCCAGATGATACAGCCACTCCTCGGTGATCTCCTTACCGGTACACTCCTTCATCGGCTTCTTCACATAATCGCCCGGCACATCGGTGAACAGACCGTATACCCACACGCATACTTTATCCTTATCCTGATCCTTGAACTGTCCCTGGCGGTTGATCGTCCAGCTGAGCAGCCAGCTGGAATCCTTACAGCTTACGATACCTCCGGTCACAACTTTTCCGCTTCTCGGATCACGCTTGCAGATATTCGTGATGTACGGAATGATCTTGTCGTCCAACGTGGTCACGGTTGCAGATTCCCAGTTCGTCTTCGCCACATCCGAGCAGAACTTCTCCGGATGTCCAAAAGACGGATCCTGCTTTGCAATATTCTTCCACAGGCTCCAGCAGCCGCTCGTGCGCACTTCCGCGTCCCCGTTCGGCGCATGGTTCTGATCACCGTAAATCGTACCCTCGGTACAGCTTCCGTTTGTCACGAACACGAGATCATTCTCCGTAAGCACAATACCTTTCTCCACACCGTTGACCTTGCACTCGAGCGCCTTGGCAACCTTCTTGTCATCTTTGATGTCGAAAATGACATTCGTTACCTCGGTGTTAAACTGGAAGTCAACACCGGCTTCCTCAAGGTATCTCTGCATCGGCAGAATCAGCGACTCATACTGATTGTACTTCGTGAACTTCAAAGCGCTGAAATCCGGCAGTCCCGCGATGTGATGGATGAAACGCTGGAAATAGAGCTTCATCTCCAGTGCACTGTGCCAGTTCTCAAAAGCAAACATCGTGCGCCAGTACAGCCAAAACGTAGAATTGAATACCTCGTCGTCGAACACATCCTCGATCGTCTTGTCGTAGAGATCCTCATCCTTTGTCATGAACAGCTTCATGATCTCCATGCAGCCCTTCTGGCTCAGATTGAACTTGCCGTCTGTGTGCGCATCCTTGCCGCGCTCCTCTGTGGCACGGCACAGGGAATAGTTCGGGTCTTCCTTGTTCAGCCAGTAATACTCGTCCAGAACGGAGACGCCCGGCGTCTCAATCGACGGAATGCTGCGGAACAGATCCCACAGACACTCAAAATGGTTCTCCATCTCACGACCGCCGCGCATCACATAGCCTCTGGTCGGATCATTGATACCGTCGCAGGCGCCTCCTGCAATGTCCATCGCCTCAAGAATGTGAATGTGGGAACCTTCCATCTGACCGTCTCTTACCAGGAAGCAGGCTGCTGCCAGAGAGGCCAGTCCGCTTCCGACAATATAGGCGCTCTTCTCATCCACACCCTCCGGCTTTCTCGGTCTCGCAAAAGCCTCGTAATTACCGTTGGTATAGTAAATACCCTTGCTGTTCTTCTCATGCCTGCCGCGCTCGGTATTGCGGTATTCCGCTCTCGCCTTCTCCTCGATTGCTTTCTTCTGCGCACGCTCGCCGTTGTTCTTATGGCTGCCTGCCGCCAGTGCCGCCACACCCGCTCCGGCTGCCAGCGCAGCCACGCCAAGTCCTATATGTTTTCCTTTTCCCATCGTAACTACCACCTTTCCACTTATGCTGTAAATTCTTTGTGTCCTTATCTTAGTCTGCCCAGGTGAATGACACAATTTACAAAAAGATCAAAATGATAAAAAACTTATCATTCCGTCTCTTTTGCTAAGCTTGCGGATTGCTTCTGTTCAAAATTCCGGGCGGCATTTAAGATACTGCCGTGCAGCATCGTACTCAGCCGCTGCACAAGCTCTCTGTAATCCGCCTTCATACCGCCGTCGATCCAGTGCAGCATCATACCTACAAAGCCGTATTTGTAGAACTCCGCAATCAGTGCCTTGTCCTCCCCGCTGACAGCCGCATCGCGGCATTCTTCCTCTACCACATCTGCGAGCAGATCATAGGTCAGCTTATAGAGATAGCTCTCGATCTTCTTCTGGCTGACCGAGTGATAAACATTCAAAATAAACGGCTTGTTCTCCAATACCGCCTCAAAGATCTGCTCCAGTCCTTCACTCCACGTACTGTAAGTTTTCTTATCCGCAAGTGCACGCTTTCCGTCCTCCAGGCACGCCCACTCAATCAGGTCGTAAATATCCTTGAAGTGATAGTAAAACGCCATGCGGCTGATCCCGCAGTCCTCCGTCAGATCGTTGATCGTAATCTTATCCACCGGCTTCTTAAGCAAAAGCTTTTTAAGTGATGCCTCCAGTGCAAGTTTTGTCGTGTTCGACATGGCTGCCTCCCTGTTCCGTTCTTGCGGCAACGGATCTTACCGTCCGCATCTTTATTGTATTCCTCCTCACAGGCAGGGGCAAATAAAGAATTTCTAAATTTTCTTAATTCTTTTTTAGCCGTTGATGCACGTTTTTGACCACCTGCACATCCAAATTACTATATACATTTATGATCTATTTGTTATAATATTATTATATTTGCGCTTATGGACAAATTGGGTGGTTTTCACACATATTTGAATGCGCAGGCGGAGGAATACATGATCAGCAACACGGATATCCGTTACTTTTTTGATACTTACTATGACAACTTCATGCACAGTCTCGCCTGGGAGGATCACCTTCTGGAGCCTGCCAGCCGTGAAGAATGGCTGGCAACACTTCGCGCATGTGCAGACGACCAGCAGCAACGCTGTGCGGACAATCAGATACTGCTTGAACAGTATCTCTATCCGCTAAGCAGCAATCCTGCTCTTCTGTCCGATGAGGGATATGATCTTTTACTTTCTTTTTGCCGTGATTTTTACTACAGCAACTATACCGAACCGGCTCTGCTGATCCGCATTATTGATATTCTGCTTCCACATTATGAAGACCGCAGCGATACGGAAAGCCTGCTTTTTCTCTATATCTGCGCCGGCTTTTCATACATGGAGCTCTCACGAACCGGAGAGCCCACCTCTCGCGATAAGACTATATATTTCTACACCAAAGTGCTCTCTTACCGCGATCAGATTGAATTCTTTGAATCGGCTACAAGCCGCGACTATATTTTTATTGCCTATTACAATCTGATCCGGGTGGCTCCGGGTCTTGGCATCTTAGACATTGAGGCCGCTTACCGGCTCTGGGAGGAGCTCTGTCAGATCCGTACCATGCCCAAATTCTGTCAGTACGATACCACCAATCCACGGATTCCGCAGCTCTGTGACCGTGCAATCAACGATTTCCGCGCGTACGGCGCTGTTCTCAACGTTGAACGTGTTATTGCACCATCCGCGATCCTGTCCTCTCTGGAGAATATGACGCAGATCTATTACTCCGAGATATTGCACGAGCATGGTTCCATCTATGAGTGCCCTGTATTCACAGTATTTAATTACCACTATGTGCAGGCACGCAATGGTACAATCACCTGGGAAGCCGCCTGGCAGATCCTGGACGATTATTATGTCCACAAGATGCAGACCATCGGTCAGGTTTCCTCGCCTGACCTGCTTGCTTTTTATACCAATCTGCCGCTCAACCTGATCGACGTGCTGGGGCATACGCATTTCAAGGAAGAGTTTAAGCAGGCAACTTACCGGCGCTACCGCAATCTGATTACCAGCTATCTGATGAATCAGCCTGCCAGTCTCAATTCCTACACGTTAAACAACGGCGTCCAGCTGGTGGCGTTTCACCCGCTGATCCTTGGGACTTTCCAGAACCGTATGGAAAAAATGAACTTTATCGTAGATCTGGTCGTAACCAGACATCTCACGACGTTCACACACTCCGTTATGGTGTCCTATCTTGCAGAAGCGATCGGAAAGCATATTTTAGCTGCACGGCCGGAGCTTTTGCGGATTCCGTCCTCCTATCTGGAAGGAAATGCCTATGCCTCCCCCGCGGAAGTATTGGACTATATCGTTCCCGCAGCTTTGTTCCACGATATTGGGAAAAACGGCATGATCCCGATCATCAACACGCAGCACCGCAAGTTAAACGAATACGAATTCAACATTATTCAGACACATCCGCAGAAGGGTTCCGACTATCTGTCCTCCGATCCGGACTTTTTGATCTACCAGCCGGTTGCGCTCGGACATCACCGCTCATACGACGGCACCCGCGGTTATCCGCTCAGTTTTGACAATACTGCCTCGCCGTACCGGGACGCCATCGACCTGATCCACATCTGCGACTGTCTGGATGCAGCGACCGATTACTTAAGCCGCAATTACCACCGCGCGAAACCGTTCGATGTGGTATTGAACGAACTGAAGGCAGGGCGCGGCACCGAGTACAATCCTGATATGGTGGATGTGATTCTAAGCGACCGGGAATTATATAACGATTTAAAGATGCTTACGGAGCAGAACCGCGAAAATATCTACTATGATATCTATCTCACGTTTGTGAATCTCCGCAAGAAAAGACAATAAATGGGATACGTTTTATTATAAGAACCAGAGACTATCACGTTCCAGATGCAACCGGGGCGGCAATTCTAATCACAAAATCCGGTATTTCTAACCATGCCGCGTCGGACATCCCTGATCATCTGTGTTTTTCCAAGTTTGGAACATTCCACGTGGTGTGTCCGCAAACCGCAGACAATTTAAGGACTTTTGTGTGTGCCCCTTGTTGGCACCACTGAGTAAAACATAACCGCGCGAAGCCGCTGTCTGAGTTGTCATCTGCCCTGTTTTCAATAGCAGATGATAACGAGTTCGGTTCGCGCGGTTTTATATTGTCTGCGAAGCGGTGCCACTAGGGGCACCAGAAAGTCCGCTCATTGTCTGCGGTTTTGCCGGACACACCCCGGGGACTGTCCAAACGTGGAAAGACACAGAACCCGATGTCCGACGCGGCACGGAAGAAATCCTCGGATTTTGCTTCAAAGAATTGCCGCCCCGGTTGCATTCTGGAACTTCATTTTCTCCGATATTCTTATAATAAAACATATCCCATTTCAAATATTTTTAGTTAGAAGGTAAAAAAAAGACAGCCTGTCGAACTGCTGTCTTTTTAGGAGAAGGTATTTTTACTATGGGGTATAGCAAAAACTATATATAATGTATTGGGGGGGTTTTACGGTTATTATAATAGCATGCCCCGCCAGATAAGTGTGCACAAACTTCACAATTTTGTGCACACATTTTTATTCATTTTGTATAGTACCTTCTGCCCGGTTTTTCTTTTTTCATTGCCGTTATGCACAATTACTGCTCAAACAATGCCTCAAACTCCTGCTGGCTGATTTTTTCCTTCTCCAGCAGAAGATTCGCGCAGGCATCCAGCACGTCGCGGTGCTCCGCAATCATCTGCTTCGCTTTTTCATAACATTCGTCAATGATCCGCTTCACTTCCAGGTCAATGGTGGTCGCAACGCCCTCTCCATAGCCTCTCGTGTGCGCCAGGTCTCTGCCGATAAATACCTCATCGTCGTCATTGTCGTAGCAGATCAGACCAATGTTCTCTGACATTCCGTATTTTGTGACCATATCCTTTGCCATCCGGGTCGCCTGCTTGATGTCCTGAGATGCCCCTGTCGTGATGTCATCAAATACAAGTTCCTCCGCCACACGTCCTCCCAGAGATACGATAATATCCTGCAGCATCTTGCCTTTCGTGTTGAACATGTCGTCACGCTCCGGCAGCGGCATCGTGTAACCGGCAGCTCCCGCTCCCGTCGGAATGATCGATACGGAATAGACCGGACCGACATCCGGAAGCAGATGGAACAGAATCGCATGACCGGATTCGTGGAATGCGGTGATACGCTTTTCCTTCTCTGAGATCACGCGGCTCTTTTTCTCCGCGCCGATTCCCACCTTCACAAACGCCTTCTTGATGTCCGTCTGTGTAATATACGCACGGTCTTCCTTCGCTGCGATAATAGCCGCCTCATTCAGAAGATTCTCAAGATCCGCGCCGGTAAAGCCCGCAGTCGTCTGTGCGATCTGTTTTAAGTCGACATCATCCCCGAGCGGCTTGTTCTTCGCATGAACAGAAAGAATCTCCTCTCTTCCGCCGACATCCGGACGTCCCACATGCACCTTCCGGTCGAAACGTCCCGGACGCATGATCGCCGGATCCAAAATATCCACACGGTTCGTCGCCGCCATAACGATAATTCCCTCATTGACACCGAAACCGTCCATCTCAACGAGCATCTGGTTCAATGTCTGCTCGCGCTCATCGTGGCCGCCGCCCATACCGGTACCACGCCGTCTTGCGACAGCATCGATCTCATCGATAAACACGATACACGGCGCATTTTTCTTGGCTTCCTCAAACAGATCACGGACACGCGAAGCGCCGACGCCAACAAACATCTCCACAAAATCCGAACCGGAAATACTAAAGAACGGCACGCCTGCCTCACCGGCAATCGCCTTTGCCAGAAGTGTCTTACCGGTTCCCGGAGGTCCCACGAGAAGAACACCCTTTGGAATACGCGCGCCAAGCCTGGTATACTTCTTCGGGGCACGCAGGAAATCCACGATCTCCTCAAGCTCTTCCTTTTCCTCTTTCAGACCTGCCACATTGGCAAATGTCACCCGCTTTGCCGGGTCATCTGTCATGAGCTTTGCGCGGCTCTTGCCGAAGTTCATCATCTTACCGCCGCCGCCGGAATTGGCAGCCGCCTGATTGGTCATAATCATGAAGAAAATGAACATCGCCGCAAAAATAATCAGATACGGAAGTATCGTCACGATCCAGCTCTGCTCCGGCGGATTCTCCACGGTGTAAGACGTAAACTGCTGATCGCGCAGATAGTCTTCTATATCATTTACATCGTTTACCGCCAGAACCTGTGTCGAGGAGTCCTTAAATGTAATGTATACATTACCGGTCGGCACCTCGCCGCGGTTCGGTACAATCTTCAGCTGTGCAACATTTCCATCTGCAACCGCAGTCTCAAACTGTGCCCGCGTGTAACTGTTGGTTGACGTGTTTCCGTCCATCCAATACCAGATACCTATGATGGCAAGTATCAGGAGCAGATAGATGCCAAATCCTCTGTAACTGCTTCTCTTACTATTCAATCGATTTCTCCTTTATTCCTCTATCTCAACAAATCCGATATAAGGCAGATTGCGGTACTTCTGGTCATAGTCGAGACCGTATCCTACCACAAATTCATCCGGAATGACAAATCCCACATAATCCACATTGACATCCACCACTCTCCGGTCCGGCTTATCCAGAAGCGTACACAGTCTGAGTGTCTTCGGATTTCTTGTCTTCAAATTCTCCAGCAAATAGCTTAAAGTTCTGCCGGAATCGATGATGTCCTCAATTACCAGCACATTCTTGCCTTCAATACTGGTTCCAAGATCATTTACGATGCGCACCACACCGCTGGAACTTGTGCCTGATCCATAGCTGGATACCGACATAAACTCTATCTCAACCGGTGAAGTAATACGCTTTGCCAGTTCGCAGGTAAAAAATACCGATCCCTTCAAAATACAGATCAGGCATACCGGCTCATCTCCGTACACCTTGCTGATCTCGGCTCCCAATTCTCTTACTCTCTGCTCAATCTGTTCCTCTGTGAGATGAACGTTAATTTTCTTGATCTTCACAATCGTTTCCTCCGCTTAACCGTACTTCTAATATCTTTTCTGTATTCTCTCCGACTTTGCAGCCGGCGCCGATGCGCCCGCCTGCCACCCACAGGATCTCGGACCCCGTTGCCAGAAGCCATATAGCGTCTCTCTTCGCCGCCGGAATCTTCTCATTGACAAAATATTCCTTCAGCTTCTTGGTATGTCCGGCAGCATCTATCTTCAGGTAATCGCCGCTCTCTCTTCTGCGCAGCCGCAGACCAGATTTTATTTTACCATAATCGAACCATTTCGTATATGTTTTTTTCGGGATTTCCTGCATATTCCCCGAAAAATCACGTATCCGCAGGTGCAGCCTGCCATCCGGCAGCGCAAGCACCACCTCTTCCTTTTCTGCGCGCGAAAGCATCTCCCCGGTAACCTCAATGCTCTCCCGTTCCATATCAGCCGCCGGCTCTTCCCTGTACAGCCGGATTCCCTCATACACACGCTCCGCACGCACGCCGTAGGGCAGGCAGATCACACGGCCGACCTGTCTTGTATACAGTGTGCACAGTTCTTCTACATGCACACTTCCGATGTCACGGCTGCTGCCCGCCACTTTTTGCAGCGTCACAAGCAGTACTTCCCGGATTAAAAGTGCGGGATATTCTGAAAAAAGAACCGCATCGATCACACAGGCATCCGGGGTGTCACGGCACACACGCTCCGTCGCCCGGCGCGTCTCTTCCTCCAGGTAATCCGACAATTCCATTAACATCTGTGCGCTCTGCATCATATGATGCACCGCCCCCGTATTCACCGCTTTTAATTCCGGCATCACCTTATGGCGAATCCGGTTTCTGCTGTAGTCGGTATCCTCATTGGTCGCATCCCGGCAGTAAGGCTGTCCCTGTGCCTCCAGATACGCCTCGATCTCCGCTCTCTCCATTCCAAGCAGCGGCCGGATCACCGTGACGCCCTCCGCAAGCCTGCGCGCCGGGCGCATACCGTAGAGTCCGTGGAGTCCGCTCCCCCGGATCAGCCGGAACAGCATGGTCTCCGCATTATCATCCGCATGATGCGCGAGCGCGATCTTCACCGGTCTGCCGTCATAGTCCTCTGCTGCCTCCCTGAAGCACTCATAGCGGAGCTTCCTCGCCGCCTCCTCAACGCCGAGGCCGTGTCCCTTGGCATACGCCGGGACATCCACCGGATAAATCCTGCAGCAAACGCCCCGCTTTTCGCAAAGCCTTTTAACAAACGCGGCGTCTCTCCTGCTGGCCTCTCCCCGGATCCCGTGTTCCACGTGCACCGCCTCCAGGAGAAAATCGCAGTGCTTCCGGTACTCAAGCAGCATAAGCAGCAGACATACCGAGTCCGCTCCTCCGGAGACGCCCGCAAGCACCACATCCCCGGATTTAACAAGCCCCTCCAGTTCCATTCCTTTCTTCTGCATCGCATTTCCTCTATCGTTTCACATTCTATTCTATGCCTTTTTCCAGATGCACGCCGCAAGTACCGTCATATCGTCCTGTGCGCGCCCGCCGGTAAAAAGCATCACTCTGTCCATAATCTTTTTTGCCAGAATTCCCGGATTGTTGGTTTTGATACTGAGAATCATTTCCCGCATCGTCTCCTCCGGCTTCGGAACATGTAAGTATTCTAACACACCATCCGTCACCATGACAATAAAATCACCGTCACTTAGCTGTATCTCCCTCGGTTTTGCATCCAGGTGCGCACGCGCCCCCACCGGCAGATTTTCCGATGCAATGCACTCCACCTCATCCTCCCGCCGGATAAATGCAGCCGCCGCTCCCACCTTGTACAGGCGTGCCATACCGCTGTACAGGTTCACCATGCAGAGGTCTAACGTGGAGTAGATGTCATTTTCCCCTTTCATCACCATCGCCGAATTCATCATGCGTATTGCCGTCTCCAGGGAAAACCCTGCTTCCAGAAAACGTTCCACAAGATCCAGCACCATCTCGCTCTCCTTGCAGGCACTGCTCCCGGAGCCCATGCCGTCCGACAGTCCAAGCAGCATTTCCCCTCGCTCGAGTTCCAGAAAAGAAAAGTTGTCGCCTGAAATTTTTGCCTCATCCTTCTTCACCCGCGCAATTCCCTGCACGCTCCGGTATGCGGTGTCCTCGTAGATCAGGAACCGGAACGGCTCCTTTGCAATAAACGTCCGCGCATCCGCGGTTGTCCGGAGCTTTTTTCCAAGCACGGCGCCGGAGAGCGCCAGAAATGTCTTCACCGCGACACAGCCTCCCAGCCGGCTTTTTAACACTGCATCGATCCGGATCCTGCCGTCCACCGCCTCGATCAGGTGCAATTCCTCCACCACAATCCCCTGCTCCTTCGCACGGTACTGAATTTCTGAGAGAACATGGCGTTCCCCCACATCCAGAATTTTCTCCTCCCTGGCGCAGTCCTGCATGATATACGCCATCGCATCCAGCTGTTCCGCTATCACCTCCCGATTCTCCACCAGTCTCTGGTACCATGCCCGGTTTAAGCTGACACGCTCAAAGACGCGCACCGCCTCCTCCACCATATCACTGCTGTGCCTGCAATACTGTGCAAGCTCCTGCTTTTTCTCCTCCCCGGGAGTCTCTCCGTTCCAGATCGCGGAAAGGATCCCCGACAGCGCGCCGTATAAGGGTGCAGGATCTCTCTCCCAGCAGACTGCACACGCGTCACACGACGCGCAGATCTTTCCAGTCAGCTCGTTCTGTATCTGTCCCAGTTCCTCCGCCGCACCGTTCTGATGTGCGGCACTCATACTGTGAAAAACCTGGGACAAGCCCTGAAACGATTCCGCATACCCCAGCAGCCGCTCCTCTCTTCCTCCATCCGGCCGCTCTGGCACCCCCGCCTTTCTTCCCCAGTGTAATATCATATGCAGGGCACGGTTAAAAAGAATCACGGCTCCCAATATAAACGCGCCCTCCAGCGCCGCCGCCAGAATTCCGGGCTGATCCTTCCATTCAAGAAGTCCCCCCGCCACCGACAGGATCATGGTAATAATTGCTGCCATACTGCCCGCCATATAGGAGGGGCATCCCTCGTTGGCCCATTCCACGAGCCGGATTGCTCCCATCACCACGACAAGCGCCACCGCATACTTTACTGCTGCCGCCGTCGGCATAAACACAAACATTCCTATGTACATCATACCGAGCAGCACCGGCCCGCTGACCCGCTCCAGATACAGCGCCGCAAAATACGCCGGCACCAGAGGGTAACACCCCATCACGCCCACACTGCACATTACACTTCCCGCCATACAGAGCATCATTTGTCTTGCATTCATTTTTTTCATCGCCTACCTCCATTCCCGCCTCCGGTCTGTCCCGGTGTTTTTCGCGGGTGACATCGATTATAGGGTTGTTCCCGGAAAATCTTTGTCAAAGGAAGGACCCCTTTTGAAAAACTTTTCGCCAAAATATCGGTTCCATTGTCTGTTTCATGGACTTTGAAGCGCTTCGTGCCTTTTAGGAAGTTCATCCAGAAATATTCCTCTACCACATTTTTTCATGCCGGTGTTATAATGTACGCAAAAGCATAGCCACCATGATATGAAAGGAGATTTTCTTATGGGTTATATGGCAAAAGAAAGCCGCTATGATACCATGCAGTACAATCGCTGCGGCGCCAGCGGTTTAAAGCTTCCAATGGTTTCTCTCGGTTTCTGGCACAATTTTGGGGACACCGGACATTATGACAACATGAAGGCAATGTGCCGCACCGCTTTTGATAACGGTATCACGCATTTTGATCTTGCGAACAATTACGGTCCCGCTTACGGCAGCGCAGAGCGCAACCTGGGACAAATCCTGCGGGACGACTTTTCTGCGTACCGGGACGAGCTTCTAATCAGCACCAAAGCCGGCTACGATATGTGGCCGGGACCTTACGGCAACTGGGGCAGCCGCAAGTACCTCATCGCAAGCCTGGACGCCAGCTTAAAGCGCCTGGGGCTGGATTATGTGGATATTTTTTATCATCACCGCATGGATCCTGAGACACCGCTCGAAGAGACGATGGGCGCTCTCGATTCCATTGTCAAAAGCGGAAAGGCACTCTATGTCGGTCTGTCCAACTATGACGGTCCGACACTGGAACGTGCATGTGCGATTCTAAACGACTTGAAGTGCCCGTTTATCATCAACCAGAACCGCTACTCCATCTTTGACCGCACGATCGAGAAAAACGGTTTGAAAGATACTGCCAGAAGGCTGCAGAGAGGCATTATCGCCTTTTCACCGCTGGCACAGGGCATGCTCACCGACCGCTATTTAAACGGTATTCCGGCTGACAGCCGCATCGCGACCGACGGACGTTTCCTCAAGGAGACCGCACTTACGCCGGAGCGTCTCTCACAGATCCGCGCTCTCAATGAGCTTGCCAAAAAGCGTGGACAGACGCTCGCGGAGATGGCATTAAGCTGGATCTTAAAGGACGGTGACGTGACCAGCGTGCTGATTGGTGCTTCCCGCCCGGAACAGATTCTCGACAATATCGCCATTGTCGGACATACTTCCTTTACGCCAGAAGAACTCGACGCGATCGATCAGATTACACTTTAACAGCCAAAAAAGAAGCCTTATCCGGGATGATCTCTCCGGGTAAGGCTCCTTTTATTCTGTCATTCTTATGTTCTTAAGGTTCTTCCTTAAATATAATCTCATTGTCATAGGCTAGTCCCAGTTTGCTCTTCGCAATATCCTCCACATACTCCTGGGACTGTGTATAGGACTGGTAATTCTGAAGTTCCTCCTGCCTTGCCGTCTCATCCTGAAGCTGCACCTCCAGCTGTTCCTGCTTTCTGGCGTACTCCTGATCTTTCTGATAAGCTTTTACAATCTGGACAGACATTGCCGCTGCAAATACAACCAGAATCATGCTGATACAGATCTTGCCCGCCCTGTTATTCCGATTTGATTTTCTCTTCTTTGCTGCCATTCCTGTCCCTCATTTCCTGCATCTGTGTAGCAATTTACAGTTTACATAAACCTATTTTAACCGCTCTCACAAACTTTTTCAATCGTTTTCCACAAAATGCTGCAACTTTTTTTAAGGTTTTCCACACCGGACGCACGAAAAATCCCAGCACTTTTCCAAGTATTCCCAGTATTTTTTTCCAGATCCACACCTGACAGTGCACGATCAGGCGGCTGAGCAGCAGATAATAACACGCCATTCCGACCAGCAGACCGCCAAACGCAAACCCGCGCACCATGCCGTCATTTTCCCGGTATAAAAGGACAAAGACCACGCCTGTAAAAATGATCCAGTACAGAAAATCCTCCACGCCGATCCAGATATTTCCGTGCGGAAGAATCCGGCGGAAAATGCGCAGGATATCATAGAGAAAGAAAAGTCCCATTCCTACCAGCACAGAGCTCCCGAGAAACAGCAGTTCCTGATAGATTGATGTGCTTACCGCCATCTACCGGAACAGCCTTCCCAGAAGAGATTCCGCCTGTTTTCCCGCCGTTTTGACATCCGAATAGGTCAGGGAATCAATCCGTCCCTCAATATCCACTTCCCCTTTTTCCAGGCTCAGTCGGTTCACGTGCAGATCCTGTCCCTTGATGAGCAGCATCCCCAGTTCCGTCTCGAGCAGAATCTCCGCCACATCAAAAGACAGCACATCCACAACACCGGAAAACGCGCCGTTTCCACGGTTTACCAGCAGGACCTTATGTGATTTTGCCGTATTATTATAATTCTTTTCCTCCATAAAAAAACCTCCCGCTTTCCTTTTCTATTAGAAAGTATATGGGAGGTTTTTCATATTATGATACATATTCAAACAAATCCTTGGCTTCTTCCTTTTTCGTCGTATCCTGCAGATCCAGCACGCGGACTTTCACGGTCTTCGTTCCAAAACCGATCTCAATAATGTCGCCGACTTTTACATTCACGGAAGCCTTCGCCGGTTTGCCGTTGACCATCACACGGCCGGCGTCACAAGCTTCATTCGCCACTGTGCGTCTCTTGATCAGCCGGGACACTTTTAAAAATTTATCCAGTCTCATCTTCTTCTCCTTATGCCTGCGGAGCGTTCCTGCTTCCAAAGGCTCCTTTTCCCTGAAAGCAAAAAAGTGGATTCTGCAACCGCAAAATCCACTCTGCTATCTCTATATCACTTAGGCGTTGATCATATCCTTTAAAGCCTTACCAGCCTTGAACTTCGGAGCCTTGGAAGCTGCGATTGTCATCTCTTTACCAGTCTGCGGATTTCTTCCTGTTCTCTCTGCTCTCTCAGATACCTCAAATGTACCGAATCCTACTAACTGGATCTTCTCGCCCTTCTTTAATTCCTCAGCAACAACATCTGTAAATGCCTTTAATGCTGCCTCTGCGTCCTTCTTGCTTAACTCAGTCTTCTCAGCCATTGCTGCAACTAACTCTGCTTTGTTCATGTTAAAAATTCCTCCTCTGGATTTTCAATATAAATAATATTCGAGGTTCTCAAAATACCTACTTCATATTTATACTTGTTTTTTCGTTCTTTGTCAAGAAAAATCCCCAAAATATGGGGATTTTCCGAGCTTTTTTACGTTTGGGAAGCGTTTACATCATGGTGTCGATCAATGCGTGAACCGCTTTTGAGAGCGCTTCTGATTTTGCGTCCGCATCCGCGAGCGATGTCCCCTTTACGCCGAGATAAAATTTGACTTTCGGTTCGGTTCCGGACGGTCTGACGCACACCCATGCCCCGTCGGTCATCTCGTAATAAAGAACATTCGACTTCGGCAGACCTGTCGGCCGCACTGCACCCGCTGCCGTATCCGTGATGGTGTCCAGCTTATAATCCCGCACCGCCGTCACTTTGTATCCACCGATCTCTGCCGGAGCATTTTCACGGAGCGTATTCATAATCTCCTGGATCTTCGCCAGTCCTTCGATTCCCTTTAATGTGATGGAAGTCACATCATCCTTGTAGTAGCCATAACGCTCATACATGGCAAGCATTGCATCCCAGAGTGTCATGTTCTTCGTCTTATAGTAAGCCGCCGCCTCGCACAGCATCATCGATGCTGCAACGGCATCCTTATCTCTCGCGTAAGTTCCCGGCAGGCAGCCATAGCTCTCCTCCATACCAAAGAGGTATGTGCCCTTTCCTGTCTCCTCAAACTCTAAGATCTTCTGTCCGATAAACTTAAATCCGGTCAGCACCTCGATCAGATCTATTCCGTAGTATGCCGCAATCGCATCTGCCATATTCGTGGATACGATCGAACGGATAAATGCGCCGTCCTCCGGCAGTCCGAAGAGCTCCTTGCGCTGTCCGATCACATAGTCGCCAATCAGGCATCCGGACATATTTCCGGTCAGGCTGTGGTATTCTCCGGTCTGTGCATCCTTCACATAAACACCCAGACGATCCGCGTCCGGATCTGTCGCAAGAATCAGGTCGGCATCTACTTTTTTACCCAGTGCAAGTCCTAATGCAAATGCCTCTGCCGCCTCCGGATTCGGATAGCTTACCGTCGGGAAATCGCCGTCCGGCAGTTCCTGCTCCGGCACAACGTAGACATTCGTGAATCCAAGCTCTTTGAGCACACGGCGTACCGGAAGGTTGCCGGTTCCGTGAAGCGGTGTGTATACAATCTTTAACTCGGATGCAACTTTGTCAATGCAGTCCTGATGAAGCACCAGTTTTTTCAGCTCCGCAATATACGGATCGTCAATATCCGCGCCGATCGTCTGATACAGACCATCTGCCTTTGCCTTTTCAAGCGGCATCGTCTTCACAGAAGCATAATCCGTCACGTTTCTCACTTCATCCATAATTCCCGTGTCATGCGGAGGTGTGATCTGCGCGCCGTCCTCCCAGTATACTTTGTATCCATTGTATTCCGGCGGATTATGGCTTGCCGTGATGTTGATGCCCGCTGTACACCCAAGCTTGCGCACCGCATAGGAAAGCTCCGGCGTCGGTCTTAACGATTCAAATACATATGCCTTAATGCCGTTCGCTGCAAGACAAAGCGCCGCCTCGTCGGCGAACTCCGGGGACATATGTCTGGAATCATACGCGATGGCAACACCTTTTGCCTGTGCTCCCACTTTGCAGATATAATTCGCCAGTCCCTGTGTCGCTTTGCGCACCGTGTAGATATTCATGCGGTTGGTTCCCGCTCCGATCACGCCGCGCAGTCCGGCAGTACCGAACTCCAGATCCATGTAAAAGCGCTCTTCAATCTCCTTCTCATTCCCGGCGATCGCCTGAAGCTCCGCTCTGGTCGCCTCGTCAAAATATGGATTGTTCAGCCATGACTCATATGTTTCTCTATATCCCATCTCAGATTCCTCCTGCTTTTTTCTAAATCTATCTTATCTTCCCTGTATCACTTTTTCAAGTACTATTCCCCTAAAAAAGTGATACAATTCTTTCAGCTTCCCTTAATAGCCTTAAGAAGTTCCGTCAGCGTTGAAAGATAATCTGATGAAGAACTGTTGCTGCTCTTTGTACTCTCCCCATCATCATCCAGAATCTCGTTTACGATGGCATCCAGCGCAGCGTCACTCGTCGTGTCCGATGTTCCCGTCGATGTGGACGACGAACCTGAAGATGAACTGGAAGACGAACCCGAGGAACTGCTGCCCGAGTGGCTTCCTGCCAGGCTTCCCGCGAGACTTCCCGCCTGTCCGTCTGCGCTCTCTCCTGTGGATGTACTGCTGTCTGCCTCCGATGACTGCGTCTCACTTCCGGTCGTAGTCGACGAGCTTCCCGATTCTCCTGTCATTCCGATGGCGATCGTTGCCTCCGGTGAATTCACAAACAGCTTTTTGCTATATGTATCATAACCGTCCGCCGTCACGGTGAGCGTATGCACTCCATACTGTAGTTCCACCGGCTGGCTGTAATCCACCAGCTGCCCGTCTACCTGAAGCCATGCGCCCTCAACATTGACTGCGAAGAGAATGCTTCCGTACTTCGGTCCCTCGCCCTTTAACGTCTCAAGATCCAGAACCGTCTCCTGCCCTCTCGTGATCGTAATCTCCGTACTTCCGCCGTATCCGTTATTCGCGACAGCTGCCGTGTATGTTCCCTCAGGAATCTCAATCGTCATCTCTCCGGTAATCTGTGCAAACACCTTGCTTCCCACCTGAATGTAACTTCCATCAAAGACACTGGTATTGACCAGCTTTAACGAACCGTGCCCGGTGGTCACCGAGATGGAATAGATTTTCTTGTCAATTCCGACCACCCGAAGCGTATCCAGTGCCGTCAGATCCGAAAGCTGGAGGGGACTTCCGTCCGAAACCACAAACAGATCCTCATCATACGAATAATTCGTATCCGCGATCTTAAAAGCGCTGTGCTCTTCGTCCACAGAGTATCTGGTCACATCCGGGTATTCCCACGCCAGATCGGAGATCTGGGCTTCCACCAGCCTGCCCTGCTTATCTTTTTCGCCGACACGGATGATGCGCCCCGCGTCAAATCCAGACACCGGTGTCCGGTTGCCGTATTTGTCAAGGAACCGGGTACCGATCGTGTAATTATACATATACTGCTTGCCGGAGTTCAACTGTGTTAAAATCAGACACTCCGCCTGCATATCATTGTTGGTGATTAAAAACAGGTCTGCTCCGATCGACGTGCCTTCCTGCTCCGTCCCCTGTTCCATTGCATCCAGCACGTCGTTCGCATCCGCCTCCGTCCCGACGGTCTGTGCTGTGTTTTCCGCATCCTTTGACGGATTATAGTAAGTTCCTGTCACAACTGTATTGCTGCTTTTTCCGCATCCTGCCAGTAACAGCATCATACAGACCGGCAGGATCCATCGAACTATTTTCTTCTTCAAGTATATCTGCTCCTTTATCGTGTACACAATTCTACGGCAAAAGTACCGTCAGATTGATTATATCATCTTTTTTGCGCTGCTTTCTGCGCATCCGAAGTTCCACCGGAACTTCTAATATGAATCTGTCAAGATTCATTATATCATATTAAACAACTCAGCGGAACTTTTATCTCAGGACGCGGGCGGCTGCAAGGTGAAATGGCGCATCATTTCCAGGAATCGTTCCCGCTCATCCTCCTGCCGTATGAATTTTTCCAGCTTTTCAATATTGCGGCCGGACACCCATGCCTTGTGTGTGTTATAGTAGCGGTTCGCAATTTTCCAGAATTTTTCCGGATATGCCATATACAGATACAGATAGTTCAGTTCCACGGCAGTCAGCCGGCGCACACGGTCATACGCACAGATGAGATCCATGCCAAGTCCGGTGTTCCAGTTGTTTTTTTCCAGCATTTTCCGCATGTAATTCGCCAGATCGCTGACCTGTATCTGATAGGAAAAGCACTCAAAATGGACAATGCCGATTCCGTTTTTGGAAAACAGAATATTGTGCTGGTTATAGTCACCGTGACAAAACCCGGCGCTCTGCCCGCCCTGTCCCATCGCCGAAAGTTCCTGTGCCACCTGCCTTGCTTTTTCCATAAAGCGCTCATACTGCCCGTAAAAGAGCACTTCAAAATCATTCTTTTTCTTCTTGGACCGTATGTAATTCCGGACTTTGACCAGTTCCCGGTTATGTTTCTCATACAGTTCCTGCAGTTCATTCGGGTCGTTGCAGACAAACTCCGGAACCGTCTCCGAATAAGTTCCCGCTGCGTTGTGCAGCATTGCCAGTTTTTCCGCCCCCTCGATCATGTCCGCCCGGTTTCTGGTGTCACACTCGCTCCCGGAAACAGCCGTCAATACCATATACTTTGTCTCATCCTCCGCGACGGCAATCGGGGCGTCCTCCTTCGTCCGCACGACCTGCTCCGTTAAGAGTCCCTGTCCACCCAGATGCCCGAGCATGGCAGAGAGAAACTCTGCCCGCTCCGCCGAGCCTTTGTATTCTTTTAAAAGTAACTGCCCCTGTGTTGTATCACAAATATAACTTTCACGCCCTTTGGAAACCGCTCTCACTTCCAGGTCGTACTGCTCCAATACCTGCTCCGGTCGATTATACACGAAAACCCCTCCATATGATTGATCTGCGGCTGCTCTGCCGTGTCTCTTCATCATATGTGAGGGGTTTTTATTTCATGACCTGTTTTGATCAGAAATCTTTCCTGTCACAATTTTTAATAATTGTTCCTTCGTATTCAGCCCGGGATCTTCCAATACCCGGTCCAGCAGTTCATTCAGCATCTCCCCGATCTGCTTTCCCGGCTGCATTCCGGCTGCAATCAGATCCTGACCGGAAACCGCCAGTTCCCGGATCGTAAGACACTCTTTTTTCTCCATGCACTCCCGATACATCTGTTCATATGCGTCCACATACGCCAGCTTTTCCGCGCGCCGGTACCCGCTCTGCGCCAGAATATCCGCGCGCTTGACCGCAAACAATGCCGGATACTGTTCCACGCCGATCCTGTGCACCGCCCTGCGGACCGCCTTCCCGGAAAGCTCCGGATTATCATCGTGCCAGTGCACCAGCCGGCACACCCGGTCGATGGTATCGTTGTCGAACTTCAGCCGGCGCAGAATTCCACGCGCCATCTCGCTTCCGCGCACCGGATGTCCGTAAAAATGATCCACACCTTTTTTGTCCGTCGTCCTGCAGGCAGGCTTTGCAATGTCATGCAGCAGCATCGTAAGCCGGAGCACCTTATCCGCCGGCACCGCTTCGATCGCCTTTAGCGTATGTTCTCCCACACTGCAGCAGTGATGCGGATTGTTCTGCGGCGTCTCCATCATCACGTCAAACTCCGGCAGAAAAACAGCCGTAAGTCCCATGCGATATGCCACTTTCAGCTCTCCCGGATTCGGCGAAGTCAAAAGCTTTACCAGTTCGACCTGAATCCGTTCCGCACTGACCTTTTTTATATTGCCCGCCAGTCCGGCAATGGCTTCCTGTGTCTCCCGTTCAATCGAAAAGCCAAGCTGCGCTGCAAAACGGACCGCCCGGAGCATGCGAAGGGCGTCCTCCGAAAAGCGCTCCATGGCATTTCCCACACAGCGGATCACGCCTCTCTCCAGATCGCCGATTCCGTCAAAGGCATCCACCAGTCCGGTCACTTCATTGTAGGCCATCGCATTGATCGTAAAATCGCGGCGTTTCAGATCCTCCAGAAGATTCGCGGTAAACGCCACTTCCTTCGGGTGCCTCGCATCCTCGTATTCTCCGTCAATCCGGTAGGTTGTGACCTCGAATCCCTCATGATCCAGCATGACCGTCACCGTCCCATGCTGGATTCCGGTATCAATCGTGTGCCGGAAAAGAGCCTTGACCTGCTCCGGTCGCGCCGAGGTCGTAATGTCCCAGTCCTGCGGCATTCTCCCGAGCAGGGAGTCGCGCACGCAGCCTCCGACCGCATACGCTTCATATCCGTGCTCGCCTAAGGTATTCAGAATCCTCGCGACCTTCGCAGGCAGGCTGATCTTTGCATTTTTATCCACGCACTTCTCCTTAATATGCCTTGCCCCAGTATACCAGCTTGTGTGCCGGTCTGCCGCAGCATACGCAGGTTCCGGAAATCTGCTCCTGATCATGGAACGGAATACAGCGGGATGTCACGGCAAGTTCCTCTTTGATCTTGTCCTCGCACGCCTGATCCTCGCACCACATACCGCGGATAAATCCCGGTTTGTTTGCCGCGATGTCCTTTAATTCTTCATAATTGTGGGCATCCCAGATATGTGCGTCGCGGTGTGCCTTTGCACGCTCGAACATCTCTTTCTGGATGGTCTCTAAAATCTCCGGAATCTTCTGCTCCAGATCCTCCAGTGCGACCTCGATCTTCTCTCTGGTGTCTCTGCGCACTACTACGCACTTGCCTGCCTCGATGTCTTTTGGTCCAAGTTCGATACGAACCGGAATTCCGCGCATCTCCTGCTCGGAGAACTTCCAGCCCGGGCTCTTGTCCGAGTCATCCAGCTTCGCGCGGCATACTTTTCCAAGGCGCTCGCAGACACTCTTTGCGGCATCCATAACGCCGTCTTTGTACTGCTGGATCGGAATCACCATCGCCTGTACCGGTGCAATTCTCGGCGGCAGAACCAGACCCGAATCATCGCCGTGTACCATGATGATCGCACCAATGAGACGTGTGGTCATACCCCAGGAAGTCTGATGTACATACTGAAGCTTATTATCTTTATCGGTATACTGGACACCGAACGCTTTTGCGAATCCGTCGCCAAAGTTGTGGCTGGTACCGGACTGCAGTGCCTTTCCGTCATGCATCAGCGCCTCAATCGTATAGGTAGCCTCCGCGCCCGCAAACTTCTCCTTCTCGGTCTTGCGTCCGCGGATGACCGGCATTGCCAGTACCTCCTCGCAGAAGTCCGCGTACAGGTTCAGCATCTGGATCGTGCGCTGCTCGGCTTCCTCTGCGGTCGCATGCGCGGTGTGTCCCTCCTGCCACAGGAATTCCCTGGAACGGAGGAACGGTCTCGTCTCCTTCTCCCAGCGTACCACCGAGCACCACTGATTGTATACCTTCGGAAGGTCACGGTAAGAGTGAATAATATTTTTATAAAAATCGCAGAACAGCGTCTCAGATGTAGGTCTGACACAGAGACGCTCCGGCAACGGGTTCAATCCGCCGTAGGTTACCCATGCAACCTCCGGTGCAAATCCCTCCACGTGATCCTTCTCTTTTTCGAGCAGGCTCTCCGGAATAAAAAGCGGCATGTATACATTCTCCACGCCGGTCTCTTTGAATCTGCGGTCAAGCTCTTTCTGGATATTCTCCCAGATCGCATAGCCTGCCGGACGGATGATCATACATCCCTTTACCGCGGAATAATCGATCAGCTCCGCCTTTTTTACCACGTCCGTGTACCATTGTGCGAAATCAACATCCATCGATGTGATCGCTTCTACTAATTTCTTGTTGTCCTTTGCCATCATCTATCTCCTTTTCATAGCTCTTACTGCCGTTGCAAGCAGCTTCAAGGTTGTCTGTGTGCAGCTCCTGCACAACTAATGATTTTATGATAAATGGAAAGGGTTGTCAATTTCAAACGCAAGATTTCTGCGTGTTTTCGGGTGTCTGAACCCGATTTTGTACGAACAGAGACAGAGCGGCTCCCCCGACAGCTTCATATTCTCTTTAAAATTGTACTTCCGGTCTCCCACAATCGGCATCCCTGCATGTGCCAGCTGCACGCGGATCTGATGATGTCTGCCGGTTCCCAGATGAATCCGAAGAACGGCGCGCCCGTTTTTCTGCTCTAAAACCTCGTAGGAAAGCTCTGCCCTCTTTGCTCCCGGCGTACTGCTTTCTACAACCGCAGACGTATTGGTTCTGCCGTCACGCAGAAGATAATCTGTAAACTGCCCCTTTCCGGCTTCCGGCACCCCGTCTGTCACGGCATAGTAAAACTTGTCCGCCAGCCCCGACGCAATCTGCCGGCTGAGTGCGGCTGCCGCCTCCTTCGTCTTTGCAAACACCATCACTCCGGATACCGGCTGATCCAGCCGGTGCACCACTCCGATATACGGCAGTTCGCCCTTCCCCGCCCGCCTGTTTTTAAGCAGGCTCTCCATATCCGCCTGTCCGAGCCTTTTCGTCTGTACCGCCACACCTGCCGGCTTTTCGCAGACAATAATCTGCTCGTCTTCAAATAAAATTCTGATCTCCATATTCTAAACCGCATCCACCATAGTCTGTGCCCACTGGCGTGCATCCGCAAAATCTTTCTCATCCGGATGTGAAAGCGCCTCGTCAAAATTTTTTACGCTCGCATTCAGCTTCTGATCTTCCGGGTGCTCCCGCAGCATCGCCACATAGCGGTTTCTCACTCCGATCGGCATTTTCCCCTGGCAGTAAAAGCTTCCGAGCACCTCACTGGTATCCGGAACGCACTCCGTTACCCGGCACGCCAGCTTCTGATAGTATTCTCTGGAGCCACCATAACCGGCAGTGCCGAAAACCGCCAGTTTTTTTCCTTCCAGCTGCTTCAAATACTCACCAACCGTTCCATCACAGCTTCCCTTGTCCGTCCAGGATCCTACAAAATAAAGATCCGCCACAATGTCCGGCTTCGGCTCACCGAAGTATACAATCTCTTCACCGCCAAGCGCATCCCGTATTGCTTCTGCCACCTGCCTGGTATTCCCTGTCAGACTTTTGTATATGATTGCAATTTTTTTCCCACTCATCTGTGCTCTCCTTCGCCCGCTCTGTCATCCTGCTGCCTATGATCTCTTTACCGGTCTGCCGTCGATACATCCGGTAAAATCTGCTTCGCGCGCAGACTCCTCGCCCGGAAGCGGCGTATTTCTCTGCCCGCCGCTCTTAGAGCACTCCTGGCAGGTGTCCGAACCCGCGTTTGCTTCCTTTCTGCCAAATCGACAGGCAGTTTCTTCCGGTCCCGACGAATTATCTGTCGAACCGCCGCTCGCCAGATACACGCCCTCCGCATATTCTTTTGTCTCCACAACTTCTGGTTTTACATACTCCTGCACTCCTTCCAAATTATAAATTACAGCTTAAATCTGTACCCTACTCCCCAGATTGTTGCTGCTTCGCAGCGCAGGCGCTCATTTCAGTACAGCTTCGCTGTGGAGCGCCTGCCTTGCACACCTTTACACATCCTTACGATTTAAGCTCTACAGCTTAAACCGGTACCCTACTCCCCAGATTGTTGCTGCTTCGCAGCGCAGGCGCTCATTTCAGTACAGCTTCGCTGTGGAGCGCCTGCCTTGCACACCTTTACACATCCTTACGATTTAAGCTCTACAGCTTAAATCTGTACCCTACTCCCCAGATCGTTTCAATGTACTGAGGTTTGTTGGTGTTCATCTCGATCTTTTCGCGGATCTTTTTGATGTGTACCGTCACCGTCGCAATGTCCCCGATGGATTCCATATCCCAGATCTGGCGGAACAGTTCTTCCTTCGTAAATACATGATTCGGATTCTCCGCAAGAAATGTCAGGAGGTCAAACTCCTTTGTCGTGAACTGCTTCTCCTCGCCGTTGACCCAGACACGTCTCGCCGTCTTATCGATGCGGATTCCACGGATCTCGATCGTATCATTCTCAGGCGTATTGCTGCCGATCAGCCGCTCATAGCGCGCCAGATGTGCCTTCACGCGCGCCACCAGCTCGCTCGGCGAAAATGGCTTGGTAATATAGTCATCCGCTCCCAGTCCAAGACCGCGGATTTTATCGATGTCATCCTTCTTCGCCGACACCATCAGAATCGGCGTGTTTTTCTCCTCCCGGATCTGCTTGCAGATCTCAAAACCGTCAATGCCCGGAAGCATCAGATCCAGGATGTACATATCAAAATCTTCCGTCAACGCCCGTTTCAGTCCGACGGTTCCGTCATTCTCTATCTCCACCTCAAATCCGCTGAGTTCCAGATAATCCTTCTCAAGGTCTGCAATCTCCACCTCATCCTCAATGATCAATACTCTGCTCATATGGCACCTCCTGATATTTTCGTAATACAAAATACATCACGGTTCCGATGGACTCCTTGCTTGTCGCCCAGATCTTACCGCCGTGGTCTTCAATAATCTTCTTCACAATCGATAATCCGATACCGCTGCCTCCCGTCGCAGAATTGCGCGACGCATCCGCACGGTAAAACCGGTCAAAAATGTAAGGCAGATCGCGCGCGGCAATTCCTCTGCCGTTATCCTCAATCTCGACCTGGATAAAATCACCGACATCCTTGATCCGGATATTGATAAATCCCTTCTGCTTATCGAGATATTTGACCGAATTCCCCACGATATTGTTAACCACGCGCTTTAGCTGCTCTGGATCCGCAATAATCTGGACATCCTCGTCCGCATAATTAAAATATGCCAGTCCGATGTTTTTCGCCTCGAGATCGAGTCCGATCTCCTCAATGCAGTCATTGAAATACTCCGCCACATTCAGCTTTGCAAAATTGTACGGAATGCGGTTGGTATCGATCTTCGCATACAAGGTCAGCTCATTGATGAGCGTATCCATCTCATTCGCCTTATTATAAATCGTCCGGATGTACTTGTCACGCTTTTCCGGCGTATCCGCCACACCGTCGATGAGACCCTCCGCATACCCCTTCACGGCTGTGATCGGCGTCTTTAAATCATGGGCGATATTACTGATCAGCGCCTTGTTCTCACGCTCACCGGAAAGCTTTTCCTCTGCGTTATCCTTCAGCCGCTGCCGCATCTCCTCGAAATTGCGGCAGAGCTCCCCGATCTCGTCATTCGTCTCTACATCCACCGTAAAATCCAGATTACCGTCCTTAATGTTCTGCGCCGCCACCTGCAGCTTCTTGATCGGGTTGATAAAACTCGTATAAATCCATACCGTCAGCATGCATGCCGTCAGGATTAAGATCAGGACAATCGAGATCACCACATCCGCCATCAGGCTCTTCAACTCCGGCACGGTCTCCTCAAGGATCGTGATAATAAAAACGCTTCCCTGGCTTCCGTCCGTATACACAAAATCAATCTGCTTGATCAGCGCCTGCTTGTCTCCGTCGACATAGATGCCGGTGTCTGCCCCGGACTCTTCCCCTCCGTAGGCCGGCAGATCCGTCAGCAGCGACGCCTCCTTATCATCTCCCACATAGATCAGCTCGTCTCCCCTGCGCACGACAAGATACGAATACTTCTCGCGCAGAGTGTCATTCATCTGCTCCAGAAACGCCTTATCCTCCAGCTTATCCGGATCCTGCTTTGAAAGATCCAGAAGCGTCTCAAAGGACTCGCGCGTAAAACGGCTGAGCAGCTGCATGGAATTAGAAAAATAACTGTAATCGTCACTCTCCACGCCGTATGTCTGTTCAATCGACTTCAGCTGGATCTTCTGGAATCCGAAAAGCACCGCCACCGCAAGAAGAATGGGGATAAATATGATAATACAAAATGAAATGATAATTTTATTTTTGAACTTCATGTCTGCTTTGTCCACCCCGCAAATTCCCGCAAAAAAACGGGTCATAGAACTGTAATTCTATGACCCATTATAACACGAAACATCCAAAAACCTATTTATTTTATGTAAAATTGTCTAAACTTTTCATAAAACTCTACAAATATTTCTTTAATGTCTCCACCTTATCGACTGCCTCCCACGGAAGGTTCAGATCGGCGCGTCCGAAATGTCCGTATGCCGCTGTCTGACGATAAATCGGTCTTCTTAAATCCAGCATCTTGATGATTCCGGCCGGACGGAGATCGAAGTTTTCACGAATGATTTCCACCAGTTTCTCGTCAGAAAGCTTTCCGGTTCCGAAGGTATCTACCATAACCGATGTCGGCTGTGCAACACCGATCGCATAGGAAAGCTGAATCTCGCATTTTTCTGCAAGACCTGCGGCAACGATGTTCTTTGCCACATAACGTGCCGCGTAAGCTGCGGAGCGGTCTACCTTGGTGCAGTCCTTACCGGAAAAAGCGCCGCCGCCGTGACGTGCATATCCGCCGTAGGTGTCTACGATAATCTTACGCCCAGTCAGACCTGCATCTCCGTGCGGTCCGCCGATAACAAAACGTCCGGTCGGGTTGATGAAGAACTTTGTCTGTGCATCTACCAGTTCCTTCGGCAGGATCGGATCAAACACGTATTTCTTGATATCCTCATGGATCTGCTCCTGTGTAACATCATCATCATGCTGTGTGGACAGTACGACAGCTTCCAGACGAAGCGGCTTTCCATTCTCATCATACTCAACGGAAACCTGTGTCTTTCCGTCCGGTCTCAGATAGGAAAGTGTGCCGTCCTTGCGCACCCTGGTCAGCTGTAATGCCAGCTTGTGTGCGAGAGAAATCGGATACGGCATAAGCTCCGGTGTCTCGTTTGTCGCATAACCGAACATCATACCCTGATCTCCTGCACCGGTATCCAGTTCATCCTTTAACCCGCCCTCTTTTGCCTCGAGTGCCTTGTCTACACCCATGGCAATATCCGGTGACTGCTGATCGAGCGCTACCATAACTGCACATGTATTTCCGTCAAATCCGGTCTTCGCATCGTTGTAACCGATCTCGTTGACTGTCTGTCTCACGATCGCCGGAATATCCAGCTTTGCCTTTGTGGTAATCTCTCCGGTTACCAGTACAAATCCGGTACAGCTTGCCGTCTCACAAGCCACACGGCTCATTGGATCCTCTGCCATGCACGCATCCAGAATCGCGTCGGAAATTGCATCGCAGACTTTGTCCGGGTGTCCTTCTGTGACGGACTCAGATGTAAATAATCTCTTTTCCATTCCTTATTACTCCCTTTCTCATCATGTAAAATGACACAAAAAAACCACTTGCGAAAAACAAGTGGAAGTGACGTATAGATAATCAAATCCTCTTATTGTTCGAACTATCGCGGATATCGCTTCTGACAGCGCTCATCCATAACAGTATTTGCTCGCTCAGGTTGGCACCTTCCGTAGAGGGGTTGCCGTGACTTCACAGATCCTATGTATCTCCATCACTCTGAATAAGAAAATTTACACACAATATTGAATTTTCAAATCTACGTCTGATACGTTACACCCCTTTCTCCGCTATGTCAAGCTTTTTATTGACTTTCTTTTTTCAAACTTCTATACTGAAAGTAGTTGTAGTAAATATAGGTAGAAGGGGTAAGCAAATGAAAGAATTGGCACTGTACAATTTAAAAGAGGGCATGGTTCTTGCAAAAGACATCACTACCCCCAGCGGACAGGTGGTTCTTGAAAAAGGAAAAGAACTTACGAAGCAGTCGATCCTGCGCCTTTCCTTTTATAATATCAAGTCGGCCTGCATTGTGGACGGGGAAGAAAAGCAGGCGGCTCCCAAGTCCTATTCGCAGAAAATCAAGACTTCGCAGAAGTTTCAGTCTTTCCAGGTGGATCACACGATCGTGCTCAGTCAGATCCGTGTCAGCTTTGAGGGCTACGTGAACGAGGGCAAGCCGTTAGACACATCAGCGCTCCTGTCGAAGGTCGTCGAATTGTTCCAGTCCTGCAAGACTTCTCTGGAATTGTTTAATATGTTACATAACATGCATTCCTCAGACGACAGCGTCTATGTACATTCCCTGAATGTCTCGCTGATCTGCCGGCAGATCGGAAAATGGATCAAGGCAGACGACGCCACTTTAGACATGCTGACGCTCGCCGGACTGCTTCACGACATCGGCAAGCTCAAGATTCCAACAGAGCTTCTCAACAAACCGGGCAAATACACCGACGAAGAGTTCGCGCAGGTCAGGCTGCACACCCAGTACGGTTACGAACTGTTAAAGCCGCTTCCGCTGGATGCACACATCAAGCTCGCCGCACTCTCTCATCATGAGCGCTGTGACGGCACCGGTTATCCAAACGGTCTTACGACGAACGATATTGATCCTTATGCACGCGTTGTTGCGATCGCGGATGTTTATGATGCCATGACGACCGCCCGCTCTTACCGTGCTCCCCTGTGCGCTTTTCAGGTTATCGCCAACTTTGAGCGTGACGGTCTGCAGAAATACGATACCAAATGTGTTCTCGCATTCCTCAACCGGATCGCCGGCACCTACCAGAACCACCGCATCCTCTTAAGTGATGGTCGTAGTGCCAACATTGTCATGCTCAACGACAAGCAGCTTTCCAGACCGATCGTGCAGTTGGACGACGGTTCCTGTATTGATCTGTCAACTGCGGGCGATCTGCATATTCAGGCGGTTCTCTAAACCGTCAATGTCGTGTCCAAAAGCATCCGGCGCCTGCGATAGCCGGCAGAAGATAAGCTGTAGACTGGGAAGTTAGAGAAACGCAACGTTCCAAATGCAACCGGCAGCGACGATTCTGATCGTAAAATCCGGTATTTCTAACCATGCCGGACGCGGCACGGAAGAACTACCTGGATTTTACTCCAAAGAATTCGCCGCTGCCGGTTACATTGGAACGTTATGGTTCCCTCATTTTTTGTCTACAGCTTATCTCCTGTACACTTTCCCGGTTGCTGGGGGCTTTCTAACACGGCTTTGCCGGTTTGGGAGTCATAACCGACACGAACTGCAGACGCCCGTCCATCCATTTTCCGATCACCCCGATCACCTTTCCCATCGTAAACGCCGCCAGAATCGTTCCGATTCCAAGTCCGTCGAGATGTCCCAGAAAGAAGATCGTCATGCCGGCGGTCACCGCCAGACAGATCACATCAAACGAGACCTTTATGTTGGAATACGCGGCGCCCGTAATGTCCGCCAGTTCCCTCGGGAACAGATCTGTCGGTATGATCGGCAGACCACAGCGGTTTGACAGTGCAATTCCGATGCAGATCAACAGATAGCTGATTGCAAAATAGAGAATACGGTTCGGAAGCGTAAGCGGCAGAAGATTGATCCACGCCTCATGCACATCCAAAAGTTCTCCGAACACAAATCCCACCACAAAGCTGAACAGATACTGCGGCACAAACCTTTTTCTTAAAATCATCAGGCTAAGCACCAGGACGCCCTGGAACAGGTATGTCCATGTGCCGAGCGAGATCCGCGTAAACACTTCCGAAAACGCGAACGGCACGCTCGAGATGGCAGAGATTCCCGCGCCGGAGTGCAGCATCAGCACCACCCCGAAGCTGTTAATCAGCACTGCAACAAGCAGTGCCAGTTCTCCTCTCATAGTATGTAACACTTTCTGTTGTATTTCCTGTGCTTCCATTGTTATCCTCCAAGTCTGTCTTCCGCGCTATCATGTCAAAAGAACGTTTTTTTATTTCATAGGAAGGTTCTGCTTTCTTGTATTAACGTTCCGCAGTATTTCCTATGAAATAAAAAATGTCTGCTGCGGGATCCCCTCCCGCAGCAGACCTGATGGTTCAAAACTTCCATTCTATGATACTTTCAGTGTAAACTTCTGTATTTCTTTTTCGTCGGAAACTTTCTCGATCAATGCCCCAAGCAGTGACAGCTTCTGATCAAATGCCTCGTAGCCGCGCTCAATGTAATAAATATCGTCCACAACAGTAATGCCCTCTGCGCCAAGTCCGGCAATCACAAGCGCCGCTCCGGCTCTTAAATCCGGCGCATTGACTCTGGCACCGGTGTACTGGTCCACACCGCTGATAATAGCGATGTTGCTCTCCACCTTGATGCTTGCACCCATGCGTGTCAATTCATCCACATACTTAAAACGGTTCTCGAAAATGCTCTCCGTCACGGTACTCGTTCCCTGGGCCACTCCCAGCACAACTGTCATCTGCGGCTGCATATCCGTCGGGAAACCCGGGTAAGGAAGTGTCGTCACCTGTGTATGACGCAGCGGCTTCGATGCCACCACGCGCACAGCGTCGTCGAACTCCTCCACCTCGCATCCAATCTCAAGCAGCTTTGCGCTGATCGCTTCCAGATGTTTCGGGATCACATTTTTCACGGTAACGTCACCCTTGGTCGCCGCTGCCGCCAGCATAAAGGTGCCTGCCTCGATCTGATCCGGAATAATCGAATACTCTGTCGCATGCAGCTTCTCCACTCCGACAATCCGGATCACGTCCGTACCGGCGCCGCGGATATTGGCTCCCATGCTGTTCAGGAAGTTGGCAACGTCAACCACATGCGGCTCCTTCGCCGCATTCTCGATAATTGTCTTGCCCTCTGCCATGGACGCCGCCATCATAATATTGATGGTTGCCCCGACAGACACCTTATCCAGATAAATGTGGGTGCCGGTTAACTTTTCTGCATAAGCCCGCACCAGACCATACTTGATATCCACCTCTGCGCCCAGAGCCCTAAAGCCCTTCATATGCAGATCGATCGGCCGTCCGCCGATGTTGCATCCGCCCGGAAGCGCCACTTCCGCCCGCTTATATTTGCCGAGCAGTGCGCCGATCAGATAATAAGATGCACGTATTTTTCGGATAAATTCATTGTCAACATTAAAATCCCGGATAAAAGATCCATTGATCCTTACCGTGTGAGCATCCAGCCGCTCTACCCGCGCTCCAATCTCCTCGATGGCATTGAGTAAAACGTTGGTATCTCTGACATTAGGTACATTTTCTATTGTAACGGTCTCATCCGTCATAACTGCAGCAGATAAAATCGCAAGCGCCGCATTCTTAGCGCCTCCGATTTCCACCTCTCCTACCAGCGGATTTCCACCTTTGATCACATACTGTTCCATATCACACCTCTATGAACGCTTTATACAAACACGTAATTATACTAGCGCTTACATGATTTTGTCAAGTAATTCTTAAGTTCTTCGTTCATCAACCATATAGTGTACATTATACCATAAATTTCATCCATTTGTACAGCATACAACTATTTCCAGTCTGTGTCCTCTTCCCATCAGTTGCTGATGTATTTGAGCGGATCCACTGCTGAACCGTTGATATAGATCTCAAAATGAACATGCGGTCCTGTAGAACGTCCCGTACTTCCACTTAACGCGATCGGCTCTCCCTGCTCAACATGCTGTCCAGCCTTCACCAGAAGCTTACTGTTGTGTGCATATCTCGTCAGTCTGCCATCCGCATGGCTGATGACCACGTTATTGCCGTAGCCGCCATTATAGGACGCAGAGATTACCGTTCCGGCACAGGATGCGTACACCGTCGTCCCGATCGGGCATGCCCAGTCAACGCCCTTGTGCATACGTCCCCAGCGTCTGCCGAATCCTGACGTATATCTTCCTCCGGAAATCGGTTTGATATAGGTCGGCGGAATGATGGTACCGCGCTCAATGACTGCCGCCTGTGACGCCACCATAACGTTCTGATGTATCATCTCGCGGCTTGTTTCCACACCGTTCTCATAGACCACAACGTCATTGCGCTCCCGGTGTCCCGTCGTTCCCTCCTGCTGTACAACCTCTTTTGTCGTATACCAGGAATCGTTGTCTATGATGATCGGCTCTTCCATGTAGTCCTCCTCATAGACCTCTCCTTTTGTTACCCGAAGCTGCAGATCCGGCTCCGGCACCGCAATGATGAGTTCCTGACCGTCCCTTATCATCGCATCCGCGCTGTCCAGCCCGTTTAACGCCACGATCGACGACACTGTCGTATCATGATCCATCGCAATCACGGAGAGACAGTCTCCGCTCTCCACTACATATATTTTATTCGATTCTTTCTCTTTTGTTACTTCGGCAACCTGTTCATCCACATCTGCAATCTGATCGGCATCGACATAGTTCTCGAACACATTCACCCGCTCCACAAATTCCATATCAAGGATGCCTGTCTCATACGTGGCTTTTGGATCTGCAAATGCCTCCTCCAGCGTACAGATCACATAGGCGCTGATTCCTGCCTGCGGCAGAGAAGCCTGTGTCTCCTCCGGCGCTTTTTCATCCGCTGCAGCCCCTGCGTCCCTTCTGGCAAGAGACGCTGTCAGAATTCCGCTCACATGGGAGCCCTGATCCGCAATGACCGCCCCGTATTCATCCGCCGCATCCGCAGAAGCCTTCACTTTTTCCAGAAAAGACTCCACCTCGTCCATCGTCGCAAAGTTGGCGCGGTATTCATCGATCGCCACTGTATAGACGCGCTGCTTTTCCTCTGCATTTTTCTCACTTAGTATGTTCTCTACGGCTTCTTTTAATTCATTCTCCGACAACAACTTCTGGAACGGTTTTCTACACTCCTCACTGCTCCATACGACTTCGCCGCTGATTCTCTCCCCGGTCTTTTGCGTCAGTTCCTGTCTCGCCTGACGGACGATGTCATCCATATCAGTGTTCTCTGGCGCATACCCGATGATGCGGTCATCCACGCGCACCTGCCGGTATGTCTGTCCGATTCCAATCTGCCCGGAAAGGCAAAAAAGGACTCCGCCGACCGCCAGGACTCCTACCGCAGCTGCCTGCCAGACTGCCTGTTTTGTAAACGTTTGTTTCTTCATTGAAAGCGTTCCTTCAATTCCATAATTTTCTCAATCGTCTGTTCCACGTTCAAATGATGTTCATCCACAATCACATCCGCATATTTCTCGTACAAAGGCACACGTTCTTCATAGAGATCATGAAGTGTCTGTCCGTCTCTTAAGACAACACCTCTCCCCTTGATGTCCGAGAGCCTGCGCTCTAATTCCCGGTACGGAAGTTTCAGATAAACCACCGTACCGATCCGGCCAAGATGTTCCATCGCTTCCGCTCCGTACACCACGCTCCCGCCGGTTGCAATAATGGCATGTTCCGCCTCGATCCCGCTGTTGATGCGGTTCTCCACCTTAAGGAATCCCTCCGGTCCGACTTCAGCGATAATCTCACGCAGAAGCTTTCCTTCCTTTTCCTGTATCACCAGATCGGCATCAATGAACTGGTATCCCATCACTTTTGCAAGAACCACGCCAACGGTACTCTTTCCGACACCGGGCATTCCAATCAGTATGATATTCTTTTTCATGTGTACCTTCCTTATTCACTGTGGCTGTTCCAATTTTTTCACAATCTCCGAAAATCCCATAAAATGGGACGCCTTTACCAGAATGGTATCCCCCGGTCTGCGGTACTCCAGCAGCGCCTCCTCCAGCGCCTCTTTGTCCGGTTCCGCATAGACCCTGGTCTCCGGCGCTACACGCCGCGCCTCCTCCGCAATCTCCCCTGCAAGTGTTCCGGTCACAAACAGCGCATCGATCTTCTTCCCCGCAAAGTGTGTGCCGACCATTCCGTGCAGCTTCTTTTCCTCACTGCCGAGTTCTCCCATATCGCCGAGCACGGCAATCTTTCGTCCCTTCGCCTGGGACAGCACGTCTATGGAAGCCATCATGGACACCGGATTCGCATTGTAGCAGTCGTCGATAATTGTGATGCCGTTTTTCCGGATCAGATTACTCCGCCCGCCAATCGTGTGCGCATGCTCAATTCCAAGCTTCATCTCCTCCGCATCAAGTCCCAGCCGTCTTGCCACGCAGACTGCTGCAAGCGCGTTGTATACATTGTGCTCACCAGCAATCGGGATCACCACCTCAAACTGCTGCTCCGGCGTGTGAATGACCGCCTTCGTTCCCTCAAGGCCGATCGCCTCCACATCGGTCGCGTACACTTCCTTTTCCGCGAGCCGTTTGCTGCCGGTCTCTGTCTCTGCCGTCTTTGCTTCCTGTCCGATTCCATAGAACACCGCCGGTCTGCCATTCACCATCTTTTTGTCACAGAGCTTATCGTCATCCCCGTTTAATACGGCGATCCCGTCCGGTGCCAGATGCTCAAAGCTCTCCGTCTTCGCCTTTAAAATGCCGTCTCTTGTGATGAGGTTCTCCAAATGACATAAGCCGATATTGGTAATGACGCAGATATCCGGCTGTGCCATCTCTGCAAGACGGTGCATCTCACCGAACTCAGAGATTCCCATCTCGAGCACCGCCACCTGATGTTCCTCCCGGATCTTAAAGATCGTCAGCGGAAGTCCAATCTCATTGTTCAGATTCCCCTCGGTCTTTAACACGCGGTATTTCTCGGAGAGCACCGACGCAATCATCTCTTTTGTGCTGGTCTTTCCAACGCTTCCTGTGATCCCCACGACTTTGATGTCGAGTGAGCGGCGGTAGAACGCCGCGATCTTCTTCATGGCTTCCTCCGTAGAGTCAACCAGAATATACGGTCCTGCCGGATGCTCGAGCCGCTGCTCGGAGAGCACGGCAAGCGCTCCCTTTTCAAAAACCGCCGGAATGAAATCATGTCCGTCGACGCGCGCTCCGCGGATGGGAATAAACAGATATCCCTCCCCGACCAGACGGCTGTCAATCACCGCCCCCTGAATCTCCTTTTTGCGGTCGCACTCTTCCCCGATGTATGTACCGCCGCACGCCTGCGCGATATGCTCCAATGTCATATTTTTCATAATGGCTCCCATTTCAGACTTCATTCTTAATTCTTGTACTTGCGCATGGAACTCTCGATCAGCTTCTCACAGAGCTGGTTGAAATCCACGCCGGTCACCTTTGCCTCCTGCGGCAGCAGACTGGTCGGCGTCATGCCCGGAAGTGTGTTCGCCTCCAGACAGAAAATGTGATCTTCCGCATCCAGAAGGAAGTCTGTGCGCGAGTAAGTGTTGAGTCCAAGCACCTCTGCCACCTTCTCTGCATAGCCCTGCATTTCCTTTGTAATCTGTTCGGACAGCTCCGCCGGGCAGGTCTCTACCGTACTTCCCGCTTTGTATTTGTTCTTATAATCATAGAAGCCTTCCACCGGCGCGATCTCAATGATCGGAAGCGCCTGAAAATCGATGACGCCGACAGAAAATTCTCTTCCTTTTACATATTCCTCAATGACCAGCTCATTCTCCCAGCGGAATGCCTCCTTTAATGCCTGCTCGTATTCTGCCTTGTCGTGCACGATCGATACGCCGATGCTTGATCCGCCGCTACACGGCTTTACCACGCACGGGAAATGAATTCCACAGGTCTCGATCTTTGCCGCATCCTCGCCACGCTTTAAGGACGTGCCTCTCGGCGTCGGGATTCCATTCTCGAGGAACAGCTGCTTTGCCATTCCTTTGTTCATGGCAAGCGCACTGCCCAGATATCCGGTTCCTGTGTAGCGGATGCCAAACAGGTCAAACGCCGCCTGGATCTTACCGTTCTCTCCGTTCTCTCCATGAAGCGCCATAAACACGATGTCCGCCATCCGGCAAAGCTCGATGACATTCGGTCCGAAGAAATTATCCGACTGATCCTTTCTCTGCGCCTTTACTTTTTCCAGGTCCGGCGCGGTCTCCGGAATCGCCGCCACCTTGACGCTGACCGCCTCGGCTCTGTCAAAAATTCCGGTAAGATCTTCTTCCTTATCGCTATATCCCATAAAAACATCAAGTAAAATTACCTGATGTCCGTTCTCTCTGAGTGCTTTCGTAACCATCTCTCCTGTCTTGAAGGACACATCTCTCTCTGTGCTGAGCCCCCCTGCCAAAACAACTATCTTCATGGTATCCGTCTCTCCTTTTTCAAAACTTTTCTCGCTTTATAGTATACCTTTTTCGATCTGATGACAAGAATATTCCTTGTTTTTTCAAAGCTCTGCCCCTGCGCTGCGACCCCTTTCCTGCTTTTTATCTACGCTCTTCCGCTATACACTCACGTCTGCTGTATTCTGCCATCCCCAAAAGCCACAGAAAAACCTGCCTCGCAATGAGATCCCTCCCGTGAATCATACTGCCATAATGATAAATCATCTGCTCCGCTTCCAGCTTTCTTCCCACCGCAAGCGCGGTCAGAATCTGTTCCAATAATTCAATCCGTTCTCCCTCCAATGGGTACTGATATGCAATATAATCCATAAACCCCGGATAATTCTGCATCATATCCACCAATACATTTGTATGCCCGTAGCTTTTCCTACTTGAGCCCTTTTCTTTTGTTTCACACATGATTAACTTTTCTACCTCTCGCACACGCAGGGCGCGCTTAACTACAATTATAAGATACTTTAGTACTAACTGTACACCCCTTTGCACAAAAAATTTTACAGAAAGCGCCCTCTGTCAGCTCAAACTCCTTTTTTCTCCACAAAAAGAAGAGAGAGTGCCGCATCTGCAATACGGTTCTCCCTCTTCTTTCTGTAAATATATCAGTTCATTATGAGACAGCACATCTCAAACGCTCTTAATTCTCCGGCTCGATCAGTCCGTAGGTGTTGCCTTTTCTCTTATATACCACATTGACATCTTCCGTCTCTGCATTGATGAATACGAAGAAGTCATGTCCCAGCAGTTCCATCTGCACACATGCATCTTCTGGATACATCGGCTTCATGGAGAACTTCTTGGTACGGATGATCTTGATCTCCTCATCCTCGTCTGCGGCTCCATCCAGGAATTCCTGCTTAAATACAGCGGATGCATTCTGCTGCTTTGTCACCAGCTTGGTTCTGTATTTCTTAAGCTGACGCTCAATCACTTCCTCCACAAGATCAATGGATACATACATATCGTTGCTTACCTGCTCGGAGCGGATATAATTTCCTTTTGCCGGGATTGTAACCTCGGCTTTCTGTCTCTCCTTCTCCACGCTCAGCGTCACATATACATCGGTATCCGGTGTAAAATACTTCTCAAGCTTGTTCAGCTTGTCCTCCACTGCTGCCTTCAGCCCCTCTGTTAATTCGATGTTTCTTCCTGTAATCTTAATTCTCATGATGTCCAACCCCTTTGCCGTTTATTTGATACAAGATATATCATGGTTATATTATAACATATTTTGGCTTTATAGCAAGAAAATTTATGCATTTTTCATAATTTTTTCTGAAAATTCATCAACCAAGCGTCAGTGCGAGATAACCGTCGCCCGCAACCGGCAGATCTGCCATCGTCTCCGGCAGCCAGATCATGCCCCGCTCCCGTCCGTACGATGCTGCGCTGGTTCCCGTCTCTTCCATAAGCTGCGGAAGCACCTGTGAGAGAGCGTCGTCCGACAGCGTTGTCTCCAGTATCACGAGCTCTTTTTCCCGGATATCATACATCAGAATATCCCTGTCATCTTCCTGCTCATTCCGTGTGTTTTTATCCTCACAGCTGACTGCCGCCGTACCGCCGCCGCAGCTTGCCGCGAGTTCCATCGCATAGGAAACCGCATCCACATCCCAGTGTACATACCCTTCCTTCGCGCACTTTTCATCCCGGATCCGTACATACTCCTCCGGTGTGACAGGCTCCATGCATGCAACCGGCTCCGTGTCCTTTACCTCGAGCGCCGTAATGTCACTGCCGCTCACATTTTTGCGTTCTCCCTGGAATGCATTCTTAAATCCCAGATTTTCATAGTAACGGATCAGCGACTCCTCGGCCGGCGACAGAATGAGCGGCACCTGATATTTTTCTTCTGCAAAGCGCAGAATCTGTTCCGCAAGCTTCTGTCCCCGGTATTCCGGCAGTGTCGCAACCGCATACACATAGCGCGCGTCCACATACGCTCCGTTGCACAGGTACTGCACCGGCAGAAAACTTGCCATCGATACCGGTCTTCCATCCCGGAAAATCACGAGCATATTCTCTCTCGTCATTCGGTGCTTCAGATAAAACTGAATATAATCTTCCTCGTCGCCAAAGCATTTCTGCCAGATTTCCTGAATATACGGCGCATCCCGCTCGGGGTCCGCATAGACCACCCCGCTCTCCTCCAGTTCGTATTTTGGAAGGAGAATATCCGGATAATAGGAAAGCTTTGCCTTTCTGAGTCCGGGATCGCCAGTGTCCTCCTCGCGGTTGACATACGCATACCCTTCACATTCATGCAGGACAAACTGCTGGTTGATCATCGGATACGCTCCCTGAAGATCCGGATACGCCTTTTCAAAGTGCACAACGAACGTCTCCGAGTTCAGCCGCTCCCCGATCGAAAACGCGACGATCTGCCCGTCTCTCCGGAGCACTCCGCCGACAAGTCCCAGCTCCTGCATATGATCAAACGCCTCATGGAGTACCGAGATCTCCTGGTTCATCTCCTCATTCCACTTTTCCTCGCGCATGTGAATCCACGTATACGTCATCGTGCGGCATTCTTCTATGTTTTCAGCTGTCATCGGCTCATAAGACCAGTCTCCCGAATCTTTAAAGCGGGCAATGTGATTGCGCTTTCCGTGCAGTTTCTTGCCGGCAAGCGTCGCAAGCTTCTCTCTTGCATAGATATAGTCATAGTCGTTCCGGTCTCCCTCGATTAAGAACCTTCCCGGGAACCACTCTAGCATCTGCGCGCGGTCCTGCTCGCTGGCAGGTGCTATCAGCAGCTGGATTCCCTCCTCATGGCAGATCGCAAGCAGCTCCTCCACCGCCGCTTTTTTGTCGCCGTTTCCAACCGGAAATGAAAAGCAGTGAATCTCTCCATCTATAAACCGAACTACCAGGCAGCCGTGAAGCTCCGCCACTCTGACCTGATAGACATTTCTCCACATAAAATTATTTGCAAACGAGTATTCGCAGGCATTCCGATCATCCTCCGCGAACTTCTGATCCATCCATGCCTTATCCTGCAGTGTTATCTCGTGAAATACTGTTTCTTCTGGTTTCATAAATACCTCAATTCTAAATTTTTAAAAGGCAAAAAAGAACCGCCAACCTGTGTTGACGGTTCTTTCTCTCAGCCCTTCATCAGGAACTTAATAATTTTCTCTGTATCTTCCGGCTCGTAAGCGACAAGCTCAAGCTCCGGAATCTCCACATCCGTCTTTAAAATACTGGTAAGTGACACATACTGACAAAGCTTTGACTTGAGGTTCAGTCTGTCCCCCTCTCCGGTAATGAGTTCCACTTTTCCCTGGCAGGAGTCTATTACCTTAAAAAATCCGTCGATATCCGTGATGTTCTTGATCTTCATAATACATGCTCCTTTCTTAATCTGAGTCTCTATCTACACTATAATACGAAAGTACCTCTTCTGCAAGTTCTAAATCGTAAACCTGGAAATATGTTCCTTCAGCGTCTCAGCCGTGTTTTCCATCTCCTTCGAGTCTTTCTGCACGTCCACACTGTTCTCGGAGACAACATCCGCCAGTTCCTGAATGCTGACCGCAGTCGCCTCAATCTTCTCCGCGGATGCCGACTGTTCTTCCGTGATAGCCGCCATATTGGACGCGGCATCGTTTACTTCATGCACTTTCTCTATCATTCCCTGCACGATCCGTTCCGGCAGTCAGACGTTTCTCGCCTGACGCATTGCCTCCAGAATGATGCTCTCCGCACTCTTCGCCTCCGCCTTGGTGAGCTGTGGCGTATCTTTTAATGCGTAATCTATCCCGAGATTGTCATACTTCACTTTTCCCATGGAATGATACGGAAGCACCTCCAGCTTTTCCACATTTGAGAGTGTCGCAAGAAACCGGCCCAGAGCCTCCAGTTCTTCCCTCTGAAATGTAATCCCCGGAACGACCACATGCCGGATCCAGACCGGTATCTGTTTTTCATCCAGATACCTTGCAAACGCAAGAATCTTCTCATTGTCCTGTCCGGTCAGCTTCCTGTGCTCCGCCGCATCCATGTGTTTGATGTCAAGCATCACCAGATCCGTCACCGAGAGCAGCAGATCCACCTTCTTTAAGCGTTCCCGCTCCTCCTCCGACGTGCCGCCACACCCGGGGAACATAATGCCCGACGTGTCCAGACAGGTATGAATCCCACGTTCCTTTGCCCCGGCAAACAGTTCCGTCAAAAAATCAATCTGGAGCATCGGCTCTCCGCCGGTCGCAGTGATTCCGCCGGTCCGGTAAAACGACCGGTTGCGCTCCATGCGCGAAAGGATCTCCTCCGCGCTCATCTCCTGCCCGTCCTCCAGATGCCAGGTGTCGGGATTATGGCAGTACAGACAGCGCATGGGACATCCCTCAAAGAACACCACAAAGCGGACTCCCGGTCCATCCACCGTTCCAAAGCTTTCCATCGAATGAATTTTTCCCATAAAGTCCTCCTTTTTGATCCCATCCATCTGATAATCATAATACAATCGCGCGAGCCGGCGTATCCCGGTGTCCCTGCCGCAAAAGCAGCAGGGCACCGGTTCCGGTTCGCGCGATTTATCCTGTCTGTATCACTTCCACATGAACTACATGCGCTCGTGGAAGGTTCTTGCAATGACTTCGTCCTGCTGCTCTTTGGTCAGCTTGATAAAGTTTACCGCATATCCGGAAACACGGATTGTGAGCTGCGGATACTGCTCCGGGTGTTTCTGTGCATCCAAAAGCGTCTCGCGGTTCAATACGTTGACGTTCAAGTGATGTCCGCCCTTCTCGACGTAAGCATCCAGCAGCGCCACAAGGTTCTGCTCCTCGCCCGTCTCATCCTTGCCGAGTGCATCCGGCACGATGGTAAACGTGTTGGAGATACCATCCTGGGAATCCATAAACGGCATTTTCGCTACCGACGCGAGAGATGCTACCGCACCGTTCGTGTCGCGTCCGTGCATCGGGTTTGCGCCCGGTGCAAAGGCAACGCCCTTCTTTCTGCCATCCGGTGTCGCACCTGTGTTCTTGCCGTAGGATACGTTGGATGTGATCGTGAGGATCGATGTCGTCGGGATTCCGCCGCGGTAGGTGTGGTTGCCCTTGACATAGCCGATGAATGTGTGAAGCACTTCCTTTGCAATGTCGTCGACGCGGTCGTCATCATTTCCGTATTTCGGGAAGTCGCCCTCCACCTCAAAGTCTACGGTGATTCCATTCTCATCGCGGATCGGCTTTACCTTTGCGTACTTGATGGCAGACAGGGAATCCGCCACAACGGAAAAACCAGCGATTCCGGTCGCGAACCAGCGGCGCACCTTCTTGTCATGAAGCGCCATCTCCAGCTTCTCGTAGCAGTATTTGTCATGCATATAATGAATGATGTTTAAGGCATTGACATAAACACCTGCCAGCCACTTCATCATATCCTTATACTTATCCCACACCTCGTCGTAATCCAGGTACTCGGAAGTGATCGGGCGGTACTTCGGTCCGATCTGCTTGCCGCTGATCTCATCTACACCGCCGTTGATCGCGTACAGAAGGCACTTTGCAAGGTTAGCGCGGGCGCCAAAGAACTGCATCTCCTTGCCGATGCGCATGGAGGATACACAGCATGCAATTCCGTAGTCATCCCCGTGTACCACGCGCATGATATCATCATTCTCGTACTGGATCGCAGAGTGCCTGATGGATGTCTGTGCGCAGAAACGCTTAAAATTCTCCGGAAGCTGTACCGACCAGAGCACGGTCATGTTCGGCTCCGGCGCTGCTCCAATGTTGTTGAGTGTATTTAAATAGCGGTAGGACATCTTCGTCACCATATGTCTGCCGTCCACACCGATTCCGCCGATCGACTCCGTTACCCAGGTCGGATCTCCGGCAAAGATGGAGTTGTACTCCGGCGTACGTGCAAACTTCACGCAGCGCAGCTTCATGACAAACTGGTCGATGATCTCCTGGATCTCCTTCTCTGTGAATGTTCCCTCCTTGAGATCACGCTCCGCATAGATGTCGAGGAACGTGGAGGTACGTCCAAGGCTCATTGCCGCACCGTTCTGCTCCTTGACTGCTGCAAGGTAGGAAAAATATACCGCCTGCGTCGCTTCCAGCACGTTGTTCGCCGGCTTGGAAATGTCACAGCCGTAAATCTTTGCAAGCTCTTTCAGCATCTTGAGTGCGCGGATCTGCTCGGAAAGCTCCTCACGCTCACGGATGACATCCGAGTACATGATCGTGCGGGTCGTTGCGAGCTGTTCTTCCTTGTCCTCGATCAGGCGGTCCACACCGTAGAGTGCCGGTCTTCTGTAATCGCCGATAATACGTCCGCGGCCATATGCATCCGGAAGTCCCGTGATGATGTGTGCCGAACGGCATGCGCGCATCTCCGGTGTGTAGGCATCAAATACACCAGCATTGTGTGTCTTTCTGTGTGTGGTAAAATATTCCACTACTTCCGGATCTACATGATAGCCGTTATCCTCGCAGGCTTTCACTGCCATACGGATTCCGCCGTACGGCTGCAGAGAACGTTTGAACGGCTTATCTGTCTGAAAGCCGACAATCTTCTCCTTATTCTTGTCCAGATAGCCCGGTCCATGGGATGTGATCGTGGAAATAATCTTGGTATCCATATCGAGGACACCGCCTGCCTCACGCTCCTGCTTCGACAGTTCTAACACTTCGTTCCATAAATCTGTCGTATCCTGCGTCGGTCCTTCCAGAAAGCTGTCGTCCCCGTCGTAAGGCGTATAGTTTTTCTGGATAAAATCTCTGACATTGATCTCTTCCTCCCAGCTTCCCCGCTGAAAGCCTCTCCATTCATTCTGCATGATTCTTCCTCCTGCTTACTTTGTAATGTGATTATGTTCCCTGCCCGCAGGCAGCATTGCCAAAACATGATATTAGTTAGTTGCAGCTAACCTTTATGACTATAGCATAGCGTGCTTTTCACTGTCAATATCAAGTTTTGTTGCCAGGCGTGTTTGTCTTGCCTTACTCTCAGTGGGTATTTTATGCTTTTTGAGCCAAAGCATCTTTTGTCTCAGAGGTGAGAATCCCGGGTGCTTTTTCGATAAAAAGCCCCCTGATTCAAAACAAGCCGACTGCCCGGGTACATTCGCCCAGACGGTCGGCATTAGATACGTTATACTCCATGTGGTTCTTCCACTTGTTCCGTCAGTCATATAACATCTTAATCTTACAGTATATGATGATTTTTTTCAATAGGAAAAATTATACAAAATCATAGAACGCCATTCCATTCTTTGTCGAGTTCTTCACGTGATACAGCGCCTGATCCGCCGCCCGGTACACATCCACGAACGTGCTTCCCGATTCCGGCACAAATGCAATGCCGACGCTGGCGGTCGGTTCCTTGCTCAGGTGCATCCGTTCTTTTTCGGCGCGTACCTCCGTAAGAAGCTTTTGAATCTTCTCTTCAATCTCTCTCCGGTCGCCGATGTCTCTGAGGAAAACAGCAAATTCATCGCCGCCCATCCTGCCGATACAGGAATGGTCTCCAAACACTTCGTTTAAGATTCCCGCCATCCGCATCAGAATCATATCCCCGACTCCGTGACCGTAAATGTCATTGATCTGCTTAAAATTATCGACATCCAGAAGAATGAATGCATCCTCCTCATCGCCGCCTCTCTCCTGAAGCGCCTCGCAGACATGCTTCTCCAGCGCGCCGCGGTTTAGAAGCTTCGTAAAGGAGTCCTGCATCGCCTGCTCCCTGAGCACCTCGTTCTCCTGCCGGCACAGTTCCTCCCGCTCCATCCGGTCGGTAACATCCATAAAGCTGACATAGCAGAGCGGTCCCTCCTGCATCTGCACATTCACCCTGCTTAATATCCACTTGTAACCGCCGTTCTTCGTCTGCGGTCTTGAGAGCACCTCAAACGGCGTCCCGGAACGAATCTGTTCATTGTGCTCGCGGATGACCTCCCGCAGATCGACATCCATCAGATCCGTCCATCCGTCCTGCATCTTTCTGATATACTCTTCCCGCGTGTATCCCATAATCTCACACGCCGTGTCGTTGACATAGTAAATCTTGCGCCGAAATCCCTCTTTGCTCACAATCAGTCCCATCGGAATATTCCGCATGACCTTGCGAAGCACTTTCTCCTCTAACGTATAGCTTTCCATATACCCTCTTTAAAACCTCTTCCCCAATTCCCCTATCGTTCTCATGAAGCATACTACGGAGTACAGTATAATACTTTTTACAGCAAATAAAAAGTCCCTTTCGTCTTTTTATATAAATGTTACAGATTGGAAAGCTTCTTTTTTGTTATATCACACAAATCTATTGCCGCATACCCCACTCTTTTCCTACACGCACAGCTCTTTTTCACGAAACAGCGCGTCCACTAGACATTCATACTCAGCAACCCGCTCACATTTTCGGATTTTTTTTAGACGCTGGTCCGCATCCGCAAAGTTCTCTCCCCAGTACGCCCACAGTTCCTTCATCTTAAATAAGGTATTTTTGTCCCCGGACATCTGCTGCCGGTATCCCTCCAGGATCGCATTGTGAAACCGGAAAAACCGCTCTTTTCGCTCCTGCTTTTCCTGTCTACCGCCGGAAAGTTCCTCCAGAAGCCAGGGGTGCTTTATCAGTCCCCGGCCGATCATGAACTTATCCACCGACGGAAAGCCCTCCCGGATGTGCGCCGCGGACGCTGCGTCCACAATGTCACCATTATAACAGAGCGAATGTCTGCTGTTTTTCTCTGCCCGTGCAAATGCCTCCAGATTGACCCGGTTCTTATAAAAATCGGTCTGCACCCTCGGGTGTACGATCAGTTCTTCTAACGGATATTTTTCATATATGGCAAGCAGCCGCTCCCATTCTGCAGGGTTCTCTTTTCCGATCCGTGTCTTGATGGAGATCCGGAGCGGACATTTTTCAAAAATCTCTTCCAGAAAATGATCCAGCTCGTCCGGCATCGCAAGAAATCCGGCGCCGCGTCCTCTTGCCGCCACCGTGCCCGACGGGCAGCCAAGGTTCAGGTTGACCGTATCGTACCCGTACTCCCGCAGAATCTCTGCGATCGCCAGAAAATCCTCTGCGTGGTTCGTAAGTATCTGCGGAATGACCGTCATTCCCGCATTGTGTTCCGGGCAGACGTCATTTTTCTCCCGGTGTCCAAGCTTTTTATTCGCCACAAACGGCGTAAAATAGCGTTCGATCCCGCCGTAATATTTTGCGTATGCATTCCGGAAAACATATCCGGTGACACCTTCCATGGGTGCCATATAATACTTTATCTGTTCCAACTGTCTTCTCCCTCTGTCAGAAATCTGTCCCTTATCTTAATACAGCTCTTCCCGCCTGTCAAATAGTGGAAAATTCCGCCTTTTTTTGCTATACTGCTATTGATACAGCTTTCACAAACCCGTTTATAGCTCATTATATTCAGGAGAATTTCTATGAAGTCGACATTTTCAGACAGCCCGGGCAATCACAACCGATGGTTCCGCCCCCATTTTTCACGTTTTTATGCGACCCGTCTCGGGCGTTTCATCAACGAATCCAGATATGGCGGTATTCTCTATCTCGCCCTGTGGCTGGTTGTACTCGGGCTCGTTTTTACTCTTTTTCAGACCATCTTTTTAAGTATCGCCTATACCGGCCGGCTCACGCCGGATGATTACGAAGTCCTTCATGTGGAGCAGACCGAATATGACCAGAGTATCGGTGCCTACGATTCCGGTATCATCAGACGTTTTTCCGATTACCTGGTAACCGTGCAATATGAGGTTGATGGAACGCGCTATACTGCAGATCTTTCACTCGGTCAGGCATTTTTCACCGGAAACCGCGTGGCACGCGCCGGTGCAGACGGCTCGTCTGTACTTGGCACCATTTTCTATAAAAGTTCCGATCCAAAACGCCTGAAGTACATTCCGGCCAGACGGCACATTCTCCCATTTTCAACCGGCAAATATGTCTGCCGGGAGGATACCGATGATTTTGCCGCACAGGTCTGCGCGCTTTTACAGCAGGAGGATTATGGCTCCCTCGCCGCGCTTTCCTATAACGGCAGAGATATCCCTGTAACCGCGGAAGACACAGAAGAATATTTTCATGATGATCTGTTGTATTTCCGCAAAAACGTGGGGGATCTTTCGTTGCTGGAGGGAACTACCGTATATCACGACACCCCCTGGGCAACCGCAGTCACCATCCGCTATTACTCCAAGGAGGCACAGGAGACATACTCTGACTATCTGCCGATCACAGTGAAGGACGGACACTACCGGCTGGATCTCCGTTGGAAATACTGAGCCGTTTTCCCTGCCTCCCCTCGAATCAATGCAGATGCAGTGCATTTTTCAGAAGTTCCAGTTCTTCCATGTAAATGCAGTGGGAAATTCGGTTCTCCCGGACAGCAGATACGCAATCCGCGAAGTCCATCCACCGGACCTCAGACACTTCTTCCTCCTGCAGTACAAAAGCTTCCTCCTCGCGGTCAAGCCAGAGTGCATACACATTGCTGACCTGGTTATCGCGGAACATGCTGCCGTGGAATTCCCTCTCAAACCGGAACCGGCGTTGTCCACAATAAATCAGTTCATCGCCGTTCATGTCCACACCCAGTTCTTCCTTCAACTCCCGCACCGCGGAAGGAATATAATCACTCCCCGCAGGAATATGACCGGCACTTGAAATGTCATAACAGCCCGGATCTGAATCCTTATTGTCGCTCCGTTTCTGCAAAAGGATCTGCACTACGCCGCCGCGTCTGCGAAAAATCCACACGTGCGCCGTACGGTGCCGGATTCCCTCACGGTGTGCCACCTCCCGCGGCACTGTCTCTCCTGTCGGATTTCCCTTTTCGTCCACAATATCCAGCAGTTCCATCTCTGCTCCCCTCCAGTATGATTGTATTCTTTTCATTCACTATAGCACACTTTTGCTGCCTTTTTCCACATATCCGAAATGCTTCCGGAGCGTCTGATATGATTCCACTAAAATACATAATCTCTCTCTTGAAAAAAAGCTGCCGCATTCAGCAGATCGTCCTGCTTGACGAGATAAGTAATATTACAGGAAGCACATGATACAGATTCCGGGTGGAACTGCATAGGAAACATTCGTTGGAGAAAAATGTGTGTATTTCTTCCAGCCGGATGACTGCATCTGATTCCGTGTCTCTTCTACGTTTGGACACTGACGGGTCCATGTCCGACACACCGGAGACAATGGGCGGACTTTCTGGCAGCACTAACGGCACTCCCTCATAGACATTATAAAACCGCGCGAACCGAAACTCGCCGTCATCTGCTATTGAAGTTATGGCAGATGACGACTCAGACATCGGCTTCGCGCGGTTATGTTCTATTGCGGGAGTGCTGGTAAGTGCTGCACGAAAGTCCTACAAATTGTCTTCCGGAGTGCGGACATGCCCCGTCGGAGTGCTCCAAACTTGGAAAGACACGGATCATCGCAGATGCAGCCACCGGCTGGTTAGAAATGCCGCATTTTTTGAACAGAATGTTCCCTAGGCATTCCACCCGAAATCGTAACGGTATGCTTCTCATAATATTACTTATCATCAACTGCCACCTGTGATATGTGGCAGCCTCTTTTCAACTGCCTCTCCAATCTGTTACAGTACCTGCTCTCCGTTCACGTACAGATGATATCCGTTTGCCGTAATATTGGAGGTATCACCGTCAAAGCTTGTGATATAGCTGTCGCCGGTCAATGTCCATGTCGAATCGTCATCCAGGGTCACGTCAACCGTACCGCCGTCCCCGTCCGGATTGATGGCGCCCTCGTAGCTGGTGCCGTTCTTCATGGTAAGCACCAGGCTTGAAATCTCATCCACGAGAATATTGCCCGTAAACTCCTGTGAATCCGCCGTCAGTGTCACATCTCCGCCGTTTGCGCCCTCTGTGCCCCATCCGCGGGAGGAAGAGTTGCCTTCCACGCGAAGGAATACATCATTGGCAAGTGTAAATGCGACGTCCTTGAGTGTAATCTCACAATCCGTATTGGTGATATAGAACATATCTCCCGTCTTCGCCGTAATGCTGCCACCTTCTGCAGAGAAGGTTGCCTCTCCGACATCTGCATCACCGGACATGCTCTGGTAAATCATAATGCAGTGAATATTTTCATCAGAATCGCCGTTATAAGTGTTGCTCATATTTCCTGTCACATCACAGTCGGTCAGTGCAACGGAATTCTTGCCCTCTACCACAACGCCCTCGCTGGCATTCGCTGTCAGAGTCGCGTCTGACACGCTGATATCTGCTGTACAGTAGATTGCCGGGCTTCCTGTTCCGTTTGTCACATAGGAACCGCCGTCCACATTGACCGTACCGCCGCCTCGGTCGCTTCGGATTGCGGCTGCGGAATTTCCCTGTGTCTCGACATCCAGATTTGTAGCGTTCATGGTGCCGCCGCCGGTCGTCTGGATACCGCCGGAATTATTTTCTGTCGTGCGGATCGTGGAATCCGAAATATTTACAACCGTGCCCTCGCCATAGCTGAACACACCGTTACCGTTTGTCACGCTGGTATTGACCGTCGCTCCCGTAATCGTTGCCGTTGCGCCGTTTAGCACCAGAAGTCCGGCATTCTGTCCGTAAAAATCTCCATCCTCTGTGTTCGATGAGGAGCCGGCTGTCTTCTCGATCGTGATATCTTTTAAGATAACAGTCGCTCCGTCGACACGAAGTGCGTTCTCATCATCACCGGTGGATGTGTAAGTCTCACTATCCACCTCGGTATCCTCGGTAATCGTATTTGCAGAAGTTCCGTTTGTCACCTCACCGCTTCCGCCAAATCCGCCGCCTGCATTTAAGTTGCGCACAGTGACAGACACTGCCTGGTTGTCTTCGTCCAGAACTACCTCCAATACGCTGCCGACTGCAATGTCATCTGCGGTTCCCTCGCCGCTTCCCTGCAGATACTCTAATGTGATCGCCGTATCGTCTGTCAGGGTAAAGGTAATGCTCTCACCGGAAGCCTCAAAACTGCTGCCGCCCGGCATCTGACCACCCGGTGCGTCTCCGCTTGGTGCTTCCCCCGGCGCTCCGTTTCCGCTGTTGTCTCCGCTCGGTGCTTCTCCGCCCGGTGCTTCTCCACTTGGCGCTTCTCCCGGCGCTCCGTTTCCACTGTCGTCTCCACCCGGTGCGTCTCCGCTTGGTGCTTCCCCCGGCGCTCCGTTTCCGCTGTTGTCTCCGCCCGGTGCTTCTCCGCTCGGTGCTTCTCCGCCCGGTGCTCCATTTCCAGATGCATCTGCGCTTGCGGTTGTAAGTGTTCCTACATCCGCTGTAATCTGATCGCCTTCAACTGCTGTAACCTGCACGATCACAGAATCGCTCTGGTTCTCCTCACTCTGCTCTGTTGCTTCTACCGTCTGGTTCTCTGTTGTATTACTGCCGCATGCTGTTACGGATGATACCGTCATAACTACGACGCAGCCCAATGTTACTAATTTTTTCCATTTCATGATCTTCATTCCTCTCTGACTCTGTCAATGTCTGTTTTCTTTTGATAGGGTTAGTATAGAAAGCCAATGTGAAGATCATGTGTTGACCACGTTAAATTATTCTGAATCTATTTTTTTCCTGTTTTTCACAAAAAACGCACCAGATTGCGCACCACACCGAAGATTACAAGCGCGGCGACGCTGACGTAAAGAATGAGATTCTGCCAGCGGGCGAACCGGAATCTGCCATTCTGCACATACCCCGCCGCACTGCAGATAAATACTGCCGTAAGTGGAAGCAGCAACACAAACAGCACCGGATGACAGAAAAAAGCCCCCTTCCAGTTAAGATGCAGGAGAGCCACACACATTCCCGTCACACCGCAGCCCGGACACAACAGTCCCGTCACTTTCCGGAACAGACAGGGAATGGCGAGCCCTGTGTACGACACGAATATTCCGTACAACAGTCCCGCCATTCCCAGTAAAAATATATTCATCAGCAATTTTTTCAAACGTGCTTTTTTCGTCATCCTACATTTCCGATCTGTTATGCCAGCTTATTCAGCTCGTTCTGCATCAATGCATATGCAATAATTCCAAATCCAAAAATCTGGAGAATCAGATACAAAACACCGCTGTTGCTTGACGGGATTCCACGGTTATTCTTTGTAAAGTCAAGCTTCTCTCCCTGCTTATATGCCCAGTAAATGCCGTAAATTCCACAGGTCACAATCGTCAGCAGCACCACCATACCGCCGGATGTTCCATTCACATCACCAGAAACCGTATTTACGTCATTGGTCAGACACACGATCCAGTAGATGCCATAAATTCCGCAGGTTACAAGTGTCAGTACAATACACACCGCAATATTTCTTCTCTCAATCATAACAAACTCTCCTTTAAATAAGTATGAATTCATTATATCAGTTTTTTGTATATTGTCTACTGTTTTCATACCGTGGCCATTTCATTCCTGCTCCATCAATGCAAGCACCTTGTGCAGGATGCGGTACAGCTCCCTCGCATCCTCCCCGGACAGTCCGATACAGCCGCCCATCTTCCGCGGAATGTCGACCGCCTGCTCCTTTAGCTGCTCTCCCGCCTCCGTGATCGTCACATTTAACACACGCTCATCTGCGTGATCACGCTCTCTGGTGAGGTAGCCCTTCTGCTCCAGCTTCTTTAACACCGGTGTCAGCGTCCCCGAATCCAGGTACAAAAGCGCCCCCATATCCTTCACATTGATCCTGCCATGCTCCCACAGCACCATCATCGCAATATACTGCGTGTAGGTCAGATCAATCTCATCCAGATATGGCTTGTAGCGCCGCACGATCTCCTTGGAGCATGCGTACAGCGGAAAACAGAGTTGATTTTCTAATTTTAAAGCATCATACTTATCTTTCATTCCGGCACCTGTCGCTTATAAATAGTTTTCAATCTTTTCGCGGACAACATCCATATCCGCCGTCGGCTCAAAACGCTCCACCACGTTTCCGTCTCTGTCAATCAAAAACTTGGTAAAGTTCCATTTGATGTCCGGTGTCTCCTTATAATCCAGATGCGTGCGCTCTAACATGCTTTCCACGATCGTCGCTAACGGATGTTCCTCGTCAAATCCCATATGTGTTCACTCCGTATCTTCTGTGTGCTGTTACTGCTCCATACATCCTTTTACCCATGCTTCCAGTTCCGGCTTCGGCATGAATCCGACATTCTTGCCTGCCACCTTGCCGTCCTTTAAGAATAAAAGCGCCGGAATGTTTGTGATGCCGTTTGCGATCGCAAGCTGCGTATTCTCATCGGTATCTGCATTGTAAAATGCCACCTCACCGTCCAGATCATCCGCCAGTTCCTCCAGTACCGGGGCAAGCATCTGGCACGGTCCGCACCATACTGCCGAAAAGTCCACCACTGCTGCCTTTGCCTGTAACGCTTCGTCCATATTGTTGTTCTGAATCTTCTTAACCATGATAATCCTCCTTAGATCTCTCTTTTTTTCTTATCCAGGTACTCTGCCGCGGACAGCGCCGCCACATTTCCCTGTCCTGCCGCCTTGATATACTGATACGGCTTTCCGGTAATGTCTCCGCATGCAAAGAGTCCCGGAAGGTTTGTCTCCATCTGGAGATTAACCTTTACGTGATTCTCCTCCGTCGCAAGTCCCGGCACGAGCTGTGACGGTGCGATCGCGTCTCTTAAGATAAATACGCCGTCCACCGGATGGGAACCCGCGTCCGTCTCAAGCGCACTTACCGTCTGCGTGCCTGTGATCGCTTTCGGCCGCTCATGCACAACCTCTATGGCATCCGACAGCTGCGGCTCCTCTTTTCCCATCGGGAAATAATGCACCTTTCCGACAATCTCCGCCAGATAGTCTGCTTCCTGCTCCGCCTCCCTGCCGTATCCGATCACCGCAACTTCCTTCCCACGGAAGAACTGCGCATCGCAGGTCGCGCAGTAGCTGACGCCGCTTCCTAACAGCTCGTTTTCTCCCGGGAACGGTTTCCCCATGACGATTCCTGCCGCCAGAATGACGGTGGACGCCTCAAGAATCTCGCCGGACACCTGGATTCCAAAATAATCTCCCATCGCATAGACCGCGTTCACGCGCTTCTCCGTCACCTCGATGCCAAGACCTGCTAACTGCTTCTTGTACCCGGCAACCAGATCTGCTCCTGAAACTTCCGGCAGCCCTGGATAGTTTAAAATCTGATGCGCCTTGCTCATCTTCTCGCTGAGTTCTCTGCTGCCGATTAACAGCACACTTTTATTTCTCACTTTCGCGGTAATCGCTGCCGACACACCTGCCGGTCCCGTTCCAATAATGGCAATATCTACTCGTTCCATACCATTCTCCATTCCTGTGTTATTTTGCTTCTATAATAGTGTAAGAATCTGTTCTTCCAGTTTTCTCATATCTCCTGTTGGTTCAAATCTTACCACTACCGTGCCCTGCCTGTCCACAAGGAACTTCGTAAAATTCCATTTGATGTCGGGATTCTCCTTATAATTCTTATCTATTTTGCGGAGCATTATTCCCATCGCCGCCGCTTTCGCCACTTTCCCTCATAAGTGGACAACGGCTGCATTGTCCCGTCCGGCCGCTCCACAGAATAATCATAAATGCCCATCTCTTACCCTCCTTTCTCTTTGTCATTAAAAATGAATGTGTTTAAATTGTTTCATTTTTAATTGTGCGCAATCTTTTTATGTTTAGATTGTACACAATCCATTTAAGGATGTCAAGCATTATTTTATCAATCATCGTTCTCTGTGCCGGATTGTCGTAACCGGCAAAACGAAACATTGCATTTTTTCATCGAAAGCTCTATGATAGTCAGCAGACAATGGGATTTATAGTAGAAGGGTACGGTGATTTTATGCATATAAGTTTACTTTTAATGGAACAGATTTTGGAGCTTTTTCTCATGATATTAATGGGTTTTATCATTGTGAAAGCCGGGAGACTTCCTACGACTGGAGAAAAATTATCTTAAATATTAATATGATCTCAATTGCACTTGGAGCGGTTTTATTTTTTGCCCAAATTCATCTGCCTGAAATATTAAACAACACCCTCTCAATCGTTGGAAATATGATTGGTCCAGCCAGTATGATCGTGACCGGAATGCTTTTCGCCGGAATGGATCTCAAAAAAATTTTCGGAAATAAACGCGTATATATTATTTCATCTTTAAGAATGATTGTTATTCCGCTCATCGCGCTTGCCCTGATTAAGCTAAGCCGGATTGCGGCACTTTCTTCCGATGCGCCAAAAATTATGCTCATTGTGTTTCTGGCAATGATTACGCCTTCCGCATCCACGGTCACACAAATATGCCAGGTATATGGAAATGACGCAAAATACGCAAGCGCCATCAATGTTGTGACCACGCTGTGCGCGATTGTCACGATGCCGCTTATGGTGTTACTCTACACGTACATTAATCATCGGTTTTCTATTCTGCATACTTTCTTTCCCCCATTTGCATGCTCAACATAAGACCGCTCTTTCATTCATTTCAGTATCTGATTCCATCAATGTACTTTTCTCTTCTTCCCTGGATACAGCTTTTATAATTCTGCCACTTTTTGTATTTATAGTTGTCACATGAGCATTCCCCCATTCAAACAACCTCATTTATTATTATGTTATTATAATATCACAGTTCACAAAAAACACCTCGGAACCAATATCCCGAGGTGTAATACACTTTTCTGAAATGCCGTAAAGACATTTGAGTTGTAAATCCTATCTCTTTGAGAACTAAAACTAACGCTTTGAGAGCGTGAAAAGCCCACAAATTCCCAGAACTACTCATTACTCTATTAATCTTACAATTGTTACTCTTCTTAAATATACTACGCAATAAAACATTTCAATAACATGCAGATTTATCACTAAGCTATTTTCTCTTTACAATAGGGAAGTTCATATAATGTATCCGGATCAATATCAATACACTTACAAGCATCTCTGTTTCCACTTATATCCCATGCTAATGTATCATTCATAACTGTACATGTATCAGTAAATACCGAAATATCCTTCAATGGTTTAAAAATTTCTTTATCCAACATATTTTTCATATCATAACATACGATTTTTCCATCTTCAAAATACACATATACTGTGTAGTCTTTCATAGGTACTACCTGAACTACCTTCGGAAACATAGACAAACACCTCCTATACAAGTGGATTAATTCTATTTAACGGCTTTCCATCTTTTGATAATTCCCAATTCTGCATCAACTCATCTTGATGTAAAACACACCACGCTAGAATTAACTTTAATTGTCTTGATGGCAAAGCTCCCTTGATGCATCTAGCTGTATCAATTTCAATAATTGCCTTATTTCCATTATACTCTGCATGAAAATGCGGCGGATTATGATCATCATAATACATTGTAACTCGAATTCCATAAAATAAAGAAATTTCCGGCTTTTATTTACCTCCTGATAATCTGATGACAATAATATTTTATATGTAAAATCTTCTTTATTTATTCTACCACAGTTCTTACAAAAAAACACCCCAGGACAAAAAGTCCTGAGGTGTAATATACTTTTCTGAAACGTCGTAAGACGCACTGGATTGTTGAAATCCTATCTCTTTGAGAACTAAAACTAACGTTTTGAGAGCGTGAAAAGCCCATCAATAGGGGATTTGTGTATGGTAGTGTTGCATATCTGTTGTATGCGTAGCACTACCTACTCATTCCCAGAACTACTCATTACTCTATTGAAGAAAGGACAATCATTATGAAAAAATACTTTGCTTACTACAACCAATACAAGAACGGAATCGACATTGCATTTGATGACAATGTACTTCTGTTTATCTCATGTTCTGAATCAGAAAAGGATCTCCATACTACGCCTAATTCTCAAAGGCTAATTGATAATCTTGCAATTGATGAACCACTCAAATATGCTGCACTAGCTCTTGATGGTGAGTTACAGGCATGGGCTGATGCTATGGATGAGGATTGGTGTTTCTAAATATTTCATAAATATATTGCACCTATATTCTTTTCTTGTTATCATAATGCTGGTATTACCCTATTCGATAGGCGATTAGTCCCTCAGTAGAGGGACTGTGACCCTCTGATTACATAGAATTAACTTTCTTTCTCAGTTACATTTGAAGTTTTACTAAAATAAAATACTATTTTTTTCCAATCCATCTGGATAATTGCTAACCCTGTCAAGAAACTATTGTTTATCAAGTTCCAAGTTTCACTATCAATTTTCTCTTGATATAGCCACACATTTAGACAAACAAATATCAGCATATATATCAATAAGATTTGATTTTTAAGTTGTTCATCATCATAGGTTTTGCTCTCTTCTTCAAACCCCAACATTTTATTAATAAACCATTGATTAATTATTTTTCCTAATATTCGATAGACTACTATAAATAAAGAAAACATACAATACAATACTAAAATGCCATAGTTTTCATCTACCAACTTCAAAGCAAAGATCGCTAGCACCAAAAAAATGGTAGCACAGACTGACATAGTAACTACTGTCGAAAAAATATTTTTAAATCTCATAGTTATAAAATATGCAAACATTGTTCCCACAAACAAGATTATTCCAAATCTAAATGATTTATTAAATATAAAACCCGCTATTAGAAAACCTGTTATAACCAGCACTAATTTTCCGTGTAGATTATTCTCAAAATTAATTAGTACTAATACTATTCCAAGCATTATAACTTCAATACAGGCAGTCATATACGTAATATTTTCGTAAGAAAACCCTTCTACTTTATTTTTATATAATAATGAATATATAATTGTACCCACTGTTACAAGTAATACGCCTATAATAATTGAAGTAATATGAAACCTTTTACTTTGATTTTTTTTAAATATCATCTTCTCCTCCGCTCTTTTTTATAACAAAAACAGTTGCTAATTTTTCATATATTGCCTGTTCCATTTTGCTTTTCAACAAACGTATATTATCATATCGTTCTTCATTATCTTGAAACCATTTTAATATATCTGTTTCCTTTATAACTTGCCTTTCATTATCATCTAAAATTTCCAGTATTTCATCATACCAATTATTAATAATTTTTATCTTCTGCTCTTTCTGTAATTCATCATATTCAATACACTTTCCTATTCTTGAATACATAGCAGGTCCCAAAATCTTTTTTATTTCATTTTCACTCATAAAGTTACAGGTACATATAAAAATAGAATTTTTCAGATCCACTTCATAATTAGTATCTACATACTTCCCTTCATCAAATAATTCATAAAATGCATTATAGAAATTGGGATTAACCTTATCAAACTCATCTATTAAAATTAAATTTGACTCCCTCCCCATCATATCACGTGCGAAACTTGCTTTTGAATGTTCCGATCCAAATACATAATTATATGCTTCACCAGTCTGCATCATAGAAAATTGAATTCTTAATAACGCTCCACCCAAAGATTCACTAATACATTTTGCCGTTTCTGTTTTGCCAACTCCAGATGGTCCATATAACATAAAAACGGCTGGCTTTTGACTTTTTTCTTTTGTCAATCTATATAAACCACTAATTATTTCAATCTTGCATTTTTCCTGCCCCAATATATTCTTATTCAAATCATTATAGATTCTCTTAATACGTGGAATATCTAATTTAGCGTATTCTGATTTACAATATTCGATTTCATCTCCAAATTCTGATTGTAGATTTTCCAGAACCTTTTTGGGAGGATTATGTACAAACAATTTTTCAACATCATAATTCAAACTTATTATATTAGTAAAATTCAATAAAGTATGTTCTAATACCGAACCAAAATCGTCCGCCTTACATATCAAACAATTTGCGCCTATCTTTTTTTTCAGAAATATTTCCTTCACTCCAGATTCTGTTGGATGAATTCTAGCATTATAATGTTGTATTAATTCCATAAAAGAAACAACTTCGTCATTTTCTGTGTCTATTCTTTCCTGTAACAAACTATTAAAATCTCTTTTAGAGCCTGTAAAAACAATTACTTCATCAATCATTCGTCTCAACTCCCGCTAATAAAACATCATAAACATCAAGTTTTCTATTTTTATCTGTATCATCATCAGATGTTTTCTTTTCAGAAGAAGTATAATCTGGATTATCCTTAGGTCTACTATAAAAATCAATATCTAACTCTTTATTTACATCTAATTGTGATAATGTTGTTGTCCCAACTTTTATTGCATATATACTTAGGTTCATTTTTAACAAATCATTAATTTTATAGTTATTTTTTAGAGAATTGATATTAAATCGTAGCACAACTTTACTTTTCCCTTTAGTTCCTACAAATTCATAATATCCTTTTGCTGACTTTAACGCATTATCCAACTTCTCTATTGCTATATCAAATTCACCTGCCGGAACGCTTGCTCCACCTTTTAACATTGATAAGTATGGCGACACCATAACAATATATGATAACGAATCCTTTTCTACTGATATAGTGTATCCTTCAAATTTCTTTATACTTCCTTGTGATATTTTGCCTTTTCTATTTTGTTTTTCATCATTCAAAATTCCCAAGAAATCAGTTAAAATAGTGTTTTTAACAATATTTTTTGCCATTTTATTTGTATTTAAAGAAATTCCCATTGATGCATCTGCAGATGCTTGAGCTTCTAATCCCAATAAAGCCTTAAAAACACCACTTATTCCCGCTTTACCAGAAACCGAAGCATCCGTATTTATATTTTTATCTGTTTCTTTTAATAACTGTGTTGTCTTCTCTAATGCACCTCCAGCAATAATCTGTACATAATCGGTTACTGAATCTTCATCAAAATATACTATTTTACAAATTGAATTTTCCATTACATTCCTTCTTTCATTTGTCATATTCACTAGCTTCCATAGAATAAATCAATAAAATACAATTTTTACAATTCTCCATATTATTAATATTCATATATACAATCATTTCACACAATGTCTTGTATGTTGCATTGAAAGTAATGATTCCTTAATACAATCATACAGTTCTTCATGTCCTATTGACTGAAGCACCTTTTTGTCAAATGCTTGTCTATCTGCATTCATTAATTCATCTTCAATTTCCATGACATTACGATTCTTAATTTTTGAAAACAATGCTATTATCTCTGCTGCATCTTCCTTTGAAATCAACTCTGGATTAATCATACATATTTTTTGAAACCCTGTTTTACTTATATCTAAAACACCTTGCCCTCTACCAAATCCATTTGCTTCTATTGCAAACATACCATATATAGAATTAAGCAAAGCGAAAACCAGTTCTTTATTAGCTACAGAATCTTTATATTTCATCGCAATTAGCCTTTGATCAACTATCACACTTTCATTTAATTCTGCGATAAAAAGTCTTTTATCAGGATTTTCCGAAGTAACTAAATCTGCTCTATTAATTGATGGCATTTGATACCATGGTGAATAGTTAATACTTTTGGCTAATGGTTCATACTTATCATTTGAGAATTTGCGAATCCATTTCAGTGTTCCTTCTTCTCCATCTTCTTTTAACTGTTCAATTGTCTTATTACAGCAAAATGCCTTCATATTTGGAGAAGCCGAATATTTTTTTATATTTCTCGATGACTTCAACATTGGATATAAAAATTTATCTGCTATTGATGTTTCACCATTTATATAAAAGACTTTATTTTGCCCTGTACGCTCTCCTCTAATCATACTTAATTCTTTGGTAATTGGTTCAATATATTCCTGTATTTCTTTAATCCACGAAATATTATGGAATAAAGCATTCAATGAAATTCCATACTGCATAATATTATCAATATCACTAAGTGAATATTCTTTCATAGTTGCAACTGATTCATCAATAACTTGATGAAGAACAATACTATTAATTAATGTTTCTTTATCCTCCTCCTCGATTGTATTTATATCCTTATTAGTTAACCAAAAACTAATCCGCTTTGTTTTATCTGGAATACTAATTTCTTTTTTTCTTAAAATAAGTATAGTTCCAATAACATCCGCATTATTAAACCATCTCTTGCAATTGCTTATAAGAACCGATTCGATAATGTAATAATACTGCAATGCTTCGAAAAAATTTTTTCCTATATCTGTTCCTAACCAAGAGTTTGAAATAATAATCCCAAGTTTTCCGTTCTTTTCCAATAACTCATATAATTTAAATGGTATATAATTATATAAATCCGTTTTTCTTGTAAATTTAATACCAGTACTATTTGTTATCTTTTCTCTCCATTGAGCAATATATTCCTGCTCATCGTCAGCGACTTTATTGTATTCTACAAAAGGCAAATTTGATACAATAGTTCCAAATTGGGGAATGATTTCTTCTATATCACTACCATCTATTGGATTTTTTATTTTAATCTTATCTCCTGTCTCTACCTCAAATATATCCGTTGTAAACATATTAATCGGTATATTTAATGCATGAATATCTGTAACCGCAATATTAGCAATCTGTAATGGATATGCATACTTATCTGACATCCAAGTTGTCATAAACGCTTTATCTGCCCTATGTATTCTTTGGGCTTTATTATTAATAATTGCTTTTGCAATCGTACCTGTACCAGCACACAAATCAGCACAATCCTTGTTCCAATCTTGCACAGTAATCTGACACAAAATATCTGCCAAACGATATGGTGTCGCATATTGTCCACGAATCTCTCTCTTTGCAGTATTTACGGTCTTTTCGAGTATATCTTGCAATACTCCTTGCTCTATTTTTTCAATGTTATTCTCAATTAAAAATTGATTATAATCAACAATATCAATCCATGTATCTTCTGGTATTACCTCATTAAATTCCAACGGCTTAAATACATTATAAAAATCTCCTTGTTCGACTATATGTTCAATAATATTATTTCCATCATTAGGAGATGTTGTATAATCAATATCTTTTATGGCATATGCACAATTATGATACTTTTTAATTGCATTAGCAAACATAACTCGATTTGTCCAATTTAACAACACTGACTTAGCATATGCCGAATACATATTATTCTCATCTTTATCGTATTCTTCATGAAATGCATTCCACCAAACCTTTAGTCTGCGTTCCATCTGCATATTCTTGCTAGACTCAATCATAATATTTTCAGCTACTAACTCTTTATTCCGCTGAATCAATTCTGTCATTAATCCATCCGATATTGTATTTACAATAGACGATGTTACAATTCTTCCATTAACAAGATACTCATTTACTGTCATTACAATTTCTTTTATAATAGGTAACCACTCTGCTTTGTATGTAGTAACATCTTCTCTTGATTTAATATGACTTGTTCCATCCCATACTTTGGCTTCCTCGAAAAAGCCTTGTTTGTTCTGTATATATAATTTTCCATAGGTAAAATTCCATATTACAAAACTGTTCAAGCCTAATGCTTTTGCCTTTCTTGTCGCATCTGCAATCAATGCTTCATCTGTAATCAATACATCCGGCATTTTAAGTTCCCAGCCTTGCAGTATTTTAGTTTGTGCCTCATCTTCGTACAACAAAACGTCTGGAAACATACTTTTCTTATTTACAGAAAGCGTACTTTCTCCACCTGCACTCTTAATCTTTAACCCCAAGCCATTCAGCATTACTTTTATCTCTGAAATAATTACGATTGCCCAACTTCTTTCATTTCTTCTGATAATTGTCCCCATACATTTCACCTTCATCTTTCTTTAAATTCTGCTATAAGATTTTCCTCTTTTATATATTTACGAGTTTTTTTTTCTAATCCTTCCCATGCTAAGAATAATCTTCTTTTTGCTACATCAATATAATCTATTTCTTCTTTTTTAAACAATGCAACATCTTCATTCTTTTCAATTCCAATAAAATTTCGCCCTTCCATCAATGCTGCCACTAAAAATGATCCGCTACCAAAAGTATTATCAAGTACTATATCCCCTGGATTTGTATATGTCCTTACCATATATCTGCCCAGTTCTATAGGCTTCTGTGTTGGATGAAGAACTGCACCTTCTGATTCTGCTGTTTTAATATAAATAACATCTGTAGGATAACGGTCTCCATCACTTGCTACATGCACTGGTTCAAAGTCTCCATAATTACCACTAAGCTGATTTTTTCTTATTCCTTTATCATATGGTTCTCCCTTTGTCATTTGAGGATGATATGTTGGCTGTTTTTTATAAAAAACGCAAACATCTTCATGTTTTCTTAATGGTTGCTTTTTAGCATTCAAAAAATTAGTTGGCTTTGATTTTTCCCATACCCACTTATACTTATAAATATTAGGTTGGCTCAAAATCAACTTTGCAGTAAAAACTCCATTAGATGTTAAAACAATTGCCCCATTGGGTTTTATTATTCGATTATATTGTTTCCATAACTCATCTAAAGGAATATAACTATCCCATTTATTTTGTGTCATACCATATGGTAAATCACACAAAATCATATCCACACTTCCAGCTGGTATTTTTTTCATATACTCTAAGCAATCGCCTTCAAACAATTTGTTGATCACATTACTCATATCTATATTATTTTTTTCACTATTCATGCCTTATCTCCTCGAACATATTTTCTGTTCATAGTATATCATTTTATTTTGTCGAACACAAGTTCCTATATCTGTTTTTTCATATAAAAATCCAAGATAAATTTTAACATATATCTTCCGTTTTTTCCACTTATAAAGAAAACACCTTTATTGCACTTTAGAAGTATCACAAAGGCTATTAAAACTTTTTCAGTCACAATAGCCTTTGATAATTTTTATCTCCCCTCATACACCTCCCACAATCTCTTCTGCTCCGCTCCTATCCTCAATATCTCCTGCAAATCTCTTGCCATTGCCTCAACATAACATCCATCTGTTCAACTGTACCAGTACGATTACCTGCCGTAATCTCCCATTGAACACCCTCTTTTGAGTAATATTCCTTAGTGCCCACATTCATATATCCATACAATGAATATGAATAGCCATCGCTTTTCTCTATGAATACCGGTGCCACTTCTCCTCTAGAAGTTTTCCATATCATCAGTCTTGGAAACCAGCATAAGCCTTCTTTAATCAGTTCCTTGAATGCCCCAAGCAGCTTGCCCAGCTCATTCAATATTCCACGGAATGAATTTCCTGCCTCTATTGTCTTATCCGCTTCTACCTGATTAGCATATTCTTCTATCGTAGGTGCAAATAATCTGAATGACGATACAAAATTCTTGATTCTATCAAGCAATTTCGCTGCATCTTCTGCTTTTTCAATAGCATTTGCCAGCTCTTCATTTACCGATTGAAGTTCAGATCTTTTTTCATCGAGTTCCATTGATATCTGTTTTGATTCTCTACTATCCATTTCTGATAGCGACTTACTAATCCGCCGCATACTTTCCAGGCATGAAATATCAGACTCCAGTTTCTCTTTTTTATCCGTATATTCTTTTTCAATAGCTTTATTTGCCTTAACTGCCCTATCCGATTCTTCCACCTGCTCTTGTAATTGTGTCAAATGCTTTGTCTCCTGAGCTACCTTATACTCTGCAACAGATAAATCATGATTTCGACCTTTCGACTTTTCTTTTATCTGTTTCCCAAACCAGTCATTCACTTCTTTATTCGCCACCTCTCGAAGCTCATCCTGCAGCACTCGTGATAACACATCTTTAGTAAATACCTTACGTTTTGACACCTGCTTGCTAAGACCTTTCTTATATCCATCTGCCACAGGAACTCCGACAATGTGCATATGCGGACTGTCCTCATCAAGATGAACCACAGCATTTGCAACTACAAACTGTGGAAGCCTCTTTCTAAGCTCGTCCAGTATTATCTGATATGACAATTTCATATATGACTTTATATCATCAAATTGCTTCCAGAACTCCCTGTCGCCTATTTGAATTATTATTTCAACTGCCATATCCTGTTCCTTACCTGCCACATGTTCAAAATAATCTTCGATTTTCCGGTCTTGTCGTGTCTGCTTTTTATTATATTCTTCTAATGCCTCATCGAATTCTTTATGATATACTGTTTTCACATCATCAATCAGATTTGATGTACCATATATGATGCAGATGTTGTCTTTGCTATAATCTGATGATTTGTATTTTCTCAGGTTATGCTTTGCAACAGCTGCAAGCTTAGATTTCGATGTAATGGCACTTTTCTTATTGCTCACATGAGCTGTATATGAAATATTTCCCATTCGCATCTCCTTATCTGTACTACCTTTTTATCTGTTAAATCTATCGGAGCAGTGCAGTTATCATCTTGGCTCTGCCACAGATGATAACCCCCTAGCAGTTTTGGCAAGCCAAAATTGCAGTGGGCTCTCCGAGGGTTTTATATATTATCTTTACTATTACCAAGAATTTAATAATCTGTACTTTTTATAGTTGCAGACTCTAAACTCTTCCTAGAATTTAGAATCTGCTTTTCCAAACATTCAGATTGTTAAACTCTTTATTCCGGCATTACCCAAGTCCAGTAAATTGTTCCATCTTCTGCCTTTTCTTTATCTGATGTTATACCCAGCTTTTTCTTTGCCGATAAAAGAGTATTTCTCTTAATGCTCCTCTTTGCAGCTTCCATCATTATTTCATTAGATGGAATTACCTTGTTTGAACCAAAGTATTCTTTGATAAAATTCTCCGCAATGTCGAGCTTCTTTTTTCCTCTTCCTTCATTGCCGGATAACAGCTCATCTATGGTAATGTCATATGGTCCTATGCATACCATTCCATTATCCTCAGTCATTTCAAATCCTATCGCATCCCCTGCCGGAGCTAATGAAGATTTATCATGTGCCATTATTCTTATATTAGGTTTATCACGGAGCCTTGCCACCAGCAGAACACTTCTGGCAGTTGCCTGTATATCAATAGAACCAAGTCCTCTGTATGTTGATTTGCTGCCAGATGCCTTATTCATATGACCAATAAGAATAATTGCACAATTATGCTTTTCTGCTATTATTCCAAGATGCTTTAGCACCGGTCTTATTTCATTTGCTCTGTGCATATCAACTGTAGCTCCGATATATGCCTGAATCGGATCAAGAATGATTAACCTTGCCCCAGTCTCGATTATTGCCTGCTCCAGCCTATCATCTGTCATTGATAATTCCTTATCTGTCTCATCAATAACCCGAATCATGGAACAATCTGCTCCTGCCTTTTCTAATCTAGGCTTAATCGTATCTTCAATTCCATCTTCTGCGGTCTGATAAATGATATGAATAGGTTCATATTCTTTATCATCATCACAGGGGAGCGGCAAGCCCCTGCTAAGAGCTGCCGCTAACTTGAGAACCAAAGTTGTCTTTCCTTCTCCCGGATCTCCTTCAATAATTGTTATCTTTCCGTATGGTATATATGGATACCATAGCCATTCCACCTCCTTTGAAACCACATCCTCCATATGAATAAGTTTCAGTTCAACATTCTGTTTTTTAACCATATTCATCCTCCTTGCTATACTGCTTCTTTGTTAAAATATCCTGTTTCTTCCCAAACTTTTTTATCCGGACAATAATAGCTGAACTCATTTGAGCTCCCTACCTTTATTGCCGTTCCAAATTTGAGTAATCCTTGTTGTATTCCCAGCCTTACATACTGTGCGTCCTTCCCTATTGCACTTGCAATCTCTTTTATTGGTACATTTCTCCCTGTAAAAGCTGGTAAATCACCCTGATAGATAACTTCTGGCATCTCTACCACCTCCTATTTTTATATAGAGCATTTCTTGCTCTGTTATGTTTTGTATTATGCAGACCTTTATTTGCTCTGTCAATGGTTTAAAATTTAATGTTGACTATTAAATATTAGTGTGTTACATTTACAATCACAGGAGGTTGAGGCAATGAATACCGGTAAAAAGATTAAATTAATACGAACCTTTCGTGGTTTAACCCAGAAAGAACTAGGCGAAGCTTGTGGAATACATGAAGTTGCAATCCGTAAGTATGAGCTTGGAAAGAATCTTCCTAAGCCTGAACAGCTTAGAAAAATTGCAGATGCACTTGGTGTCAATGTTAATTCATTGATGGAATTTGATATCGAGGCTGATGGTGATGTACTACCATTACTATTTGCTATTGATGAAACATTTGACATTTCTATCAAGGATTTAGACGGAGAGCCCGGTATATTCTTTTCCAATAAGAATCTTGTTCAGTTTCTTAAAGACTGGCAGGCTATGAAAGAATTACTTGATAATGGCAGCCAGACACAGGATAATTACGAAATATGGAAGACTATCCGCCCAAGTGTGACAAAGGTAACCCACGAATAACAATCATTTTATCCGTTTGCTATCAGCTTTCTAGTAAATAGCGAAAGGATGGTGCTTATGAAGTTACCCAACGGATACGGAAGCGTTGTAAAACTTTCCGGCAAAAGAAGAAAACCTTATCAAGTGAGAAAAACTGTAGGCTGGCACTACGATGAGGCGAAAGACAAACAGGTTCAGGATATGATTACAATTGGATATGCAGCTACCAGAGCTGATGGCTTGCAAATGCTTGCTGATTACAATAATAATCCATTTGATACCAAGGCTGCTAAGATGACATTTTCAGATGTCTATGAAGAATGGTCAAAGCGTAAGTTTCCTGCTATATCTGAATCTAATGTAAAAGGATACACAGCATCCTATAAATCCTGTGAACCCCTTTACAACAAAATTTTCAAGGATATTAAATTAGTTGATTTACAGACTGTTATTGATACCTGCGGTAAGAATTTTCCTACTCTCAAGAAAATCAAAGTCCTGTTTAACCAGCTATTTGATTATGCTTTGAAAAATGATATTTGCAACAAAGATTCTTCAAGCTTCGTTGATATTGTTCAATACAAGGATCGTAACCCTAACAAATACGATAGAAACAAGTTTGAGAAAAATGAAATTGAGATTATCTGGGAACAAAAGGAAGACAAATATTATCAGATAGTATTGATGCTCCTATATAGCGGAGTCCGTATCTCTGAAATGCTTGATTTGAAGAAAGAGAATGTTCATCTGAATGAACAGTATTTTGATGTTATCTGTAGTAAAACAGAAAATGGTATCAGAAAAGTTCCAATAGCAGACAAAGTTCTGCCATATTACAAAGCTTGGTATGAATCCTGCCCTGAATGTGAATATTTACTTCATACAGAAGTTGGAAAACATTTTGAATACCGAAACTACTACGATAGCTATTTCAAGCCATTGATGGAACAGCTAGGTATTAATCGTACACCTCACTGCTGCAGACATACATGCATCTCAATGTTAGCAGAAGCTGGTATTAACCAGACGATTATCAAAAAGATTGCGGGGCACTCAGGTGCAATGACACTCACAGAGAAAGTGTATACCCACTTTGATATAAAGGAGCTTGTAGATGCGATTAATAAGATTTAAACAAAGAAAAGGACACTCCCCAGTATCTCTACTGAAAAATGTCCTATACATATCAATATCTTTGTTGCATACCTGCTGCATATGTGTTGCATTCGATGTAAATTCCAGCACATCTGACGGCATTCCTCAACTTCTGTAACCCTTGAAAAATGGGCTTTTCTTGATATCTTCGTTCTTGAAAGATTATCTCTTTGAGAACTGCGGAGCGCGACGAGCTGCTTTGAGACCGTATTTCTTACGCTCTTTCATACGCGGATCTCTTGTTAAGAATCCAGCGGACTTTAAGATCGGTCTGTAATCAGCATCTACGTTCAGTAATGCACGGGCGATACCATGACGGATAGCTCCTGCCTGACCTGTGTAACCACCACCGCGAACGTTTACTAATACGTCGAACTTATCAGCTGTCTCTGTAGCTGCAAGCGGCTGACGAACGATAACCTTCAGTGTATCTAATCCGAAGTATTCGTCCATATCTCTTTTATTGATTGTAACCTTACCTGTACCCGGTACTAAGTATACTCTGGCAACAGATGATTTTCTTCTTCCTGTTCCGTAATATTTTGCGTTAGCCAATGTCTTTTACCTCCTCATTAAAATGTTAAAGCTTCTGGCTTCTGAGCTGCGTGCTTGTGATCCGGACCTGCGTATACGAATAACTTTGTATACATCTCTCTTCCAAGAGGTCCCTTCGGAAGCATTCCCTTAACAGCATGCTCGATCACTCTCTCCGGGTGCTTAGCCATCATCTCTTTTAATGTGGTCTCTTTCATACCACCAACATAATCAGAGTGATTGTAGTAAACCTTCTGATCTAACTTCTTACCGGTAACCTTTACCTTCTCAGCGTTCACTACGATTACGTAATCACCTGTATCGATATGTGGTGTAAAGATTGGTTTATTCTTTCCTCTTAATACCTTGGCAACTTCAGATGCCAGGCGTCCTAATGTCATACCTTCAGCGTCAACTACATACCATTTTCTATCAATGGTAGCTGGGCTAGCCATAAAAGTCTTCATCGTTATTCCTCCTAAAAAATGCTGTTCATCTCAGGCAGCGTGAATGTCCGGCACACTGTCCTCCATGTCATATTGTTTATAGTTAAATGGCACTCCGGGGCTTTGGAATGACATTTATTCACTATCACAGACTTAAATATTATATTACACGACTCCTTGCGTGTCAATATCTTTTTCTTCCACATACTCAATTCCCATCATGGTCAGTCCGTGCGCCGGTGCGGTCGGTCCCGCAGCCTCCCTGTCGCGCGCTGCGAGAATCTGCTCCATCTGCTCCGGCTCGATCTGGCCTCCACCGACCTGTATCAGTGTCCCGGCAATAATCCGGACCATATTGTACAAAAAACCGTTGCCTGTCACCCGGATCGTGATGATGTCGTCCTCTTTTGTGACACTGCACGCATAGATTGTCCGGACCGTGGTCTTCACCTGTGCATTGACCGCACAGAAGCTCTTAAAATCATGCTCCCCTTCCAGGTACACCGCCGCCCGGCTCATCTTCTCCACATCCAGGCTGTGGTGGTAAAAATAAGTATCCAGCCGTCTCGTCGGCATGCGGAATGTCCGGTTCAAAATGCGGTACTCATATGTCTTGCGGCTGTTCTGATAGCGCGGATGCCAGTCCGCAGGAACCTCGCAGGAACCCTGCACGACAATATCCTCAGGCAGACGCTGATTCAGTGCAAACGAAATCTTATCCGCCGGCATGCGCGTCGTCGTATCGAAAATTGCCACGTTTCCCAGCGAATGGACGCCGGAATCCGTGCGGCTTGCGCCGGTCACTGCGATCTCCTCCCCCAAAAGTGAGGAAAGATGGCGGTTCAGCACTTCCTCGATCGTGATTCCATTGGGCTGCACCTGCCATCCTTTATAATTCGTGCCGTCGTACGCCACGGTCATTTTTACACGTTTTACCTCTTTCTCCAAACCATTTCTCCTTGCAGCTTTATTGCGGCCACGGCACAAAGATTCTGCACAGAATGATGAGCGCCAGATACAGCCACATGATCAGATAGGACAGGCGGTCGCGTCCCTCGTAGCGCAGCGGTTTCATTTTCGTTCTGCCCTCTCCGCCGTTATAACACCGCGCCTCCATCGCCATTGCGAGATCATCCGCACGCCGGAATGCCGACACGAACAGCGGCACCAGAAGCGGGATCATGCTTTTGACTTTTTTTAACAGATTGCCACTCTCAAAATCGGCTCCGCGCGCCATCTGCGCTTTCATGATCTTATCCGTCTCCTCAATCAGAATCGGAATAAATCGGAGCGCAATCGACATCATCATTGCAATCGCGTGCACCGGAACGCCGATCTTAGAAAGCGGCATCAGCGCTTTTTCCAGACCGTCCGTCAGCTGGTTCGGCGTTGTGGTCAGCGTCATAATCGAGGTTCCGAGAATCAGATAGGTCAGACGGATCGCCATCAACACCGCGTTGGTCACACCTTCCTTCGTGATCGTAAAACGCCAGACGCTCACCAGAGCCTCACCTGGTGTCAAAAACAGGTTAAACACCGCGGTGATTAACATCAGGATCATGATTGCCTTTAATCCCTTTACCATGAACTTAAACGGCACCTTCGACAGCTTTATGACTGTAATCAGAAATACCGTTGCAATCGCAAGCGCTGCCACGCCGCGGAAGCAGAACAGGGATATGATATAGATCAGTGTACTAAACAGTTTCACACGCGGGTCCAGTTTATGGATCACAGAATCTGCCGGATAATACTGGCCCAGTGTAATATCTCTCAACATGTATAAACTTCCTCCCTACCGGAATTCTTCATCGGCGCCCGCCGGTGACTCTTTCCTCCGTAAAATGATTCCTGCCGCGGCACACCTTACCGGTGAATATCGCTCCTGCCGGAATCAATTCCCGTCAATGCCTGCATCAGGCTGGCTCTGGCTTCCTCCACCGTCGTCGCCTCCGTATCCACGGAAAGCCCGTGCTCCTTCAGTTCGTGCATCAGGTAAGTCACCTGTGGAGCCGCGAGTCCGATCGTCTCCAGCTCCTTATAGTGCCGGAACACTTCCTTCGGTGTGTCGTCGAACATCACCTGTCCATGGTTCATCACGATAATGCGCTCCACATACTTGGCGACATCCTCCATACTGTGCGACACCAGAATGACCGTCATGTTTCGCTCGCGGTGCATCCGTGCCACAAGGTCTAAGATCTCGTCTCTTCCTGCCGGGTCAAGTCCCGCGGTCGGCTCATCCAGAATCAGCACCTCCGGCTTCATGGCAAGCACTCCGGCGATCGCCACACGGCGCTTCTGTCCTCCCGAAAGGTCAAACGGCGACTGGTAATAAAGCTCCTCCGGCATACCGACACTGCGCAGTGCCTCAAATGCCCGCAGTCCCGCCTCTTCCTTGGAGAGACCCTGGTTCTTCGGTCCAAAGCAGACGTCATCAAAAATTGTCGTCTCGAAAAGCTGATGCTCCGGATACTGGAACACCAGTCCCACCCGGTTGCGCAGTTCTCTCAGGTCAAAATCTTCCTCATAAATATCCTGTCCATGAAAATAGATCGTTCCCGAGGTTGCCTTCATCAGACCGTTCAGGTGCTGGATCAGCGTTGACTTGCCGGAACCGGTATGTCCGATGATGCCGATGAACTGTCCGTCCTTAATCTCAAGGTTCACATCCTTTAACGCCTGAATCTGGTACGCGGTCTCCTCACTATATACAAAATTCACTTTATCTAAAATAATTGACATTTCTACTCTCCGATCTGTGCCACACGAAGAATCGCGTCCACAAGTTCCTGGCGGTGCAGCACACCGACGGGTACATCAATGCCGGACTGGCGCAGCAGATCCGCCAAAATCGTCACCTGCGGCACATCCAGTCTGTACTCCTTGAGCTTTCCCACCTGGGAGAACACTTCCCGCGGCGTTCCCTGCATGACCACTTTTCCCTGATCCATCACGATCACCTTGTCGGCGTCCACGACTTCCTCCATATAATGTGTGATTAAAATGATCGTCACGCCTTTTTCCCTGTTCAGCTCATGCGCCGTGCGGATGACTTCCTTCCGCCCGTTCGGATCAAGCATGGCAGTCGGCTCGTCGAGCACAATGCACTTCGGTTCCATCGCCATGACCCCGGCGATCGCCACGCGCTGCTTCTGTCCGCCGGAGAGCTTGTTCGGCGAATGGTGGCGGTACGAGAGCATCCCTACCGCACCAAGGCTTTCTTCCACGCGCTTCCAGATCTCATCCGTCGGCACGCCGATATTCTCCGGTCCGAAGCCGACATCCTCCTCCACGACGCTCGCAATGATCTGGTTGTCCGGATTCTGAAATACCATACCCGCAGTCTGACGCACCGCAAATGTATTCTCTTCCTTTGTGACATCCCTGCCATCCACCCAGAGCGAGCCTTCGCTCGGCAGAAGGAGCGCGTTAATGTGTTTTGCAAGCGTGGATTTGCCGGAACCATTGTGTCCTAAAATGGCAATAAAATCTCCCGCTTCCACATCCAGATCGACGTGGTCGAGCGCTGTGGAGATGGACTCCACATTGCCCTCCTCATCACGTCTGATATATTCATGAACCAACTGTCTTGCCTTGATAATTCCCATCTGTACCCTCTCTAATCTTCCCAGCGCAGCCGGTGCAACTCGCCCTGCAGCTTCATGTGGTCAAACTCATTCTGCCGCAATGCCTCATACAGCACAATTGCAACCGAATTGGATAAATTGAGCGACCGCGTCTCGCCGATCATCGGAATCCGCACACAGGTGTCCGGATTGGCTTTTAAGATCTCCTCCGGAATCCCGGCACTCTCTTTTCCAAACATAATGTAGCAGTCCGGCTCATAGGATACCTCGGTGTATACATGTCTGCCCTTCGTCGTTGCCATATAAATTTTAGCACCCGGATTCTTCTCGCAGAAATCTTCCCAGTTGACATAGGTGGTCACATCCAGTTCGCTCCAGTAATCCATGCCCGCACGCTTGATTGCTTTCTCATCCAGATGGAATCCCAGCGGTTCGATCAGGTGCAGTCTTGTCCCTGTCGCCACGCACGTTCTGCCGATATTTCCGGTGTTTGCCGGAATCTCCGGCTCATATAATACAACATTCAGCTTTGCCATGTCAGTCTCCATTCGGGAGGAAACGCCCTCCTCCCTTTTTCTTATGATCTCTTGCGAAGATCTGTGATAAACGCCTCCATGCGGTTCATCGCCTTCTTCAGGTTATCCAGCGAGTAAGCATAGGAAATGCGCACAAATCCCTCTCCGCAGTCTCCGAACGCAGTGCCCGGGACAACGGCTAATTTCTGCTGATTGAGCAGCTCCGTCGCAAATTCTTCGGACGTCATTCCGAACTCCTTGATGCACGGGAACACGTAAAATGCGCCAAACGGCTCAAAACAGGACAATCCCATCTCTTTAAACCGGTGCAGCAGATAGCGGCGTCTGCCGTTATACTCCTCGCGCATGGCAGCCACATCCTCATCTCCGTTGCGCAGTGCCTCCACGCCCGCATACTGGCTGGTGGACGGCGCACACATAATCGCGAACTGATGAATCTTTAACATCTGCTCGATGATGATGCGCGGTCCGCACGCATACCCCAGACGCCAGCCTGTCATGGCATGGGATTTGGAAAAACCGTTGATCACGATCGTCCGGTCGCGCATTCCCTGCAGGGAGGCAATCGTCACATGCCGCTCCAGATACGTCAGCTCCGAGTATATCTCGTCGCTGATGACATAAAGGTCGTGCTCTCTTACGATGTCCGCGATCTTTTCCAGATCTTTTTTCTCCATGATGGCGCCGGTCGGATTATTTGGGAACGGCATCACCAGAAGCTTGGTCTTCGGTGTGATGGCAGCCTCCAGCGCTTCCGGCGTCAGACGGAATTCATTCTCCGCCTTCAGCTCAATGATCACCGGAACGCCTCCTGCAAGCACGGCGCACGGCACGTAGGACACGTAGCTCGGCTGCGGGATTAAAACCTCATCTCCCGGATCAAGCATGGCGCGCATCGCCGCATCGATCGCCTCGCTGCCTCCGATCGTCACCATGATCTCATGATCCGGATCATAGGACACCCCGTAATGCCGGTCCAGATAATGGTCAATCTCCACTTTTAATTCCTTAAGTCCGGCATTGGATGTATAGTGTGTCTTTCCTTTTTCCAGGGAATAAATACCCTCGTCGCGGATATGCCACGGGGTATCAAAATCCGGCTCGCCGACACCCAGAGAGATCGCGTCCTTCATCTCATGGACGACGTCAAAGAACTTTCGGATACCAGACGGCTGGATCGTTGTGATTATCTTATTTAACGGATCTCTCATCTTACATCTCTATCCTTTCATCTTTGGGCTGCTCTGCCATTACGGTTCCATGATCCTTATACTTCTTCAGGATGAAGTTGGTCTTCGTGCTGAGCACGGAATCCAGCGGGGAAAGCTTATCAGACACGAACTGCGAAACCTCGCGCAGGGTCTTTCCCTCGATCGTCACCATAAAATCAAAGCCTCCGGAGATGAGGTAAACGGAATTGACCTCCGGATAGTTGTAGATCCGCTCTGCCACCTTGTCAAAGCCCATGCCGCGCTGCGGTGTCACACGTACCTCGATTAACGCAGTCACCTTCTCAATGCCCGCTTTGTCCCAATCGATCAGTGTGTGGTAGCCGCAGATAATGTGCTCCTCTTCCATTTTCTCAAGCTCATTCATAACCGTTGTCTCATCGACACCGAGCACAATGGCAAGCTCCTTTAAGTCAATCCGGCTGTTCTTCTCTATAAATGTCAAAATCTTTTCACGCATCGCTTCTTCTCCTTTATATCGCCTTATATAATTCGTCCGCCTTCGGAGGCTCCAAAAATCTGCGTTCCTCCTCGTTCAAAAGGACGCGGTCGTTCCCCGCGGTTGCCTTTCCGATAATCGTTGCAGGGATTCCTGCCTTCTCCAGTTCTCTCACCAGCAGATTGCCATCCTCTGCCGCCATCAGCATACAGCCGCTGGAAATCAGCTGGTAGGGGTTGATTCCGAAAAATTCACAGACCTCAATGGTCTCCTGACGAACCGGTATCTTTTTCAAATCGATTTCAAGTCCGACGCCAGATGCTTCCGCCATTTCCCAGAGCGCACCGAATATTCCGCCCTCTGTGACGTCATGCATTGCACCAACGCCAGACTTGACGGCGACTGCGGCCTCTGATTGTACCGATATATAAGCATCCAGTGCTTTTGCCTTCTCGACAAAAGGCACCGAGAACTTTGTCTTTAGTTCTGTTTCTTTTTCCTTTGCGATAATGGAAGTTCCCTCAATTCCGATCCACTTTGTGACAAGAATATCCATACCCGGCCTCGCCCCTCCGGTCGAGATCAGACAGCCATCCTTCACTTTGCCGACACCGCAGACGGAGATCACCGGCTGATTGACCACCGCCGTCACTTCCGTATGTCCTCCCATCACCTGGATCTTTGCCTTGGCGCAGGCTTCCTCCACCTGTGCCATCATGGCACGCAGTTCGGGCTCCTCCACGCTCTCCGGCAGCAGCACCGTGAGCAGCACGCCCACCGGCTCCGCCCCCGCGCTTGCCAGATCATTCACTGTAATCTGAATCGCAAGTGTCCCGATGTCCTTCGCCGTTCCGGTAATCGGATCTGTGGACATCACAAGCGTCTCATCCTCTGCCAGCTTGATCGCGGCGCAGTCCTCTCCGACGCCGGCTCCTAAGACAACCTCGGGGCGTCTGGTATGTATTTGTTTGAATACGGAGCGCTTCAGTACGCTCTCCGGCAGTTTTCCGATCTTCATCTGTGTTCTCCCGTTTATTTACAGCTTAAGGCTGTCTCTTCTGAGGCAGCCTTAAACAATCTCTTATACTTTTATTCTCCGCCTGTGATCTGGCTCTCATCCACCGTTCCGGTAATCGCCTGCTCTTCCTGCGACGGCTGTTCTACCGGTGCCGGATTTAAGATTGCTGCCGCACTCGCCGCATAAGGTGCAACCGCCGCATTGATGGTTGCCTCATCCCCGGTCGCAAGCGCCGCGCCAATCACCGCAGACACATTCGGGTCTGCTGATGCCGTTCCCACGTTTACAATCTTCGGAGACGCCTTGTAGGTACTCTTATTAAAAATCTCCCGGCTCTCCTCCACACCGTCTACCGTGACAACTTTCCACAGTCTTGCCACATAGCCGATATGCTTGCCCTGCGCAGTCTTCATATAACCCGCCGGATCTCCGGTCGCCACATACTGCGTGCCCGGATCCTGCTCGGATACCACTTCACTCTCATAAGTCACAACGCGGTTCGATGGTCTCGTGTCGTGTCCGTAGATCTTAAAGGTGACATTCTTTCCCTCGGTGTACCCCTCAATATAAATCGGAATGTCCTGATTATTGACAAAACGCAGATCCTTGTAATCGCCTGCAATCGCCGCATCCATGGATGGCTTCACATAGCTTACGATCATGGAATGATTCGAGCGCTGCGTGATCTCAAGCTCCGCCAGAATGACTGCGTTGTACAAAGTCGTAGATACCTGGCACACACCGCCGCCGTAGGACTCAACCGTCTGACCATTCTCGTAGGCACCTGCCAGTTCGTATCCGTTTGCCGCATCCAGCGGTCCGATCGCTTCATAGACGGAAAATTCCTCGCCCGGATAAAGCAGTGTACCATTGATCTTGCTGGTTGCATTGGAGATGTTGTCGCAGCGGTTCTGACCGGAATCCTTGTAATTCGTCGTATAGCTTCCCATCATATCCGTGATCTGCTCCAGATCTTCCTCGCTGCCGCGCGGCTCCACCACTTCCGCCACGAGCTCGATCTCGGCGTTGCCACCGTCCCACTCACTGCTGATATAGTTCTCGATCGCCGCAATGGAATCCTCCACGTTGACCTCGATGCCCTGCTCGCCCTTAATGATCTTAAACGCACCGTTCTCACGAACCAGACCATTATCCACAGCCTCCTGGTTCAGCTGCGCCGCTTTCTCGGAAAGGATGGATGCCACCGCATCGGAATCCACATCCAGTGAGAGTGCAATCACTTTGTCCCCCTGCTGCAGATCCTTCTTGTCCTTGTACCGCTTGATGAGGTTGCCGCTTCTGCCGACATCTATCGCCTCGTCCACCACGTTTAAGTTGGAAAAGGATATTCCAAGATCAGCTGCCGTCACGGATACACTTTTATCGCCGGTCTTCAATGTCATCTCCGCCGAATCTGCGCTCTCCACGTACGCTTCTACCGCGCTGACCGCTTCTTCCTCCGTCATGCCGCCCACATAAATATTGCCGATATAGACACCGTCCTCAATCGTCTCCGTCTCCTGTGCCCTCATGGAAACCGGTGCCGCCAGCAATGCGTAAAGTGCCACTGCACCCCCAAACAATGTCAAAAAACCTGTTCCCTTTTTCATATTCTTCCCTCTGAAATATCTGTTCTCTGCTCTGCTAACGCCTGTTTTGCCAAGCATATACTCTGCTTCCGCTCATTATAGCCCATACGCGCCTTTCTTTTCAAGGTGCATAAACACGAATATGTTTGACTCACTCTGGGATTTTTAGTATATTTTACATGAAAGCAAAACGGCGGAATACACTTATAATAACGCTGCAAGCACCGTTGTCAGAAGCATGGCTGCCACAACCACAATGATGATTCCTGCAAGCAGTTTTTTATTCTTTTTTTTACCAAAATCGTACATTTCGTTCTACCACCTTTCCGTTCACGCCCTGGATACCGCGCGAACCTTTTACACTATACCACAAGAAGGGATGATTCTCATGATTTTTTTAGGACTTTTTATCTTTTTTGTATGTATGTTTGCTTATCTGCGCCATAAAAGCACCGCTGCCGAAGAAGCCGCTGCCGAGAGCTTCTGGAACCGCGAGAACGAAGCAAACCACACACGCCGCAAGGACATCAGCGGGCTTCCCTATATTACCATACCTCTTGCCGATTTTCCAATGGGTATCTATGACAATCCCGAATTAAAAAAATATGAGGAGACTCTCCAATCGCTTGCCGGACAGAAAATCTTAAACCTCGGCGGCAAGACCAACACCGATCTCAAGCTGGAGTACGGCGTTGCCAATCTGGAAACGCTCTGCGCCTGTGACGAGAACTACACCACCCTCTGCCGCACCATCTATGAGTACGCCGAATGTTTGAAAAAGCTCGGTCATGACGCGGAGGCAGTCCGGGTTCTCGAGTACGGCATCAGCTGCGGGTCCGATCACAGTGGGAACTACCGGATGCTCGCAGACTATTATCTAAACGCCAGGGATTCCGACGCACTTGACCGTCTTCTCATCGCCGCGAGAGCACTGGAATCCCCCAGACAGAACGCCATCGTCGCCATGCTTGAGGAAAAAGTAAATGCTTAATCCCGGGGCATCCGCCCGTGCACGGCGATCCAGCGGTCAAGCAGTCTCGACGCCTCACTCCGCGTCATCTGCTCCGGGATCTCCGTCTCCGGGATGCCGTAATGCGCAGCATATTTCTTGAGGCCATCCATCTGACGCCCCGTTGCGGGCGTCTGTTTTTTTGTGCGGTAACAGAGCGCATACGGCAGAAACGCCTCCGGCTGTACCGTACCGTACTCCTGTTTTAATCTCTCCAGCACGATTCCGGTCGCCATCGCATCATCGAGCGCACGGTGCGCCCGCTCACGCCCGATCCCGAAATAGGTACACAAACTTTCCAGATCCTTTTTCTGCTCCGCCGGAAGAAAGCGCCTCGCCAGCTTTAAGGTATCCACAGCATTTCGCTCAAACGTCTGACCGTGGTTGACCGACCACTGTTTCAGAAAGCTGTAATCAAAAATCACATTCTGGCCGACCAGCACATCGTCCCCCAGGAATGTAAAAAATTCCTGCATCGCCTCTTCCGGTTCCCTGCCGTCTGCCGCCATCTCCGACGCGATGCCCGTCAGTTCTACCACACGCTCTGACAATTCCCGCCCGCACTTTAAAATAGCGCCATACGTTTCCGTCTGTCTGCCGTCTCTGACGCGCACGGCTCCCACTTCCAGGATAGCGTCCGTCTTCGCATTCAATCCCGTCATCTCAAGATCAATGACCACATAATCCTCTAACAATCTATTCTCCCCTCTTTCCGGTTATTCCCCGGAATACTCCAGATATTCATGCTGCGCCTGATGATCGAGCGGATCTCTTCTGGTATAGTCAAATCTCACATAGACCGGATCTTCCAGCCTCTCTGGGAGCGATGCGGTATCCTGTCTGTGACCGGAAAACCGGTAGAAAAACCGCTCAATGTGCGACTGCTTTCCATTTTTACCATACTGACGCGTCATCTGTTTCCATTCATTCGCATCTGCTGCCCACGCGGGTCTGCTTCCGAGATTCTCTCTTTCATACAGGTCATATACCAGACCCTCTCCAAGCACTGGGAGCACCCCCGGCCTACGCTCTTTTGCAAATTCCAGCAGGATCTCCGCCCTGCGCATCCTGGAATGACCCATTCCAAAATAACCGTGCTCCTCATAAAAAGTTCCCAGTTCCGCAAACATGGCAAACGCACTCGCATACTGCGTCTCCAGAAGCCGGATTGCCGTGGCGTACTGTCCGCTGTTGTAATACACCTCGAGCATCTCTTCCACCTGCCGGATGCGAAGGATCTCCCCGAACTTAAGCCAGTTTGTCTTAAGCACCTCATACGGCGGTCTGCTGCGGTAGATCAGACCATACTCTGTGGCATGCTCATACATGTAAGAACCTTTTAGCACTTTTAAAAATCCAAGCTGAAGCTGATTGGGCTTTAACGCGTAAATCTCATCAAACGAACGCGCAAATGTCTCATAGCCCTCATAGGGCAGACCTGCGATCAGATCCAGATGCTCGTGAATATTCTCTTTTTCCTGGATGCTCCTTACTACCGCTTTCAGGCGGTCCAGCTGCATCGTTCGGTGAATCTCGGTGATTGTGGCGTCGTTCGTGGACTGCACGCCGATCTCCAGCTGGATCAGTCCCGGCCGCATCTGACCGATCAGCGCAATCTCCTCATCCGTCAGAAGATCGGCAGATATCTCAAAATGAAAGTTGGTCACGCCATTATCATGTTCGATTAAAAACTTCCAGATCTCCATGGCATGTTCATGCCTGCAGTTAAAGGTGCGATCCACAAACTTCACCTGCGCGACTTCCTGCTCCAGAAAAAATGCCAGTTCCTTTTTCACCCGCTCCACATCCCGGAACCGCAGTGTCTTTTCCACCGAGGAAAGACAGTAACTGCACCGGAACGGACACCCTCTGCTCGATTCATAATAGATGATGCGGTTCCGGAAATCTTCGACGCCTCCATAGCAGAACGGAATCCGGTTTAAATCCAGCGGCTCGCGCGCTCCGGTTTTTACAAGGCTCTCTCCGGCACGGTACATGATTCCCTTGATTCCCGAAAGATTCATCTTCTCTGCCATCTCACCGATGCCCGCTTTTGCGTAACTCTCGCACAGTTCCAGAAAAGTCTCTTCTCCCTCGCCGGTCATCACCCCGGTCATCTGCGGATGCTCCTTTAGAAACGCCTCTGTCTCATAGGACACTTCCGGACCTCCGACCCAGATCGGCACTTCGGGGCAGATCTGGTGGTACTCGTCCATCAGCTGTTCCACATAGTCCAGATTCCAGATGTAACAGGAAAAGCAAAGCACATCCGGCTTTGCCTTATAAATTCCTTCCAATATGTAGTCTATCGTATGGTTAATCGTGTACTCTGCAATCTCCACCTGCGCCCCGCCGGTACCGTAAGTCTCCGCATAGGCGCGCAGATCATACACTGCCAGATTTGAGTGAATGTATTTTGCATTCACCGCCGTCAACAATACTTTCATCGTCTCACCTGATTCTTGCCCTCTCTTTTGGCGCGGTAAAGAGCAGCGTCCGCCACTTCAAAAAATGCGCTGGCACCCGCATAAGCCCTGTCGTACTCCGCCACACCGATGCTCACGGAAAACGACCGCTCCCCCTGCGGCGTTGTAAACATTTTCTGTTCAAACTCCTGCCGGATCTGCTCCGCCATCTCTTCCGCCTGTCCGACTCCCACTCCCTTAAATATGATGGCAAACTCCTCGCCGCCATAGCGGGCACAGAATCCCGCCGCGCCTTTGTGTCTGGCGCAGATGTCTGCCACTTCTTTTAAAACGACATCTCCAAACGCATGTCCGTAGGTATCATTGACATTCTTAAAATTATCAATATCGATCACCGCAAGCGAAAAACACTCCCGGTTCTCCTCGTACCTTCTCTGGTAATACTCTAACTCCTCATAAAAGCTTTCATGGTTGTAGAGCTTGGTCAGGGAATCCCGCTTGGAACGCTCATCGTTCACGATCGCCGAATCGTTGACCAGTTCCAGCGCCACCAGCATACCGCACACCGTTCCCACGAAGATGCTGCCCTCAATAAACGGGGTTGTCAGCGGGAAATAAGAACTGGCAGGTATAAAATAGACACAGTCCAGCACATAGGCTGCAACGAGCAGTGCCGCCTGCACAAGCGTCATGACCCGGTCTTTGTAGAGCGGCGTCAGCAACATCGGCAGCAACAGAACCATCGGCATCAGCGTCACGCTCGTATGCACCCACGCCATCACAGCCGCGTAGGATGTCAGCAGGAATATGGCGCATCCCGCCATCGCCCGTCTGCTGTATACACGCTTCTGTCTGCCGGTCAGCAGGCGGTACACAAAAAGAAGCAACAGCTGCAGTCCGCTCGGTCGCACAATGAACAGCCATCCATAGCGCAGTCTGCCGCAGTCCGCGGTGGGCTTAAAAAACAGAAACAAAAACAATTCTGTGATTAACACCACGCCCCAGATCTTCCAGCCCATCGAAAAGAAGCTCGCGCTCCACTCCTTCCAGCTTTCGCCACTCAGCCATTCATAGCTGCTGTCATGTCTGATCTTCTCCATCTTTTCCCCTCATTACGAAACGTAATACTTTCTTCCTAGAATATTATACTGTATCACACCGATTCTTTCAACGGCGAGTAAACGCACCCCGATCAGAAAAAACCAGAGACAGCTCCCCAACCGTCTCTGGTTCTATTTGAAATACTCTCCCTCTTTTTAGCACATGATGTGTCTTACAATCACATCGATGCCGGCAATCCAAAGCAGAAGCGCTCCGCCGACATATGCTTTTGTCTTGTGCTGAAATCCCAGATGATAACCCGTATACACGCCAAGCACAACGAATGCAATCGTCATACATACGATGATGATCAGCATCAGCGCAACGTTCGTCCCCAGGAATCCGAATGCGATCCCCGCAAGCAGCGTATAGATGCTTGTCACCGCAGTCATCCTCAGGAACTTTTTCACATCAAGGCTCTCCTCCCGGCGCTCATTGACCCATTCGTTCTTGATTGCCTTCGCAATCAGACGGATGCCGAGTCCGAAAAAGATCACCGCCGCAATCACAAGTCCTACAAAATTCTCATCGTGTGCCAGCTCATTTCTGTAAAGGAGACCGGACAGATAGTTCCCGAGCGCCAGCGCGCAAAGCTGCCATACAGCGATCAACGCGCAGATGACGGACAACTGTTTTTTGTCCACTTTTGCGACCAATGCGCCCTGGCACTCCATCGCCGCGAAAATATCAAGCGACACTCCCGCTATAATCAGAACATTCTCTATCCAGTTCATTTCCGTCCTCCCTCACATGACTCCTTATTATTATACTCTCTTCTTACAATATTTCCAGAACAAATACGGATTTATTGAGACAATTTTCATTAGTCCTCTTTCACCGCATCTGTCTTGTAGATGAACTTAATGCTTCCGTTCACGCCGTCCGCAATATCCGTGTAGGTCTGATAGTCCTCACCGGCATCCAGAACCGCCTGGATACGATCCATCAGAGGCTCAATATCACCGTGGTAGGAATTTAAGATCTTCTCAATTCCCTCCTCGTTGAAGGTAACGATTCCGTCTGCCAGCTGATGTGCGCCGTCCGATAACTGATCCACACCGTCGATCACTGCGTCGGTACCATCACTTAACGCGTTGACGCCATCGTTGAGCTTCTGATTGTTGGAAACCAGTTCTGCACTTCCGTTCTTAAGCTGCGCCACACCGGATGTCAGTGCCGGTACCGCATCTGCCAGACTCTGGGTACCATTAGCCAGTGCTCTCGCTCCGGTTACCAGACTGTATCCGCCCGAGCTCTGCTGCTCAATACTTGCCGCCATCGTGGACTTTGTCTGTTCTGCCGCTGACACAGCTGCCGTTCCGGCTGCTTCCTTCGCTCCAAGTACCGCTGCATCTCCGGCCGCTGCCTTTGCTCCGAGTACCGCTGCATCTCCGGCTGCTGCCTTCGCTCCGAGTACCGCTGCATCTCCGGCTGCCGCCTTCGCTCCGAGTACCGCTGCATCTCCGGCTGCTGTCTTTGCTCCCGTTACTGCTGCCTCGCCTGCCGTTGCCTGAGCGACCTGTTTCGCAGTATCTGCCACACCCGTTGCCAGAGAATCTGCCGCTCCGCCAAGCTGCGTTGTGATTGTGGTATCAAGCTGTGCTGCAACCGTCTGCTGTGCCTCTGCGATTTCATCCGCATGATTGGTCTGAATCTCTGCGATGGTCTCTGTAGGATGCTGCGCTGCAACCGATGCAAGTGCCGCTCCGTTAATCAGATTCTGCACATCCGCAGAAGATGTCAGAGATCCCTTCAGACCGTCCATCTTCGTGGTAATCTCCTGCGTTGCCTGATTCTTGATGGCTTCATACTGTCCGTTATCAAACTTTGCGCCTGCCTGCTGTGCAGCCTGATTCTTAATCGCTTCCGCCTGACCGTCCACTACTGCCTCTGCCTGTGTCTTAATCGCTTCTGCCTGCGCATCTACCACTGCAGATGCCTGACTCCTGATCGCTTCTGCCTGTGCATCTACCGTGGAAGATGCCTGATTTTTAATCGCTTCTGCCTGCGCATCTACCGCTGCGGATGCCCGATTCTTGATCGCCTCTGCCTGTGCATCCACTGCGGACGATGCCTGTGTCTGCATCGCCGCCTTCTCCTGATCGGTGAAGGAAGTCTTTAAGGTATTGTCCAACAGTTCTACGCCGTCCGCAATCGTTGCCGCACTGCTGTTCAATGTGCCAACGCCGTTAGATAATGTCGGAATGCTGTCGGAAAGCTGCGTAATACCGCTTGCGATTTTTCCTGCTCCGTCCGTGTATGCATGAACGCCGGACTGCAGGGTGCCAACGCCGTCCTTAAAGTCGCCCATCTTGGACTTCAAGGTGTCTACGCCGTCTGCCAGTTCTGCGGAACCGTCGGTCAGCTGATCCATCGCGTCTGTGAGTGTGTCAAATACCTCATCCAGCTTCGAGGTGTCATTGTCGCTGTCGGCGCTGATGAAGTTCGTTGCATTCATAACCACCGTCATCGTGGTATCAAGCTTGAAGTTCTCAACCTTTGCCTTTACCTCCACGTAATCCGGAATGGTGACATCCCCGTCGAAATCGTCGTCCTTTACGTTCAGGCTTTCCTTCAGCCCCGGAAGTGCATAGCCAACTACGACATTGTTGCTTCCGTCGGAGATCACCTTACCGTTTTCCACCTCGATATCCGAGAATTCATCTCCGAGGATCATGCCGCTGACTGCCATAAACGGTACATAGATGTCTTCGTCTTTTCTGTCAATCTTCGCTGTCACTTTCTGGTTGTTCGTGTAGTCGAACCGTATCGTAACCTCACCGGATTTTCCGGCAAGCTCCTCCGGCGTCACTTCCTTGCCGTCCAGATAGTAGGTCAGCTTCTGTGTCACCGGCAGCTCGCTCTCTGACGTTCCCTGGTAGAAAATGTCATTGCCGTCTGCCTGCCATGTCACCTTATTGCCGCTTTGTGTAAAGGTCTCATCGCCTTTTACATTTTCAATATCTTTTAATGTGGATGCATCTTCAAGCGTATCCTTGTCATCGTTGTTGATCAGATGATCGGAGACAATGATTTTCTGCTCCTTGCCGGTATTGTCGGCGATGACATATACTGTCTCTTCTTTTCCGATCTCTTTCTCGCTTACTTTGCTTCCGTTATCCAGCAGATCCTTTAAGCTGCTCTCGGCATCTTCCGTATCTTCCGCCTCCTCAGAAACTTCCGTCTCCTCCACGTTCTCTGTGGCAGCGCTGCCTGCCTTTGCCGCATTCACACTGTAGACGGAGGAACCTGTTGCAACAAGCGTAACGACCAGGACTCCGGCAATAATGCGAATTGCATATCTATTTTTGAATTTTGATTTTAACTCTGGTAATTTCATGGTTTTTACCTTCCTTTCCCGTTACTGTACCGATACATTGTTTTCCGACACATTCACCGTCGTGCCCTTTTTATTGCGAAATCCCATGCTCGTCGCACAGATCAGTTTATCAAAAATCATAAACATGGACGGCAGAATGAAAATAACGACAAACATACTGATGATTGCTCCGCGTGCCATCAGAATACACAGGGAACTGATCATATCAATATTGGAATACATGCCGACACCGAAGGTCGCTGCAAAGAAGCTGAGCGCACTGACAATGATCGACTGGATGGAACTGCGAAGTGCCGTCGCAATCGCTTCCTTCTTGTCCGCTCCGTTGTAGCGAAGCTTCTTGTACTTTGTTGTCATGAGAATCGCATAATCGACCGTCGCGCCGAGCTGAATCGTACCAATGACGATAGAAGCGATAAACGGCAGCGTCGTGTGCGTATATGCCGGAATACCCATGTTGATAAAAATGGCGAACTCAATGACCGCCACCAGAATGACCGGCAGTGATACCGACTTAAATACCAGTGCGATAATCACGAAAATTGCACCGATCGACACGATGCTGACTGTCTTAAAGTCCTCATCCGTGATCTCAATCAGATCCTTCGTACACGGTGCCTCACCGATTAACATGGCAGAGGAATCATATTTTTTGATGATATTGTTGATCTCCTCGCACTGCGCGTTCACTTCATCAGAAGCAACCGCATATTCCGAGCCGACCACCATCATCTGATAATCGCCGTTGATCAAGACGTCTTTTACGTCATCCGGGATAAACTCCCTCGGGATGCCTGGTCCTACCAGCGAGTCAAAGCCAAGCGCCATCTTCACGCCATCCACCTTGCTGATCTCATCCAACATTGCGCTGGCATCTTTTGCGGAGAGACTGCTGTCCGCAATGATCATGTGCGTCGCACCCATCTCAAAGTCTTCGTTTAACTTATCGTTCGCAGTAATACTGCTTAAGCTCTTCGGCAGTGTTCCCGCAAGATCGTAATACACATCCGTGTGTGTGTAGCCGTAGACTGCCGGGCCCAACACCACCAGAAATACGATCAGGAATACGCCGTAATGGCGCACGATCCAGTCTGCAATCCGTCCCAGATCTGGGATGATAACCTTGTGCTTCGTCTTCTCGATCGCCTTGTCAAATACAAGCAGCAGCGACGGCAGCACCGTAACGCAGCAGATAACGCCGAGAACAACACCCTTTGCCATGACAATTCCAAGATCCATACCAAGTGTAAAGCTCATGAAACACAGTGCCACGAAACCAGCCACCGTCGTGATGGAGCTTCCGACCACCGATGTGATCGTATTAGAAATCGCATGCGCCATCGCACGTTTTTTATCTCCCTGAAAACGCTCCTGCTGCTCTTCGTAACTGTGCCAGAGGAAAATGGAATAATCCATCGTCACACCCAGCTGTAAGACCGCCGCGAGCGCCTGTGTCACATAGGAAATCTCTCCCTTGAAAACATTGGTACCCAGATTGTATACAATCGCCATTCCGATACTGAGCAAAAAGAAAATCGGCGCCAGAGCCGAATCCATCGTAAGTGACAGGACAATGACTGCCAGTACAACCGCAATCAGCACATAGACCGGGGTCTCCTTGTTCGACAGATTCTTGATATCTGTAACCACTGCCGACATACCGCTGATATAGCACTGATCTTTTACCACACCGCGCAGTTCCTCAATCGCATCCATCGTCTCGTCCGCGGACATCGATGTATCGTATAACACTGCGAGCAAGGTGCTGTCCTTCTCATCATTATTAAAGAAATCATAGATCTCATCCGGCAGCATCTCCATCGGAATGCTGATGTCCGCCAGTGAATCGTACCAGATCACTGATTTTACGTGAGGAACTTCCTCCATCTGCTCCCGCATTGCAGATATGTCCTTCGCGTCCATACCCTCCACTACACAAAACGAGAATGCTCCCGTTCCAAACTCGTCAAGCAGGAGATCCTGCCCCTTCATCGTCTCAATCTCTTCCGGCAGATATGTCAGGATATCATAATTCACTCTCGTGTTAAAATATCCGATTGCCGACGGTATCAATAAGAAAATACTGAGAATCAAAATCGGTATTCGCAGCTTGACGACCGCTTTTCCAAATTTAATCATAGTCCCTCTCTCCTTTCCATAAAAGCATTGTATAAAAAAAAGACTGAATATGAAAATATTCAATCTTTTCTCCGTGTATCGGGTTATTATACACTCGACCCGAAATGTATAACTATCTATACATTTATATTCATTTGTATTCTGTCCGCAATTACAGTTCTGTCAGAATATCCGTCATCGACCGCTTGATCATGTAATTATAGATTTCTGCAAGTTCCTTGGATGAAATCGTCATTCCGGACTTGATCCAGGTGATCACCACATAGCACATGGACTGTGCATAATACTCCGCGATACGCTCTGGTGTCAGCCACACGTACCGGCTTTTTCTGCCCTCTGCCTGTCCTTTGATGACCTGTAGCAGCACGCGCTCCACACAGCTTTGTGCAATGCTGCCGAATGAATTCTGTCCTTCCAGCCGGCTTGCCTTCGTGTAGAACTCCTTCTCACGCTCGATCCCGCTGAACAGAAGCACCAGCGCCTCGTTGATCATCCCGTTCTGGATCAGCGGTTCCACCGGTTCCAGCAGTTCCTTGTCGATAATCCACTCCAGCAGATCATATTTGTCCTGAAAATGATTGTAAAATGTCGGGCGGATCACGCCCGCCTTATCTGTAATCTCTTTGATTGTAATCTTCTCTATTGGCTGCTTTAACGCCAGTTCCTTAAAGCTCTCTGCCAAAAGTGTATCAATCGCACTCTTTCCCTGTCCAGTCATAACTCCCTCTCGCCCCAGGTGCTCTATCGCACTATGAGTCTCCCAACAGTTACCGCCCTCGCTTTTTCATCGTCACGCATGTTCAACATCTCTCCCGTCTCCACAACGCGCACCAGCGGACGCAGCGGGAAATTCTCAAAATTCCGTGCCACCACCGCATGCTGCCCGTTGGACAGTTCGACTTCGCAGCCGATCGGATACGCCGCCACTTTCCTTGCGAACACAGCCACAATATCCGGGTCAAACCAGCGGTCGCCCAGCGCCATCACATATTCTAACGCCTCCGACGGCGACAGTGATTTCTGTGCCGGAAACGCGGAAACCTTTGCGTCATAACAGTCTGCAATCCGGATAATGCGGGCAAACAGGTGAATCTCGCCGCCCTTTTTGCCAAGCGGATACCCTTCGCCGTTGTAGCACTCGTGATGCTCCATGATTCCCTCATACACATCCGCGGAAAATCGGCATGTCTCGCGCAGATATTCCGCACCGATCTTCGGATGGCTCCGATAGACCTCCTGCTCTTTTTCGCTGCGGTGCGCCTTACCTCCCCGCACGATGTCATGATCGATAAACCGCTTCCCAATGTCATGCAGCAGCGCCGCCGCTGCAAGCTGGCACAGCTCATCATGCGGAAGCCCCAGCCGTGCGCCGACTACCACAGAAAGGATGCCCACATGAATGGAATGGTAATAGATATAATCATCATAACTCTTGATGTCCATGATATTGCACATGATGTCTCCATTGCATATCACATCATCGACCACAGACTCCACCGTTTTGCGCAGCTTAAACTCCGCTTCCGACGGTTCCTGCTTCCGCATATCCGTGTGAAACAGATCATATACAATTTTCAGTGCCTGCCTCCGGACTTCCGGGCTGACAATCTGCTGTATCTCAATCCCCCGGGAAAACTCATCGTCCACATAGACACCCGGGAACCCAAGGAATTCCAGATTTGAAATTTGTTCTTCTGTCAGCAGAATATGCCTTCCCAGAAGAAGTCTTCCCGCCCCGTCATAAATGTCCTGCCCCAGTGCCATTCCCGGCGTCAGTCTGCTCGTCGGTAAATAACGCATTTGTGCTTCCTTTCCGCTAAATTATTATTATTTTAGCGCTTTTACTCATCAAATTCAACCGTAACAAAATATCCCTTCGGGGTCTCTTTGACGTCTACCACTGTGCCTTCCCGCGACTTGATGCGCTGGCTTACCACATAGTTCGCCGACATCGCGTACGCCTTGCCCAGTGTATAGTAATAGGAATTGGGCAGCTTCCCCTCTGTAATCGGAAGCACATCGCCGATCTCAAGCAGTCCGGTGCGCTCCATTTTAAACTCTTCTCTACGCATGAAAATATCCCTGTTTCTATGGCTTTTCTATGTATTTCCCACTATTGCCATGCATTTTTCATTATAGTATAATGATTCTGAATTCTCAAGATGTTTTCATTTATCATATACAAAGGAGCCTTATGAGCGATCAAACTGTTCTCATCGATCAATTCCTGTCATCCGTCATCAGCACGATTCACCCGGACGAAATCTTTGATTCTATTATAGACACAGCCGTCCGTCTGCTGTCTCCGGACGGTCTGCTGCTCACGATCCGTGACGATGTCAGTCCTTCCTACCACGTCACACGCAGTTTTGGCGATATCACCTGGGAAAAAGATTCTTTTCTCGATTCAAGCATTCTTTTGGAACAGCTTTTGAACGCAGACAGCTACATTCCGTTTATGCCGGGCGCAGGCCTGCCAGCTGCGCTTGACGGCATTTCCAGCCATACGCGCAGCTGGCTGATCCAGCAGAATATCATCGGCGTCTATTGTCTGAAGTACAACCGGGCGCTGATTGGCTTTCTCTTCATCGCGCGGCACAATCACATGCCTCTGTCCGCAGATCAGGTGTCCGCGCTGTGCAAGATCGGTTTTTATGCCACCCACGCACTGCGCAACGCGAATCTCTACATGAATGCCTACCGAGCCTCCATCACGGATGATCTGACGGCACTCTACAACCGCAAGCATGCGTTTGAGATAATTGATGAACTCTGCCTCTCCGGTACGCCGTGCTCATTAATCATGCTCGATATCGATGATTTTAAGCTTTACAATGAACTTTACGGCTCCAAGGAGGGCGATCACTTAATCCAGCGCTGTGCCAAGATCATTCTCTCTGCTCTGGATGCGGACGACATGGCATTTCGTTTCAGTGCGGACGAATTTCTCATCTTAAGACACGGCAGTGACGTCGCAGCCTCCAAAGCGTTTACCCAGTCTCTCGTGGAGGTTCTGACAAAAGGCAGCATGTCAGACATGGTGTGGGAAATTACCATCACCTGCGGCATCTCCGTGTTTCCGGATATTTCTGTCGACGGCAGAGAGTTAATCCACAATGTCGAGCAGGCTGTCTATTTTGGAAAGCTTGACGGAAAAGGCCATCTCATCGTTTACCGCAAAGGTCTTGAGAACCGCTCCCAGAATCCGGATATCCGCACCGCCTACGAGCGGGTGGCGCCGACCATCTATGCGCTGACCGCCGCCATCGACGCCAAGGATAATTTTACGTTCATCCATTCCATGAATGTCTCAAAATATGCGGTCATGCTCGCAGAAGCGCTTCCTATGAGCGACAATGATATCGAGGTGGTACGGATTGCAGGCATGCTTCACGACATCGGCAAGATCAGCATCCCTGAGCATATCTTAAAGAAAACCTCGGGGCTGACGCCGGAGGAATACACGATCATGAAAACGCATGTGGAGAATTCCATTAAGATGATCCGTTACCTTCCGAACATGGATTACGTGATCCCGGCAGTTGTCGCCCACCACGAGCGCTATGACGGAACCGGTTATCCCCGCGGATTAAAAGGAACGGAAATTCCCCTCATGGGACGTATCTTAACCATTGCAGACTGCTTTGACGCGATGACGGCCAGACGCCCCTACAAGCAGGAACGCTCGATCGACTACGCGGCAGGTGAACTGAAAAAGAACAGCGGCACGCAGTTCGATCCCGAACTGGTGCCGGTGTTTCTGTCCCTCATAGAGGACGGAAAGATTGCGGGGTGAAAATCCGCACCAGGTACACGTCTGCCTTTCAGTGATAAGTAATATTATTGGAAGCACACATCGTGGGATTTCAGCTGGAAATACAGCTGGATATTCGGTTCATAAAATGTGGCATTTCTAACCAGCCGGATGTTTGCATCCACGATGAATAAAAAATATTCCATCGTTTATAGCAGTTTAACAGGTAATACCAAGATGCTGGCTGATGCAATCCACGGGGCATTACCTCAGGATGAATGTGAGTATTTCGGTGTGTCCGACACAGTGATCCCTTCTTCCGAACTGCTCTATCATTGACGCAAGCAATGTTATCGTCGGAGAGTATATGTGTCAGGGCAGAATGCC
>ERZ1106915.44-NODE-44-length-176924-cov-14.970006_pt1 | contig 176924 bp, 158 predicted proteins | sample MGYA00403653_ERZ1106915 | MGnify/ENA primary metagenome ERZ1106915 (study PRJEB35170, sample SAMEA104062404) | human gut metagenome | biome: human gut; feature: human-associated habitat; material: faeces | place: Denmark | collected 2012-06-06 ...
TGGCAAACATTTCCTGTGTGCCTTTTCATTTTGAAACAAGGTTCACGGATTCAGGTATAATACAAGATTCTCCTCAATTTTTGTCTATAAAAAAGAACAGCCTAACCGCTGTCCTTTTCATTAAGTCTCTCAATATAAATTCATACCTAGGTTAATTCCCATATCATTGTACGCATTTGTTCTATCGGATAATGTTTTATATTTCCCGTAACAAGTCTTGATTTTGTTGCCTTTGCTGTTATATAAAATGGAACATGTTAGTATCTATGACCACCTGCATACCTTACTCCCCTTCTATAACTGAATTAATCTCATCCATTGTCATCGGATTTTTTACAACGTACTTTTGTCTCATTCTTGCTAATCGTTTTTGATCTTCATTTGTATTTTCTTAGAATACCAGTACCATACCTTTTCTATGTTGTGCCATCAGTACAAGTATTTTTTTAATTTTTTGCATATATTTTTTTCTTATTATAACACAAAGCACAACACATGTCATTATTTTCTTTCCCTCCCCCCTCGAACATTACAAAACAACAAAAAAACACCTCGTGGGAGACTATAACGCTCTGCGTTATCCCGTCTCACACGAGGTGTTTCTTTGTTGTTACTTACTGCTCTGTTTTTTCTTAGAAATTACATCAAAGGCAACGGCTGCCAAAAGAACAAGTCCTTTTACTGCTTTCTGCCAGTTTGCATCGATACCCATGATAGACATTCCGTTATTCAGAACACCCATGAAAATCGCACCGATTACAACACCGGGAACTGTACCGATTCCGCCGTAAGCAGATGCTCCACCAATGAAGCAGGCGCCAATAGCATCCATCTCGTAGTTTGTACCGGCAGTTGGAGCTGCCGAGTTAAATCTTGCGATACATACAAGAGCTGCTATTGCGGAAAGAACTGCCATGTTGACATAAGCGATGAAGTAAACACGGTTTGTTTTTACACCACTTAATTTTGCTGCATTTTCGTTACCGCCGACTGCATAGTAGTAACGGCCGGAAACAGTTTTCGATGTATAGTAAGCATATGCTGCTACGATAATTGCAAGCAGAATCAAGATGGTTGGCAGACCTTTGTAGCTGTAAAGTTTGATGCAGACAAACATCACAACTGCGGTAATGATAACACATTTTGCGATATCACCGTAAAGGTTACTCTGCTGATAACCATTTTTCTTTGCTTTGATTCGTTTCCAAATCACGGAAGCAATAAATCCTGCACAAATCAGGACACCGGCAATCAATGCGGTCACATAGCCCGGAATATAATTGTTAAACAGGGCGATGTAGGAATCCGGCATTGGGGAAATGGTAAGTCCGTCAAGGACGATTAACGCAAGACCACGCCACAAAAGCATACCGGCAAGAGTTACGATAAACGGTGGGATGCGGACATAGGCAATCCAGAATGCCTGCCAGATACCAATCAAAAGACCAACTAACAAACCGGCTCCGATTGCCACCCACATATTTACGCCGCCATTTACCATCAGTTTTCCGACAACGGCACCAACTAAACATACGATGGAACCAACCGACAAATCGATATTACCACCGGTTAAGATACACAAAAGCATACCTACTGCAAGAATCACAACATAACCGTTCTGTGCAATCAGATTTGTTATGTTCGATGACAAAAGCAATGCACCATCTGTCATAAATGTAAAGAATACAGCTACAACGATTAACGCAATCACCATTGTATTCTTCTTTAATGTTTCTTTCACCTGACTCATTTCATTCACGCTCCTTTTCCTGATTTCATAATGTATGACATAATAATTTCCTGTGTTGCTTCTTTTCCATCGACTTCTCCGACAATCTTTCCTTCATTCATGACGTAAATGCGGTCACTCATGCCAAGCACTTCCGGCAATTCTGAGGAAATAATGATAACCGATTTTCCGGCAGCAACTAAATCATTAATAATACAATAAATCTCATATTTTGCTCCGACATCAATACCTCTGGTCGGTTCGTCCAAAATCAAAACATCCGGGTCGGTAAGCATCCATTTGGCAAGTAATACCTTCTGCTGGTTACCACCACTAAGATTTCCGACATTCTGGTAAACGGACGGTGCTTTTGTGTGCAGTTTCTGGCGGTAATCTTCAGCCACCTGCACTTCCTTTAGCTTATCAATGACACCAAAGCGGCTTACCTCATCCATTTTGGCAAGTGACGTATTCGTATAAATCGGATTTGACAAAATCAAACCATTTCCTTTTCTATCTTCTGTCACATATGCTAATTTATGGTCAATTGCCTGTCGGACATTTTTCAAATGAACTTCTTTTCCATTCATCCGAAGCGTTCCCGAAATGCCGGTTCCATAGCTTCGTCCAAACAAACTCATCGCAAGTTCGGTTCGTCCGGCACCCATCAATCCGGAAATACCGACAACCTCACCGCGTCTTACATAAAACGATACATCGTCAACAACCTTCTTCGCCGGTGTCAGCGGATGATGCACGGTCCAGTTTTTCACTTCCATGCAGACATCACCGATTTTTACATTTTCTCTTGCCGGGAAACGGTTACTCAGCTCACGTCCAACCATGCCCCGGATGATTCGGTTCTCACTAAAATCATCCACTTTTTTATCCATTGTCTCAATCGTTGAGCCATCGCGGATAACGGTAATTTTATTCGCCACATAAGAAATCTCATTTAATTTATGGGAAATGATAATGGATGTCATTCCCTGTTTCTTAAACTCTAACATCAATTCCAAAAGTGCCTGCGAATCCGATTCATTCAATGAGGCGGTCGGCTCATCCAGAATCAAAAGTTTGACATCTTTGGCAAGTGCTTTTGCAATCTCTACAAGCTGCTGCTTACCAACACCGATATCTTTTACCAGTGTGTGCGGGTCCTCATGTAACCCAACTTTTTTCATCAATTCCTCGGCACGGCCATACGTTGTTGTCCAGTCAATGGAAAACTTCTTACCCTGCTCGTTGCCAAGAAACATATTCTCTGCAATCGTCATATACGGAACAAGTGCAAGCTCCTGATGAATAATAACGATTCCTTTCCGCTCACTGTCTTTGATTTCCTTGAACTTACAGATTTCTCCATCGTAAACAATGTCACCTTCATAACTGCCATAAGGGTAAATGCCGCTGAGCACATTCATAAGCGTCGATTTACCGGCTCCATTTTCTCCGACAAGCGCATGAATCTCACCTTTTTTCACTTTCAAATTTACATTATCAAGAGCTTTTACGCCGGGAAATGTTTTGGTGATGGAGTTCATTTCCAAAATATATTCTGCCATAATTTCACCCCTTTTTATTTCACATCTTTTTCACTATAATATCCGGAATCAATCAGGACTTCCTTGTAGTTATCCTGGTCTGCAAATACCGGTGTACAAAGATAAGTCGGAACAATTCCCTTGCCGTTGTCATAACTCTTTGTATCATTGACCGGTACTTCTTTTCCTTCTACAATTGCGGTTACCATTTCTACCAGTTTTGATGCCAATTGTCTTGTATCTTTGAAAATGGACATGGACTGTTTTCCTGCAATAATATTCTTTACGGATGTAATATCACAGTCCTGACCGGTGATAATCGGCATCTCGCCTTTATAGGAAGCAACCAGCGCATTTGTTACACCATTGGCAACCGAGTCATTGGATGCTAATACCGCATCTAACTTCGTACCATTTTGGTAGTAAGCAGCCAATACATTTTCCATACGCTTCTGCGCTTCTTCTGTCGACCAGTTAGACGTTGCACATTCAGCAAGTGTTGTCGAACCGGAACGGACAACCAATTTACCGGAATCAATATACGGCTGAAGCACTTTCATCGCACCACCGAAAAAGTAATTACAGTTATTATCATCAGAAGAACCGGTAAACAACTCAATGTTAAATGGTCCTTTGGCATTCTTCAAATCAAGTTTGTCTTCGATGTACTGTCCCTGCAATTCTCCAACCCTCTCATTATCAAAGGTTGCGTAATACGATACGGCATCACTCTGCATAATCAAACGGTCATATGCAATTACCGGTATTCCGAGTCCTTTTGCACCCTGTAACGCAGTTCCTAAAGCTGAACCATCGATGGATGCGACTACAAGAACATCCGGATTTACGGCAATCATGTTCTCAATCTGACTTACCTGTGTGGCAATGTCGTTGTTCGCATACTGGATATCAACTTCGTATCCCTGCTTCTCAAGCTGCGTTTTCATGTTACTGCCGTCCTGCGCCCAACGTTGCAAATCCTTCGTCGGCATCGACACGGCAATTCGTTTTTTGGCGTCCGGGTCTTTATGCTGCGGCTTGTTTACAGCAATCTGGTCGCCACTTACACCACAGGCAGTTAATGAAAATGTCATAATAACTGCCAACAGACAAGCCATCCATTTTTTCCCTAATTTCATAGCCTAACATTCCTTTCCTAAATTCATTCTCTTTGTTGGTTATACTGTATCACAGTCAAACCAGCAGTGCTTTACGATAAAAAGGACATTTTTGCTATTGTGTCGAATCCGGATAAAAAAAATAGCACAATTTTATCCTCAAAATTGTGCTACCATTTTTATTCATTCCCTGTTATTCGTTTATATATACCTCCTCTTTCGTATGAAATCCGCCATCAATAATGATTTGATTCAAATTCTTTTTGTCCACAAAGACCGGTGTCAAAAAATATGAATCCACTTGATTTGTGCCATCAAAGCGCTTGGTTATTCCGGAAATTTCTTCCCCTTTTGCCAGTTTCACACACATCGTTGCTGCCTCTTTTGCCAGTTCATCCACATTCTTAAACACGGTTCCTCCCTGCGTTCCCTCGACAATACGCTGACACGCCGACAAATCACCATCCTGCCCTAAGACATACACCTTACCTGCTTTACGATTTTCCGACAATGCCAAAATTGCCTGCGCCGCCAAATCGTCGTTTCCACAGATAATCGCATCACATTCGCCGCCTTTTTCATAAAAATCCGACACCATCTGATAGGCATGCTCTGCAATCCATCCTTTCGCATACGCCTTTTTTACCACCGTATCGGACTTTCTTAATCCAGCCGAAAGACCCTTTTCTAACAGTTTAACATTATAATCCTCGGAAGACCCCATAATTTCAAGAAGTTTAGCTCCCTTCGGAAACTTTTTGCGAATTGCCTTTGCATATAAAATTCCTACTTTTTCACTATCAAAGGAAACACACAAATCAACACCGGCATTTTCTAACATACGGTCATAGGCAACCACACGGATTCCGCTTTCTTTCGCCTTTTTCACAACATCGGATAAAGCAGCTGTATCAACTGCCACTACAACAATCACATCCATCTTCTGCTCAATAAAATACATAATCTGCTTTTTCTGCGTCTCCACATCGCCGCCGGCATTCTGCACATTCACTTTTGCTCCGTCTTCCTGTGCCTGCGAAACAAACACATCCCTGTCACGCTGCCACCTCTCAATGACAAGCGAATCAAAGGAAAATCCAATCTGAATCTCGTTCTTCACCTGCTTTGTTTCTTCTTTTACCTGCCCGCCACAGCCGGTCAGACCACACATACAGAGCACACTCAGAAACAGAAGCAAAAACCTTCTTCTATTTATTTGTTTCATTCTATTCCATTCCTTCTTTCTGAAATTCAGAAGGCGTCACACCCACTGATTTTTTGAAAATGCGGCTGAAATAATTCGGGTCGCTGTATCCCGATTCCAGACAAATCTGTTTAATGCTTTTTTCTTTTTCCCGCAGCAGTTTCTTCGCATACACAATCCGAAGTTTTGTTAAATATTCCACAAAAGTTTCACCGGTTTCGTCCTTAAATACCTTACTGAAATAATACGGACTGACATTGGCAACCCTCGACACATCATCCAGTGAAATATCTTTCCTGAAATTGTCTTCCATATAATTTCTCGCCTTGGCAACAATATCGCTGTATTTTTCACTTGCCTTAGCATGAATCGCCTCTCCTGCCATCTTCATATGCTCTAAAAACCATTGCTTCAATCCATCAAACCGGTCAATTGCCATTAATTCCGTTAAATAATCCGCACGATCACGAAAATGATACGACATGCCGCCCTCGTGAAATGCAATGCGCTCCGCATACATTACAAGCTCCAATATCTTTAACCGGATATCTTCGATATACGCCCCGTAATTATTTTCCATCCAAAGGAAAAATTGGTTTGCTTCGCCTAACATTTTCCCGACATCACCTTTGCGGAGTGCCAGATACATCGCATTTTCCGTATCTAACGGATAATTTTCTTCCACACTCTGCACCGCTGCAAAGTCATTGATATGCATAACCGGTCCATCTGCCTTCTTTAACGCCAGACATGCCTCTTGATAGGATGGATATATATTGTCCAAAAGATGCACACTTCCTATGCCGACACGGAAAAACAATTCAATCCTTGTCATCAATTTTTGAATCATATGGTCTGCACGCTCAATGGTTAATACTCTTTCTTTATACTCTTGTTTCGGCGTTTCAACCGGCACGAAAACAACTACCTTGTTTGCCATCATCGGTCCCACGGTTGCCGAGAAAAACTGCTTTACAATCTGGCGAAATTCATCATAAAATTTTTGTGCCTTTACCGACATACCGACCACATTTGTCATCTTTCGGTTTTCAATCGCATCGCCCACCTCAATCACCAGAATAAAACCATATTTCTGCGGAATATCTAAAAGTTCGCGAAAGCGTTCCGTATCTCCGGAATAATTATCCTGAAACAAAATCGAATAAATCATACCACTCTCAATAATTGGAATCACCGCTTCTAATTTTTCCTTATATTCCAGATTTTTTTCCCAGTGCTCCTGTCTTCTCTTTACCTCGCCTATCGCCTTTTCCAGCACTTGCACAATACGCATGGCATTTGCCGGTTTTGTAATAAAGTCCATTACCCCAAGTGACATTGCTTTTTTTGCGTAGTCAAATGTATCATATGCCGACATAATAATAAAACAGGTTTTGGGACAAAATGTTTTGATTTCCTCAATTGCCTCAATTCCATTAATTCCAGGCATCTGAATATCCATCATAGCAATGTCCGGACGAAATTCTTCGGCAAGCCGGATTACTTCTCTACCCGTTTTTGCCGTCTTTACCTCGCAACTTGTGCCAAAGTTCTTTTCGATGATATGCTGCAAAGATTGTAAAACGATCCCCTCATCATCGGCAAGCAGCATCTTAATCATTTTCATCCCTCCTCATATGGTATCTTCACAATAAACTTCGTTCCTTTATTTTCCCCTTCACTCTCAATAAACAGCACATCTTCTCTGTTATAATACATCATAAGACGTTCTCGCACATTGTAAATACCAATGCCGTTTGATTTCCGGTTCTTTTGGTTTCTCACATTTTCGCCGTCCAAAATACGGGTAATCAACGATTGCTCCATTCCTTTTCCATTGTCCTTAACTTCCATATACACAAAACCATCTTTGCGATACACCAAAAGTGTAATAACGCCTTCCCATTCCACATCGCGAATCCCGTACTGCACGGCATTTTCTACGAGAGGCTGTAAAATCATGGACGGTACAATCACATCCCCGATTCCTTCTTCCACTTCTTTCTGATAGTGGATATCACCGGCGAACCGCACATTCAAAATATAAATATAGCGGTCCACTAACTGAATTTCATCGTAAAGCGTTGCATCTTCATTTATTTTAAATAAATTGTACCGGAAAAATTCTGCCATATTTTCAATAAATACAGCCGTCTTTTCCGCATCTTCAATTGTCGCTAACTGCATCCCCGCATTCAAGGTATTAAACAAAAAATGTGGGTTAATCTGCGACTGTAGATATTTTAACTGGGCATCTTTTAACAACGTCTGCGTTTTTAACTCATTTTCCCGCAGTTCCGTTTCTTTTTCCATGCTGATTCGCTGCGCCTCAATATAACTTCGAATACTCTCCATCATTTTATCAAAGGCTTTCGAAAGACTTTCCACTTCATCTCCGGTCTGAAAAATCGGAATCTGAACAGACAAATCTCCATTTGTCACCTGCTTAGCACGGCCGGCAAGCACTTTGAGCGGATTTGTCAGACGTCTCGTCAGCATGATTACCATAATTGTATCACAAATAACAACAAGGAAAAACATTACCGTTCCAATTGCCTCCATATAACGGAGGAATCGCTGTAGTAAAAGGTAATTATCGGAATTTTTCTGAAACTGGTTATTATTCAGCTGATTCATGTAATCTCCCAGATAAACCTTAATTTTTGCTGCCTGTTCATATTTTTCATCATAGGCATCAACATTTCTGCCGCGCTTTGCGGTAATTGCCTCCTCTGTGATTTTCAAATAATTTTTTCCCAAATAATAAATATTATTTTTTAAAATACCGGTCTCTCCCTCTGCTTCTTTTGTCCGCAGAGAAACCAGCTTTTGATTTATATTCTGCTCACTGATATAGTAAGCTTGTAATTCATTTGAATTTTTCGTGCGCAGATAAGAAAGAAGCTGTTCTTGTATCTTGTCTAAGTCTTCTTCCATTTCATTCAACTGCACATTCGTGGCATAAACCTGTTCAATCTGTCCTAATGCCTGATTGATGTTTACAAACATAATGATATTGATAACAAGTGTCATAATGGATGTAAAAATCAATAGTACAATCATTTTTGTACTAATCGAATTAAACCGTTTCATTCTAATTGCTCCTTATTATTTTTCCGGATATGGACTGGTACTCATTCACGATTCCTTTGTCATTATATTCCACAATGGTATCGACCGCTTTTTCACCCAGTATTTTCGGACTCACAGTAACAGAAGCTTCCAAAATCTTTTTTTGTATTGCCATTATGATTTCATCATTTTCGTAAGCGCCAATGATTTTTACGCTGCCAACCTTGCTCTGGTCAACAACTGTTTGGTACGCATAAGTTGTCGCATCCATCGAAAGGCAGACCAAAACATCCGGACATTTATTCTTATCTAATAACAATCCGCGGACTGTTTTTTCCATTCCAAATTCCGTATCTGCATCAACCGAAACAATCTTAACATCTGCATCCTTTACCTGTTGGCGAATGGTCTGAATCACCAAACGATGATCTCCCATTCCCTTTGTATTTTCTGTGAGAATACAAACATTTTTCTTCTTTTTGGATACCGCCTTCTGAATCAAAGATACATATTGTTTTCCGATATCCACTTCATTAATTCCAAGAAATGAGCAGCGTTTTCCATTGTAATTATCATGAAGCATTGTAACTACCGGAATTTTTTGATTCATTGCCTCATTCATCGCCTCACCCACTTCTTTTGCGGATGACTGCAGCAAAATTCCATCCACCTGCTGTGCAATCGCAGCTTCCACATAATCTTTCACACTTAAATCTCCAGACAGATAATCGGAAATTCTCTCAACATAAATCCCTTGTTTTTCCCCCTGTGCTTTTGCTGCCTGATAAACATTTTCCCAAAATTCATCTTCCGGGTTTTCCACAATAAACGCATAGTGTTTTTGATATACTTTTTCCTGCGCCTGACCGTTTTTTGTCTCATTCAATTGTTTTCGCATAATCCAAAAGCCGCACACAGTGACACCCAGTGCGATTACCACACAAACAAGCATGCCAAGCAAAACGGAATTATGATTTCTTTTTTTCTTCATCACCTAAACACCCTCAAATGAAAAGAAAACAATAAACCACAAACTGTAATTTATTGTTTTCTTTTTTATCAAATGATTTCTCGCCTAAAGATTAGTTTTTCTCAGCCAATTCTGCTTTCAGCATTTCTGTCAACTGAGGAACAATCTTATTCAAATCGCCTACCAAACCATAGTCAGCTACATCAAAGATTGGAGCTGTCTCGTCTTTGTTAATAGCAACGATAATGTCAGATTCTTCCATACCTGCAACGTGCTGAATAGCACCGGAAATACCGATTGCAAAGTATACATTAGGCCGAACGGTTTTACCGGTCTGTCCTACCTGACGCTCAACCGGAAGCCAGCCATTCTCAACAACGGCACGGGAACAGCTTACTGTTCCGCCAAGTACATCTGCCAAATCCTGAAGAAGTTTGAAGTTTTCTTCGCTTCCAACACCACGACCGCCGGATACCAAAATCTTAGCATCTGCGATATCTACTGTGTCAGCTACAGATTTCACAACATCAAGAATCTCAACATATTTATTGTCCGGAGTGAATCCCGGATTGTACTCGATTACTTCAGCTTTTGCACCCTTAATTGGGTCAATCTTCTGCATAACACCGGCACGAACGGTAGCCATCTGTGGACGGTTGTATGGACATGCAATCGTAGCGATTGTATTACCACCAAATGCAGGACGTGTCATAAGAAGCTGATTTGGAATGGTCTCCTTTGTCATGTTATCGGTGAAATCACCAATCTCAAGTACTGTACAGTCAGCAGTCAGACCAGTTGCTACACGTGCGGATACACGAGGACCTAAGTCACGACCAATTGCTGTTGCACCAACCAGCATAATTTCAGGTTTGTACTCATTGATTACAGAAGCAAGTGCATGAGCATATGGCTCTGTACGATATACTTCAAGTTCTTTGTCATCCACTACGATTACTTTGTCTGCACCATACTCAGCCAAAGAATCCGCAAGGCCCTTAACACCGTAACCAAGCAAAACAGCGGTAACTTCTGCGTTCAAATCTTTTGCCAGATCTTTTGCTTTGCCAAGCAGTTCGTAAGCGATTCCACTTACTTCTCCGTCAACCTGCTGTGCAAAGACATATACACCTTTATATTCTTCTAAACTCATTTTTTTCACCACTTTTCCTTTATAATAATTAGATTACATGTTTCTCTTTAAACTTATCTACAATATACTGAGCAGCTTCTGCCGGGTCAAGGGTAACGACTTCGCCGGCACCTTTACGAACCTTATCGGAAGCTTTTGCAATTTTTGTCGGAGAACCTTTCAGACCGAGGTTAGAATCATCTACATCTTTAAGGTCTGCACGTCCCCAAACGGTAATCTCTTTGTCAAATGCGTCCATGATTCCGCCCGGAGTCATATAACGTGGCTCATTCAACTCAGAAAGAGCAGTGATCAAGCAAGGCATTTTAGCCTTTACTACATGGTAACGGTCCTCATACTGACGCTCAACGATTACGCTGTCACCTTCCACTTTGATATTCTGTGCATAAGAGATAACCGGAATATCCAAGTGCTCGGAAATCTGTGGACCAACCTGTGCAGTATCACCATCGATAGCCTGACGGCCTGTGATAATCAAATCGTAATCAATGTTACGAAGTGCACCGGCAATTGTTGTAGAAGTAGCCCAAGTATCAGCACCACCGAGTACACGGTCTGTTACAAGGATACCATTGTCAGCGCCCATTGCCATTGCCTCACGAAGAACTTCTTCTGCTTTTGGAAGTCCCATGGTAAGAACAGTAACTTCTGCACCTGTTTCTTCTTTAATTCTCAGTGCTGCTTCCAAACCGGCTTTATCATCCGGGTTCATGATGGTAAGCATCGCACCTCTATTCAATGTACCGTCCGGGTTAAATACAACACCGCCCTTAGTATCCGGCACCTGTTTAATACATACTACTATTTTCACGAGAGCACCTCCTATTTCAATAAGCTGCCAGAGATAACCATACGCTGAACTTCTGAAGTTCCTTCGTAGATTTCTGTGATTTTTGCATCACGCATCATACGCTCAACGTCATATTCTCTGATGTAGCCATAACCACCGTGTAACTGAACTGCTTTTGTTGTTACTTCCATAGCAACTTCTGCTGCGTACAATTTTGCCATAGCAGCTTCTACGCTGTAAACTTTCTGCGTAGCTTTTGCCATTGCTGCACGATACACAAGCATCTTAGCAGCTTCCACTTTTGTTGCCATATCAGCAAGCTGGAACTGTGTATTCTGGAACTGTGCAATCGAACGACCGAACTGTTTTCTTTCTTTTACATAATCGATTGTTGCCTGCAAAGCACCTTCTGCCAGACCAAGTGCCTGAGCAGCGATACCAATACGTCCACCATCCAGTGTATGCATGGCAATTCCGAAACCTTTGCCCTGTGCACCAAGAAGATTTTCTTTTGGAATACGGCAGTCCTCGAAGATTAACTCGTATGTGGATGAACCACGGATACCCATCTTCTTCTCCTTTGTACCAAAAGTAAATCCAGGAGTATCTTTCTCAACGATGAAAGCAGAAATTTCTTTTACTTTTCTACCACGTTTTTCGATGATACCGGTTACAGCAATGATAATATAAATATCTGCTTCTTTACCATTTGTGATGAAGCATTTAGAACCATTGAGTACCCATTCGTCACCATCTAAAACAGCCTTTGTCTGCTGTCCCTGTGCATCCGTACCTGCACCCGGCTCAGTCAAACCGAAAGCGCCTAATTTCTCACCACTTGCAAGTGGTACAAGATATTTCTTTTTCTGCTCTTCTGTACCGTACATCATAATTGGGTCAGCACCAAGAGAAGAATGAGCGGATACAATAACGCTTGTTGTACCACAAACTTTAGCTAACTCCTCAACGCACATTGTGTACATCAATGGGTCACAGCCCTGTCCGCCGTACTCTTTAGGAATCGCAATTCCCATGAAACCAAGTTTCATCATTTTGTCAACAGTCTCACGAGGGAATACTTCTGTTTCATCGGTTTCCTGCGCAAGTGGCTTTACTTCGTTCTCAGCAAAATCTTTGAACAACTGTCTCGCCATTTCATGCTGTTTGTCTAATTTAAAATCCATGATAACATGAACTCCTTTCTATAATATTATTTGGAATAATCAAAGAATCCAACACCAGTTTTACGTCCGAGTTTGCCGGCACGTACCATTTTACGAAGCAATGGATGTGGACGGTATTTCGGGTCACCAGTCTCTGCCTGAAGAACTTCCATAATAGCAAGGCAGATATCAAGACCAATCATATCACCAAGTGCAAGAGGTCCCATTGGGTGGTTTGCACCAAGCTGCATAGCAGCATCGATACCCTCAGCAGAAGCAACACCATCAGCAAGGATGCCAACTGCTTCGTTAATCATAGGAATCAAGATACGATTTACAACAAATCCGGCAGCTTCTTTTACCTCAACCGGTGTTTTACCAATTTCTTTTGCGATAGCAACTACTTTATCGTTTACTTCATCTGTTGTGTTCTCGCCGCGGATAACTTCAACAAGCTTCATAACAGGAGCCGGGTTAAAGAAGTGCATTCCGATAACCGGATGAGAAATGCCTGCACCGATTTCTGTAATGGACAAAGAAGAAGTATTCGTAGCGAAAATGCAGTCTTCTTTCTTTACGATATCCTGCAATTCTTTGAATGTCTGTTTTTTAACATCCATAACTTCCAAAGCTGCCTCAACAATCAAATCACAATCAGTACAAATGTCTTTTACGCCAGTTGTAATCTTAGCTAAGATTGCATCAACATCTTCCTGTGTTTTCTTTCCTTTTGTAACCAGTCTCTGAAGACCTTTTGCAATCTTGTTTTTACCGTTTGCAGCAAACTCTTCATTGATGTCACACAAATATACTTCATAACCTTCTGTCTGCGCAAATGCCTGCGCAATTCCGGAACCCATTGTTCCAGCTCCAATAATACCAACTTTCATTGTATTTACCTCCATTGTATTTGATTCAAATCCCAGACGGGATGTCGTCACGAATTAACAGTTTTTGAATGGTACCACTTTTAATTTTTTCTCTTTATCTTTCTCTAAGAAGTTACCCATTCCGGCTTTCTGGTCTTCTGTCTCGAAGCAGTCACCGAACAATTTCTCTTCGATTACAATTGCCTCATCCATATTTACCTGAAGACCTTCGTTAATTGCCTTTTTGCAGTTGCGGACAGCAATCGGTGCATTCTTAGCAATACCGGATGCCATCTTCTTTGCTGCATCCATCAGTTCTTCCTGTGGATATACAGCATTTACAAGACCAATGCGGTAAGCTTCGTCTGCTTTAATATTTCTTGCTGTATAAATCATCTGTTTTGCCATACCAGGGCTTACTAAACGAGCAAGTCTCTGTGTACCGCCAAATCCAGGAGTAATACCAAGACCTGCTTCCGGCTGGCCAAATACGGCATTGTCAGAGCAGATACGGATATCACAGCTCATGGAAATCTCGCATCCACCACCAAGAGCAAATCCGTTTACTGCAGCAATTACAGGAATCGGGAATGTCTCTAACTTACGGAATACATCGTTTCCTTTTTTACCAAAGGCTTCGCCTTCTGCTTTTGTCAATGTGCTCATCTCTCCGATGTCTGCACCTGCAACAAAAGATTTCTCTCCGGCACCTGTCAAAATCAGGCAGCGGATTTCGTTCTGGTCAACTGCATCCAAAGTCTGATTCAGTTCATCCAAAACAGCACTGTTTAACGCATTCAATGCTTTTGGGCGGTTGATGGTAATAATACCAACTGCACCTTCTACTTCATATGTTACAAATTCCATTGAAAGTATCCTCCATTTAAAATTTCTTTTTTACATCACAGGAACGAACCGATATAATACCGGCTCGTCCCAAAAGTAAAATTAGTCTCTCTCAACAATTGTGGAACATCCCATTCCACCACCGATACAAAGTGTTGCAAGACCTTTCTTTGCATCGCGTTTCTGCATCTCATGAAGCAATGTAACAAGGATACGGCATCCACTTGCTCCAACCGGATGTCCAAGTGCAATTGCACCACCGTTTACATTCAATTTGCTAAGGTCAAATCCAAGGTCACGACCTACTGCTACAGACTGTGCTGCAAATGCCTCGTTTGCCTCAATCAAATCAAAGTCATCAATGCTCATGCCTGTTTTAGCAAGAACCTTCTTTGTAGAAGCGACCGGTCCAATACCCATGATTTTTGGATCCACACCGCCAAGAGCACCGGCTACAAATGTTGCCATTGGTGTTACACCAAGCTCTTTTGCTTTTTCTTCGCTCATTACTACAATCGCAGCTGCACCATCATTAATACCGGAAGCGTTACCAGCTGTTACCACACCGCCTTCTTTACCGGAGCAGCATCTAAGACCGCTAAGGCTCTCAGCTGTTGTACCAGGACGTGGTCCCTCATCGGTATCAAATACGATTGTTTTCTTTTTAGATTTGACTTCAACAGGAACAATCTCATCTTTGAATTTACCTGCAGCGATAGCAGCTTCACATTTCTGCTGGCTGTTAGCAGAGAACTCATCCAACTCTTCACGAGTAATTCCGTACTTCTCTGCTACGTTCTCAGCAGTAATCATCATGTGATACTGATTGAAAGCATCCCACAATGCATCGTTTACCATGGTATCCACAAGTTTACCATTGTTCATACGGTAACCAAAACGAGCATTCATAGCTGCGTAAGGAGCCATGGACATGTTCTCCATACCACCGGCAACAACGATATCAGCATCTCCTGTCTGAATCATCTGAGCTGCCATATTTACACAGTTCAAACCGGAACCACAAACAACGTTTACGGTAACTGCTGTTGTCTCGATTGGAAGACCAGCACCGATGGATGCCTGACGAGCTACGTTCTGACCAAGACCTGCCTGGATTACACATCCCATGTAAACATGGTCAACGGCATCCTTTGGCACGCCTGCTCTCTTAAGAGCCTCCTCAATAACGATAGAACCTAATTTTGGTGCTGGAGTTGTGCTTAATGCACCACCCATTTTACCAATTGCCGTACGGCAAGCACCTGCTAATACAACTTTCTTAGACATGAATATATCCTCCTTATAAATTTTTTACTAATACTACTTAATTTATCATCACTGCTTTCGCAGTTTCTGATCATACTTTTCTCTGAATGCCTTCTGAACAACTTCCGGCACCAGTTTCGATACATCCGAGCCATAAAAAGCAACTTCTTTCGCAATGGTGGAACTTAGGAAAGCATACTCAAGACTCGTAGTAAAAAACATCGTATCAATCTCCGGCTCAATGCTGTGATTAGTCTGTGCAATCTGCATCTCGGATTCAAAATCCGTCACGGCACGGAGACCGCGGATAATCAGCTTTGCATCATTTTGTTTGGCAAAATCAATTGTCAATCCGGTAAATGTTAAAACCCTCACATTTGGAAATTCTTTCGTGGTCTGCTTTAACAGTTCTACACGCTCTTCCCTTGTAAATAAAGGCGTTTTTTCCTGATTCACAAGCACTCCGATAATCAATTCATCCACTACTTTGGATGCTCTCTTAATAACATCTAAGTGCCCATATGTAACGGGATCAAAACTACCCGGATATATTGCTTTTATCATATCTTTTTCCTATCTGTAAATCAAACTACAATTTACCACTTTTTATGATTCAATCCTTACTCATAATAACAAACGAAAACGATATTGTCAACAATTTAACAAACTTTTTCCATGAACATTTTGTGAACTGACTGGCTACTTGACCGCACCATGCGATAATGCTAAAATAAACATATTGCAAATATAGTTACCAGAATGGAGGTTTTACCAGATATGAACGAATTATATAAGAGTAAACTTGTGACTGCCAAAGAGGCAGCCGAAGTGGTTAAGTCAGGAAACTGGGTGGATTACGGCTGGACCGTGACAACACCTGTGGATTTCGACAAAGAACTTGCCAAACGTCTTCCGGAGCTTCACGATGTGAACTTCCGTGGCGGTATCCTGATGTGGGAACCGGAGATTTTCAAAATTGAAGATCCGGCTGCACACATGACATGGAACTCCTGGCACATGAGCGGAATCGAAAGAAAAGCTGTTGCAAAAGGATTTTCTTTCTACTCTCCAATCCGCTATTCGGAACTGCCACGTTATTACCGTGATTTAGAAAATCCTGTGGATATTGCTGTTATGCAGGTAGCACCGATGGATGAACACGGATACTTTAACTTTGGACCAAGTGCTTCCCATTTGGGAGCTGCCTGCGAGCGCGCGAAAACCATTATCGTTGAGGTAAACAAAAACATGCCACGCTGTCTTGGCGGATTTGAAAATGGAATTCATATTTCTAAAGTAGATATGATTATCGAAGGCTCAAACCCACCAATCGCAGAAATGGGCGGCGGTGCTGCTGCAACAGAAGTTGACCACGCAGTAGCAAGACAGATCGTTGCGCAGATTCCAAACGGTGCCTGCCTTCAGTTGGGAATTGGCGGTATGCCAAACGCTGTCGGCTCACTGATTGCTGAATCCGATTTAAAAGATCTTGGTGTTCACACCGAAATGTATGTCGATGCTTTTGTTGACATTGCCAAAGCCGGAAAAATCAATGGTTCTAAGAAAAACTTAAACAAAGGCCGTCAGGTATACGCTTTTGCTGCCGGCACAAAGAAATTGTATGACTATTTGGATAACAATCCGGAATGCATGAGTGTTCCCGTAGATTATGCCAATGAAATTGATGTCATTTCCGCACATGATAACTTCATTTCAATTAACAATGCTGTTGACATTGATTTGTTTGGACAGGTTAATGCTGAATCCGCCGGCATAAAAAATATCAGTGGAGCAGGTGGCCAGCTTGATTTCGTATTAGGTGCTTATAAATCAAAAGGCGGAAAGAGCTTTATCTGCCTCTCTTCTACCTTTAAAAATAAGCAGGGCGAAGTACAGTCCCGTATCCGCCCAACTTTAGCAAACGGTTCCATCGTTACCGATACCCGTGCAAACACAATGTATGTCGTAACCGAATACGGTATGGTAAACTTAAAAGGACTCTCCGGCTGGCAGAGAGCTGAAGCATTAATCGGCATCGCTCATCCGGATTTCCGTGATGAATTGATTAAAGAAGCTGAGAAGATGCATATATGGCGTAGAAGTAATCGATGAGAAATCTTTTTGGGGGCCGGTAATTAAAAAGAAAAGTTTGTGATTCGTGGGCACTCCCGTTAAACAAACGCGTAAGGGTATCGGCGTGCCAAACACGCACGCCTGATACCCACGTGTTTGTACCCACTCATCGCAAATCTTTTCTTTTTTAATTACCGGGAACCAAATAGATTAGCATCAAATACATTCTTACAAACAGAATCACTTAGTTACTTGAGGGTATCGCATAATGGCAAGTTTACTCTGTAAACAAACAAAAGTTGTTTCATACGAACTAAGCATAAAACAATGAAAAAGAGGGTTCCTTTGTGAAGACTATAACGCGAAGCGTTATCCCGTCTCTCACAAAGGAATCCTCTTTTTCGTTGTTTTATTTAGTTAATGACTAACCGCTTTTTGTCATTTTACAAAGTAAACTTATCAGCAATCTTCTCAAGCTGCTCTACAGAATCCATGCAGGTATCTACAAGTTCTGCATTCTGTGCTGCCTCAGTTACGACACTTCCGGTCTTTTCTGCAATATCGGTTACACCAACGGTTGCTTCGTCAATCGTTGTGTTAATACCGGTAATTGCGTCAGCAATCACACCAATCGAATCGGTAAGCGAAAGAATGGCATGCTCTACATTTTCCATGCTTGTCTTTACAACATCTGCATCATTGTTATACTGGTCGCTGATAGCTCTGAACTGGTCATAATCTTTTAATACCACTTCGTCTAAGAACTTCGTTGTTCCCTCCATACTGTGAACCATTTCATCCACAGAAGAGTTTACTTCAAGTACAATCTCATTAATACTTGTTACCGAATCCGATGTTTCGTTTGCAAGTTTACTGATTTCCGAAGCAACGACAGCAAATCCTTTTCCTGCCTCACCGGCACGAGCTGCTTCAATTGACGCATTCAATGCCAAAAGGCTTGTCTGAGAAGAAATCTGCATAATGGACTCCGTCATCTCATTAATTTGTTTTACACAATCAGCAGCGCTTACTGCTTTTTCTACCTGTGTCTTAATCGTATCATACATAGAACCGGCGCGATCCATCGCTGAATTTGCGGACTCACCAAGTGCTGTTGCTCTCTCCGAAATCTCATCAGAAAGTCTCACACCATCTTTGGAAAGTTTTGCGATATCGGATGCACCCTGTCTCATGTCTCCGATGTTCTGTGTAATTGTTCCTGTCGTTGCAGAAGTTTCCTGCATGCCGGCTGCTAACTGCTCCGTCGTTGCAGAGTTATCCATACACTGCTCACGAATCTGTTCACTGACATCATTTACTTTACTGACTTCTTCGCAAATCTTCTGACTGGAATCCTTCAAATTCATAATACTCTGACGAAGACTTTCTCTCATACCCGCCACGGATTTACCCATCAAACCAACTTCGTCGCGGCGAAGTGCAATCTTCTTCACTTTACCATCATTTGTGAAATCCAGTCTTGCCGTCTCATCAATAACATCCGTAAGACTTTCCAGCGGACGAACAATCAAAACAACTGCTAATAAACCAACTAAAACACTTAAGACAATTCCAATGACAGCAACTGAAATCCCACGTACCCACATGGAATTCGAAACTGACATCACATCACTCTTGTCTGCTGTGATAACTAAAATGCTTTTGTCATTAAGTACATGATATGCAGCATATTTTATTTCGCCCTTGAATTCATACGTTGCAAAATCGTTTTTGACATTCTCCCCCTTTTTCATACGACTTACTACATCTTTCACAACAGCATTTTCTACTGATTTACCAACCTTTGATTCCGTTGGATGAAAACGCATAATACCTTCTTTGTCAAGCAAATACGCATACGAAGTATCTAATCCGGAAATTTTAACATTTCTTAAAATATTAGCATAACCATCATAAGATAAGACACGTTTTTCCATCAACTTATCATTTAAATCTGTTGAATACGCTTGTGCCAAATTTGTCATCTCATTCTTTGTCAAAGTTTCAATCTGTTTGGTACTGCGTGGAACAATCATTAACATTGTAACAGCTGAAATTAATGCTCCTGCCAAAGCAATAATTAGTACCATTTTAAAACCGATTTTGCTAAAGAAACCTACCTTTTTTCTGCTTGCCTTTTCCATGCTCAATTCCTCCATATTATTTCTTAATCTGCTGCTCCATTACGATTTTTGCACACGCGAGCGCTTCCGGAATCTTTTCCGGTAACTTTCCACCAGCCTGCGCCATATTCGGACGGCCACCACCGCCACCGCCTACAATGGATGCAACTTCTTTAATTAAATTGCCGGCATGAGCGCCCTTTTTCATCGCACCATCAGTTGCCATGGCAATTAAATTCACTTTTTCCCCAACCTGGCTTGCAAATACAATAAATGCCTCACCAAGCTTCTGTTTTGCCTCATCGCCCAAATCACGCATGCCGTTCATATCAACATCCGTAAGCTGTTTTGTCAGAATATGGATTCCATCCACTTCTTTGGCCTCGGACAACAAGTCTCCTGCGGCTTCTTTCGCAAGTTTTGCTTTTAGTTTGTCATTTTCTTTCTGAAGTTGTTTTACTTCATCCTGCAATGAAACAACTTTTGCACTCACTTCTAACGGCACTGCTTTCAAAAGTTTTGCTGCCTCTTGCAGTTCACTCTCCATCGTATTGTAATACTCAAAAAGAGCTTTTCCGGTCAGTGCTTCGATTCGACGTACACCTGCTGCAACACCGCTTTCTGAAATAATCTTGAAAGCAGAAATATTTCTGGTGTTACTTACATGAGTACCACCACAAAGTTCAGAACTAAATGTTCCCATCTGAACAACGCGAACAACCTCGCCGTATTTTTCACCAAACAGAGCCATTGCACCGGTTTTCTTCGCATCTTCTATCGACATTTCATTTGTCACAACATCAAGACCTGCCGCAATTTCACGGTTTACAATTTCCTCTACTTTTGCAATTTCTTCTTCTGTCATTGGAGAGAAATGCGTAAAGTCAAAACGAAGTTTATCCTTGTCCACTAACGAACCTTTCTGCTCTACATGACTGCCGAGCACCTCACGCAGTGCCTGCTGCATCAAATGGGTCGCACTGTGGTTATTTGCTGTCAGATTTCTCTGTTCTTCATCCACCGTGAGTTTTACGGTTTCACCTTTTTTGATAACACCCTTTGTCACACGTCCAACATGTCCAATCTTCGTTCCCTGAAGTTTGATGACATCTTCAACAACAAATGTACCATCTGCCCCTTCAATCACACCGGCATCTGCCACCTGGCCACCCATTGTGGCATACATCGGGGTCTCTTCTACAAGAATCGTTCCCTCTTCGCCTTCTTTCAGCTCATCAACAATGGCATCTTTGGTTGTCAAAACTGTAACCTTCGACTCATGTATCAAACGGTCATAGCCGACAAATTTACTTTCGACAGAAGCATCAATGGACTGATAAATCGTAACATCTTTTCCCATGTAATTGGTTGTCTCTCTGGCATCACGTGCCGTCTGACGCTGGTTTTCCATCGCCTCTTTGAAACCATCTTCATCAACAGAAAATCCTTTTTCCTCTAAAATCTCAATCGTCAAATCAATTGGGAAGCCATAGGTATCATACAGTTTAAATGTATTTTCACCGGAAAGAACTTTTTCACCGCTCTTTTGCAAATCTTCCATCATTGTATTCAAAATAGCGAGACCCTGATCGATGGTCTTATTAAAGTTCTGTTCTTCCACGGTAATTAACTTAATAATATAATCTTTACGGTCTAACAATTCCGGATATCCTGTGTGAGACTCTGCCATCACTGTCTCGCTTAATTTAGCAAGAAACTCGCCCTGAATACCAAGCAGTCTTCCATGGCGTGCGGCACGGCGGAGAAGTCTTCGAAGCACATAGCCGCGCCCCTCATTGGATGGCGTAATACCATCGGAAACCATAAAGGTTACAGAACGAATATGGTCGGTAATAACACGAATGGAAACATCTGTTTTGTATTCCTCTCCATAAGATACACCGGCAAACTCACAAATCTTATCACGGATTGCTTTGATGGTATCGACATCAAAAATCGAATCCACATCCTGCATTACCGTAGCCAAACGCTCTAATCCCATACCGGTATCAATGTTTTTATTTTCCAATTCTGTATAGTGGCCTTCCCCGTCATTTTCAAACTGAGTAAATACATTATTCCAAATCTCGATATAGCGGTCACACTCACAGCCAACCGTACAACCGGGCTTTCCACAGCCGTATTTTTCTCCACGGTCGTAATAAATCTCAGAACAAGGACCGCAAGGACCGGCACCATGTTCCCAGAAATTATCTTCTTTTCCAAAACGGAAAATGCGGTCTTTTGCCACCCCAATTTCCTTATTCCAGATATCAAATGCTTCATCATCTTCTAAATATACAGACGGATACAGACGGTCTTCCGGGATTTCCAAAACCTTCGTCAAAAATTCCCATGACCAGGCAATCGCTTCATGCTTGAAATAATCACCAAAGGAGAAGTTACCAAGCATTTCAAAAAAAGTACCATGTCTAGCCGTCTTTCCTACATTTTCAATATCTCCGGTACGGATACACTTCTGACAAGTTGTCACACGTGTTCTCGGAGGAATCTCCTGTCCGGTAAAATATGGTTTCAGCGGTGCCATGCCGGCGTTAATTAACAACAAACTTTTGTCATTTTCCGGCACAAGCGAAAAACTTGGCAACGCCAAATGTCCTTTACTTTCAAAGAATTCTAAATATTTTTTTCTTAATTCATTCAATCCATATGATTTCACGCCACTAGCCTCCTAAATGTGTCTTCAATAGCACAATTATAATTTTTTTGTAGCAAAATGTCAACCTTCTGACATTTGTCTGAGTGCAAGAATTTCGTCTCTTGCCATATCTGCAATTTTGGTGGCTGTCGGGGTTCCTTTTTCAACCTCGGACGGTGTAAAGAACGAGCCGATAAAAACAGCCACTCTCCCCTTTGGGACAATCCATCTTCCAATACTTGAGAGCCGCTCCGGTTTCATATAAACCGGAACGATTGGCTGCTTTGCATCCAGCCCGATAAAACCGCCCTTTCGGAACTTATGCATCTGCTCATCATAATAACTGCATTCTCCCTCCGGAAATAAGACAAGATTTCCCTTGGCAAGTGCCTGATGCATGGAAACAATATTGTTTTTTATCGTTTCCATTTTTTTTGCTCCCCGTTCGAGTGCCACACACCCAATCGAATCCAAATAACGGGATAGAATTGGATAATGCCAAAGTTCTTTCGCCGCCACAAAACTAATTGTATCTTCAATTGCTGCCAGTAGAAAAACCACATCAAAAAAACAACGGTGATTTGACACGAGCAAAAAGTTTTCCAATTTTGGAAGTGCCTCTTTTTGAACAATCTCTAATTGAATTTTGGCAGATTCTACAATCTTTTGGCAAATTTCTTTGCATATTAGGAAATTGTGGTCCGGGTCATTATTCAACTTCTTATAATTCCGTATCATTTCAAAAACAAGTCGAAAAAACACACGAATTAACCGCAAGCCATTTCCTATCATCTTCATACGTCACCTCAAAAACTCTTTTTTTTACTGCCTGATTTGTCCATCTCCTAAAATAATATATTTAGTCGTTGTCAGTGCCTTAAGTCCCATTGGTCCCCTCGCATGGAGTTTCTGGGTGCTGATTCCGATTTCCGCACCGAAGCCAAACTCAAAACCATCGGTAAATCTTGTCGAGGCATTGACATAAACCGCCGCTGCATCTACATCATTCAAAAATGTCATCGCATTGTGATAGTCGGATGTGACAATTGCTTCCGAATGTCCGGTATTATAGTGATTGATGTGCTCAATCGCTTCCTCCAGGGAATCTACTGTTTTGATGGAAATAATAGCATCTAAATATTCGGTTCCATAATCTTCTTCTGACGCTTTAATAATTCTACGATCACACTGCATCGAGTATTCATCACCACGCATTTCCACACCATGTTCTGCTAAACGGTCAGCAATCTTTGGCAATACGTCCTTTGCAATTTTTTTATGTATAACCAGCGATTCACAGGCATTACACACACCATACCGCTGCGTCTTTGCATTTTCAATAATATTCACTGCCATATCGAAGTCTGCGCTCTCATCGACATACACATGACAATTTCCGGTTCCGGTTTCAATAACCGGCACGGTACTTTTTTCCACGACCGTCTTAATAAGACCTGCGCCACCTCTTGGAATCAGCACATCAATGTACTCATTCAGACGCATAAATTTCTCTGCTGTCTCATGGGAAGTATCCGTCAAAAGCTGAATACTGTCTGCCGGCAAATCACACGCAGAAAGTGCCTCTGCAATTACATTTGTAATCGCAAGATTTGAATTTAAGGCATCACTTCCTCCACGCAGAATCACAGCATTTCCTGTTTTAAAGCAAAGCCCGAACGCATCGGCTGTTACATTTGGTCTGGATTCATAAATAATACCAATTACACCAAGCGGCACCCTCTTTTGTCCAATCTGCATACCAAGCGGTGATGTCTTCATCTCCGACACCTCACCAACCGGGTCTTCCAGTGCCACAATTTGGGTAAGTCCCTCTGCCATTGCCTCGATTCTCTCTTCTGTCAAAGAAAGTCTGTCCACTAGCGATTCCTTCATCTGATTCTCTTTTGCCTTTTTCACATCTTTCTCGTTTGCAGCAAGGATTTTATCCCGATGTAAAATAAGTGCTTTCGCTACCGCTTCGAGCCCCTCATTTTTTCTCTTTACACCAAGTCTATTTAACTCACGGGACGCTTTTTTTGCCCGCACTCCAAGCTCTTTTAACATCTTTTCAGCTGATTCCATGGTTTACCTCCTGTCTGTCAAAATCCGGTTTACCCGAATATCACATGCTTCTGCATCAATTTCTTTCACCCGCTGCATTTCAAATGCCAGCATAAAACGGCTTCCAATATATCCCCCCATCTGAGTTAAAAAGCGGTCATAATAACCGCCCCCATAGCCAATGCGGTTTCCCTTATCATCAAAGGCAGCCCCCGGCATCAACATCAGAACTTTCTCCGGTTTCAAAGACGCAAGTTTTTCTGTAAAGGGCTCTTTTTCCTGCGGCTCCAAAATCCCCTGATAGCCCGGTATTAAATCCGCATCCGAATATACCCGGTAAAACGCCATCTCTTTTCTGTCCGCATACGTTTTTGGCAGATAAAGAGATTTGCCGCTCTCACGGATTTTCTGATTCATTTCCGTCGTTTCCACTTCTGAACGGAATGATTGATATGACAAAACCACCTCTGCTTTTTGAAATTCTTCCAGAGTAAAAAGCCGTTTTGCAATCACTCTGCTTTTTTCCCTGCGCTCCTTCTCCGATAAAGAATCCCGCAGAGAAAGCATCTTTTTTCGCATTTCTTTTTTTGTCATCAATGTGTTTCCTTTTTTCTCAATTTATGAATGGTGCCATCGGGCTCCTGAATCGAGGTATGCTCTAATGTATTTCGCAGATTATTGCGAATTGCAGCAAGATACTCTGCACGAAGAAGGGACTGCTCGTCTTTTTCCTCCGGCGTAATTGTCCCTGCCTTCTGCTTTTTATACAATTCATTAATACGGTTAATTTTTTCCTGATTCATTCTGTCTCTCCTATTTTCTATCGGTCTAAATAATTTTTCAAATGAAAATGTGTTGTCTTATGAGCCTTAAATAATGTACCAATTTCCTCACCGGCAAGAAGCTGATTAATATGCTCCATGTCATCGCCATTGATAATTACCATATCCGCTCCGGCGTCATTTGCAATACCGGCCGCTCCGACTTTGGAACTCATACCACCGGTTCCCATATCGGTCGACGGTCCTTTTGCCATGCCTAACATTTCATCCGTAATCCGCTCTACATAAGGAATCAATTTGGCATCCTTATTTTTATTCGGGTCATCGGTATACAGTCCGTCAATATCACTTAATAAAACAAGCAAATCTGCGCCAATAATTGCCGCCACAATCGCAGACAAAAAATCGTTATCACTAAAACTTAAATCAATCTCATCGGTTGCCACGGTATCATTTTCATTCACAATCGGAATGACTCCTAAGTTTAATAATTCACGGAATGTATTTTGCGCATTGTGTCTGCTGATATCATTGGCAATCGTAATTTTAGTCATCAAAATCTGTGCGGTATTTTGATTGTATTCCGAAAAAAGTTTTTGATACACTGTCATCAGGCGGCACTGTCCAACCGCTGCGCAAGCCTGTTTCACCGAACGCTCTGTCGGTCTTTCCATATTGCCAAGTGCCTTTCTTCCTACCAAAATTGCACCGGAAGAAACGACAACAATTTCTTTGCCCTGATTATGTAAATCGGTAAGAATCCGCACAAATTTCTCCATCTTGACAAGGTCAAGTGCTCCTGTCTCTTTATGCGTCAATGTGGAAGAACCCACTTTAAATACAATTCTTTTTTTATCCTTTAAATTCTCACGCATGATTTGATTCCTCTTTCTTTTTTTCCTGTATTTTCATTGCAATCCGTAATCCATCCATTGCCGCCGACATAATTCCTCCGGCATATCCGGCGCCCTCCCCGCAGGGATAAAGGCCTGCCAAAGAAACACTTTCAAAATCCTCATCTCTTTCAATACGAACCGGTGATGAGGTGCGTGATTCCAAACCAAGCAACAATGTATCCGGATGGTCAAATTCATGAATTTTCTCCGCAAACTGCCCCATTCCGTCAATTATACCATTGATTATAAAATTTGGCAACGCTAAGCGGATATTTGAAAACCGCCATTTTCCCTCAACACACGGCACAACTTTTCCAAGTGCTTTCGTCGGCTGATTGTTACAAAAATCTTCATAGCGCTGTACCGGAATTTTCCCATCAGCAAGTTCATACGCAAGTTTTTCATACTTTCTCTGTAATGCAACACCTGCCAGACAATCGTCTCCTTCAAAATCTTCTTCCGAAACAGAAACAACAATCGCACTGTTTGCAAATCCGGATGCTCTGTTGGCATTACTCATTCCATTCACGACAAGTCCGCCCTCTTCGGAGGATGCGTTTACTACATAACCGCCTGGGCACATGCAAAAAGAATAGACACCTCTTCCATCTGTTGTCTTTCCCGTCAGTTTATACGGCGATGCCGGCAGTTTTTCATCATTAAATCCATACTGTGCACGATCAATATCTTCCTGCCTGTGCTGCACACGAACGCCCATGGCAAATGGTTTCTGCGACATCGTAATATGTTCTTTCTTTAAGAGTTCAAACGTATCTCTGGCACTGTGTCCGATGGCAAGAATCACACGGTCACACAAAATAGGCTCTTCTTTTTCTCCATTCTGTGTAAGCACGCCACGCACACGTCCATTTTCTTCTAAAATCTTTACCATTTTCGTGTGAAACAAAAATTCACAACCCTTTTGTTCCATTGCAAGCCTCATATTCGTAATCACCGTCTGCAAAACATCCGTACCGATATGTGGCTTTGCATCATACAAAATCTCTTCGGGGGCACCAAAATTCACAAAACTCTGTAAAACAAACTGTTTTCTTCCGGTTTTGTCTTTCACTCCGGTATTTAATTTTCCATCCGAAAATGTACCGGCACCTCCCTCGCCAAATGCCACATTGGAGTCCGGTTTTAAGACACCCTCCTGCCAGAATTTCAAAATATCATCATGGCGTTCTTCCATCTTTGCTCCCCGCTCAATGACAATCGGGGAATAACCGCACAGACTCAGATAGTAGGCACTAAAAAGTCCTGCCGGACCTGCCCCCACAACAACAACACGCTCGGGATTTTTAATTTCTTCTATCTGCCGCCACAAAGAAGGTTCTTTTTTGGCAATGGTTAAATTTTTATTCTTTCGATTTCTTTTCAGAACTTCCGATTCCCCGCGGCACAAAAACCTCACAGTATATAATACAAAAAGATTCGGCTTTTTTCTGGCATCCAGACTGCGTTTTACAATTGTAAACTGTGTAAAATCCTCCACCGAAATTCCAAGCAGTTTAGCTGCCTTTTTTTGCAGTTTAGAAAAAGAATCTTCCTGCCACGACAATTTACACTGAGATAATTGAAGCATTATTTTTCATTCTCCTTCCTCAACTGCAAAATATGTTTTGCTGCTATCATTGCGGTACTCCATGCAAAATGCAGGTTATAGCCGCCACAAATTCCATCCACATCCAAAAGTTCACCCAAAAGATACAACTGTTTTTCCTTTTTTGATTCCATGGAATCCTGCACCACTTCTTCTACCGGCACACCGCCTGCAGTCACCTGCGCACGCTCCATGCCAAAGGTATCACGGATTACAAACCGGAAAGATTTTACAAATTCCACCGGATTTTTTGCCCGTTTGCAAAGCGGCACCCATTTTTGTGGCATCAATCCCTCCACACCATGTTTCTTAATCCAGTTTTTTACCTCTTCCTTAGAAAGGGAAGGGACAAAATCAATCACACCTTCCACCAACCGGTTTTCATCCAGTGCTTTTGCTGCGATACGGCACATTTGAAAAACCGGGATGCCGGATACGCCGTTTTTTACAATCTGGATTTCTCCGGTTTCAAAAGCCTCCGTCTTCCCATCAATCATCAACGAAATTGTTCCCTGAACCCTCGTTCCCGCCGTCTTATTCCATACCACACCATCGCATACAAGACCGGTTAATCCGGGATATAACTTAGTAACTGTATGGTGGAAACTTTCTGCCAGCGAATAACCGCTTTCACTTCCTCCGCTCTCTTTCCCTGCTTTTCCTCCGGTTGCTAAAACAACATAGGTACTATTAAAATCTCCTTTTGATGTATGGACAAGAAACTCTTTTTTCTTTGTAATCTGCTCTACTTCACAGTCTTCATAAATTATTACTCCAAACTGTGTGCAGGCATGATACAGCCCATTCACAACAGTCGCAGCCTGATTCGTATGCGGATAAACATAGCCATCTTTTTCCCGGTGCAAAATACCATACTTTTCAAACTCTGCAATCACGCATTTTGCTGACACCTCTGTCAAAAGATGAGAAATAAATTTCGAATTTCCATAATAACAATTCTCATTCATATGTAAATTGGTAAAATTGCATCTGCCATTTCCGGTTGCCGATAGTTTTTTACCAATTCGATGATTCTTTTCTAAAACTGTCACCTGCACGCCTTTCCTAGCAAGCATGACAGCACATAATAAACCAGAAGCTCCCCCTCCTACAACAATCACATCACACTGTGTCTTCATGACATCCTCCGTCTCTTCCTTTTATCTTCTCTATTATACCTTAACTGGAAAAGTTTTCAAGGACGGAATACAGCTCTTTTTCTGTCCGCACGGCGTATCCGCCCTGCAGTATCTTTTTATCCTGCTTGGATAAATTTTCTTCTTTCAGACCGGTTTTCTCAAACGGTTCTTTCTCGTCCTTTCGGTAGATAACCACTTCGCCATCCTTCAATCGTAAAATATATCCCTGCTCACTCGATTTGTTATATACCTTGCGAATAACAATTTTATCCTCCGAAAATGACTCCAGTGTAATTTTTACAAGACCTTCTTTTTCTTCCTCCCATGACTTATCTTTAATTTCTACAGTCAGCTGCTTTTCCAGTTCTTCCCTTGTAAGACCGGCATACTCCGGTGGCATGTCTCTTTCTTCTTTTACCAGTTCTTCGGATTCTTCTTCCCACTTTTCAATCACTAATTTTGTCTCGCTTGTAACCCGCTGCTCCTGCTTGGTGCTTGTCTGAGCTGCATTTTGTTGCGCCAGTTTTTTCTGTTCCTGCTTTTTTGCATACTCAAAACTTCCATAACACAATAACGACAATACAAAAAACGCCACAAAAAAACTGCATATCACAATATATTTTCGATTCATGTTGTCCACCATCCATTCTTTTCAATCAGTCGTTGCTCTTAGGGACAGTATCGTCAAAAATATCTGCCTTTATACAAAAAAGCACAAAACAACTGCGCGAACGCCTTTGCTTTGTGCTTTTAACATTTACTGTTTTATAGAACTAATTCATAACTCGTCCGATTTTAGCCGGATGACGATAATAAGCATTACTAATCTTAATACCATCACGAGGGTTGCTGGCATGAATTACCATACCGCCGCCAATATACATCGCAACGTGGTTAATACGGCTTCCGTTGCTGTAGAAGAACAAATCGCCCGGTTTTGGTGACGAAACTTTTCTTGTGCAGCCAGCCTGTGCTGCAGCATTATGCGGCAGGGAATGTCCATACTTCGCATACAGACTCATTGTAAATCCGGAACAGTCTGTTCCGTTTGTAAGACTTGCGCCTCCCCAAACATAACGGTTACCTAAGAACTGTTTTGCATATTCCACAATCGATGCCTGACTTGACGATACACCGCTTGATGAAGATGCTTTCACAGTGCTTACCTTTGTCGCACGTTTCAGCGTATACTGCTCTTTCACAAAATCTTTTGCAACAAATGCATAATCATCATCCACATAAATGCAGATAAAGTCTTTCAACTGTTCCTGCATTGCCTCATATCCGCCGGCTCTCTTAATTGCATCTTTGGATATTTTCTGTTTTTTCACAATCTTTTTCACATAATCTAAAGTTAGTTCGCCCTCTTTCATGGTGAACTCCTCGCCTTCCGATACAACGGAATAAATCGGAGCAGATGTCGATGGAAGGGCACGTACACGGAGTGAATCTGTCTGGATTTCTACACACTCACGGCCTACTTTCGTTGCCAGTTTTTCTGCTTTCTCATCCGTTGTCAGATAAGACGCCTTTACATAGCCTTTTACCTTACCGGAAACAATCTTAGCCCAGCCTTTTTTGATGTGGTATACATGACATCCGGCATTCTTTGTCATCTTGCCTACTACTTTACCACTTTCCGATGGCTTCTTTCTAACATTCAAATAGGTATCCACTTTATTGGCAACACCTAGTCTTGAATAATTTAAATTCAGTTCTACATGTGTATCCTTGTCCGTTTTCTTTGCTGTATCCGCTGTCTGCTCTGATGCTGGTGCTGCAGTCGGTACAGCTGTCGCATTTGGCTCCGATGCTAACAATACTTCAGATGTCTTTACATCTACAGTACCATTTGCCACATTGCTGCAATACTGCTCCAGCAATACGGTAGCACCCTCTACCTGCTCTTCTGAACCTACCATGGCAGCCTGCACGGAACATACACTGCCTACAATCAAACCACTCGCTAATGCAAGTGCAAAAAGTTTCTTCCCATATTTTTTCATCTTATTACCTTCTTCTTTACAAATTGTAATTGTTACAAAATTGTTACATTTGTTAAGAATTATAGCAACATCTATGTAATCTGTCAACCTTTCTTTCGCATTATTTCCTCATGTACTTCTTCCAACTCCATACGCATCATGGAAAACAAATCAATCAGACGCGGATTAAACACACCGCAATCACCTTCAATAATCATTTCAAATGCTTCTTCCGGTTTGTATGCCGGCTTGTAAATTCTCTCACTGATAAGTGCATCATAGGCATCTGCCACCCCCACAATCTGAGCTGCAATCGGAATTTCGTCTCCCTTTAATCCCAGCGGATAGCCATCACCATCATAGCGCTCATGGTGATACATGCAAACTTCTGCACAGCGTTCATACAATGCATACTCTTCGCTGTCTTTTCCGGCAAGTTTCATCAGCCGTTCAAAAATCTGTCTGCCCTTTCTGGTGTGATTTTTCATAATTTCCAATTCATTAAAATCAAGTCTTCCTGCCTTGTGTAAAATCCGGTCCGGAACGACAATTTTCCCGACATCATGCAACATTGCCGCAAAGCAGATTGTATCCACATCCTCTTCCGATATTTTATAATCCGGACAGAACCGAATCACTTTTTCAAGCAAAATCCTCGTAAAACGCTGCACTTTTTCACAATGATACTCTGCATAAAAATCTCTGTTTTCGATAACAGAAATCACATAACTAAACAACATATCTTTTCCCTGTATCATGTCTTCACCCCCTAATGAGCCAATGTATCAATGCGGTTATCATGTTTTACAAATTCCACATTGTTGTATATTTCCTTAATTGCAAATGGATCCTCATTCAAAAACAGTAACGTACCCGGATAAGCCCGCCCGGACACCTGAATCCTTGCCTCTTTTTGCTTTGTCATCTGTTCCATCTGGGCATTCCGTTCTGAAAAAAGCTCCTTACGGCTGCTCTTTAACGTATATACTGCTCGTGTCAGCCGCTGTATCATCATCGAAACTTTTTCATCATGCACCGGATTCGCCATTAATTTATTCAATCCATTTTCACACGTCTGCAATTCCGCCTGTGTCTGCTCAATCTTTTTCTGTAGTTCCTGATAAGCCGTCATATCTTCTTTGTCAATTCCCACACTGACAACGGTTGCAATTTCTGCTATATTTCCAATTCCATTACATGAAACACCTAATTTTGCACAGGTTTTGCCGCCAATAATCACACCTTTTCTTCCTTCCACCAGAAGTTTTCCGTTTGCTTTTAATTGGCAGTTCAGCAAATATGTTGCTTGCACATCTTTTCCCGCCGTCAGAACTGCCGACTCAAAAAACTGGCCCACAATACTTTTTCCTGCGATAATCTTTCCAAGCCCCTTTCCCTGACAGCCCTTTCGGATAATTACATCGCCACCGGCTTCAATCTGGCTTGCTTCACAGTGTCCGTCAATTACTATGTTTCCAGCCGCCTGCACAGAAAATCCGGACGTCACATTCCCCATGATATTTACATCACCATTAAAACGAATGTTTCCGGTTGCGGCATCGACATTACCGGGAACCGTATATAAATTTCGTATTTCTAACTTATTTTCACCCTCGTGCCACTCAATAATTCCATCAATATCCGCATAATATTTCTTTTTATCTTCCGATACGCGCACGCCAATCACACGAAGTGCCGGAAGCTCTTTCCCACGTTTTGGACTAATCATCTGTCCTGTTACATCATAACCAAAAGTCCCCGCCGTCGCCGGAAAATATTCCGCAACCAATGTATCTTTTTTAATAAATTCAAATAATTCCATATTTTTGTAATCCACAGTTCCATCCGCAAGCACTTTCGGTTTCGGATTCACTTCTTTTTTAAAATAATAGGAAAAATGTGCATCCTCACCATCAACCGGCTCTTTTCCTTTGGCTACAACAACTTCTTTATCAAACTGTTTTTCTCTTAGCATCGCAATAATTGACTCTCGCAAAATTCCCAGCTTGACATCCTTGTGTTTGAGAAGTTTTAAAACATCTCCCACATCCATTTTCGAAAGTTCTTCTTTCAATACTTCACTTGCAAGCGAAAAATTAATACTTGCCTGCATCTTATCTTCTGATACAAACACACAGGATTCCAGCAAATAATCATCTGTCTGTTTCTCCGGTACTTCCTCCTCTTGTTCTACTACTTCTGCTTTTGTTTCACTTAGGAATTTACCCACTTCATCATCTAATAGAAGTTCACTCTGGCGTTTTTTTTCAATTTTCTCAAGCATCTGCTCCGGCTCAAAATATTCTTTGGCAAATTCGGTAACATCAATTCCTTCTAGTAATCCTTTGCGAAGAATTTCCATCTGTTTTTGTGAAAAACACGGTTTTGCATAGACTTTTACATCAAGCCCCTGCTCTAAACCGTACCGGATTTCCCGCATCTGAAACCAATTTAACTCCGGGTCTGCATACACTGCCACATTCAGATTCTTCTGTAACCCAAGAATAATTTCATGAAGCTGAACCCCATGAAAACTTTTTCGTATGTATGGAAGCAGATTCACTCCCGCTTCAAACGCATCATTAATTTCTTTTAACTGTTCCTCATCATAACCATCTTTCAAATATGGGGTAATGTCATGGTTCATCCGGATACCACGTCCAATTTCAAACAAAAGTTTTCCGGCATATCCCTGTTTAGCAAAAGGTGCCAGTAAAATTCCCTCTTCCATGCCTTTACGCACTGCACGCATCGTCGTATATTTGTAAGATGGGTCCGCATAACAGGAAATATCCATTTTACTTTCTAATCCCTTGCGGATTTCCCGCATCTGGTACCAGTCATAACGGGTATCACAGTAACTATCTACCACAATGCCCCGCTCTAATCCCTTGCGGATTTCCTTCATCTGTGGTGCCAGAAAATGCACATTCAAATATTTTTTTACATCCAGTTTTTCCTCCACACCTTTTACAATTTCCTGACACTGAAGCCAGCTAAATCCCTGCTCGATATATTTTTCAATGTCAATTCCAGCCTCTAAGGACGTACGGATTAGTTCCATCTCTAGCCAGCTTTTTGCCGGATCCATAAATAGTTCAACATCAACTTTACTCTCCAATCCCTTACGAATCTGCTCTAACTGCAGGGCATTAAAAGAAAGACGGCGATATCTTTCAATATCACCGCCTGCTTTTTTGCACAACAATAACTCCTTCTCATAATTCTTCTTTTGAATTTCCGCATCAATCTGTCGTTTCATGTACACCCCTTCTTCCCATGTAATTCTTCCATCGAACCTCAAATCATTCTCTTTTATAAGAATACCATGATTTTATGCTCTTTGTCAATTTATCATATGATAATGCAGACTAATCCGCCGTTTGAATCGTTTACCACTTTTTGTATGGTATCCTGCAACTTCACCTGACTTTCTTCTGTCAAGCGGTTTACCTTGGAATGGATTCCTTCATCCACTAATTGGCGGATTGTTTTTCCAAATATATTCGTGTCAAAAATACCATCCGGATTTTCCTTTGCATTCTGACTGATGTAATCAATCAAATCCTTCGCCTGTTCTTCGCTGCCGACAATCGGTGCAATCTCCGTCTCAATGTTTGCCTGAATGATGTGCATGGACGGGCAGCTTGCTTTGATTTTTACACCATATTTATTGCCATGACGAATCAGTTCCGGGTCAGCAATCTGGATTTCCTTCTCCTCCGGCGGTACAATGCCATATCCTTTTCCCCTTACCTGATTGCAGGCAACCGCAAGAGATTCATAATTGTTTCTCATGCCTGATAGTTCCTTCAACAGCGAAATCAAATCGTATTCTCCCTCTATATTGGTTCCCACCATTTCACTCAAAATTTCATAATAATAACGGTCTTCAAAATCCACCGATAGATTGACAACACCATTTTCCAATTGCTTATCACGGATGTACACGTCTTTGATATAAGGTGCCTGCATCTGAATGGAATCGTCCTGAATATCCTTCATGGTATGCACCTTCTGTATGACATTTCTGCACTTTTCAATCAAATCCTGTTTCAGCCAGTTATCCGGCTGCAAAAATTCAACCCACTTAGGAAGCAGGAAATTGAGCCTTGTAATCGGAAAATCCGCCAACAGCTGCTCCATGATACGAAACACATCCTCTCTGTCCATTGTCTTACAATTTACCGCCATCACGGTTTTTCCATACTGTGCTTCCAGCCGTTTTGTAAACTGTATAGTTTCCTGCGAATCCGGACGACTTGTGTTTACAAGAATCAAAAAAGGCTTTCCTGCTTTTTCGCACTCCATCACCGTTTTCTGCAGTGCCTCTTCAAAGTTTACTGCAGGAATATCACCAAAAGAACCATCTGTTGTAATAATCAATCCCAGATTGGAATGTTCCCTGATTACTTTACTCGTGCCAATTTCTGCCGCCTTTGAAAAAGGAATTTCTTCTTCCGACCACGGTGTTTTTACCATGCGCTCTTTTTCTTCCTCAATGGCACCAACGGCTTCCGGAACCAAATATCCCACACAGTCAATCAGTCTTATTTTCCCGGTTTCCTGATTGGAAAAATGAATCACTGCCGCCTCTTTTGGAATAAATTTCGGTTCTGTTGTCATAATCGTTTTTCCGTCTGCCGACTGTGGCAGCTCATCAATTGTTCTGACCTTTTCGTTGTCATCCGCCATTTCCGGAATCACAACAAGCTCCATAAAACGTTTGATAAAAGTCGATTTGCCGGTACGCACCGGTCCGACTATTCCCAGATAGATTTCGCCTCCTGTACGCCGGCTCATATCCTGGTAGACATTGTATTTGTCCATAAAAAAATCCCCCTTGCATTGCTGGAGACACACTCGTATCTGCCTTCTGCTAAACTATATGCAAGGGGAATCTTAGTTATTCTAAGGTTTTATTTTTTCACCAAAGTTTTTTGTACTAAATCAGAAAAATATTCGTATTTCATCATGTAAACAATGTAGTCTTCCAAAGAAGCATTATCGCTTGTTGCCAATTTGAAATTCTTGCGGTAATCGGCTTCTGTGATATTATTGCTCTTGCAGATTTCTGCAATTTTATCTTCAAAATCCTGCTTTGTCACACGATAGCCTTCTGCCTGTGCTACCGCTTCAGCCAAAAGTCTTTCTTTAGCAATGCTTTCATAATAGCTGTCCTCAGTCATACCATACATGCCAAGAAGTGTGCTTACATCCGTTCCTGACTGTGTTGCCTGACTCTCCAATGATTTTGACTGAATTGCCTTAATCTTTTTAATGAGTTCATCCGGCACTTTACTAATCTTTGCTTCGCTCGTAATCTTACTCATCGCCGTTGAAAGCATCTGCTGCTCGTTCTGGCTCTCTAATTCTTTCTTTGCTGCCTCTTTAAAAGCTTTCACAGTTTTCGTATTATAAGTAGAATCCAGTTTGGCAACTAAAGCATCCGTTGCTTCTTTGTAAATGTAATTTACTTTCAGCGTAAATACTGCCTCTTTTCCTGCCAGTGATGTCTCACGGTAATCTTTCGGGAAGGTTACTTTGGCATCTTTTTTCTCGCCGACTTTCATACCAACTAAAGCATCTTCAAAGCCGTCAATCATTTTACCGGAACCAACACGTAAAAACTGTGACTCAGCAGTTCCGCCGTCAAAGGCTTTGCCATTCACTTTTCCCTCATAATCAAAGTTAATCAGCTGATTCTTCTTTACCAGCGTATCCGAACTTTTCACTTCTTTTTCATCGCCGGCCGCAATCATAGAATCCAGTGCGGACTGAACATCACCATCGGAAACGCTCTTCTCAACTTCGATGTTTTTGTATTTGCCAAGAGTTACATAATCCGACGGGTCATACCCGAGAGATACATATTCCTCTTCACCAAATAACATCGCATGGAAACTTGGGATACTGTCAGTCGAGCATCCGGTCAGCATACAGGTCATAAGACCAAGTAAAATTGCTACAATATATTTCTTCTTCAATTTTCTTTCCTCCTTAGATAACGATAATCTTTTATCAGTATAGCACAAGATGGGAAGTATGAAAAGTGATTTTTTAGTGTCCTTATTGTGTCTTTTTATGCTCTCTCAACTGCTTGTTTCATAGACTGCACATATTCTTTCACATAAGGAATGCAGTTTTTACCGTATTTAGCTACAATTTTTACGATTGCACTGCCAACAATTGCTCCATCCGATATCTTTGCCATTGCTTCTGCCTGTTCCGGTGTTGAAATTCCAAAACCAATCGCACATGGAATGGAACACTCTTCTTTCACTGTTTGAATTAAATCTCCAATTGCGGTTCCGATTTCCGTGCGGACACCGGTTACACCAAGTGAGGAAACACAGTACAAAAAGCCTTTTGCCTCTTTTGCAATCATCCGCACACGGTCTGCCGAAGTCGGTGCCACCATTGAGATAACCACCAGTCCTTCTGCTTCAAAACTGCCACGGATTTCTTCTTTTTCTTCAAACGGCACATCCGGTACAATAACGCCGGCAGCACCGCATGCTTTCGCGCGTTTTGCAAATTTCTCCACGCCGTATACATAAATCGGATTAATATATGTCATAAAAACAATAGGCACATGGATTTTGTCTGCGATATCATCCACCATATCGAAAATTTTATCCGTTGTTACCCCGGCGGATAAGGCACGGTCATCTGCTTCCTGAATGACCGGTCCCTCTGCTACCGGATCTGAAAACGGAATTCCGATTTCAATTAAGTCAGCACCAGCCTCCTGCATCGCCAAAATCAATTCACGGGTAACATCAAGGGATGGATCCCCTGCCGTAACAAACGGTATAAATGCTTTTTTATTTTTGAATGCGTCTTCTATCTTATTCATCGATTTCAATCCCCCTGTATCTGGCAATCGCTGCCACATCTTTGTCTCCTCGTCCGGAGATATTAACTACAATTATTTTATCCTTATCCATCTGCGGTGCTAATTTTCTTGCATAAGCCAAGGCATGAGAACTCTCAATCGCAGGAATAATTCCTTCAATCCGGGATAAATACTCAAATGCTTCCACTGCCTCATCATCGGTAATCGGTACATATTCTGCTCTTTTTGTGTCATACAAATGAGCGTGTTCCGGTCCGATTCCCGGATAATCAAGTCCGGCAGAAATCGAGTAAACCGGTGCAATCTGTCCGTATTCATCCTGACAGAAATAGGATTTCATGCCGTGGAAAACACCCATTGTTCCGGTTGCAATTGTCGCTGCTGTTTCCGCTGTATGGATTCCTCGTCCCGCAGCCTCACATCCAATCAAACGGACACTTTCATCCGGAATGAATTCATAAAATGCACCCATCGCATTACTTCCGCCACCTACACAGGCAAGCACGGCATCCGGAAGTCGTCCCTCTTTTTCCATTAACTGCTGTTTAATCTCGCGTCCAATCACACTTTGGAAGTCGCGCACCATCATCGGAAATGGATGCGGTCCCATAACGGAACCAATTACATAGTGGGTATCCTCAATGCGTTTTGTCCACTCTCTGAGTGTTTCGTTGACGGCATCTTTTAATGTCTGTGTACCGCTGGTCACGGCATGTACTTTCGCACCTAATAACTCCATGCGGTATACATTCAAAGCCTGCCTGTCTGTATCCACTTTTCCCATGAAAACTTCACATTCCATTCCAAGAAGTGCTGCTACAGTCGCTGTTGCCACACCATGCTGGCCGGCACCGGTTTCCGCAATCAGACGGGTCTTTCCCATCTTTTTTGCTAACAAGGCCTGACCCAGTGCATTATTCAATTTGTGGGAACCGGTATGGTTTAAGTCCTCACGCTTTAAATAAATTTTCGCACCGCCCAAATCCTCGGTCATATGTGCCGCATAGTAAAGCCCTGACGGTCTTCCTACATATTCATGAAGCAGCGTATCTAACTCCTTAATAAATTCTGGATCTTTCTTATAATGTTCGTATGCTTCTTCCAATTCAATGACTGCATTCATCAAAGTTTCCGGTATATACTGTCCACCGTGAATGCCAAATCTTCCTTTTGTCATAATCTCTATTCTCCTTTTAATTGCTGTAACATTTGTTCTTTATTTTCACTTCGCATAAAGGTCTCGCCAATCAATACTGCATTGACACATCCCTTTTCCAGTTCGACAATATTTTCTCTTGTCTTAATACCGCTTTCTGCCACAAAAAGGATTTCTTTTGGCACCTTTTCGCGAAGTCGTATTCCGTTATGAATATCCACCGTGAAATCTTTTAAGTTCCGGTTATTTACACCGATAATTCTCGCTCCTGCCCGGACTGCCATCTGAATTTCTTCTTCATCATGTGCTTCCACCAATGCAGACAATCCCAGTTCATCACAGTGCTTGTGGTAACGGGTCAGTGTCTCTTCATCCAACAGAGCACAAATGAGTAATACAGCACTGGCTCCTGCCGCCTTTGCCTCATCAATCATGTATTCATCCACGACAAAATCTTTACGAAGAAGCGGCATCTGTACGTGCTCCGCAATTTCTGCCAGGTAATCAATACTGCCTAAAAAGTAATCGGGCTCCGTCAAAACAGAAATTGCATCGGCACCTGCTTTTTCATAGTCTTTGGCTATTGCCAGATAATCAAAATCCTCGGCAATTACACCTTTGGACGGTGACGCCTTTTTCACCTCGCAGATAAAAGAAACGCCATCCTTTGCCAGTGCTTTTTCAAAACGAAACGGCTCTGTCGCTTTTGCTTTTTGTTTCGCTTTTTCTGCCATCACATCCGGAGAAATCCTCTTTTTTGATTCTGCTACACGCACTCTTGCTTTTTCTGCAATTTCATCCAGTATCATGTCGTCCTCCTTTATTGCTGTGTTGCTTTTACAAACTCTTCCATCTTCTCATATGCCTTGCCGCTGTTAATGAGCTCTTCTGCCTTTTTAATTCCCTCTTCCATCGTCAAATTTTCAGAGCCAAGATAAATACCGATACCGGCATTCATAAGAACAACGTCACGTTTTGCGCCTTTTAATGTTCCGGAAAGAATATCCTTTGTAATCTGTGCATTTTCTTCCGGTGTACCGCCAACTAACTCAGCCAATGGACATGTGGAAAGACCAAACTGCTCCGGTGTAATCTCAAATGAAGTCAGTTTTCCATCCTTGATTTCACAGCAGTGTGTAGGTCCCGTTACCGTAATCTCATCAAGTCCATCGCTGCCGCATACCGACATTCCTCTTGTGACACCAAGATTTGCTAAAACTTCTGCCAGTTTTTCCACCAGTTCTTTATCATAGACACCAAGAAGCTGACGGGAAGCATTTGCCGGATTCGTAAGTGGTCCAAGAATATTAAAAATCGTTCTCTCTCCCATTTCTTTACGAACCGGTCCGACATTTTTCATTGCCGAATGATATTTCTGTGCGAACAAAAATGCCATATCCGTCTCTTCGAGCACTTCTTCTGCCCGGTCTGTCTCAAGCATTAAATTCACTCCTAATTTTTCAAGAATATCTGCGGCACCGCTTTTACTGGAAACACTACGGTTTCCGTGTTTTGCTACCGGGATTCCCGCTGCTGCAATAACAAAAGCCGATGTTGTGGAAATATTAAAGGTTCCAACTTCGTCACCGCCTGTTCCGACAATTTCAAGCACTTCTTTCTTTGGCTGCAAATGAGTTCCCACGGCTCTCATTCCTTTGGCACATGCCGTTATTTCCGTAATGGTTTCACCTTTCATACGAAGTGCCGTCAAAAACGCTGCCATCTGAATCTGAGAAGCCTCTCCGGTCATAATTTCTTTCATCGTCTCAAGTGCTTCCTCATAAGTTAAATCCTCATTGTTAATTACTTTGTGTAATGCCGCTTTAATCATAACTGTCACTCCAATCTAATGTATTTTCAAAAAATTATTTACCAGTGTCATCCCCTGCGGGGTAAGAATTGATTCCGGATGGAACTGAAGTCCGTATACCGGATATTTTTTATGGCAGACTGCCATGACTTCATCATTTTCGTCTTTGGCAATCACCTGTAACTCATCCGGCATGGAAGCAAGGTCAGCAATCAGTGAATGATATCTTGCCACCGGAATCTGTTTGTCCAATCCCATAAAAATAGGGTTTTCGTTATCAATTGTTACCACACTTTGTTTTCCATGCATTAACTGTTTCGCATGACAGATTTTAGCGCCAAACACTTCACAAATTGCCTGGTGTCCAAGACACACACCAAGAATTGGAAATTCACCTTTTAACTGCCCGATTACTTCCTCACAGATACCGGCATCTTTCGGATATCCGGGACCCGGTGACAAAATAATGTGCGTTGGCTTCATCGCCCGAATTTCATCAATGGTGCATTCATCGTTGCGAACCACTTTGATATCCGGCTCAACTGTTCCAAAAAACTGCACCAGATTATACGAAAAGCTATCGTAATTATCAATTAGAAGTATCATGGTTTCAGCGCCTCCTTTGCATTTTCAATCGCAAGCATCACAGCCTTTGCTTTGTTGGCTGACTCTTCGTATTCCATCCGTGGTTTGCTGTCTGCCACGATACCGCCGCCTGCCTGAACATAAACTTTACCATTCTTTTTCACTGCCATACGGATGGCAATGCAGGTGTCTAAGTTTCCACTGAAATCAATATAGCCAAGCGCTCCACCGTAAATGCCGCGCGGTTCTTTTTCCAGTTCATCAATAATTTCACAGGCGCGGATTTTCGGTGCTCCCGATAAAGTTCCTGCCGGCAATACGGAAGCGATGGCATCCAGCGCATCTTTATCTTTGCGGATATTGCCTTCCACCTGTGAGCAGATGTGCATGATTTTGGAATACTTGTGAATCATTTTGTATTTGGTCACTTCCACCGAACCAAACTCAGAGATTCTTCCCAAATCATTTCTTCCCAAATCCACTAACATGTTGTGCTCCGACAATTCTTTTTCATCGGATAACAAATCTTCGACAAGTGCTTCATCTTCTTTTTCATCATTTCCTCGCGGTCTTGAACCGGCAACCGGGAATGTGATTAAACGCCCATTCTCTAAACGAACCAAAGTTTCCGGTGAGGTACTCATGATTTCTACATCTTCCAAATTCATATATACCATGTATGGTGACGGATTCGTTGTCCGTAGCACACGGTATGGATGAATCAGACTTCCCTCATAATCACTGGAAAAGCGTCTTGATAAAACTGCCTGAAAAATATCACCATCGTAAATATATTCTTTTGTCTTTTCAACAATCTTCGTATATTCATCTTCTGTGACATTGCACTCAAATTTCACTTTGTCATAAATTGGCTCTTCCGGAATCCTCGACTCATCGCGAATCAAAGCAATCATTCCTTTGATATCCGCTTTTGCCTTTGCATAGTTGGCGGCAATATCACCATCCGCCCGGACATTTACAATGAGGACAATTTTTTGTTTCAAATGGTCATAGGCAATCACCTTATCAAACATCATCAAATCGTAATCCTCAAATTCGCCCCGCTTAACCGAGAGTTTCTTTTCCGCCTGAGCAATCATCGCATAGGCAAAATATCCGACAAACCCACCGGCAAATGGTGGCATTCCTTCAATCTTAGGAGCTTTATGCTCTGCTAAGATATCTCTTAATACCTGGAAACAATCGTCTGTCTCAACCGTTTTTGTCTCCTGTCTTTGTTTTATCGTTACTGTATTTTCCTTGCAGGAAACCCGCATAACCGGGTCATATCCGAGGAACGAATACCGTCCCCATTTCTCTCCTCCCTCAACACTCTCTAACAAGTAATAATTCTTTTTTCCTGCCGCGATTTTTCTTAATAACTGAATCGGCGTAACCAAATCGGCAAAAATTTCTTCCTGAATCGGTACTAAATCATACCCTTTTGCCAGTTCTTTCACTTCTTCTAACGTTTTTGTTGTCATACTTACCTCCATTCTAAAGCATTTATCGCTTTTTGGAACGGTGTGATTGAATCAGAAGTATAATCAGTAATCTTAGGAAATAAAAAAGCTCTTATCCCTATCCTTCTTCGGATATAGGGACAAGAGCTGTAAATTCTCCTGCGGTACCACCCACATTGATTACAAAGTAATCCACTCAATCATGCACCATCATGCATTCCTGTAGATAACGGTCCAGGTTTCCGTCAGCGTCTACTCTCAGACTTGATTTCAAGCTGCCCTCCCGAGTCCATTCACTGTCCACTGGCTATTGCCTCGCACCTGCCGGCAACTCTCTGAAAACGACATAGACACCTACTATTCTCGGTCAACGGTTTTTCCATCTGCTACTAATATACTCTCATTTTTTTTTGATGTCAACATTTTTTATAAATTTTTCACTTTAAACTCCCGTTCTGCCGCCCGACGCTGATCTTTTTTAGCAATATCCTGACGTTTGTCATATAATTTTTTACCTTTTGCCAAAGCAATCTCGACTTTTATCAAACTTCCCTTAAAATATACACTGAGCGGAACTAACGTATAACCTTTTTGATTCATCTTTCCAATCAGTTTGCGAATCTCATATTTGTGAAGCAGAAGTTTTCTTACACGCAGCGGATCTTTGTTAAAGATATTTCCTTTTTCGTACGGATTGATATGCATACCGTAAATCTGCACTTCATTATTTTTGTCAATCCGGATAAATGCCTCCTTAATGCTGCAATGCCCCTGCCTGACGGATTTCACCTCCGTGCCAACAAGTTCTATACCTGCTTCATACTTTTCTTCTATAAAATAATCATGCCATGCTTTTTTATTATTTGCAATTAATTTGCGTGTTTCTTTTCCCATGCTTTTTTCTCCTTTATTCACTGTCTTTTGGCGAATTATCGGCAATCGCAAAATCAATCGTTCTGGTCAGCCGATCCGCTCCAATCACACGAATCTTTACGGTTTGCCCCATACTATATTCTTTTCCGGAATAATGCCCAATCACGCGGTACTTTTCCTCCTGATATTCATACTGGTCATCATCCATATCCGCAAGGCGAATCATTCCTTCCACCGTGTTGTCAAGTTCTACATAAATTCCCCACGACGTGACACCGCTGATAATTCCCTCATACATTTCTCCGATATGAGCCTGCATATATTCTACCTTTTTCATTTTATCCACTTCACGCTCTGCCTCATCAGCAAGACGCTCACGGTCGCTGCATCGCTTTGCAACTCCCGGCAAAATGGATTCATAATGGGCAATTCTCTTTGAGGAATGTCCATACCGCAAATTCTCTTTAATAATTCGATGAATCTGCAAATCCGGATAACGGCGGATTGGCGAAGTAAAGTGACAGTAATACTGAGTCGCCAGACCAAAATGTCCGGTGTTTACCGTTGTATATTGTGCCCGCTTCATTGCCCGCAAAGTCAGACGGCTCAAAAAAGCCTCTTCCTTAGTTCCTTCTATTTCCTCAATTAATTTTTGAATTTCCCACGGATGAATCTCTCCCTGGCTCAGTTTGATATGATGTCCAAAGCCAGCCGTCATGCGCGCTAAATCCTGAATCTTCTCCGCATCCGGATATTCATGTGTACGATATAAAAACGGAATGTCCATCCAGAAATATTCTTCTGCCACAACCTGATTTGCCGCCAGCATAAATTCTTCAATTATTTTGGTTGCAATATTTCTGTCGTATGGCTCAATAGCAACCGGATGCCCTTTGTCATCTAATTTTATTTTACACTCCGGAAAGTCAAAGTCAATGGAACCTTTCTTTTTTCTCTTTTTGCGAAGAATCAAAGCCAGTTCCTTCATTGACTCAAACATCGGCACAAGTTTCTCGTACCGCTCGCAGGTTTCTTTTTTATGGTTGGTAACGATGTCATTCACATCCGTATAACTCATCCGCTCATTCACACGAATCACCGTCTCCGCAATACGGTGGGATTTCACCTGTCCCTTTTTATCAATTGTCATCATACAACTTAACGCCAGACGATCAACACCCGCATTTAACGAGCAAATTCCGTTGCTAAGTGCAAACGGAAGCATTGGTATTACGCGGTCGACTAAATAAACACTTGTCCCACGATTGAGTGCTTCTTTATCAAGCGGCGAATGTTCCGTGACATAATGGGATACATCCGCAATGTGAACACCAAGTTCATACTCACCCTCTGCCGTCTTATTTAGCGTAATCGCATCATCCAAATCTTTGGCATCTTCCCCGTCAATGGTGACGGTGTCCTGATTTCTTAAATCCACACGTCCACCAATCTCAGACGGCTCCACAACAAGTGGAATTTTTGCCACCTGTGCCATCACTTCATCTGAAAATGAATCCGGCAGACCAAACCCTTTTACAATCGACATAATATCTACGCCCGGATCACTTGGCCGTCCTAATATCTGTGTCACATAACCTTCCGGACTTTTTTTGTCATCTCCGTAATCCGTAATTTCAACAACTACCTTATGTCCATTTTCTGCCTCTAAAGTCGCTCCCTTTGGAATATAAATATCCTGATTCCATTTCAAATTATCCGGCAGGACAAATGTGATTTTTCCTTTTCTCTGAAACGTTCCAACAACTGTATGAATGGCACGTTTCACAATCTGGATTACTTCGCCTTCCGGCCGTCTTCCAGACATCCCGGCACTCTTTTTCAAAAGAACTTTTACTAAATCACCATGAAAGGCATGGTTGCAATAAGGTTCCGGAATGAAGATATCTTCTTTCTGTCCTTCCACTCTTACAAAGCCAAATCCTTTCTGGGTTGCCATAAATTCTCCAACAACAATATTTTCCTCCGGCATTCCGACAAGCCCCCTGCGGTTTATTGCAATTTTTCCTTTTGCAATAAGGCGGTCAAGAACCTCATGAAATTCTCCTCTCTGTTTTTTCGGAACATTCATAAGTGCTGCCATTTCTTTTATTTTCATCGGGCGGTAATGTTCATCTTCCACAAAAGATAAAATCATGTGTTCCCGCTCGTGCATTCTTTCTTCCTGCATTTTATTTCTCCTCATATCTCTATTTCCAAAGATAAAACAAAACACCTCCTCAAACTGCTGTGAGGAAGTGTCTTACTTTGTTATCGTATGCCTGATTCACAAACAAATCTTTTTTAGTCTAACCATGAAGTACAAAGAACTACCGATAATACAACAAATAATACGGCAAGTACTCTGGTGATTTTAACAAGCATTCCCTCCTGGGAACGACCTTTGTTCTTTGACCAATAACTGTCTGCAGCACCGCTCAAAGCGCCAAGACCTGATGTTTTACCTTCCTGCATTAATACTACAATTACGAGTGCAATACAAATAATAATATATGCTACTGTCGCAATCATCTTCAATGTTGACATTTTTTAGTCCTCCTGTTTCTTATTAGTAAGGAATGTAGGAATCTTAATATCATCCATTCCCTGTTTGTCATTTGACATTGGATTTGCAATTCCACGGCTCACTACCGGCATCTCTTCTTTTACCGCTTGACGTTCTGTGGCTCTTGTCGGAGAAACTCCGGAAACCTGGCTTTTCTTTGCCTGACTGTTAAATCCATCTAAAAAGCTCAAACCGCTTTTCTGTGGAGTCGTTTGACGATTTTTCAAAAAACTTGGTGTACCAGATGCACCAAAATTGGAACTGAAAGCGGAAGCAGGTTTTGATTCCTGATCAAGTCCGGTTGCAATTACTGTAATCATAACAGAATCCGAACTTGTCTCATCATACATGGCACCGAAAATAATTGTTGCATCTTCTCCTGCCAGTTCCTGAACATAAGTAGCAGCCTCATTGGCTTCAATCAGACTAACCTCACCGGACACATTAATAATAACATGTGTTGCGCCGTCAATGGATGTCTCCAGAAGCGGACTGGTGATTGCCTGTTTCACAGCATCGATGCACTTCTCATCGCCCTTACCTTCACCGATACCAATATGTGCAATTCCTTTATCTTTCATTACTGTTACAACATCGGCAAAGTCAAGATTAATCAGTGCCGGTGTGTTAATCAAATCGGTAATACCCTGAACACCCTGCTGTAATACTTCATCTGCTTTTTTCAATGCCTCAGGCATCGTCGTTCTTCGGTCGCAGATTGCAAGCAGTTTATCGTTTGGAATTACAATCAGTGTATCCACGCACTCTTTGAGTTTCTCAATTCCACCGAGTGCATTTTTCATACGTATTTTACCTTCAAAATTAAATGGCTTTGTGACGATACCTACCGTCAATTTACCCATATCTTTTGCAATTTTAGCAACAACAGGTGCTGCACCGGTTCCGGTTCCACCACCCATACCGCAGGTAACGAATACCATATCGGCATCTTTTACAATCTCAGCTAATTCATCACGGCTCTCTTCTGCAGCCTTCTCACCGATTTCAGGCTTTGCTCCGGCACCAAGTCCCTTTGTCAGTTTTTCCCCAATCTGCATACAAATCGGTGCCTTGCAGCGTTTCAAAACCTGCTTGTCCGTGTTAATACATACAAACTCGACACCTTTGATGCCCTCATCTATCATTCGATTCACGGCATTATTCCCAGCTCCACCAACACCAATTACAAGTAGATTCGCTGTTTCATTCTCTGCCTCACTCGTCATAATCTCTAACACAACAGTTCCTCCTTCTATATTCAATAGAAATCATTATGCACAGTCACATATAAATATATAATACGTTTTTTTGCATGAATAATCAAGTACAAATTTACAAAAATAGCAACTTATTCATTTTTTGGGCTGTTTTAAAATGACATCACCGCCAACTTTATAATTTCTCAAATCAATTTCGCCGGTCTGTCCGTTTTTCTCAACCTTGGCAAGCACGCTCGACAGCGCAGAAATTTCTTCATCATAATTCTCTTTTTTACCAAGAGACACCTGAATTTCACCGGCGTACAGATAAGCTTCGTTCTTACTGTCAAATACAACTTTATCCCAGTTCACGTTATAGTGCTTAAAAAGATTTGCCAAATTTAAAATCTGGTTTAAAAGGGAATCATCTTCCATCTGCACTTTTGAATATAACGTAAAAGTCGTCAGATTCTTCGTCTCAAACAAAGGAATCCCCTTTACGGCTTTGTCCGAGCTTTGCAGTACAATACCATCTTTATCAAAGTAAATATACTGGTTCGAATACGCAATTCCTGCCACTATGCTTTTCTCATACAGTTTAATATGAATCTCATTCGTAGACGGATAACTCACTTCATATTCACGTACAAATGGCAAATCCGGGGTTAACGATAACTTCTGCATAAGCCAGAATGTCAAAATATTTTTCTCAAATATATTTGACTGGAATTTTTCTTCCATTTCACGGCTGCTGTAATAGGTATTTCCCTCAATCGATACTTTTTTCACACGAAAGAAAAAAGCACAGAATAAGAGTATCACAACAACCGCTCCGATTACCCAAAGTCCTTTATGACTTTTCCTTTGTTCTTCCATTGAAGCCATCCTTTCTCACAAACATTTTTTTGCCCGGATTCCAATCTCACTGACACGGGAAACTAAATTTTCATAACCGCGCTCAATCAGATTTTCCTGCTCAATCCGGGTTTTTCCATCTGCCATTGCTGCCGCAACCACAAGCCCCGCTCCGCTTCGCAAATCCCATGCTACGACATTTGCCCCGTGAAGCTTTGTCACGCCAATAATTCTTGCTCGGTTACTTACAAAATCAATGTTAGCCCCCATTTTATGAAGTTGCCCAATCAGACGGAAACGGTTTTCAAACACTTTTTCCTCTATCGTACTTACCCCGTTTGCTTTTGCCAAAACCGGAAGAAGCAATGACTGGTCATCCGTAGGAAATGCAGGATATGGCCCGGTAGCAACGTAAGAAATAGCTTTTGCCGGTCTTTTTTTCTCTAACCGGACATAGTGCTTTTCTCTTGTCTCCTCGCCACCCAGACAATGCCAGATTTCTCTTTCCTTTTCGCCAAACAAATCCTCAGACCTTAAGGTAAGACTGCCGCCGCAGCCCGCCACTAACATGGCAAAGGTAAAAAACACAATCCGGTCACCGCATACAGTCCACGGAACACCGCAGAGTTTCTTCTGTCCCACAATTCGGATTCGTCTGGTTCCCTCGCCAAAAATCTTTGCTCCTGCCACTTTTAAAAAGCGGCACAGTTCTACAATTTCCGGTTCACGTGCAGCATTTCCAATGATGGTCTCTCCCTCTGCCAAAGAAGCCGCTAAAATAATATTTTCCGTTGCTCCTACACTCGGAAATGGAAGTTGAATATGTGCACCATGAAGTGGTGTTATACACCGGCAAAACATCTTATCTTCCTCTTCCACAATCTCTGCTCCCATTTTCTGAAAGGCGTGAATGTGAAAATCTATCGGACGCTTTCCAATCGAACAGCCTCCCGGATAAGAAATTGTCACCTCACCAAATTTTGCAAGACATGCCCCCATTAACAAGACAGAAGCTCGCAGTTCTTTTACGGCATCCTGACAAATCACCGTCTTGTCGAACGTATGCGAATCAATCATCACCTGGTGTCCTTCAACCAAAACGCTGCCCCCCAATTCTTCCACTAGAGACAGCATCACTTCTACATCATGAATTTGGGGACAATTTGTGAGCATCGTCTGTTCACCGCATAAAAGCGCAGCCGCAATCAGCGGCAGGGCTGCATTTTTACTACCCTGTACCACGCTTTCTCCATGTACGCATTGTCCGCCCCATATTTCAATCGCCATAAAGTCACCACATCAATACGTTCTCAAACTTATTGTATGCCTGCTCGTGCCTTACGTGCTTTTACATTTTGTGGAAATTCCGAGAACCATGCCCATTTCCGCCATCAAAATCATGACTGATGTACCACCATAACTAATAAACGGAAGCGGAATTCCGGTTGATGGCATAGAGTTCGTAACAACGGCAATATTAATGACAACCTGGGCCGCAATGTGAATCATGACGCCGGTGCAGATAAGACCGGAGAACAAATCCGGTGATGTCATGGCAGAATTCAAAATACGCCACATCATAATGACAAACATCATGATGACAATTCCGGCACCAATCATGCCAAGTTCCTCACATATAATAGAAAAAATCATATCGTTATGCGATTCCGGAATAAATCCGAGTTTCTGCATACTTTCACCAAGTCCGGTTCCAAATAAACCGCCGGAAGCAATGGCGTATAATCCCTGTAAAATCTGATATCCTTTTTCGGTTCCTTCTACATTCCGCCACACTTCAATACGGTCGGAACGAAATCCCGCGCCAAAAGATATGTAAATCGCTACCAGTGCGGCAGCGGCAAGAAATACACCAACATACCACCATTTTTTCTTTGCTGAAACAAAACACATCCCAAACCAAATAATAAAAATAACAATCGCGGTACTTAGGTTTTCCATGGCTACTAAAACTGCCAAAAATCCAATCGGAAGAAATACGCGGATAATTCCAATTGGTTTACTCATATCCTGCGGTCTCTTCTGAATTAAATAAGCTGTTATCAAAATAACAACGATTTTAGTTATCTCGGATGGCTGAATGGAAATCGGTCCGATAAACAGCCATCGTTTCGCACCATTTAATTCTGCCCCTACAAACAATACTGCCAATTGAAGGACAACGGCAACCAGATACAAAAAAGTCACAAACCGCATCCGCAGTAAAGGCAGTCGTTTCGTAAACAGCCGGTAATCAAATTTCGCAACAATTAACATCGCCACGACACCAACAATAACACCAACTGCCTGTTTTTTAAGAAAATAAGCAGAATCCCCATATTTTACCTGCGACGTATAGGAACTGGCACTGTAAATCATCAGCATACCAAATCCAACCAGACACAGCGTAATCAACAGCAGACTGTAATCAAATGAACTCTGTTCTGTTTTGCCGGCTCTTGCCCTTTTCTTATTCACAGCAGTCCCTCCTGACTCCCTTTATAAATTTCGAACATACTCTTTAAACAAAGTTCCTCTCTGCTCGTACGAATCAAACATATCCCAGCTCGCACAAGCCGGAGATAACAGCACCGCATCACCTTCGGATGCAAGTTCTGCACCACGTGATACCGCCTCCTGCAAAGATTCGACAAACTCGTAATCGGTAAATCCAAGTTTCTCAGCAGTCTTTGCAATTTTATCTTTGGTTTCACCCATAAGCAAAAGTTTTTTTACTCTGCCGCCAAAACTTTGAATCCACTCATCGAATTCGCCGCCTTTATCATAGCCGCCGCCAATCAGGACCGTCGGTTTGCTCATCGACTGAATTCCCTTAATCGCAGCATCCGGATTCGTTCCTTTCGAATCGTTATAATAATCAACACCTCTTACCGTTTTGACAAATTCAACACGGTGCTCCACCGCCTGAAATTTCTTTACAACAGAAAGAATCGTATCCATCGGAACGCCTAATTTTCTTGTAATTAAAATAGCCGCCATAATATTTTCGCAATTGTGGTCACCCGGCAGATTGCACTCCGACATATTCATCAGAACCTCACCTGTTTTGGCGTCCACAATATCTTTGTTGTCATTCTGGTACAAACCATTAGCAATCTTTTGTTTACTGCTAAAGAATGTCACTTCACAAGGCATTTCTTTCGCACTGTCGCGTAAAACGTCATCCTCATAATTGAGTACACACAAATCCTCTTTTGTCTGATTTTTCGTAATGGATAATTTTACCCGTATGTACTCTTCCATTGTTTTATGCCGGTTTAAGTGGTCCGGTGTAATATTTAAAACCGCACTCACAACCGGGTGGAACGTATCAATCGTCTCCAACTGGAAACTACTGATTTCTGCCACCGTAACCGAATCGGCAGCGCTTTTCTCCACTTCTTTCGTATACGGATTACCAATATTTCCGACAACAAAAACTTTTTCTTTGTAAGCTTTCATAATCTCACCAACAAGCGTTGTTGTCGTTGTTTTACCATTTGTTCCGGTAATTCCTGCCACAACTCCTTTTTCACAGAGAAAAGCAAGTTCAATCTCACCAATGATTGGAATGTTTAATTCACGCAGTTCACTTGCCAAATCAATATCCAACGGAACACCCGGACTAAACACCGCACAGGCAAAACCGGCGAGTTCCTCTTTTGTCATTTTGCCAAGAAAAACCGGTGCGTCATAACCGGACACATCCAAATCTTTTTTTCCGTCAAATAAACTGACCTTGGCGCCCATATTTTTCAGCAGTTCATATGCTGCCATCCCACTTTTTCCTAGTCCGACAACTAATACTTTTTGATTCTCTAAATCCATTTTATTCATCCCTTCTCCGGTAAATTACAATGCCATAATACCAACCAGACATAATAATGCTGTAACAATACTAAATGCTGCTACAACCTGTGTCTCTGAATAACCGCACAACTCAAAATGATGATGAATTGGCGCCATTTTGAAAATTCTCTTTCCGTGAGTCAGTTTAAAATAACCAACCTGCAAAATAACAGAAAGGACTTCTACCAGATAAATCAAGCCGATAATCACAATAAATAACGGCATATGAAGCATCAGCGCAATGGAGGACACAAAACCACCAAGGGCTAACGAACCGGTATCACCCATGAAAACTCTCGCGGGATATGTGTTAAACAGTAAAAATCCCAAAAGACTTCCTACCACGGCTCCTGTAATCGGTGTCATTGATGGATTCAGACTCAGTGCAGCAATCGTAAAGAATGTTGCCACAATTACGGTTACACCGGATGCCAGACCATCTAAGCCATCGGTAAAGTTTACACCATTTACCGTACCAAGTACGACAATAAAAACAAAAATGATAAACAGCCATGTTGGCATAACGAATCCATCTCCGCTTACAAACGGAATTTTAATGGATGTATCCAAACCGGCAATTTTGAAGTAGTAGTAAATAAATACACCGGTCACAATAAACTGCAATGCCATCTTCTGCAAAGGAGTCAACCCAAGCGAACGTTTTTTTACCACCTTGATGTAGTCATCCAGAAAACCAATCAGACCAAAACCAAGTGTCATAAATAAAACGGGAAGAATTTCCGTAAATTTGCCAATATAAATTAAGGAGGTCAGCAAAATACTTGCCAAAATCACAAGACCACCCATTGTCGGTGTTCCATTCTTTTTCAAATGAGACTGCGGTCCTTCTTCACGCTCGGTCTGTCCAAACTTTAATTTCCTCAGAAAAGGAATCAAAATCGGGCAAAATACTACGCTGATTAAAAAAGAAATTATAACCGGCATAAACACACTAAGACTTAGATTATTCATTCATATCCACCTCTTCTTATCTTATTAAGTACGTCAACGCACGTGTCTATTTTATACCATTACGAGCCTTACCGCAAGCACTTATTCAGCAAATCAGTTTTTGCATAAATAAGGGAGAATGTTTTCAAACAGCGCAGCAATTGCCGGTGCTGCCACAGTACCTCCATAGTATAGGCCCTGCGGTTCATCAATCCGCACAAGTGCAATAACTTTTGGATTCTCGACCGGAGCAAAACCAATGGTTGACGCAATATATTTTCCATTGCCGCGCGGAAGTTTCTCACTTGTTCCGGTTTTTGCGCCAACGGAAAACCCTTTCACAGAAGCCTTATGTCCGGTTCCTTCTGAAACAACCTTGCCAAGTGCCATCCGAATCAAATCCGAAGTTTCTTTTGAGACAACACGCTCTTTCTTTCCGTATGAAAAATGTTTCATAAGACTGCCATCGGCACTAACTGCGCTGACACCGAAATGCGGTGTAATGGAATACCCTCCGTTTATCATGGAGCCTGCAATGCTTACAAGTCTTATCGGCGAGAGCTGAAAGGACTGTCCAAAGGACATCGTTGCCAGTTCAACTGCTCCAACATTTTTCTCTTTATGTATAATAGTCGATGCCTCTCCCGGTACATCAATCCCCGTCCGATTCATCAAACCAAAATCCGACATCTTGCGAAAAAAGTCAGACACACCAACTCGTGCACCCACTTCAATAAAAACCGGGTTGCACGAATTCATAATACCATCTAAAAAAGTCTCGCTGCCGTGTCCGCCTTTTTTATGACAGCGTATCCGTCTGTCTTCCACTATTTTATAACCGGGACAGTGAAAGCGGTCTGTCATCTTTACAACACCTTTTTCGAGTGCTGCCGCCGTTGTCAGTATCTTAAATGTGGAACCCGGTTCGTAAGTATCCGACACACAAGGGTTCCGCCACATGGCATTTCTCTTTTCGCTTTTTTCCTTTGCCGACATTTTATTCAAATCCCCGGGAATCCGGTATGGGTCATTTAAGTTAAATTCCGGTGCCGATGCCATTGCATAAATCTCTCCATTCTGAGGATTCATAACAATAATATCCACGCTTTTCGCCTGTTTCTTTTTCAGCAGATAATTGGCTAACTGGTCCGTGTATTCCATCACCGGTAAATCAAGACTGGTATTTAATGTCCAGCCCGCCACCGGCTCAATGCGGTCTTCGGCTCCATTTTCAATTTCCGTACCATAAGCGGTCGTCATTGTCAAAATCGATCCATCCAATCCTTTTAAATATTTTTCATAAGATACTTCCAAACCGATAATTCCCTGATTATCACCGCCGGTAAAACCAAGCACCTTTGATGCCAGCGAGTCATAGCGGTACTCTCTTTTATAGTCCTCATCGACGGTAACACCCGCCAATTTGTAATTTCGTATCCGATCCGAAGTTTCCTTATCCACGTTCGATTTAATTTTTTCACGCAGAGAAACCTTCTCCACTTTTTTCCGAACCTCTTTCTCGTCTAACATCAATTCCTTCGACAAAAGGGTTATCACCCGTTCCGGCTCCTTCATCTGACTGTGGATTACGGATATAGTCGATACGGACCGATTTGCCGCTAATACATTGCCGTGACAGTCCTTGATTTCTCCTCGTTCCGCCTTAATCTTTCGCTCACGCTCATGAAGTTCCTTCGCCTGTACTCCATAATAATCCGCTTTTCCTATCATGAGATAAAAAAGCCTGCCAAGCAGTGTTAAAAGTACAAGCACAAAGAGAAAAAATACCAACCCCATTGACTGACGTTGGTATGTTCGATGTCGGTTTTCCATAAACAAGCTCCCGATTTTCTCATTATTACAGTGTATTGTATGGAGAACTCAGATATGCCCCATCATCATTCCTATTCTTGTTTCGCATCCTGCTTTGTTTGAGACGAAGAAGCATATTGTCCCAAAAACGGAAGAACACGTTTCATCACCTTCGACGAAAATTCGGTCGCATAGGTAGAGTGCGCCTGGTCTTTTACATGAGGCTCATCAATAATCACATAATAAGCCACTTCCGGGTCTTCTGCCGGCTCACAGCCAATAAAGGAAACTAAGTACTTCTTTGCCGATACCGGTCGTTTTTCCGCCGTACCGGTCTTTCCGCCAATGGAATATCCTTTTACCTGTGCCGGTGCCGCAGTTCCTTCTTCTACCGTTGATTTTAAGTAACTTCTTAATTTCGAACTGGTATCCTCACTCGTTGTTCGTTTCACAACAACCGGATCAATCGTTTTTACCACATCACCGTTACTGTTCTGAATTTCTTTCACCAAATGCGGCTGATAATAATTTCCGCCATTAATCAGGGATGAAAAACCACTGAGCATCTGAACCATCGTAACCGTCTGCGTCTGTCCAAAACTACTTGTCGCTAATTCTACCGGATTCAATTCTTCTTTCGTGTGAATCAAACCGGAAGTTTCACCCGGCAGATCTACACCGGTGCGCTGTCCAAATCCATACAATTTGTTATACTTACTAAATTTATTTCGTCCCAATCCAAGTCCGATATCCATAAGGGCTGCATTGCAGGATTCCATCAGAGCATGACGCAAATCAAGCATGCCATGTCCATTTCGGTTGCTGCAGTGAATTTCTCTGTCAGCCACTTTCTTTACACCGTTACACTGAAATGTGGATTTTCCGGAGATAATATTTTCATCTAACGCCGCAGCAATTGTAAACGGCTTAAATGTAGAACCCGGCTCATAGGCAGAGCCAACGCAAAAATTCGACCACATAGACAGAAGATTTTCGTTTTTCTCTTTGTCTGTCATCGCTGCAATCTTCTGTTCCGAATACATGGACGCCAGATTCTGTGGGTCATTCAAATCAAATGTGGAGTTGGATGCCATAGCAAGAATTTCTCCATTTTTCGGATTCATGACCATCATCGCAATCGTCTTCGCACCGGTTCCGTTCTTTTGGAAATCCGCAATTTCATCCTCTATAATTTTCTGCACATTGGCATCAATCGTGAGAACAACCGAATTGCCGTCTTTTGCTTCTTTAATGGTTCGCTGTAAATTCATATTGGAATCAAAATAACCATACTCTCTTCCTGTCGTTCCATTCAAGACGGAATTGTACTGTTCTTCCACACCGTAAGTTCCCTGATTATTTGAATTCATAAAACCAATAATACTTGCACCAACAGTTTTCAGCGGATAATTTCTTTTGTACACTTCCTCAAACCAAACGCCCTCTAAACGTTCTTTTTTTATCTGCTTTTTGAACTTGTCCACCTTTTTTGCAGGCAGTTCCTTTAAACCGTCAATATGCTCGTACATCGAGTTTGGCTTTTTCTGAATTACTTCTTCCACAACAGACGATGCCACGCCAAATGTTTTTGCAATTGCATCTACCGTTGCCTGTTTTTTCTTTTCATCTTTGCCAAGTGTCCGTGGCTCTAATACCAAATCATATTTGCGCACGCTGACTGCCAATGTAGTATTGTTACGGTCCTTAACATCACCGCGCTGGTAATTCAACACCGTATTTGTATATGACTGCTGCGAAAGTGCCTCTTTGCGGTAACGGTCTCCATCCTTACTGTTGATGCGGTAAATCTTAAACAACAACACCCCAAAAGTAAACAAACAAACGCAAAAGACGAGAAATACCGTAATACACATTTTTCTGCTAAAACGTTTCGGCTTTCCTCTTCTTCTGCGTCTTCGATAGGAGTATCGTCCTTGATTATACTGTGTAGCCATATCTTACTCTCCATTCCGGTTGTGCTTTTCACAATTATTCTGCCGGAATATCCCCATGAGTGCGAACCTGCGTACTCTTCCGGCTCTCATAAGTATCCATCTGGTTTTCACTTGCTGCCACCATACCAAGCTGTTTCGTTGCTTTATTATAAATGGCAGTCAAATCAACCGAGTCGTCCAATTCTTTCTCGGCAGTTGCATTTTTCTTTTCCATTTCAACTACTTCACTTTGCAATTTTACCACACTTTTATTCAAATAGGTAGACTGAAATTGCAAACGCAGATAAAAGATACCGGCAGCCATTACAACAAAAAAAGTAAGTGCTGTCAATAACACGGCAACTTTATCAATTTTGGCCTTCCGTTTTGGTCTTGGTCTGGAGACGGGTCTTGTCTGTCTCCTTCTCTCGTAATCATCCTCCCTGCGCGGCATTACCTCAATGTTCGGTGCCGCACTTCCATATACGTATGGCGTTCTCTGTGTTGCCATGTAACTTCCTCCTAACATTCTATTTTTTCAAACACTCTTAATTTCGCACTTTTTGAGCGTGTATTTCGTTCTAATTCCTCTTCTGATGGAAGAATCGGTTTTCTTGTAACAACTTTTCCTTTTGGTTTCTTTCCACAGACACATACCGGGAAATCCGGCGGGCAGGTACATGGATTTTCCTGCTTCTTAAAGCTTGTCTTTACCATGCGGTCTTCCAATGAATGAAAGGTGATGATGCTAAGTCTTCCTCCATCACAAAGCAAATCAATCATGTCGTCAAGCGCCTGTCTTAACACATCCAATTCGCGGTTGCATTCAATTCGGATTGCCTGAAAGGTTCTCTTTGCCGGATGGCTTTTTCCGTTTCTTGCTTTCGCCGGCATAGAAGTGCGTATTAAATCGACTAATTCCAAGGTCGTCTCAATCGGTTTTTCTTTTCTTTGTCTGCAAATGTTTCTCGCAATATTTCTTGCAAACCGCTCCTCGCCATATTCTTTGATAATACGGAAAAGTTCGGATTCCGGGTATTCATTTACAATATCTTTGGCAGTTGTGCTCTGCTCTCTGTCCATCCGCATATCAAGCGGTGCATCTTCCCGATAGGAAAATCCCCTCTCGGCGTTATCCAATTGATAAGAAGAAACACCTAAATCTAAAACGATGCCATTTACTTTTGGTATCGACAACTCCGAAAGCACTTCTTTCATATGTACGTAGTTGCTTTTTACAAAAGTTATTTTTTCCTCAAAAGGTGCCAGTCGCACGCGTGCCGCAGCAAGTGCCTCCGCATCCTGGTCGATGCAGATTAAACGCCCCTTGTCTCCTAATCGCTTTGCAATTTCATACGAATGGCCGCCGCCACCGGTTGTACCATCTACATAGATTCCATCCGAACAAATATTCAGACTGTCTATGGTTTCTTCTAACAGAACCGACACATGCTTAAATTCCATAACTGCCTCCTTGCCTGCACCGACTAAAAACTAAGGCCAAACTCTGACATATGTTCGGCAATGTCATCGATGTTGTCATAATCGTCATTTTCATTCCAGCGCTCTTTACTCCAAATTTCAATTTTAGAAAGGACGCCGACAAAAACGATTTCTTTGGCAAGTCCGGCATATTCACGTAATTTTGCCGGTATCAAAGCACGTCCCTGCTTGTCCAGTTCACATGGTGCCGCATTTGCCAAGAAATGTCTCTGAAGCATTCTGGCCTCTTTCGTGCCGGGAAGTTCTTTTAATTTTTCGATGAAACCCTCCCATTCGTTCATTGGATACGCAAACAGACAACCGTCTAATCCAAGCGTCACAACAAAAGACTCCCCTAAGTCTTCTCTTAATTTCGCCGGAATAATCACACGTCCTTTCGCATCAAGGCCATGCTCATACGTTCCCATAAACATCGTGCTTCACCAACTTCCCATCATGGCTTTGTGAACCTGCCACATAAGTCATAAAATTTACCACTTCGTGACACTTTACTCCACTTCTCACCACTTTTACATTAATAATACACCACTTAGTGGGAATTGGCAAGCCTAATTCCAATTTTTTTCCTGTTTGTACGCAAAAAAAGGCCCCGCTTATCTACTTTATATCGTAGATAAACAGAACCTTTTTCCTGTTTTGTTATTTTTCTTTCTTTTTCAACCGTCTCATCCGATAAATCCAGACAACCACACCAGCCACTACAAGAACCGCCGAAAACACCTGTGATACAGCAATTCCGGTTGTTCCAATCTGTAACTGGTCGGTACGCAGTCCCTCAATCCATGCTCTGCCAAGACCATATCCGATGAGATAAATGAGAAAAATCTCTCCATCGAATTTCTTTTTCTTCGTATAAAGAAGCATTGCCGTCAGTACTAGCACATTCCATGCTGCTTCATACAAGAACGTCGGATGCACCTGAATATAACGAATGCCATCTTGTATGCTGATATGCTCTCTCATCGTAGAAGTAATATTTGCCGATGTGACATCACTCACCTTTAGGCGCATGGCAAACAGCGAATCCGTATATTCTCCAAATGCCTCCCGGTTCATAAAATTACCAAACCGTCCGATAATCTGTCCAAGCACCAGTCCCGGCACAGCTGTATCGGCAAATAAAAAGAAATTGTATTTTTTCTTTTTACAATAGACAATTGCAGTAAGTACAGCAGCAATTACACCACCATAAATCGCAAGTCCGCCGCCTCGTGTGTTAAAAATCTGCAATAGATTGTTCTTATAGGCATCCCAGCTAAACGCTACATAATATAAGCGTGCTCCGATAATCGCAAAAATAATTCCCCAAATCGCATAATCGGAGTAAACATCCGGCTCCTGCCCGGTTCTCTTTGCCTGCCATCTCGCCAGCATAAGCCCGGCAAGCATACCACAGGCAATGATAATACCATAAAAAGCAATCGTGAATCCACCGATGGTAATTCCTTTTGGCAAATGTCCAATGGTAATTCCCAAATGTGGAAATGCAATATCTGCCCCTTGACTCATCCCAAATACCCCTCTTTCATTTTATACATTAAAGCGGAACAATACAACATCGCCATCCTGTACAACATACTCTTTTCCTTCGGAGCGCACAAGACCTTTTTCTTTTGCTCCGTTATATCCATTGTACTCTACCAGATTATCATAGCTTACCACTTCCGCACGAATGAATCCGCGTTCAAAATCCGTATGAATTTTACCTGCCGCCTGTGGTGCCTTCGTTCCTTCTGTAATCGTCCATGCACGCGTCTCATCCGGACCGGTTGTCAAAAAACTAATCAAACCAAGAATGCGGTAGCTGGCACGAATCAGTTTCTCAAGACCGGACTCAGTAAGTCCCAAATCCTCCAAAAACATCTTCTTCTCATCGTCATCCAGTTCCGCAATCTCCTGCTCAATCTGCGCACAGATAACAAACACTTCTGATTTTTCCTCTTTTGCAAACTCACGCACCTTTGCTACCTGTTCATTGGATGCACCATCGTCTGCCAAATCATCTTCTGATACATTTGCCGCATAAATAACCGGTTTTGCTGTCAAAAGATTATATTCCTTAAACCACTCTTCTTCCTCTTCATCCAAAAGTTCAAAATTCTTTGCCAAATGTCCTTCTTCCAAAAAATCTTTCAAACGCTTCATCATTTCTACTTCTTTGGCAAGTTTCTTATCATTGTTCGCACCGCGTGCTGTCTTGGCAATACGGCGGTCTAAGATTTCAACATCCGAGAAAATAAGTTCCAGATTAATTGTCTCAATATCACGCAGCGGATCAATGCTTCCGTCTACATGAACAATATTCGTATCTTCAAAGCAGCGGACAACATGTACAATGGCATCCACCTCTCGAATATTTGACAAGAACTGGTTTCCTAATCCTTCTCCTTTGGATGCTCCTTTTACCAATCCTGCAATATCTACAAATTCAATAACTGCCGGTACGGTCTTCTTCGACTCATGCATCTTAGTCAATACATCCAGTCTTTCATCCGGCACCGGTACGACTCCGACATTCGGGTCAATGGTACAAAATGGGTAGTTTGCCGATTCTGCTCCTGCTTTTGTTAATGAATTAAATAATGTACTTTTTCCTACGTTGGGAAGCCCCACGATTCCGAGTTTCATGCTATCAAGTTCCTTTCCATTCCTTTTTTCCACATACAAGTTTTCTTACACATAAAGAAAACCAACAAACACCTTATACTATATCATATTAAATTTTCTTTGTCCATAAAGATAAGAATAGGCGATATATCTAAAAAATCACATGGTAATTTTTTTATCCCATACTCTTATTCAACCCCTAATGCCTTAAACACCGCATCCTCTGCACTCTGATACGGAATCAACTGAAATGCACTCATCAGATCCGCAGGAACACTTGCAAAATCAACAAAAGAAGTACTTGGAATCAGCACCTTCTTTGCACCACTATCCAAACACACTTGAAGTGTATTGGCAAGCTCATCCACCTTTATCATCGTGCCGCTGATTGTAATATCACCCAGAATTGCCAAATTGCTGACTACCGGCTTTCCCAGTGCAATCGAACAAAGGGCAACCAATGTAGGAAGTGCCAGCTTCTCGGTCATGCCAATCCCCTGCAAATCCTGATAATTGATGATGTAATCCTTGGTCGATGTGCTGATAGAGCCGCTGATCCGGTTGCCGTTGGCTTTCAGATAATTAAATGCCGTGTTCACAGCTTCTTTACATTTGGGATCACTACCTAAGCCTGTTCGTTCAATCCTGCCATTTCCCGGAAGCATCTGGCTTTCCAAACGAAATACTCCAAGCATACCGCTTTTCCCTCTGGACACGGTATAAACCTGTCCCGGATTGCACAGTCCATCCGGTATCAGTTTGCCACCACCCTGCTCCGGAACAGAAACATAATGCTCTGACATATCCTCCAGATCAATATAAGAGAAGTTCACATCATAGAACTCCATACCTCCCAGTTTTTTCAGCTGTTCTTTAACTCGGCGACGCATTTCCAAGGCAATCTGAATAACTTCTTCCAGTTCTTCTTTGGTAAACTCGCCATCTGGGTACATCAATTTCAAATAACCGTCTACCATACGTCGGACCGCAATCGTATCACGTTGATTCAGGTTTCTTCCTAGACGGAAATAGTGGTCAAGTGCATCACCGTACTGTTCCTTACGAAGTTCCCGGATAAATTCTGCCAGATAATCACTAATAAAACCATAATCATTGGTAAAATGTTCCGGTCTGAACTTCGGAATCTCCCATCCTGGAAGATAGCAGTGCATGCGATCAAGAAATGCTGTATCCGTTCCCATTTCCGACGGAAATGGAGCAAACAAACTTGATGTTTTCAACAGAACATCTACACTCTGATTGATGTTCCCCACAAAGACCATGGAAGCTGTAGCAGCCTTTTCTTCTTTGCCACGGGCAAAAGAGCCAGATGCCATATAATCTTTCATAATCTGAATACCATCTTTATCTTTGAACTTAATACCCGCTACTTCATCAAAAGCAACGCAGTCCCACAAGCCAACCAATCCGACCGTCTTACGTCCCATATTGTAAAACAAGTTTGCAACTGTTGTCTGTCCACCGGAAATCAAAATACTGTTTGGAGAAATTTCTTTGTAGAGATGGGACTTACCTGTGCTTCTCGGTCCCAGCTCACAAAGATTAAAGTTATTCTCCACTAATGGAATCATCCGAGTCAAAAGCAGCCATTTCTCACGGTATGTAAATTCATCCGGTTCCATGCCGATTGAACGAAGAAGAATATCCAGCCATTCATCTTTCGTAAAGGCCTTTCTTCCCTTCTTCAGCTCGTCAATATCAATGTGCGGCATCTGGATTGGTGTCAGCTTACGGATACTGATTGGTGAAATATCTTTCTGCTTTTTTTGTTTAGAACGAAGTGGATTTCCATCAATATCCTCAATTCCGAAATTATTGTCGCCTTCAACCTCATAGTCCAACTGAACAATGCACCAAATACCGCCGCAAAGTAAGCGGTCAAACTTTTCCGGGTATTCATCGGCAATCGGTACATTGCCAACTCCCAAATTGGAAAACTCTGCAAAAAAGCAGTCCTTTTTCATATCCAAACGGACTGTCACCATATCAATGATCGTGTGGCTGCCTTTCTTACGCAGCTGTGATAAAATCTTCTGTGATTCATCCGGGCGTACAAAGTTATCGGCAAGAATACGCTTCACATTCTGTACGCCTTTTTCAATAACATTTTCATCATCTGAACTGCAATACTGCCCCAACAGGAACTCAAGAACATAAACCGGAACATTTGCTCCTTCCTTGATTTTCTTTGTCAGATCTTTCCGGACAATCTTACCGTCAAAATTCTGACGAAGCTTGTCCTTTATTTCTTCACGAGTGCTTTCGCCCTCTGTAAATTGCTCCATCTTTCTATCCTCCCGCAATATCAACTAAAAAAATCAAACTCATCTACCGCAAAGGCAATGTCAATCTGGAACGGCTCGCGCTGCGGCATCTGCAAGCCCTGTTCATCTGCAATCACCAAATAGTAAGTAGCAGTATTGCTATATTTCAAAGATTTCAGATTAAACTGGCAACGGAAGGTTCTCTCTGCACCATTGTCACTTGTCTTATCCGCAATAATTTTCTGAACATCACTAATCAGCTTGCCATTTTCATCCGTAAAGTATACCTGATAACTAGCTGCTTCACGGTTTGCACTGACTGCATCCTTCTGATAGAAATTCAGTGAGAAAATCATATTACTGATTTTACGGTTTGCGGACAACAAATTGACAGTTACCGGCTTGGTATCATATTTCTTTTTATTACGCCTATATTCCATAGAATCATTGCGGAGATAATGGTACTCAATTACCGGGACAACTATTTCCTGCAAGCTGATACCGCCATGCACAAAGTTCATTCCTCCACCATTCATCTTAATTCGGATACTTCCTCTAGGTGCAAATCCATCAAATTCCATGTTGCCGCCCAGAAACTTCACAGGCAATAGATAGTTCGGCTGTGCGCCTTTCTGCATGATCGCATAGCGTCTGCCATATTCCACATCCATACCGTTAAAGTTAGTCTTGTCCGCTTTATCATCCTCAGTCAGCGGACTGTATGTATAAAGGAATCCATGATCGGCCGTAATCAGAATATTCGTTCCGCCAAATTCATTTACAATAATTCGCACAAGGTTCTTCAATTCTGAAATTGCCTTATCACAAGCAGAGAAAACAGCGGTATCAGAAGTATGGCTGGCTTCATCAATGGTATCGTGATAAATATAAACCACATCCATACCTTTCACCAAGGCACTCCGTTCTGCTCTCTTCATAGCAATAATGTCATTGTATTTTAATGCCACACTTGCCGGATCTTCTGATTTCAGAACCTTATCCCGGTAAGTGCTTGCCGTAGACTGTCCATCCGCCAGAACCGTCAAAACATCATTCCGAACTTCTACTGTCAACTCTTTATGTGGCAGTAATGCTGCCATACCAAACTTAGTAATAGAAGGGAAGATGCTCTGCATACTGCTGATAGAAACCTTACTCTGTGTCTCTCTCTGAAGCTGTTCTGCCATCGCAGCCGCAACTTCATACCGCATAGCATCCGAAATAATCACAAATACTTTGGTGTCCGAAGTCTTAATCCGAGAACGGTAAAATTCTTCCTGCTGCGGCACTTCCAGAACTTTACCGTAGGTTGCCAGTTCATCCGCACACACATCCGACCAGTTATTCCCCAGCTCACCTAAGAACCAATGAGTATAGAGCCCTTCCACTTTATCGACAACGTGCTTGAATAAATCATCCAGCAGAATATTGGAAGTCTCCAGACTCTTTTGGAAACTCAGATGGAACAAACGGTAATAGGTATCCATCTGATAGTAACTTTCCGTATACTCTTTCCAGATGCCTTTTGCTTCTGCAGTGTGAAATCCAGCAGAATGTTTCTTAAAAAAACTCTGCATATTCGCCACTTGTAAAATACCGTCATAGAAATTCTCAAACGACTCATACCATGCACAAGTTCTGCGTTTTTCGACCGTAGAAGTTATGGTATCTACATCAATGATCTGGTCACTAATCTCCGTCATAAGCTTGATCAGAATCACTTCGTTGATACACGGGAAACACTCGGTTCCCGCCAGATCATCCACAGACAACTTTTCAAAACGCTGATGGAGATGTGCTTCCTCCTCAACATACCGTGCCACATCGTATAGCTGCCCCACATCCTCACTATGAAGCCATTCAGAAATAAAATCATAACAATATGCCTGATGCGGCATGGAAATAAAGCTGTCCAATCCAGCAAGATACTCCTGCCGCATGGTACGGGTAGCAGCGGTCAACAGTAAATGAATCGCCAGCCGTCCGAGGTCCGGTTCTTCCTCAGCAAATCCACTTCCCTGACGAACCATCGCCCAGAAAGCACTGTCTGCATGATATTTTATGAAATCCTGATAAATGGTATTGTTGTTCAAATCCAATCCTGCACGGAACGTACTGCGAATAATCATATCCGGCTGTGCATCTTTCAATCCACATATTGCTGCCATAACAGCCATGTGTAACTGCGCCGAGGTTGCCGGCACCTTATTCTGTGTGCTAACTTTCAAGCGACGATCTTTTGCATTGAAATAGGCACGATAATTCTTGACCTGCTTCCGCATGGCCGGATTCGATACAAGCCCCATCTCATTCATCCAAATGGAAATCAAATCTGCCTGGAACTCTTCACTGTAAAGTTCCACATCTAGAAGCCAGTTATCATCTGGGCGGTTATATGCTAACGGACTGTAAACCAGATAGTTTGTGGTCAGATCATCTACCGAAAGCAGTTTCTTCACAGAAAACGCATTATTGCCAGTCAGAGCAATTACCTTTGCATTTTCCAGAACTACCTCATCCAGTTTATCCTCAAATTCTTTATCTTCATCATACCAAAAGATGATACGACGCTGATAAAACTCCGGCAGAGGTGCAGCAAATCTGCGATTCAAGTCCTGTATTACTTTGTCTATGTCCATGCTGCATTATCTCCTTTTCGTATTTTTTACATAAATTGTGCTTCGTGCTGCACCTTCTTTTTTCAAATAACTTTCCCTAACCATATTTAATAAAACAGCTCTGGCTCTACGAGGTTTGACCTCTAAAAGCTCTGCCGTCTCAGTAGCAGTAATAGAGCCATTTTCCGATACATATTTGTAAATTTGTTGTTCCTGTTCACTATCCGGCATTTTTTCTGTCTTATCTGGCATTCCATCAGAACTATCCGGTATTTTCTTCATAGTATCTGGCACTATTTCTGCTTTATCTGGCACTTTATTGTTACTATCTGGCATTTTATCAATAGTATTCGGCACTTTAATGGCGTTATTGAGGTCATTGAGATCAACAGTGCCGTCAACCTGACGTTCAATCAATATCCCCCAGGAACGCAGCTGCTGTCTGCCAACATCTTTGATGGCGGCTTTCTGTTCCTCATTGTGGGCATTCTTGACTGCCTGTTCTTTCATTGCTTTGCAAAGAGCATCAATATCTTCATCCGTGATATTCAGTCCGGTGCACAACGTCTGATCATAGTAACGGTTACTGCCCTCAAACAGCAGCTCCTTTACCATATACTCATCAGCAAGACGGCTAGTTCCGGCAACTCGGACATACACACCGCCATCTCTGCCAAGAACTTTGATATAATATGGGCGCTGTCTGCCCTGAGAAACCTCTACCACGATAACGGTTTTACCCTCAACCGTCTGTAAAGTAATATCCGGGATGATTGCCGGTTCACAGCTATCTGATACAGCATTTGCAATGGCATCCATTTTCTTGAATACATCTTCCTTGTCAAAGCCAACAACCTCTCTGGTTTTATCAGCAATTCCAAAAATGATTTTTCCTCCGATTCCATTTGCAAAGGCAACCACAGACTTCATATATTTGATGCTTTTCTCAGGCAGGTTCTCTTTGAACTCTACATTCTTCGATTCTCCTGCCAAAATTTCCTCTATGGTCATTGTAACACCTCGCTCTCTTTGGCAACTATTGCCATCTGATTATTTTAAGTCCCCTTATGTTTCCGAAGAACGTGATTTTTGTATTATTGCTGATAATGCTAATTTAGCAGTAATGATTTCTGTAATATCACTAATATCACCAATATCCAATTCAATATGATCTAGGTTTTCATCACCTGGCGTAAACACAAATCTCACTTCTTGCTGATAAGTGTAGGAATCACGCTTCCAAAAGGCAATGTTCCACATTCCAGCAAATAATGAAATCAGCATATTTCCGCCATCAATAGTGGGATCATAGTATTGAACTGGCTTAAAATAAACTTTATAACCAGCTTTTTGAGCCGCTACTTTTACTCTACGAATAAATTCATCATGATCTAAAACGATCAATGCCGTATCACCAAATGAAAGCATTTTTTCCTTTTGTTTATCTGTAAATCTAAATTTTTCTTCTGTTGGATTCACTCCAAACATACAGAAAACAAAATCGTTTGATTCAGATGTTTTTAGCAAATCATCATTAACTGCAACTGTTTCTCCAGTATCAGGAAAATAAATCGTAGCTTCGTTAATATGAATCATAGCTTCATATTTATCTCCAACTTCACAATCTCCAGTTTCTTCTTCTCTTTTACGATAATATCCAAGGGTTTTCGCATAAATCTTCCCTGATTGCAAACTTTTAATTTTATCTGCATCTTGGAATTTTATTAATGGCATCCCTTTTGCTTGAAAATGAAGTTTTTTTCCCATTGAACCCTTCCTTTCGTCGTTAATTGATATATCTTCCTGCCTGCATATGAAATTCAACAAATCAAACTAATTTAACTTTTCAACTCATCATAAAACCCCTTATAATCAGGATATTTTTCTTGCATCTGTATATAATCTTTTATTTCCTCGATGCTTAAAATATTTTGCGGCGGAACATCTCCCACTGTCATTCCTGTAAATTCAAATTCATAACCAAAGCCAAAAATATCTTTCGTTATATTGTATTTGACTATTTCAGCAATTAAACGATTGCGATATATCTCATGAATATCACCTAATTTAATCTTAAATGTTATTACAGAGGGTCTTCCCATAATCCATAAACGTTTATAAGGTTCTTTTCTATACAATTTTCTGTCAACCGCCTCCAAAGACCATCGCAAAATTTCGCCACCTAAATTAATAGCAAAATGGTTTAATTGATCGTCCTTATATACTTGACTTTTATCAACAAAAAAATGTACCGATTTTGTTCTGGATTGTTTATCACGATTCCACAAAAAATATACATGTGAAAAAACTTCCTCTATCTTACCATTATCTAAGCCTATATCAACAAGGAGTTTTCGCAATCGTTTCTCTCCAGCATTATTTTTCCCTCCCGCAGTCACAAGACCATGTTTCCAAAATTCATTTTCATCTAAAATACGTGTACAATGGCATACTGCAATTTCTATGTCCATATTATCTTTAACAAAATCAGTAACCAACTTCGATTCACCGATTCTAATATCTTGTAACTGGTGTTCAATTTGCCACCATTCTTCAATACTGTCTGTATTTACTCTTCTTAAAATCATCTTTTCAAATTCAGTTCCCCAATTTTTCAATTCTTTTGGGAACGTATTCGGATTGTCAAAATCAATCATTTTGTTGCACCTCATCACGAATAAATATCAAACTTAAATTTCAGTTATTGGCAATTTTCCAGAACCTTCTCTGCATATTCCTGTTCCAGTTCCTCTGCCAGATACGCATCGCTCATACAGTGCATATCAGAAACACCATCACGGATCAGCTGATAGACCTGGGAATGATAAAAGAAATCCAATGCCGCATCCAGTGAAATCCCCTTCTGTTTAGCAAAGCATTCGATAACACGGCTATATTTTTTCTGAAGCAAAATCGGATTTGCTGTCATAGTGTTTCACTCCCTTCAAAATACAACAGAGACAGTGCTTGCTCTGTGCGGAAACATATTTGCAGATTCGGCTTTTCATAACGCAGGCGGTTGATGGCTTCTATTTTATCAATCAGACCGTCAAAGAACAGCTCCACGGTATTGAACACTTTATCATTGGCAACACCGCCTACAACAAGGTCGTAATCTGTCGAATCTTTTCCACTGCGGCAATTCAGAATGAAATCCAGCCATTCTTCGGAATAGGAATCGAATTTCAACGTTTTCAATTCAGATTCTCGGCTTTCATCATATTCATATAGGGAGATAATACCGTCTTTCCCACGGCGTTTGAACTTGCCGCACCACTTCGCTGCCTGTTCATACAGCGGCGTGACATAGAAGCCACGCCCGAAGTCTACATTGAGGCGGGAATGAACCAAATCCGGCTTCGCAATCTCTAAGAAAGAGCCATGATAGATAATCATACTTCCACACCCCTTTCTTTCATCACATCAAGGAGGTCATCAACGATATATTCCCGGCTCTGGGTATGCAGCACTTCATATTCCGGCACAATGTAACTGTTCAGAATATCGCTTTGTTCGGTAAATGCCTGATAAACACGTTCTGCATCCACGCCCAGCTTTGCCGCCACATTTTCAATACAAAATACAGCAAACTCCAGTTCACTGGAATTTTTAATTTTTACATCCGTCATCATACGCAAGCCCTCCTTACTTTATTTTAGCCAAAACATCCTGAAAAATTGCATAATTCTTTTTCACGCCATCGTCCAGATCAATAGAAATCATCTGGTCGGCAAGGTGATGAATCTTTTCTTCGTAGGTTCTGATTTCGGTATCCTGTGCCTGCAAAGTGGTCAACTTTCTGTTCAGCGTCACACGATCGCCAGTGGAAGCATTGGCAATCCGCTGTTCCAGATCGGCAATGGCAGTGCGATAACGAGCCTGCTGTTCATGCACATAGTCGGTACGGATACGAGCGATGGTATCCGGCTGATAGCGGTGCATATAAATCAGAGCCTTAAAGCCGTTCTTCTTGCCGCTGTCAAACAGCCAGTAAATCGGGCGTTTGCCTGTTGCAGATGTTTGATAATCATTGCAATGATCAGAATAGAAATTATTAAGAAAATAATTTCTTATCACATCTTTTGGCTGTCCTTTACCACCAAGAGTATCTGCAATATATTTCAGATTTTCATTCAAGGTATCTGCACCATAAACTGTTTCTACAAATTTCACAAGTAGACCAACAACATCATCCTCAAAATATTCATCGTCGCAAATTGGGATAATGTTATCCTTGTCCGCAGCGAAAGAATCATACTTGCTGGCATCCCATTCGCCACCTGCATAAGCAAGACCATCTATATCCAAAGAATAGCGTCCAAACATGCAACCAACAGCATAGGATATTAAACTCTTAATATCTCTCGTCCGATCAGCCAAACGGATAGTAACATTTTCTGCTTTTACTTCACATTCAACTTCTTTTTCTAAGCCATATATTTCTGCAAAAATTCTGTTTAATTTTCCCTCGTTTTCTTTTAATTTGTTAAATGCCTGATAGCGTTCTTCAGCCCATGTATTAAACGCATCCTCAATCAAAGAATAGTGCTTTCTTACTAATGGATGTTTCTTGAAATTCCATGACATCTCAAAGCTATCCCAGTCATCTACGGACAGCTTTATGCTCTCATCAACGATTTGACTAACTTCATCAACTCGTTTAACAACCATTGGTATTTTTTTCATTGATACTAAATTAAAATCCAATGTCGGAGCAAGAACCTCAAGAAAAAGCTCAGATGAACTTGAATTTATCAATCCAGTAAAATATTTTATCAACTCATTTTGGTATGGAAATCCCATAGAACCTTTCGTATCAAAAATAAATCCCACTGGACAATACCTTACACTTACAGAGTTAGCCAATGCAGACCATGTAAAACCTTCCTTAAAATAATATTCTTTACTTTTAAGTCTTACGTCAGTCCCTTGCGGCAGAGTTGAAGTAAATGCTTTCATTTCTGCACCATCGTTTTCCCAATTTACAACCAAATCATTATTTCCATACCATTTACGATATGATCCGCCTTTATTATATGGGAACCAACGTAGTTTACTTTCTTGCGCTTCTTCACGGCTTCTTATTCCAAATCCAATTCTGTCCAAGTTCACCTCAGGCCAATGCCGCAAAAAGCGGTTATTATCCGAGGTTGCCATTCCTTGCCTAAAGAAAATTCCCTCCTCAATCGGTTTTTCTCTTTGCAAACATTCCAACACATTATTGCTTATCCAATATCCTATAATATATGATGGCATTTTCACAAAAGTGCTTACTGACTGGGTATACATATTCTTCGGATTATGAAATTCAACTTCTTTTTCCTGCTCTCCAACAATTTCTGTTAATTTTATGTATTTCCCTTTTTGCGAAATCGGAAATCCTTTTCCAAAACAAAATGCCACTGTTTGAACGACTTCTCCACCGATTTCGTCAAATGCTCGTGTCCCCAAATGAACTAAATTCTGAATCGAGTTTTTCAAAAAATCATTTCGAGCATTTTCATATCGTGACCCTGCCATCCATGAATTTTGAGTAATCATAGCCAAATTATAATGTTTTTTTGTTAGCCTAAGTCCCTCTTCGATAAATGCAGCAAACAAATCATATTTCGTATGAGGATAATTTTTCTGCAAATAAGCTGAAAGTGTTTCATTCATCCCCTTATTTCCCATATACGGAGGGTTGGTACAAACAGTATTGTACTGTTGGGATAAACATTCAGCCACTTGCACCAACGGCAACAACTCCTTCAATGCTATCTCACGAGACATATTTATATCTTCCGTAATCTCTGCAAAACGATCATATAAAGCAGACCAATCCTGCTGTGTTACGGTCAGAATCGAGCCATACTCCTTTGCATCACGCAGCTCTTTGATAATAGTGTCCATAGCGTCTGTGAGCTTTGCATCCCCATTACAGAAATAATCCACTGCAAATTTATCTACATGATTGCTCTCCACGATAGCATATACATGGGGCTGAATGCCACGACTGAAGAATCGGCGGTCATACTGACGTGCTTTCATCATTACCGCAAAGTAAGCCAGCTGTGCCGCACGGTCATCAATATCCAGACCGTAAAGATTGTTCTTCACAATGCTTGCCACCGCTTCACGGGTAGTATAGCCGTAGGATTCGTAAATTTTCATCAGCACATCAAACATATACGCAAGTATATGACCAGAACCGGAGCATGGGTCAATGACTTTCAACTGATCCGGTGTCAGTGTGGCGTATTCCTTGCGAATTTCGGTCAACTGTGCCTGCACTTCCGGCTCCTGCTCGGCTTCTTCCAGATAATAGTGCCATTTGGTATCTTCCGAGTCACGATTTCCGGCAACATAGTCAGACTGTTCTTCTTCGGTCGGGAGAAGCTGCTCTTTGACATCAGGGTGTCCTTCCAGCCATAAACGACCAAGACTGTTTTCTACCATGTAACGAACAATCCAGTCAGGGGTAAATAGTTGGGTTGCTGCAGGAATATCCTCTTTTTCTATCTTCTTTCCTTTTGGTCGTGAAAAAACTTGATTCTTTAATTCCAAATTGTAATATTGATACAGCCAGCCGATGATCTGGACAGCATCCTTCCAGTCATCCTCCGGTATCAGCTCGATCATCTGTTGAATGACACTGCCTTCACGGAGCAGGTTGTCCGGCAGAAGAAGCTCCGTGTAGTCCGCAATCTTCTGGAACATTCCCGGCAGAATCTTATTCAGAGCGTTACACTGCACGATCAGCAGATATTTATACAGTTCTTCAGTCTTTTCTGCTTCTTTCAGCTCATAGACCTTTTCCATATTAAGTCCATCCAAATTCAGATGCATGGCTTCGGTTATAATCTGCGGCTTAAAATTGTTTTCCTCATCCGTGAATACACGCACATGGGAAGGAAGATAGCCGTTGACTTCCATAAATCGCAGAGCAGAGAAGCGGTTAAACCAAGTGTAAGCAACCTCCTCCATGACCTGCTTATATCCTTTATCGTTAATCTCGGCAATCAGAGCCTGACGCTGTTTCTGTTCATCGGCAGTTAGGACTTTGCCACCAACGCTGTCCGCATTGGCATCCTCAATATTATCCTCTGTGATACCGTATTCCACACCTTTTAGGGAGACACGGGCGATCAGCTCTGTTCTTGCCCATACAGCAAATTTTTTAATCGCATTCTTATCCATAAACTTCTCACCTCTAAATATCTTTAAACATGTCATCAATTTCTTGTTTTGTAATAAAAGTATCTACACCCTCTAATTCATCATATGAAACGCTAATGTCTTTTGCATATATCTTTTTCGCACAAAAACGACTGGAATAATATTCCAACATAAGTAGTGAAGTTGTTGCTACAATCACTTCTACTAATATCAATCCAATTTGAACATCTGTAGTCGGACTAAAAGCTGCCAATAAATAGCCAATAACCAAATCCATAAATGCTACAACATTCACATAAATTTTATGTGCACTTTCTTGCAGTTTTTCCCTTGGTATTTTACAATTGTTATTCTCATCACGCTCAACTACATTGCTTCCCGGAAAACAATTTTTAATCACTGACTCTTTTCCACTTTTTATACAATTCAAAAGCAACAGTAATGCCCCTGACAACTGAAATACTAACATACAAATAAACATTAAATATTCATCTCCTTAATTCAGCTTGATCTCGTCGCAATTCTTCAGCAACTGTTTCAACTGAGTACGAATCTTCTCTACATAATTATCAATATCCTCATCCGACTGTAAGTTTTTCGCTGGAAATACAACCTGACGATTATAGGCACGAATCACTTTCTTCTTTGCCGTGGTCTGCTCTTTACCGGATTGTAACGATGGCTTTGATACTGACGGAGCAAGAATCGCTTCGATATTGCCAACTGTTTCATCCTTATACTGGCACATTGGCAGGAACATAGCATCCAAAAGGGCAAGACTCTTTAATTCTGCGATTTTCTCCTTGCACTGGCTGAAATACCGGTCTGATTTCTCAATCAGATGGGATGCCTTGGAATCACCGTTTGCGGCAGTATGAGTTGCTTCCATACATTGACGAACGGTTTCCAGAACCTCGGCACGTTTTTCTTCCAGCATCTTATCATGGGCGGCACGAACCGTATCCATCAACGGATTCAGTTCACGAATCCGGTTATAGTTAAACTTGCTTCCGGTCTGAACCATCGTAATCAAACGAATGGTATTCAGTGCCTTATGTGCTTCCTCATTTTCTGCAATTCGGTCAAGATCGTCGTGCAGAGATTTTTCAAACTGCACTGCCTGGTCGAATACTGTTACCTGGGTCTTGAAGAAATTTTCAATGCCGTTGCTCATGGCTTCTTTATTATCAAACAACTCATCTTCTTTTTTCAGCACACGCTCAATCAAGGCAATGTTATCCTTCTTCTGTGAAAGTACATCGTCCATCAGATGAATAGCTTTCTGAACCAATACACGATCCGGATATTTGTGTCCATCATAGCGATCATCTAGAGAAGCATAATAATCACGCTGTTCTGTGAACTTCTCAGTCACAAAACGAATCAGACCATCTTCATCGTCCGGCACATCCATGATATCGAAATATTCACGAAGCATGGCTTTTACATCACGCATCATCGTAGCTGAAATAGTTTTTCGCTTGCTGATAGAAGTCTTTCCGATCTCACTCTTTTTTCGAAGCATATCCGGCAGTTTCGGGTCATCAGGCTGAATGGTATTGCCTGCATACTTAATCGTTACTTTCTGAGAATAAATTAACTGTGCCGCAACAGCAGCAATATCAATTTCTTTCCAGCCATACGGAATTGCACTATATTTACTCTGAACATCTGCCATAGAAGTCGGCAGTTTCTTTGCATCCTGCATTTCCAGATATTCTTCCATAGCAGAAACTGCATCACGATTTAGTTCCACACCCGGAAGCAATGATACTGCCCCAGTCAAAATGGCAATAATGTCTGCATCACTGTCTGCATTTTCTGTGATCAGGTCGAGTTTGCTATAAACGTGCGCAACCAGATATTCAAGAGACTGTTCAATCCTGCTCTTGGCATTTCCCGTTTTAATTTCCAAATGTTCACCATCTACATAGAACTGTGCTCCTTCGATAGCATTTTGCAATTCAGCCATAGCACTCAACTCATATTTTCCAGCCTCATCTTGCTGGTCACCAATGATTTTCTGCACACTCTTAGGAAGCTGGCTTACATTCCGTTGCTTTACATACTTGCGAATTTTCATGGCGGATTCCAAAGATTCATAGTAAGGAGTATCAGCCAGAACAACAATTGCTTCTTTTCCTTTAGATTTTGCCATCAAACGAAAATCTGTTTTCTCGACAGCATCTGCTGCAACCGTCAAAAAGCGTAAACACATGCCACCTGTAGCTGCCCCAACTGTAATACCATCTACCATCTGGTCAAATGCAAAATCATATTTTCCATAACGAAACTTTTTAGTTGTGAAAATATCACCATAAATCATTTGAGCAATACGCTCTACAATAGAAGCCGTATCCACATTAGTATCTCTGATTTCACGCTGAATGTCCTGTTCTTCATCCGTCAGGAAATTGTAAGTGTCGCCTGTTCTGCCAATATAGTTCTGGCTCATCAAACGGTCAAGGCAGCCCCGGACAGCTTCACGCATGATAATCTTATCGACTCGAATATCGTCCGCCATAAGGATAACGATATTGTCCAGATTGGAAGGAATATCATCAATATATCGAATCAGATACAAAAGTTTCAGTACATCCACGTCCTGCTGTTCAATACCATCGCCGTTATCGGCAGCTTTCTGGCAACGCTCGATCACTCGTCGGATCGAACCATCAAGGAAAGTATGCACAGTATCATAAAAACGGAAAAACGGAACAAGTGCATACTCGTCTTTCTCCTGAATTTTCTGTACAGCTTCCTGAAAACCGGAGAGCATAGAACGCTCACCACCAGACAAGTGCTTACCTGAATTTCCATGTTTACGGATTTCGGCAAATACTTTCTGCATAATGATGAACTGGTACGGCACGAACGGGAAGTTCTCAGTAAACTCTCTTGGACCGGAATAACCTTTAATATCCAGAATCGAACCACTGAAGCTAAACAGGTTACGCAGAACAGAGTCATTTTGCTCATAAACACCTTCCAGTTCTTTAGCTGCTTCCGATTTCTTTTTCAGGATACGTTTCTGAATAACTTCATCCACGGAGGAAGAAGATAAACTCAATCTTGTTTTAAAACGAGCCTGGATACGGGAGAATTCATCAGCACGAACTTTAATGATTTCATCAATCGCTTCCTGTCCCGTACAAATCACCCAAATCTTTCCTTCACACTCACTTCCGATCTTCTCGGTCAGTGACTGAAGATTCAAAAGCATATCGGTATCTGTGCCAACATACTGTCCAACCTCATCAATCATAAACAGCAGACGGAAGTTCGATGGCTTTGTATCCACATAGGCTTTCATATCTTCCACAAGTTGCGCGATAGAAATTTCTGTTGTAGTTTTATCATTAAACCATGCCTTGGCATCATCCTCGCTCATATCCAAAACTTCCATCAGTGTCGGGATAATGAACTTTCCATTAAAGGCAAAGGCACGGCGCATTTCCAGCCATGACTTGCCTTTCTTTTCTTCAAATACTCTGCGGAATTCCTCGGTCTTGCCCTGTTGGTCAATATAACGCTCCATCATAGCAACTTTCAGATTTTCACCATAAAATCCCAGATGACTATAGAACATTTTGGCAAAAACACGAAGTACAGCAGTCTTGTCTTTATTGCTGAAGCCTTCAATATCAATGTTGAAAAGAATGGTTTCCGTCTGCCCCTTTGTGGCACGGTCAATCAACATAAAGGTTGCCGGATCGTCCTCAAACTTTTTACGGAAACGCTCTACACTACGGATACCCTTTACCTCTTTATTTTCCAGAAGGTAAGAAAGCATTTTCAGAAAGTGAGATTTACCACTTCCGAAGAAACCGGAAATCCAAACCCCCATATCGGCGGTCGGCTGGTCAAAAGCATCTCCATAATAGTTGAAGAAAGTAATGAAGTGTTTCTTCAATTCTCTGGTGATGACATATTCATTTAATTCCTGCTCGATCACATCCTCAGCAGCCTGGTCAACTTTAATAACACCATTGATTTTGCGGTTGATGTCATCCGCAAACATATCTCGAATCATCATGGCTTTATCCCCCTTAATCTATGACGTTGAATGCCCGGTAATAATCATTTGGTGTCAGACGATTGAACAGTTTTACATGACGACCATCAAACTCCCCCGGATACATAACCAAAATCGGAACATCCGAAAAATACGGTTGCAAGGCTTCCAATAAAGTATGGATTCTCATAAACGGGAACACCTCGCCTACACCTGTCAGCATCAGCACATCCCCCGGTTCGTGCGGCTCATACTGGATTTTATCAATGAACTCCCCATTGCCAATTGCGGAGTTAAGCTGCTCCAGAAGATAAGCACTTCCGTCAGCTTTCTCCATATCGGGAATCGCATCTGTGATGTCCATATCATCGCAGATAGAGAGAAATGTTTTATATAAATTACAAACAATCAAATGGCAATCTAAGGACTGATCGGTTTCCAGTTGATTCACAAAATGCCGGACAACCATTTCATACTCTGGTTCATAACAAAAGATTCTTATATTTACCTCATTGCTAAGTCCCTTTCCTTCCAAAAACTCCGGTTCCTGGATTAATGCCCGAACTTTATCCAGACGTTCTTTTATATCACTCATCAGACCACCTCCTATGAAAAGCAATTAAATGCCGGCAATATCGCCGCGTCGCCATTGCTTCTGATGGCATTCTCCAAAACAGGATGCAGCCATACTGGATTCAAATGATCTGCCCTGAGATTGTCGAGATATTCTGTTTCGACAAGAACTCTGGCAATGATCTGTTTTAACTTTGTTATTGTAGTATCGCTCCATGAAGCTACGGTATCATTCTGCTCCTGTAAACGCATAAAAAACGTATTCAACTCTATCTTACCAAAAGACATATCCCTTAATCGGTACTTCTCTCCAATAACTGTCAGCATAAATTCCCAAACCAGTCGACTCTGCTTCATCAATGCATACAAACAAATCTGCTTTGAGACATCTGTCGGCTGTGTGGCAATTGCAGAAATCAGTGAATCATCTTCCAGCGCATGAAGCCGTTTAATACAGGCTTTTGCCATACGTGTGATGGATTTCTCCGTTGGATACTGGAAAAGATTCTGCTCTACAATTTTCTTAATAACCATTTCGTCTGATTTCTTTTCCTCCATTAACCTTGCAGTAGAGCGCATTTCATAAAAGAGAAATGCTTCCCGAGTTAAAGATGCAACATACGGATATGAATTATCCATTTTCTACACCTCCTGCTTGTCTTTCCTGTCAGGAACAAACTCCATAATGTCTCCAACGTCACAGTTTAAAGCCGCACATATCTTTGACAAGATTTCTGTACTTACATTTTCATCCTTTGACAGTCTCGACATTGTAGTAGTACTAACACCTGTCATTGTTCGCAAATCTTTCTTCAACATATCTTTATCAATTAATAATTTCCACAATTTTTTATAACTAACAGACATAATTTCAGTCTCCTTCCAGGCGAATTACATATTTCAAAAAACTATAGTTAAAATAATATTTTTATCAAACACAGATATAATATAGATTATATCATTTATATTCGTTATACACAATATATTTTCACAAAAAACAAATTAAAAATGCGAAATATCGCATTTTAACTCACGAAACACTTCTTATGTCCTTTATAATTCACCGCAATTGGTCATACAAGATAAATATCTTTTCCGGACTGGACTTTGACATGGGAAATGTAAGCCTCATGATTTTTCCCCTTATAAAATACATTGTTTTTAATTTTTCCTTTGCGACAGTTGCGCAGTTCCGTAGCAAATGTCCATTTGATGATTTTTTGAAAGTTGTTTATAACTGAATATAGAAAATGACGCACTTGTGTATAAAACTGTGGAAACTCAAGTAGTATATCCATTGACGGCATAGCAAAATTTGTGTATAATTTTGTTATAAAGCAAGGAGGTGTTTTTATGCCAACAATCAAATCAAGTGCTGATTTAAGGAATAATTACAATGAAATTTCTACATTTTGTCATAATTATCCTGAACCAGTTTTCATTACGAAGAATGGAAAAGGCGATCTTGCTGTTATGAGCATTGAAGCCTACGAAGAAATGACCAGCCGCTTTGAACTTTACAGCCAAATCAAGGAAGGAATAGACGATATTGCCACAGGCACTACCAGACCATTTTCCGAAGCTATGGCTGATATCAGGAGCCGCCGCAGTCGATGAGCTATCAAGTTCATATCACTTCCACCGCAGAACACGATATTATGCGTGCTGCGGATTACATAGAATTTGCCCTCAAAAATCCTAATGCCGCAGATAATCTGTTAGATGCTGCGACTGAGCAGATAAGCTCATTAGCAGACCTGCCACAGAAGTTCCGTCTGGTAGATGATCCGGTTCTTGCAAGCTGGGGCATTCGTTTTGTGATAATCAATAATTATCTTGCCTTTTATATAATTGATGAAGAAAAGCAGACTGTAATCATAGTCCGATTTCTCTATCAGAAAAGTAACTGGACTTCCATTCTTCAACAGGGATTTTCCCTCATTTAAGGAACCTGTTTTTATGCAGGTTCCTTTTGTTCATGCCGTATAACCCCAAAGGTTATATGTCTTATTTTTCATCCTTTTCCGTAAGCAAATCTTTCATGCTCTTAACGCTGATTGCCAAGGTTGATGTATTATGTAAAAGCGCTGACGTTGCCGGCTGCATAACACCACCAATCCCGCACAAAATCAATCCGGTATTAAAGCCAACAATCTGTCGGTAATTTCCATGAATCCTCTTTACTAACGCATTGCTTAACCGTTTTAAGGTAACTAGTTCTTCCAGATTGTCACCTGCAATGGTAATGTCAGCAATCTCCCGTGCCATCTCTGCACCATCACAAATTGCAATTCCGACATCTGCTGCAGAAAGTGCCGGCGAATCGTTTACACCGTCTCCAATCATGATAACTTTACGTCCAGCCTGATGTTCTTTTTCCACATATGACGCTTTGTCTTCCGGAAGTACTTCCGAATAATATTCATCAACGCCAACTTTAGCCGCAACCACTTTCGCAGTCCGCTCGCTGTCTCCTGTCATCATAACAATTTTAGAAAGCCCGCACTTGCGAAGCATGGAAACAACCTGCGGTGCCTCCTCCCGAATCGGATCCGTAATCGCAATGACAGCAGCTAAAACACCATCAATCGCCAGATACAAATGTGAACATTCACCCGAAAGGGATTCAAACAATTCTTCTTTTCCCTGTGGAATCACACATTGTTCATCTTCAAATACAAAATGATAACTTCCGATGATTACTTTCTTGTCCTGAATCCGCGAAGAAATACCATGTGCTACGATATATTCCACTTTGGAATGATTTTCTTCGTGAACAAGTCCTTTGTCCATCGCCGCGCGTACAACAGCTTTTGCCATCGAATGAGGAAAATGTTCCTCTAAGCATGCGGCAATTCTTAAAAGTTCATCCGGTTCTTCATCACAGAACGAAATCACATCGGATACAACCGGCTGTGCTTTTGTAATCGTTCCTGTCTTATCAAACACAATTGTATCTGCCTCTGCTATTGCCTCTAAGAACTTTCCACCTTTGACGGTAATGCCATGTGACTGAGCTTCGCGCATTGCTGACAAAACAGAAATCGGCATAGATAATTTCAGCGCACAGGAAAAATCCACCATCAGTACAGAAAGTGCTTTGGTAACATTTCTCGTCAAAAGGTAAACAAGACCGGTTCCTGCCAATGTATACGGAACCAAACGGTCTGCCAGATGCTCTGCCCGGCTTTCTACCGTTGATTTTAATTTTTCCGTTTCCTCTATCATGGCAACAATTTTTTCATATTTGGTTGTGCCGGAATTCTCTTTAACCTCAATCAGAAGTTCTCCCTCTTCAAGCACCGTTCCGGCATAAACATAACCTCCCGGTTTCTTCGCAACCGGAATTGCCTCGCCGGTAAGAGAGGCCTGATTCACCATGCCCTCTCCTTCTTTGATTACGCCATCAAGCGGAATGACATTTCCCATATGCACGGTCACACAATCACCTGTCTCTACCTTCGAAACATCCGTAAGAACCTCTCTGCCATCCACATTAAGCCATACTTTACTTACATTTAATGACATTTTCTTTGCCAAATCATCCACTGATTTTTTGTGAGTCCACTCCTCCATGATTTCTCCTAAATCAAGAAGGAACATAACAGAACCTGCCGTTCCATAATCGCCTCTTACAATTGACGTTGTAATCGCGATACCATCAAGCAGCGGAACTTCAATCTTTCTCCTGCCTACACAAGACAGAGCCTTCTTAATGTAAGAAAGCGATTTTGCCAAAACAAGTCCGGTTCGTATCGGAGCCGGAACAAAAAGTTTACTTCCCATACGAAGCACAACACGGTTCACTAATTTGTCCCAATATTTCCGGTTCATCGCACGGCCGGATCGGGCAAGTGTCTCATCTTCTTCTACCTTCCGTCTATAATAGTAAGTTTGCAGATAAGAGAGAAGGAGCTGTCTTTCTCCTGCATAGGTAATTACTACATCACTTGTTCTCTCATAAACTTTAGCAGTCAAAATCATATCCTGTGCTGCCAAATCATACTCCAGTTTATCCGCCTGCAAATCCGTCATTTCATTTGTCATTACATGAATACGCATTCTGCCACGCATATTATGCAAAACTTTAAATTTCATATCTATCACCTCTCAGATATACAAAAAACACCCGTGCAAACCGACAGGTGTTTTTTGATAAGCATCTTATTCTTCTGTCTGACTTTCATCTGCATATGAAGTTTCCTGTGCTTTACGATCTTCATTAATCTGCTGTGCTTCCGCATAAATGTCACCAGCATTTTCCTGAACCGTCGTAACCGTCTTCATAACAGATTCTTTTGCACGGAGAACAGCAGCGGTACATTTTGTATATACATTCTTTGCGTCTTTGCTGGAAAGAATTTTCACTCCTGCTGTACCAAGGAGCAGACCTGCTGCAAATAATCCCGTATGTTTTCCGTTAATTTTTTTCAATAATTTCATCTTAACGACACCTCCGTTTTATCCATTTCTTGAAAAATATTATAGTCCTCTTTCAAGAAATGTCCACCCCGTTTTTTCTTATTGATAATTTTTATCAGCAAGAAAACTATTCTTTTTACTCCACTCTCTTTAATGCTTCATCAAGAGGAATCTTTCGGATTCTTCTAAAGTCAAAGAGCATGACAACCAAATAGCCAACAAAAATAAACGCAAACATCTTGAAATAATCCAAAGGTCCCATAATAAAAGTGAACCATCCGCTCATGCTTTGCAGCATAACCGTCCATACACTCCGCATCACAAGGGTTCCAACCAAAACACTCAGTGCCGCACAAATGATCACAACAATCGTTGTTGCAAGAAGATATAATTTTGCTATTTCTCCGTCTGTATAACCGAGAATTTTTGTCATAGATATCGCTACCTCATTTTTCTCAATGATGATTTTTGTCAACAAATAAATCAGTACGGCCGACAAAACCACACATAAGAACTGGAAGTACAGCATATAAGATCCCATCGTATGGTCAAGTTGGTTACTCATCTTCGTAATCTCTCTCTCCGTAATTACCGTTGCAATATAATCCTTTTTCACATCTTTTATTTTGGTATTTGTAAAAAATCCATCAAATGCATCCCCTCCTTTGTCAAATACTGTCCGATACTGCTCAATCGGCATAAAGACCGCAACACTCTGTGAGTGTTCGAAAAAGCCTTTTACTTTGAACGAATATTTCTTTTTCTCGTATTTCGCATTGAGTGTAACCGTATCACCAACAGCTACATCATACTTATCACTAAACGGCTTGGAAATGTAAACTTCTTTCTCTTTTAAATTCTTTGCATCCGGCAGAGAAATATACTTACTCGTATCTTCTACACCGTATACAGACACTTCTTCATTCAAGGCATCCGTCTTATACAGCAGAGAATCCATACTGAATTTTTCTGCATCGGAATTTTTCGTTGTAATTTCTTTTCCCGTTTCATCTTTATAATTTTTCAGAACATACTGGTAGTCGGCAAACATCATATCCTTTGTATTGTCTTTGTAATACTGTAAAGTAGACGGCATTCCGATTGCCATTGCTAACATAATGGAAATAAAGGCAATTCCCACAAACAATATTAAATAGTTCGGTATGTTCTGGAAAATAATACGCAGACGAAAACGGCTCAAAAAGTTCCATCTCGGCAGACGCATTGCTTTCTTTCGTTTGTTCTTTTTCAAATCACAGCGCAGAAACTGCAATGGTGTATGACGCAGCATCCGTATAAGAACCAATAAATTAATAACAAACATAAGAACAACCGGAATAATCGTTGTCTTTATAAATGCATCCGGATTCCATAAAGTCACATATGTCGGCAGACTGTAGTTACTGTAATACATATAGACAATTAATTCTTTAAACACCGTGTAACCTAAAATATTACCGATAATGGCAGACACAAATGTCACAATAACAGGAGCCGCCAGATAATGTCTTACAAGTTCTCCTTTTGTGTAACCGGACGCACGAAGCGTACCAACCGTCATTGACTCTTTCTTAACCGTATTACTAATTGTCACGGCAAAAATAAAGGCAATAATCACAATGAGCACATCCAAAATCACGCCGCCCATTGCTAAATCCGACCCCATATCGTCTGTTGCAAAGGTAATTGCCGGATTGGCATAAGCCGGTGTATAATCCTCCACCTGATTGCCGGAAGTAATCACCTCTTTATATAAATCATCCAGAAAATCGTCCGACATTTCTTTCTCATCCACATCATCTGCCGGTCTTTTATCATAACGCCATGCGTAGTTATAATGGCATGCACCATTTAACCGTTCCCATCCCTCTTTTGTCACCATTGCCACATCAAATGTTATGGCATCAAACATCAAATCTGTGCTTTTTTCATGCAGCGTCGCATAATTGACATACGCAATCAGACCTGAAACTTCATATTTCTCACCACCGGCACTAATCGTATCGCCAACTTTAATTCCTGCATTGTCCGCATGCATACGGTCAATTGCAATTTCATTTTTATTTTCCGGAAGTTTTCCGTCTAAAACACTTGCTAGATTGACCTCATCATTTTTTTGAAAAACGCGGATGGTTCCCTCTTTCTTTCCATCTCCATCTTTATCCTCATTTAAATTGTAATAAAAATCCTCGTATATCGTGGCAGAAAGCGAATCAAAAGTCCCTTTTTTTGCTTTTTTTGAAAGCTCAAAATGTCCATCTTCGCAAATCGACTTTTTCGTATTCTCGGTTGCCGCTGTCAGCATACTCTCATTTGCCACATACATACCGGCAATACAGCCAATCACAAAAATCATAAACAGACTGACTAAGAGATATTTGCTCCAATCCCCTTTTAATTCTCTCGGCACACGTTTAGTTAATGGATTTTTCGTCTTGTTTTTCTTCATCCCATTCATCCTCCTACCATTCCAAATCCATTGCCGAAATCTTCTGCTCATTGATATCATTGTGTCTTACGCTTCCATCACGCAGCTTAATCACATGGTCTGCCATATGACGAATTGCCTCATTATGAGTTACCATAATAACGGTATTTCCATATTTTTTGTTTACATCTTCAATCAATTTCAAAATTTCTTTTGACGTGTTGTAATCAAGTGCTCCGGTTGGCTCATCGCAAAGTAAGATATCCGGATTTTTTACAATCGCACGTCCAATGGAAACTCTCTGCTGCTGACCACCGGAAAGCTGATTTGGCAGTTTATAGCGGTGCTCATACAGCCCCAGTGTATGTAAAAGATCATCAATATCCAAAGAATCATCAGACAAATAAGCTCCTACTTCAATATTCTCTTTCACATTCAGATTGGCAATCAGATTATACATCTGAAATACATATCCAAGGTGTGTTCTGCGGTACCGGGTTAGTTCTTTTTCCCCTAAATCCTCTAATTTATCACCATGAATTGCAATATAACCTGAATCGGCAGAATCAATTCCCCCAATAATGTTTAACAAAGTAGACTTTCCTGAACCGGATGGTCCTAACAATACACAGAACTCCCCTTTGGCAACAGAAAAATTCATTCCACGAAGTACCTCCTGTCTGGTTTCTCCGCTTCCGAAGCCTTTCTTTAAGTCCACAATCTCTAAAAACTTACTCTCCTGATTTGACATAATTACTCCTTTCATGCAACAATCTCTTTCTTAGTTAGTCATCACTAACTATTATGACATATTTTTCTATTATAGCAAGCAGGTTGATGATAACATTTATCAATAGGAATAATAATAAAGGCTGTAAATGACGTCAATTCACATTGACACATTTACAGCCTGTGTATTCCTTATTTTGTATTTACTTCAATAAATCTTTAAACTTCTTAATATTCTCCAGAACATTGCCTTTAAATATTTTTGTACCAGCAACAAATACATTAGCCCCCGCCTTTTTAATCTCCTCAACATTCTGAAGATTGACGCCGCCATCAACTTCGATGTCAACGGAAAGATTTCTCTCATCAATAATTGAGCGAAGCTTTGCAATCTTTGAAAATGTTCTTGTGACAATTTTTTGTCCACCATACCCCGGATATACTGTCATAACCAAAACCATGGATAACTTGTCCAAAAACGGAAGAACCACATCAATATCCGTATCCGGGCCAAGTGCCACCGCCGCTTTGGCACCACATCGACGTATCTCGTCAATTGTTGCTTCCAAGTCATCACAGGCTTCTGCATGAACCGTGATTCCATCCGCACCAATTCCCGCAAACCGCTCCACATGCTTAATCGGATTTACAATCATTAAATGCACATCAAAAAACAGGTCCGTACACTCACGAAGCCCTCTTACTATTGTTGTACCAAATGACAAGTTTGGTACAAACACCCCGTCCATTACATCAATATGAATATAGTCTGCTCCGGCGCTTTGCGCGGTCTTCACTTCCTGACCTAAACAAGTAATGTCCGCCGCCAGAATTGATGGTGACAATTTGTATGTCATTTCTTATTCCTCCAATTCCCTCGTCGTTCGCATTCAGCAAGCTCGTTAAATATCTGCACGTAGTTCTCATAACGAGTCTCACCGATTTCACCTCGTTCCCTGGCCTCTTTTACCATGCAGCCAGGTTCATGAATGTGAGTACAACCCCAATATTTGCACTGCCCCTCATAGGGCAGAAATTCGGTAAAATACCTTCGCAGTTCCTCTTTCTCCACCTCCGGCGGCTTTAAGGAACTAAATCCCGGAGTATCAAACAAAAACGTCTGATTCCCCAGAGAATAAATTTCAGAATGTCTTGTGGTATGCCGGCCTCTGCCGATTTTTTCACTTACAGAACCGGTCACAGAAGCCGCCTGCGGGCATAAACGGTTTAAAAGGCTGGACTTTCCCACGCCGGACGGCCCGGCCAAAACCGTTGTTTTCCCTTCCAGACATTGTTTTACTTTATCAATTCCCATATTTTCGGTATTGCTGATTGTCAATACCTCATTTGCGCATTTTTCATAAATTGATAAAAAATGCTTTTCTTCCTCCTCAGACACCATATCCTGTTTACTGAAACAGATAATGGTCTCTACATTCTGCCATTCCATCATAAGCAAAAAACGGTCTAGCAGATTAAGATTCGGCATCGGATTTGCCATCGCAAAAACGATAAGTGCCTGATCAACGTTTGCCACCGCCGGACGAATCAACTCATTTTTTCTCGGTAAAATCTCCTCCAGATTTCCAAGATGCTTCTCTTCATCCAGCACACAAACCGTAACATTATCTCCAACTAAAGGTTTAATTCCCTCTTTTCGGAAACTTCCTTTTGCCTTACATTCATACAGTTTGTCATCTTCACACCAGACATAATAAAATCCGGCAATTCCTTTTACGATTTTCCCTCTCATTAATCCGCAACTTTCTTAAAGGTTACGTTGTAGGAATCCACACGCTTGGAATCCTTGTATACAATCAGTTCGCCCTGAGAGCCGCTAAAGCCGGTGACTTCATCGCCGGAAAGTGACAATGGAAAATCCATATGTGTCAAACTGCGGTTCAAAATAGTCTTTGTCTGACCATCCTGATTTAAAACAATTTTAATCGTTGCTGCCGGGTCAGTCTCGTAATCAAACGGACTATCAATGCGAATTGTCCCCGACATCTTATAGGTATAGGTTTTTTCCGGTCCAAGGCTGATTGTAACATTCACCGAGGTTCCCTTTTTCACCTTTTTACCACTTGCTTTACTCTGTACACAAATCTTATTCTTATCAAAATTGTCTGAGTAAATACTTGTTATTGTACCTAATTTTAAACCAACTTTTTGAAGTGCTGTCTTTGCCTGGCTCTTTGTCTTGCCTAACAAATCCGGAACACTTACTGTCTGTGCACCTTTACTTACATAATAGGTAATCGTAGAACCGGCTGCCGCACTCTCTCCCTGTTTCGGACTCGTGTATACAACTTTTCCTTCTTCGGTCTTATCACTGTATACATCTGCACCGCGTTTTGGCACAAATCCGGCTGCTTTAATTGCTGACTCTGCTCCATCCGGTGTCATGCCCCAGACACTAGGTAACTGGGACTCACGCAGATAAACAGTAATGGTATCGCCCTCTGATACTTCCGAACCAATGGCAGGTGTTGTGCTAATGACCTGTCCCGGCTCAACTTCTGTCGACTCTGCTGTTTCAAATTTATAATCCAATCCTGCACTGTCTAACATGCTCTGTGCCTGTTCCTGTGTTAGACCTTTAATCTGTGGAACCTGTGTTTTAGTGCTCTCCGGTGTGCTGGCCGGCTCTTTACTTGCCTGTGTCGTTTGTGAAGTCGGCTCCGGTGTCGCTTCACTAGAGGACGAACTTCCTCCCCAGAAACCTACAAATCGACCTAACAGATAAATAATAATTACACCAATAATAATGGCAACGGTTATACTTCCGATAATCAATGCCTTCTCTAATTTGGGGTCAACTTCACCGTTTGATTCTTCGTCTGCCTCTTCTTCCGCCTTTTCATCTAATGCCTGTTTCGTAGAAGCTGCCTTTAACGAATTCACGTCATTACTCGGAATAAAGATGGTATCTGCATTTTCATACAAATTACGAATCACACCGTACTCACCGGTCGGATCCTGTAAAAACATCTTCAAATCCGCAATTAAATCCATCACCGTTGGATAGCGAAGTTCCGTTTTCTTCTGCATACATTTTGCAACAATATTACTAAGTCCGTGTGGAATTGTCGCATCAATGGCATCTAACGGAGTCGCCTCTTCCTGAATATGTGCTAAGGCAATTGCCACTGCACTCTCACCGGTAAACGGAAGAGAACCGCTTAACATCTCATACATCGATACACCAAGTGAATAGATATCACTCTTCTCATCACTGAATCCTCCCCTAGCCTGTTCCGGAGAAATGTAATGTACCGAGCCCATGGCATTTGCTGTAATTGTATTCGAACTTGCTGCTTTGGCAATTCCAAAGTCACTTACCTTTGCCGTACCATCTTTCGAAATCAAAATATTCTGAGGTTTAATATCACGGTGAATAATATGATTGGCATGCGCAGCCTCCAAACCATTTGCAATCTGGAGTCCGATTCCAACTGCCTCTCTCACCGAGAGTTTGCCCTTCTGCTCAATGTATTTTTTCAAAGTAATGCCGTCTACAAATTCCATCACAATATAGTGCATATCCTGTTCCTGTCCGACATCATAGACTCCTACAATATTCGGATGGGATAAACACGCAATTGCCTGTGCCTCCTGACGGAATTTTGTAACAAATTTCGCATCCTCGCTATACTCATTTTTTAATATTTTAACCGCCACATAGCGATTTAACCGATGGTCTTTGGCACGATATACATCTGCCATACCGCCGGTTCCGATTTTTTCGATTATTTCATATCTTCCACTAATTACTGCACCAATATTAATCATTCTTTCACTCCTTTACAGTCGAACTAAAATCACGCTGATGTTATCTTTGCCACCGGCTTCGTTCGCCTGTTGAACCAATTTTTCCCCTGCCAGTTTCATATCTTCTTTATTTTCTTTTACAATCTTCTCTATCTGGCTGTCTTCAACCATATTTGTCAGTCCATCCGAGCACAGTAATAGTACATCCCCCGGCTCTACTTTCACCTCAAAACAATCCGGTCTGACGGTATCATCCGTCCCCAGTGCTCTTGTAATAATATTCTTATTTGGATGGGTCCGCATCTCTTCCTTTTGGATTTCACCTGACTGAACCATCTCCTCTACAAGCGAATGGTCCACAGTAATCTGCTCCAAATGTTCATGCAGACGATAAAAACGTGAGTCCCCAATATTTGCAATATAGGCAACATCATCTTCTACCATGGCACCAACCACCGTAGTTCCCATGCCGGCAAGGTCGAAATCTTCTTTCGCACACTGGTAAACCTTCTGATTTGCCGCTTCAATCGCTTGTTCAAAAGCACTAACCGGAGTCCTTGCTGTCGAACTCTGTATCTGCTTAACCATCTCTGCAATGCATAATCTGGAAGCTAAATCTCCTGCCTTATGTCCCCCCATACCATCTGCAACAAGAAACAGATTCGGAAATCTGCCAATGGGATTCTCTTCACAGAAAACACTATCCTGATTGCTGTTTCTAAGAAGTCCCATATCTGTCATAGAAAATGTATCCACTGTCTGACCTCCTCTAGTTTCTACCATTCTTCGTCAGAAATTTCTTTCGTAACTGACCACAGGCAGCATCAATATCGCTCCCCATCTCTCTTCTTATTGTAACAGTTTTTCTATATTTTTCAAGAATTGATTTGAACTTCTCAATATCCTCCTTCGTTGAGCGGTAACAATTTCTCTCTTTCACTTCATTTAACGGAATTAAATTAATGTGACAATTTAAACCGGAGAGTCTGCCTGCCAGTTCCTTTGCGTGCTCTTCCTTATCGTTCACACCGCGAATCATACTGTATTCAAACGTAATACGGCGCCCGGTTTTGTCAAAATAATATTTGCAAGCCTGTATGATTTCACCAATGGTATAACGATTGGCTATCGGCATCGTCTGACGCCTGATTTCATCATTTGGTGCATGCAGGCTGATTGCTAACGTAATCTGCAGTTTTTCATCCGCAAGCATTCTGATTTTATCCACCAAACCACACGTTGATACGGTAATATTACGCTGGCTGATTCCAATTCCTTTCTCACAGGAAACCAGTTTTATAAAACGTAGAAGTTCCTCATAATTATCAAGGGGCTCGCCCATTCCCATCACAATGATATTCGATACTCTCTCTTTTGTATCTTTCTGAATTTGATAAATCTGTGAGAGCATTTCCCCGGCAGTCAGATTCCTCGTGAGTCCGGTAAGTGTAGACGCACAGAATGTACATCCCATCCGGCATCCCACCTGCGACGAAATACACACGCTGTTGCCATGATGATACTTCATCCACACGCTTTCGATTACATGGTCATCTTCCAGTGCAAATAAATACTTTGCCGTATCTTCTTTTTTCGACACCTGTTTTTCCACCTGTCTCACACCGGATATGCAGTAATTCTCTTTTAATTTTTCCCGAAAGGCAGCACTCAGATTCGTCATTTCATCAAAATCATCTGCCTGTTTTTCATGCACCCACTGAAACAATTGTTTTCCACGGAATGCTTTTTCTCCAAGAGAAATGGCAAGTGCTTCCATTTCCTCTAAATTCATGCTCCGAATATCCATCTGTTTCCTCTCTGTTATCTATCCGTTTTCCGCAGTCTTGCCACGAAAAATCCATCACTTTGCTGAAGTCCCGGTATCATCGTAAGCATCCCTTCTGCCGTCATGCGGTTACATAATATCGGTGGCAAAAAAGAATTTAATGACTCGAGTTTTAATCCTAAGTGTTCTACAAAATAGCGAACATTTTCTTCGTTTTCTGCCTGATTCACTGTGCATGTACTGTATATTAGGACACCTCCCGGTTTTACCATTTTCTCAGCGTTTTCTACAATCTTTCGCTGAATTGGAACAAGTTCTTTGGCATGTTGCAATGCATGGTATTTGATTTCCGGTTTGCGTCCGATAATTCCAATTCCGGAACATGGCACATCGCAGAGAACAACATCTGCCTGCGTATAAAATGCTTCATCACTCTTTGTCGCATCCCACACTTTACATGAGACATTTTGGAATTTTAGGCGTCCAAAATTTTCCTCAATTTTTTTAACCTTTGATACCGTTTTATCTCTGGCACTCAAAGAGCCCTCACCCTTTAAGCATAAAAGCGCATGCATTGCTTTCCCGCCGGGTGCACTGCACACATCCACAACTTTATCCCCCGGCCGGATTCCGGCACACAAAACCGGGAGCATCGAGCTTTCATCCTGTACAAAAAACACCCCTTCTTCGTAACCCGGTATTTTTTTTATATCTTCAACACCGGAAACAATCACCGTATCATCCATATAATAAGCTTTTTTGACAGCAACACCGGCTTTCCTTAATTCCTCGCAAAACATTTTTTTCGTCCATTTAGACGTATCAATATGTAACGTAATGTCCTTTGTATTCTCCAAAAAAGCCATACCGATTTTTTTTGTTGTTTTTTTGCCGTACTGTTCACATAAATGGTCATATAAATCCCGTGGCAGAGATAAACTTTCCCACGGTTTCAAAGAAATTGAATCCCCGTTTCTCAGTATTGTCCTAAGCACACCATTTACAAAAGCAGTATGTTTTTGTCCCTCTTTCTTTTTCAAAAGTTCCACTGCCTCGTGACAGCTCACTGCCTCCGGCACTTTCTCCATATAGCGGATTTCATAGAGTGCCATGCGAAGAACCGTGCGAACCGGTGCTGTCATTTTTAAGACCTGAATCTTTGCAAATTGATTCAGAATTGCATCTAGTTCAACACTGCGCTCAATTGTTCCGTAAGAAAGACGTTTCAAAAATCGTTTGTCTCTCGTCAAAAAATCATTCTGTTCCACAATCCGGTGGAAAATAGAGTCGCTGTGCTCCCCCTTTTCCATCGTTTGATAAACAACTTCATATGCCTGTAATCTCATCAGTCACGATTGTTCCTTCCAAATAATAAAATCAGTCTTAACAACTGTAAAATTGCAGCAGCCGCAGAAGCCACATAGGTCAGTGCCGCCGCACGCAGAACCTTTTTTGCGCCATCGGTTTCCATTGTTCCAAGAATTCCCGTATCCTGTAAAATCACAAGTGCACGTCTCGATGCATTAAACTCAACCGGAAGGGTCACAACCTGAAACAATACTGCTGCACTAAAAAAAACAATTCCTGCCGTAATTAACACCGGCATACTAAACAAAATGCCGGCAAGAATGAAAAACCACGAAACTCCGGAACCAAAATTTGCAACCGGAACTAATACGGTACGAATGGATAATGGTACATACGAATTGGCATGCTGTATCACATGTCCGCACTCATGTGCCGCCACCGCAATTGCCGCTACTGAATTGCTGCCATACACAGAATCCGAAAGCCCGATCTGCTTCGTTCTCGGATTATAATGGTCCGTCAGATTTCCACTAATATGGCACACCGTCACATCGTTAATTCCCGCATAGGATAAAATGCGCTGTGCTACCTGAGCCCCTGTAAGACCGGACGCACTTCTTACCACACTGTACCTTGCAAAATTTCTCCGAACCATCGCAGAAGCAAGCAATGATAAAACAACGCCAATTAAAATCAATACATATGTTGGGTCCCAGAACATATAAAAGGGACTTCCATATCCATATCCGTAACCTAGCATAAACAATCACCCTTTTCTATTTTTACACCGCGTAAGAAACTTCCGGCATCCATTCGTTTCTTTCCTTCTAACTGCACTTCTAAAAGTTCCAGACAGCCGTCACCGGTCTGAACGATAAAACTATTTTTTAACACATCAACAACCATGCCCGGCTTATGTCCCGTATTCCATGGAAGCACATTCGCACGCCAAAGTTTTAATGTTTTCCCTCGGAATTCGGCATACGCACTCGGCCATGAATTCATTCCGCGAATATATCGTTCCACTTTCGCAGCATCCCAATTCATGTCAATTTTACCCATATCTTTTTTAAGCATTTTCGCATAGCAGCTTAAACTGTCATCCTGTTTTTGCGGTACAATCTCACCTTTTTCCACTTTCTCCAAAGTTTCTAATAAAAGATATTTTCCCATTGTCGAAAGTCTGTCATGAATCGTTTCCGCTGTATCCTCTTTTTCAATCACTGTTTCTGCCTTTAACAGCATATCACCGGTATCAAGTCCTTCTGACATCTGCATCGTCGTTACACCGGTCTTTTCATCCCCTTCAAGGATTGCCCACTGCATCGGTGCCGCACCGCGCCAGCGCGGAAGTAATGACGCATGAACATTAATACAGCCATACTTTGGATAATCTAAAATCTCTTTGGATAAAAGCTGTCCAAATGCAACAACTACAATAACATCGCATGGAATCTTTCGAAGCTGCTCCACAAATTCCGCATCTTTTACACGCGCCGGTGTATAGACCGGAATGTCATTTTCAACTGCTACTTCTTTCACCGGAGTAAAAACCAGTTTTCCGCTGCGTCCTCTCGCCTTATCCGGCTGTGTCACAACTGCTGTAACCGTATGCTCTTTTGAGGCAATCAGACCTTCTAATACAGGAACGGAAAAATCCGGTGTACCCATAAAAATTACATTCATGTGCTGTCTCCTATTCTCCAAATTCTTTTTCAAATTCCTCAATGGTATACAATCTCCCTTCCACTTTATTTACATACAAACCGCCATCTAAATGCTCGATTTCATGTACCAAAGCGCGGGCAAGCAATTCTTCTCCCTCAATCTCAAAAGGCTCCATCTCTTCATTGTATGCCTTTACGACAACATGATTCGGTCTTGTTACTATACCAACTTTGTCCGGTACGCTTAAACAGCCTTCACTGCCTCTCTGCTCACCATCGGCCGAAATAATTTCCGGATTAATCAAAACAATCGGATTACTTCTGTCTTCCGTAATATCAATTACGGCAATCCGTTTCAAAATACCGACCTGAGGTGCTGCTAAACCAACACCATCTGCGTCATACATCGTATCAAACATATCCGCAATTAACTCTTTATTTTTTTCTGTCATCTCTTTTACTACTTTACATTTTTTGGTGAGAATATCATCACCAATCATACGAATGTTACGAATTGCCATTTTTTCCTACCTGCCTTTTCTTTTCTTAGATTTAGTAACCATTTACCGGGTCTCTGTCATACTGCACGCTGCATGTTTTTTGATTTACGACACGGCGGTTTGCTTCTTCTGCAATTTCTCTGACACAATCCATTGCTTCTTCGTCCATGCTCTTTACATATAGAACATACCGGTACCTGTCTTTGGCACGGCTTAACCCGGCTTTTGACGGACCAATAAGCGTAACTGCATCACCGCACACAGAATGTATGTTTTCTGCCAGTTTTTCGCTCAATGTTTTCGCTTCGTTCTCTTCTTCCGATAGAATGAGAATCGCCGCCATCTGCGAATATGGCGGATACTTCATAAGCCGCCTGAATGCCAGTTCATTTTCGTAAAAATATTCGGCATCCTGCCCGGCAACCGCCTGAATTGAGTATTCCTCCGGATTATAAGTCTGAATCACAACTTCCCCGGCTTTTTCTGCCCTCCCGGCGCGGCCGCTTGCCTGCATAAGCAGTTCAAATGTGCGCTCACTGCTTCGGTAATCCCCCGCATATAAACTCATGTCAGCCGCTAATGCTGCCACGAGCGTAACATTAGGGAAATCATGTCCCTTTACAATCATCTGGGTGCCAATTAAAATATCTGCCTCGCCATTACGAAAGGGTGTCAGGACACTTTCATGTCCGTGTTTTCCCGTTGTTGTATCTCCATCCATCCGAAGAACTCTTGCCGTGGGAAACCGCTTATTCAGCATTTCCTCGACTTTCTGCGTGCCAAGCCCAAATGCTGCAATATATGGCGAACCGCACGATGGGCATGTCTTTGGCATAGCGATTGCATGTCCACAATAATGACAGACCAATGTATCTACATCACCGACATGATTTTTGTGTGCCGTCATAGAAACTTCACAATGACTACATTTTAACACAAAACCACAACTGCGACAAGAAACAAAGCCTGCATATCCACGCCGGTTTAAAAATAGTATGGTCTGCTCCCCTCGTTTTAACCGTTCCTCGATTTTCTCCTGCAGCACACGGCTGAAAATTGAGCGGTTTCCTTCTTCTAATTCTTTCCTTAAATCCGCCACATAAACCTTTGGCATACTGACATGGTTTACTCGGTGCGGTAACGTAAGAAGTGTATACTCTCCCGTTTTCGCCTTCTCATAGCTCTCAACTGACGGTGTCGCGGAGCCTAATACAACACTTGCCCCGCTCTGCCTTGCTCTCTCAATCGCCACATCTCTTGCATGATATTTGGGCGGCTTTTCACTTTTATAACTCATCTCATGTTCTTCATCAATGAGAATAAGTCCTAGATTTGAAAATGGAATAAACAAAGCGGAACGTGGTCCGACAACGATATCCACTTCTCCTTGTTTTGCCCTCTCATACTGGTCGTATTTTTCCCCTTCTGACATTCTGGAATTTAATATCGTTACCCGGTCTCCAAACCGCTTTTGAAAACGAACTACCGTCTGGTAAGTAAGTGCAATTTCAGGAATCAGCATAATAACTTGTTTGTTCTCCTGTAAAACTGCCTGTATCATTTCCATATAGACTTCCGTTTTTCCACTGCCGGTAACACCATATAGCAGATACGTCGTCCGCCTTCCCTGCCGGTAGTCTCCGGTAAATGCATCCACTGCCGTCTGCTGTTCTTCATTCAACATCTTTTTTTCGGAAGATGCCTTTCCATCAAAGACCGGATTCCTATATTTCTTTTGGTTTGTAACAGTAATCCATCCCGCCTTCGCCATGCTGTCAATCACGGGTTTCGTAATCTTATATTTTTTTGCCGCCAGCTTGCTTGTCATCTGTCCACCTTCTGCAAACATTCCCTGCAGGAGGCGCGCTTTTGCTTTATAATGCTTTAACAGACAGCGGTTTAATTCCTTCTTCATTTCATCTTCGGGCAAAGCAAAATTAAGCCAGTGTTCTTCCACTGACTTAATCTGCCTCCGAATCGGAAGCACCGTTTTTAATGCTTCATTCATTGTTGTTCCATATCTTTGTCGAATCCATGCTGCCAACTGAATCAACTTAGATTCTACCGGAAGTTCCTTTTTCTCAATCTCAGAAATTTCCTTCATCCGTTCAACCGGCCATGCCGCCTGATCCGTTATATTCATTACATAACCGCGAATCAGACGATTTCCCCTTCCAAAGGGGATTTTGACACAGCACCCGGCAAACACTTCACCTTCCCATTGTTTCGGAATTATATACTGAAATGTCCGGTCGAGTGCTTCCACCGACAAATCTACGATAATATCTGCAAACAACCTGTCACTCCTTTATCAGTCGTTTCACAACTTCATCCATTTTCATTCCACGGGAACCTTTTACCAGTACCCAGTCCTCTTTTTGAAGTTTTGTTTCCAATTCTTTCATTACTTCATCTTTAGACTCTGCAGAAAAAACCGGGATATCGCTATGTGCCTTTACATAATCACTGATGTGAGCCGCTTCTTTTCCAACCGTAAAGAGGTAGTCAAGCCTGCGTCCCTTATTTTGTTCCTCTATGATAAACTGTCCGATTCCCTCGTGAAGTTTTCCGGAATCTTTTCCCAGTTCCAGTACATCCGCAAGAACGGCAATTCGTCTGCCATTTCCCGGATAATCAAACAGCGCATGAAGATTACTCGTAATCGAATCCGGGCTTGCATTGTAAGTATCATCAACAACGTGAATCCCATTTATATCATGCACAACACCACGCATCGCAATCGGCTTGTAATTTTTCAAAGCCTGAATAGCATCCTTTACCGGCACGCCATACTTGCGGCCAATTGCTATCGCAATCACGGCATTATTTACATTATGGGTTCCCATCACAGACAGCAAAACTTTTTCTTTTCCCTCGCTGTCATGATACACAAAACTCTGTCCGTCCTCATTTGCACTCATTTCATCCGCAAAATACTCACAGCCGGACTCTGTTCCATAGTAAGAAACCTTATAGTTCCCTTTGCAGCGGGTGGACGGAACCTGTGTCTCAACTAATTGTCTCACATCTCCGTTGCCGCTGGCAAACAGCGTACCGCCATCCGGAAGATAACTAACAATCTTTCCTTTTTCTTTGCAGATGTTTTCTCTTGAGCCCAAATTCCCAATATGAGAAACACCAATATTTGTCAAAACCGCGCATTCCGGTTTTACCATCTCGACTAACCGATCCATTTCACCCGGCATACTGATTCCCATTTCAATCACGGCAAGTTCTGTATCTTCATCCAGTTCAAACATCATCAGTGCCACACCAATCTGGCTGTTTAAATTCTTGTAAGTTTTAACCGTGCGGTACTTCGTTTCCAGTACGGCAGCAATCATTTCCTTTGTCGTTGTCTTTCCAACGCTTCCGGTAATACCAATGATTCTTACCGGAAGTTTACTGCGGTACCAGGCAGCAAATTTCTGCATTGCCAAAAGTGTATCGGAAACGTATATTCCGGCACCCTTCTTTTCCTTTTCTCTGTCATCCGAAAAAAATACACAAGAAGCCCCTGCCTCCAACACATCCGGAATAAAACGGTGCGCATCCACACGCTCTCCTATAATTGGCACAAATAAGGTTCCAGTCTTTACTTCTCTTGAATCGGTTGAAACATTTGTCACGGTAGCATTTTCATCGCCCCAAACAAGTTTACCGCCGACTGCTTTCACAATATCCTTTATCTGAACCTGTCTCATCTTGTCACCCCTATCAGTTTGCCGCAATGACATCTGCCATCTCGTAACGGCCCACTGTCTTTCCTTTTAAGAATTTTGCCGCTGCCACAGCGCCTTTTCCAAATACAGCTTTACTGTAGGCAGTATGGGAAAATGTAATCACTTCATCTTTACCGGCAAAAATCACATCGTGTTCGCCGACAATCGTACCACCACGCACTGCGGAAATGCCAAGTTCTTTTTTATCACGTTTCTGTCTTCTCTGCGAGCGGTCATAAACATACTCGTATGGATTTCCCATTGCCTCATTAATGGAATCCGCTAATGCAAGTGCCGTACCGGATGGAGCATCCAGTTTCTGGTTGTGATGTTTTTCTACGATTTCCACATCAAATCCTTCTGTAGCAAATACTTTTGCCGCATCCTGCACCAGCTTCAAAAGTGTGTTGATACCAAGTGACATATTCGCAGATTTCAAAACGGCTGTCTGTGTTGCTGCTTCTTCAATTTTAGCAAGCTGCTCATCGTCATATCCGGTTGTGCAAAGTACTACCGGCACTTTTTTCTCTTTGCTGAATGTAAGAATATCATCCAAAATTTTTGGTGTCGAGAAATCAATCAAAGCATCTGCCTCTACATCACAGTCTGCTAATTTCTGAAAAACAGGATAACAATGTTCTTTCGTATCCACCATATCAATTCCTGCTACAATTTCTGCCTCAGCATCTTCATTTACAATTCCAGTAATCATGCGCCCCATTGCACCATTACATCCGCACATAATAATTCGAGTCATCGTCTTCCTCCTAATTCTTTTTCAATCGTAACTAATTATTTGATAACGCCGGCTTTTCTCATTTCCTCTTCCAGTCTCTTTGCATTTGCATCTTCCATTTCTGTAAGAGGCAGACGCAAACTGCCCACTTCCATTCCCATCAGATTCAATGCCTTCTTTACAGGAATCGGATTTACTTCGCAGAACAAAGCCTTTACCAAATCAAAATATTTCAACTGCATCTCACAGCTCTTTGCCACATCGCCCTCAAGATAGCTTGCCACCATGTCATGGGTCTCTTTTGGCAGAATATTTGACAATACGGAAATTACGCCTTTACCGCCAAGAGAAAGAACCGGTACAATCTGGTCATCATTTCCGGAATATACATCAACGGTTCCCTTAGCTAAACTCATTAATTCCGCAACTTCTGAAATATCACCTGTCGCATCCTTTACGCCGACAATGTTTGGCACTTCATGACACAAATCCACAACTGTCTGTGGTGCTAATCTGGTACCCGTACGGCTTGGTACATTATATAAAATAATTGGAACATTAACTTCTTTTGCAATGGCTTTGTAATGTGCTTTCAAACCATTCTGTGTTGCCTTGTTATAATATGGAGTAACTAAGAGAAGTCCATCCACTCCACTTTTCTCTGCTTCTTTTGACAACTCAATTGCCGACTGTGTGCAGTTCGAACCGGTTCCTGCGATAACCGGAATCCGTTTATTAATTACTTCACAGGCAAAACGAATACACTCCAAATGTTCTTCATCTGACAGTGTAGATGCCTCGCCGGTTGTTCCGCAAATAATGATGGCATCTGTTTTATTTGCCACATGAAACTCCAACAGTTCTCTCAATTTTTCATAATTCACACTTCCGTCTTCATTCATTGGTGTAATCAATGCAACACCTGCTCCAGTAAAAATAGCCATTTTCTTCATCCTTTCTGAATTACGTTTTGTGCTTATGAATGGATTGCAAAAAAAGGAGCCGACACACGTGCCAACTCCTCATTGTTTTCGATAACGAGTAGCACTCCATCATAGCGATGACAGTCATATGATTATTTACCATATGCCCAGAAGAATCATGTGCAGGCAATCCTCTCCTTCGGCAGACGTTCCTTTCACAAATCATCATCCATCCTGTCATGTCCGATTTGCTACTGATAAAGTCCGCGCCTCTACCTTTCTATATAAAAGAATATCACTCTTCCCTTTAGTGGTCAAGCATTAGTTCACTCTTTTTTATCTTCTTCATCAATCACACAGGCCGCAGTAATCTCATTACTCTCTTCCACACACTCCAATTTGCTGACGGAAATTTCATAAGCAACGCGTGTTTCATATTCCTCGTCGCCAACCTGCTTCTGGTATTCACGGCTCTGAATCCGTCCCCACAGCTGAACGTGTTCTCCTACACCAAATCCATCGGCGTAACGGGCATTTCTTCCCCAGCAGATGCAAGGAATGTAATCGGATTTGCCATATGGACGGTTGACAGCCATCAAAAGGTCCGCAATTTCTCTTCCAAGCGGTGTCTTTCGATAAACCGGTGGTTTGCACAAGTAACCATCCAAAAAGATATAATTCGGTTTCTCTACTTCCATCTCTTCTTCATCTATATGTAAATCTCTTACAAACACGGATAAAACAAGCCGGTTATGATTTTCTTCATGACGGTTATAAGAGCGAAACTGTCCACTCGCCTCCATATACATACCTCGGTAATCCTTCGTTATGTCAATAAGCCGCTCCGATACCATGAGCGGAATCTTGTCATACACTTGGCTCAATCGTTTTACCGAAAGATACACCATATAGAATCCTTCACCATACACTTCATGGCTAAAAGCAAACTCACTTACCACTTCACCATAAATATTCACCTGATTGTTTCCCAAAATCTTATCTGCCATTTCTCATGACCCCCTTTGTTTTTTGTCTGCTTGAATCAAGCATTTTTCTATACATAACTATATATATGCCGTATAATTCATTTTTAGAACTTATATTTATTTTTTTTATTTTATTTTTACCGTTTTGTCATCATATCATAAATTCTAATATTTTGCAATAAAAACCATGAAATGGTTTTTAGGCAATAGGTGATGTTACTTTTTTAGTTTTTTCTTAGTTTTAGTATAAAAACCTAAAAGAGCAGCGTCTATTTCTAAACACAGTTTTGGGTTGTGGTAAATAGTTTTTTTGTGCGGTCTTTTTTCGATTCCAGTAATTTGGCAGAAAGGCTTTGCGATTCGTGGGTTTTGAGTACGCCGGTATGAGGTGCTTGTATATGCGTCAGCATAAGCACCCATACTGCTGCGTACTCAACAAACGAAAGTGCCCACGAAAAGCAAAGCCTTTCTGGCAAATTACGAAAACAAAAAAACACCCACAAAAAAGAAACCCAATTCACAAAATGAACCGGGTTTCTTCTTAATTATCTGTTTATGTCTTAAAATTAGTTGTTGATCAACTTATCTTCGCCATTCCAGCTATACAATTTACGGATTTCTTCACCAACTACTTCTGATGGATGCTCAGCAGCCAATTTTCTCATAGCTTTGAAGTGAACCTGTCCGCCAGCTTCTGACATATCAAGTAAGAAGTCTTTTGCGAAAGTACCATCCTGAATGTCGGAAAGAATCTTCTTCATAGCTTTCTTTGTATCCTCTGTAATGATTTTTGGTCCTGTTACATAATCACCATACTCTGCTGTGTTAGAAATGGAATATCTCATGCCTGCAAAACCACTCTGGTAAATCAAATCAACGATAAGTTTCATCTCATGGATACACTCAAAGTAAGCATTTCTTGGGTCATAACCAGCTTCTACCAAAGTTTCAAAACCAGCCTGCATCAATGCACAAACACCACCGCAAAGAACAGCCTGCTCACCAAAGAGGTCAGTCTCTGTCTCTGTACGGAAAGTTGTCTCCAAAACGCCGGCTCTTGCACCACCAATTGCAAGGGAGTAAGCAAGTGCAAGCTCCAGAGCTTTTCCTGTTGCATCCTGATGTACTGCTACCAAACAAGGAACACCTTTTCCTGCCTGATACTCGCTGCGTACCGTATGTCCCGGTCCTTTTGGTGCAATCATCGTTACATCAACGTCTGCCGGTGGAACAATCTGGTTAAAGTGAATATTGAAACCATGAGCAAACATAAGCATATTGCCTGCTTCCAAGTTTGGCTCGATGGACTCTTTGTACATTTTTGCCTGCAGCTCATCATTGATAAGAATCATGATGATATCAGCTTTTTTAGCAGCTTCGGCTGCCGTATATACTTCAAATCCCTGCTCTTCTGCTCTCTTCCATGATTTTGATCCTTCATAAAGACCAATAATTACGTGGCATCCGGACTCCTTTGCGTTCAATGCATGTGCGTGTCCCTGACTACCATAACCGATTACGGCAATTGTTTTACCGTCCAGTGCTGCCAAGTTACAGTCATCCTGGTAATAAATCTTTGCTTCTGACATATTTACAGCCTCCTAAATTAATTGTATTTAAAGCCTATCCGGGATAAAATCCCGCGGATGGTTTTCTAAGTAGTAAATTACTTACTCTCTTTGGCTCCATCATAAAAACCACGAGCCAAACCGGAAATACCGGTACGTACCAGTTCTTTTATCTCATAGCCCTCAATCAGTTTGATAAAAGCGTCCAGTTTTGCCTGATTACCCGTCAACTCAATCATCATTGAATTATCTGCAACATCTACAATTTTCGCACGGAAAATATCAACAATCGCATTAATGGCCGGTCTTGCGTCTTTATCTGCTTCAACCTTAACCAATATCAATTCACGGCATACCGACGCTTCACCGGTAAGCTGTTTGACGGATTTTACATCTTCTAACTTATTAACCTGTTTTTCAATCTGCTCCAGCACAATATCATCCCCCGTAACGGATACCGTCATACGCGAAAATGCCGGATTCTCTGTCTCACCAACAGTCAGACTGTCAATATTATAACCACGGCGGCTGAATAAACCGGCAACACGGCTCAGCACACCGGAGGTATTATTTACCAATATAGATAAAACTACTTTACTCATGGGATACGCCCCCTCTTTATCGAATATCCTAGCGTATTAATCTGAAACAACGCTCATTTAATTGTAGCAATATAGGTCTTTATTGTCAACTCTTAAAGAGAAACTTTTTAAGTGCGGATTTGTTGCTTGGCAAATCCGGTACAAGACACGACTGACCGCGAATTGTCTGGCTTGTATAGCCGCCTTCAATCGGCAGACTGAACTGATGGATTTTTGTCGTACCCATCCGTACAACAGCAAGCAGATATGAATAAATATCCCGCTCATCTACATCTGTTTTTACGTTTGGCATAATCACTTCTGCCAGTTCAATCATCTCTTCCGGAGACAACTGTTTTACCTTCTTAAGAATTGCCTGCATCGTCAGACGCTGACGTTCTGTTCTTCCGTAATCATCTCCTTTTCCGCTTGCCGTATAAACGCCCGGATAATGACCGTCCGGCTGTCTCTTACCATGACGGATTCGGCAGTAGCCAAGTGCCTGCTGCCCGTTAAAGATTTGTTTTCCCTTTTTCACACTGCGGTACTTTCTTCGTTTGATATAATTGGTCTGGCGAAGATTCAGTGCCTCTGAGTCAGTCAGATTTACCTCGATACCGCCAAGTTCATCAATAACATTAACAAAGGCGTCGAAATTCACTTCCACATAACCATCTAATTTGATACCAAAATTTTTCGCCAATGTTTTATAAAGCAATTTGATACCGCCAAAGGAATAAGCAGCATTTAATTTATAACCGCCATATCCCGGTATATCCACATACATATCACGCATCAAAGAAGTCAATTTCAGCTTGTTATGTTTAATATCCAAGGTTGCAATCATCATCGAATCCGAACGTCTCTCAACATCCTTATCCTGTTCATCCAGATTCTTATCTGCACCAACCAATAAAATATTCACAATTTCTGTATCACTGTCTAACGCATATTTGCTCAAATCCATCCCGGATACTTTATTCGATTTGTCGTAATTCATCAAACCCAACATTTTATCTCCGGTATGCTTAACATAAGCCAAACCACTACCTGCGGTCATCGACAGCAAAATTCCAATCACAAGAAATATTCTTGCCACAATCTTCCCTTTTCCCGCTTTTGTTTTACCCATATCAGGCCTCTCTTTCTATTCTCTCGTATTTACAATAAGAAAAACAATCCTGCATTTCGAATCAGACCGCTTTTCAAAAAACCATACCGCAATGCCAGATAGCGTCGTCCAAAAAAGGAAGCATCCGCCATTGTGGCAAACTTCGTTGCCGTTTTTCTCTGTTCTTTGGTCATCTGTGAATCAAAGACCCGCAAAAAAGCTTTTCCCTGCCGATACGTGTCAAAAAGTACCTGCCGCTGCTCTTTCATTTTGGAAATTCTTTTTCTTAAGTAACCGGAATACGATGTTCCTCCGATTTGATTTCCTTCGTGCTGGCGATACATAAGTGTCGCCTCCGGCAAATATCCAATGGCACCAAAGTGACTGCATATCAAAGCAAGCCACCAGTCATGCACCCGTATTTCTTCCGGCAGTTCTCTCAAATACGGAAGAATTGCCCGGTTCATCATAATGGTGCAGCCAATACACTTATTTTCCATAAAAAGATGTGCGGTGTCAACCTTTTTTACATTCAAATGACTCATTTCGTGAAAACGTCCCAGTTTTTTTCCGGTACTGCTGTCAAAATTCATGGCATCGGTAAAGACAAGCACCGGCTTTTCCGGATTTTCTCTCTCCATCAGTTTCATTTTCTCCAAGGTAAGCTCTACCTTATCCCAATTCCAGATATCATCCTGGTCACACAGCATAATATACGGGCTGTCACAACGAACAATGCCAGACATAAAATTTCTTATATACCCTTGATTTGTCTTATTTTCAAAGAGACGGACACGACTGTCCTTTTTTTCATATTCCTTTACAATCGAAACCGTGTCATCCGTAGAGCCGTCATCACATACATCCACCAAAAGATACGGATGACTCTGTGAAAGCAAAGAATCCAACTGCTCTTTTATATATTTTTCTCCATTATATGTTGCCATCACAATCTCAACTTGTTCTTTCACTCCTTGTCCCTCCAGTACGATGGATTCATCGAAAATTTCTTTACCAGCCAGAGCGGAAGTTTATCATACTTCTTACCAAACCGGTATCCCAAAAACTTAAAGCCGCTTTGGAAAATCAAATCCGGCACAAGATACCATTTTCCATGACGGAACAAATATTTCATCGTGTTTTTCACTAACCGCATTCCCTCGGATTCCGATTTCACCGCATCAAAAATTTCATGATACTGGCGCTGGGAAACTGCCAAATCAAAATTTCTCGTAAACTGCTGCCTGTAAGTGTATTTATGAGCATGGATAACCATCGCCTCTGCCACATAAGCAATTTTATATCCTGCCTGTATCACTTTCGATGCCATAATCATATCTTCATTGAAAATGGTATGAAGCACAAAGCCGCCCATTTTTTCATATACATCTTTACGGTACATTGCGCAGACATTTGAGCAGAAATACGTTTTAATACCCATTGTTTCCAAATCCTTTTGGGATTTCACATAACTCTTTGCCGGATAATTAAACTCTCTTGTATAATGTTCAATCACACCAACCGTATCATCCGGCAACTGTCTTCCATAGGCTGTTGCGGCTTCTTCCTCTTCCATTGCCTGTACCAAATTCTCAATGAGATAAGCATCAACCGGAACTGCATCCTGCGTCATAAAGAGCATATAATCTGCCTTTGACAAGGCCGCCCCTTTATTTCTGGTGCCGCCATGGTCAAAATCCTTTTTCTCAATCGGAACAATCTCCACATTTTCCGCCTTTTGTAACATCTGTAAAACTTCTTCATCTTCTTTTTCCTCAACTAACGTCTGCATAAAAAATACATGTGAAGGTTTTACAGTCTGTTTGTTCAGCCAGTCAATTAGTTTTGTCAATTTTTCTCTCTCCGGACGGTATACCGGAATAATTACATCAACCACCATCAAAATCCTCTCTTCTTACTTCTCAAGCAGACGATTTACTACTTTAACCGCCTCTCTGGCATCTGCCGAATAGCCATCTGCTCCAATTTCTTCAGCAAAACTTTCTGTCACTACTGCGCCTCCAATAATAATCTTGGCTTTTACGCCCTGCTTCTTTGCCTCATCCACAACTTCTTTCATCTCCATCATCGTCGTTGTCATAAGGGCAGACAGACCAATAATCGAAGCATTCTCAGCTTTCGCAGTATCTAAAATTGTCTGTGTTTCCACATCTTTTCCTAAATCAATGACATGATACCCATAGTTTTTCAGCATCAGCGCCACCAGATTTTTCCCAATATCGTGAATATCGCCCTTTACGGTTGCCACCACGATAGTTGCCAGTTTTTCATTCCCTCTTGCCGCCTCCAAAAGCGGCTCTAAACGGTTAATCGCCTTTTCCATCGTTTCAGCACTGGCAATAAGCTGAGGGAGAAAATATTTCTTCTGCTCAAACAATTCACCGACATAATTAATTGCCGCAATCAAATACTTATCAATAATCTCAGACGGCTCGGTTCCCTTTTTCAGTTCTTCTTCCACAAGTTCAAGCACATGTCCGCTCTTTCCTTTGACAACCGCCAAATACAACGGGTGGCCGTCTTCCTCTGCCACTTCATTCTTTGGCTGGCTCTGCGTAATCACAGCTCCCGCCACACCATTAATATAATGCAAATCCGCTTCTTCTTTATTCAAAAGCAAATCCGAAGCAAGTGCGGCATTGACAAGCAATGTCTGAGATGGATTCGCAATTGCCATCGTAAGTCCCTGTCCAATCGCAAGTGTTAAAAATGCTGTATTAACAAAAACACGTTCCGGCAGTCCAAAGGATATATTGGAAAGACCGCAAATCGTAGCCACGCCCAAATCATTTTTACAATAGCGTATCGTCTCCAACACTTCCAGTGCGGCATTTTTATTTGCCCCTATCGTAGCCACCAGACCATCCACAACAATGTCTTCTTCTGCCATTCCATGGCGTTTTGCCTCGTCTAATATTGTATGGATAATCGTTTTTTTCTCATCCAAATCTTTTGGAAGTCCGGCATCCGACAAAGGAAGCAGAATAAACATAGCACCATATTTTTTTGCAATCGGTATTAATTTTTCAAACTTTTCCGGTTCCAGAGAAATCGAGTTAATCAAAGCTCGTCCCGGATAAATACGAAGGGCACTTTCCACAACGTCAACATAACTCGAATCAATGCTAAGTGGCAAATCCACCGTCATCGTCAACTCATTAACCGCACGTAACATCATCTCTTTTTCGTCAATTCCGTTCATTCCCATATTGACATCCAGAATTGATGCACCTAATTTTTCCTGTTCTTCTGCCATATCCATAACAAGACTCAAATCACCTGCACGCAGTTTTTCCTGCAGTTCTTTTTTCCCGGTAGGATTGATTCTCTCGCCGACAATTCGAAATCTTCCATCTAATGAAATCGGTGTAATGTTGCGCTCTGTTGTCAAGGCACGGATACTTTTCCTCTCCGAAATTTCTCTTGCTTTTTTCTCTTTTAACCGGCTGACAAGTTTCTGAATATGCTGCGGCGTTGTTCCACAGCATCCGCCAAGCACAGTTGCCCCAACATCCACAAGTGGCATCATTGCCTCTGAAAAACTCTCAGCATCCATATCGTAACACGTCACACCATCCTGTAAAAACGGCAGTCCGGCATTTGGTTTTACGACAAGCGGAACACAAGCATATTTAGCCATCGCTTTTACCGCATCTACCATCTTATCCGGTCCTGTCGAACAGTTAATTCCGATGGCATCCGCCCCCATCGACTGCAAAACAACCAACGCTGTCTCAGGGCTCGTTCCATATAACGTCCGTCCATCTTCCTGATACGTAAGCGTCACAAGCGCCGGTATGTCACAAGTTTCTTTTACCGCCAGCAGGGCAGCGCGGCACTCCTGCAAGCTCATCATCGTCTCAATCGCAAATAAATCGACGCCCTCTTTCGCCAACAAACGAACCTGCTGTTTATAAACATCTACCAGTTCTTCGAACGGCATACTTCCAATCGGTTCCAACTGCTGCCCGGTCATAGAAATATCCCCGGCAACATAAATTTTGCGGTCTGCTTTACTTCTGCGAATCGCTTCTTTTGTAAGACCCACCAATGTTTTCGTAAGTTCTTCCTGCTTAGACGCAAGTCCATATTCATCTAATTTAATTCGATTACAGGTAAATGTCGGTGTATAAAGGACATCAGAACCTGCCTCAATATATCGGCACTGTAAGTCAATAAACACTTCCGGATGTTTTGCAATCCACTGCTCCGGACAGTCACCACTTTCCATACCGGCCTGCTGTAAATTCGAGCCAGTTGCGCCGTCTAATACCACAAATCCTTGTCGTAAAAATTCTCTAAAATCCACTCTTTTGTTGCCTCACTTTCAAAAAAATCCCCCATTTCACAATAGAATATCATGAAAAGAGGGATTTTGCAATCTTCGCTTATAAGCTGCGGTAAAAACTTTCTTTCATATCACACCGGCAGGAAAAACCTAAATCATTTAATGCCTTCGTAAACGCAGATAACATATCTGCCACCTTCTCAACTCTTGCATTATTTCCCATATGCCCAAGACGGATTACTTTACCGGCAAGAACATCAAAGCAGCCGGATATCAAAATACCGTATTTATCTTTCATAGTGTTGATAATATCTATATCACGCAGTCCCTGTGGCACATTAATAACAGTCACAGTAGCGGAATCTCCGTAATCCAGATAAAGAGATAAACCTGCTTCTTTCACTGCTTTTCTTACTGCCCCGGCAATCTTATGATGGCGGGCTACACGCTCGGTATCTTCCTTCACCAGTCTTACCGCCTCACAGAGACCATAAATGTCACTGATTGGCATCGTGTATGGAAACCACTTATCTTTGTAATAGTTCTTAAATGCAAGAATATTACAGTAGAAAGAAGCCACTTTGGTTTTCCGGCTTTCCATCGCTTTCATGGCATCCTCACTCACTGTAACAAACGCAAGTCCAGGAGGCGCCGACAAAGCTTTCTGTGAACCGCCGCAAATCACATCAATCTGCCATTCATTGACTTTCACATCTTCGCCAAACATAGAGGCAACCGCATCGACTACCGTAAGAATTCCATACTGCTTTAACAGCGGGCAAATCTTACTGATATCATTGAGCACACCACTTGGTGTATCACAGTGAACAACTGTTGCGTACTTAAAATCGTGATTTTCTTTTAAGTATTCTGCTAAATCTTCTATTACAATCGGATAGTGGTAATCAACGGTATATAAGGTTGGCTCTCCGCCGTAAAGGCTTACAAAATCAGCAAAGCCTCTTCCAAAAATACCATTATCAATAACCAACACCTTATCCCCCGGCTCTGTCAAGGTTGCACAGGCAGCCTCCAAGGCAAGAATCCCCTCGCCGCCCAATACATAAGTCTCGTTGTCAGTGCCAAGAAGATTTGACAAATCTTTGCATACCTGATGGTATTCTTCACAAAATGTCTCATCTACATCCGGGTTTGCAAACGCCCTGCTTCTTGCTTCCATTACAGAAGCTGCCGGCATCGTAGGTCCCGGTGTCATCATCTGATACATTCTTATCATCCTTTCTGTCCGTTCTTTTCGCCAATTAAGCTTCCATAGAACGTTTTACCTTTGCCATACCGACACGTGATACCAAAATAATCGGAATGGCAATAATTGCTCCTGTTACAATCTGCATAATGTTGCCCGGAATCGAAGCCAGCGGCACAACAAAACTTGATGTAAGCAATACCTCAAACAAATAATAACCAACTAATTTAATTGCAAGAACAACAACCGTTGCCACAATCAGATTAACAATCGTTGGTTTTTTCTTTACAATCAAACCAAATACAAAGCCCATCAGACCAACTACAATCAAAGTTGCCGGAGCATATACAATCCATGGAGAAAGTACATCCGATAATGCCATGCCAACGCCGCCGCAAATCGCACCAACACGCTTGCCGAAAAATGCTGCTGCAAAAAACATCGGAACATTACCTAAGTGAACCAGACCACCTTTTGCCGGTATAATCTGCACCTGAATGTATCTTGTCAGTAAAAAAGTCAAGGCAGCAAATACGCCGCACATCGTAATTTCGGATACTGTAATCTTTCCTGTACCCATCTGTACTGTTTGTTGTTTTGTTTTTGAATCCATTGTTTTGTCCTCCTGTATAAATTTCTCTCTTATTATACAAAAGGCTGGCTATATGAAAACTGCCAGTTTCTTATTTTTTTGCCATGCCAGTTTTCATCCATTTCTCTCCAAAGATGTTTTCCAGTTTTTTCGAAGTAACTCCGGATGAGACTCCAAATGAGCAAAATCATTAAAACGCTCCAGAATAAAAAAGTCTCTATCCTCATCGTAAATCAAATGGGTAAAACTTGTATTTTCGAGGTCGATTCCAAATTTTAATTTGTTCTCCTGACCGGTATGAAGAATATCGGCACACACCGAGCGTATTACGCCGCCATGCGTTACAATAGCAACTCTGTTTTCCTCTCTTTGACAAATTTGTTTGATTTTTGGCATGACTCGCCTAGCAACATCACATCCGCACTCACCGCCTTCCGGATAGGGAAGGTCTTCTTTATGAGCCGCACGTTCCTTACGAAACTCAGCATATTCCGTACGAATCTGTTCATCCGTTTTCCCGGTAAATCCACCAAAATGGATTTCTTCGATGTCTGCCACTTCTTCAACCGGCAGATTCACACAGTGTCCAATAATTTCTGCCGTTTCTTTTGCGCGAATTAACTGTGAACAGTATAACTTTTCCAACTGATAAGAAATCAGACGCTTTCCGGCAAGTTTTGCCTGTTTACGCCCACTTTCATCCAGAGAAACATCGACATTACACAATTTAGAGCACTGTCTTCCATGCCGAATCAAAAAGATATCTTTCATCTTTCGCACCTCCTTAACTCTCTGAAAAAACACTATCAGTATACGAAATCCGTGTTCTTTCGTCAAATTGTTTGCGAAGACCTTTCATATATTTTCTTCCTAGTGCGACATTTCCATATTGCTTTACCAGACAAATCCGCCGATTTACATAATCAATTTTTTCTACATACAAACAGTTTACTGCAATCGAGCGATGGCACTGCACTAAGTCACCGCCACACTGCTCCATACAGACACCAAGTTTGCGGTACGGAAACGAAAAGACATCATACCGGGTATGAACATACAGCGTTTTATTGCAGATTTCCAGATACAAAATATCCTTCGCCTCAAACATGTGTATACCAAGCCGTGTGTTTATCACCAGCGCCTTTGCAGCACCCTTGTTATCAAAACGTCCGTCAATCCAGTGAAGTAGTTTTTCCAATCGTTCTTTCTCAATTGGTTTTATCACATAATCAAAACAATGAAATACATGAAATGCCAGACTTTCATACGTATCATCTTTTGCCAGTAAAATCACCGGGAGCAGATAAAAACGCTGTAAGCCTCTCAGACAAGAAACAAAGGCTAGTCCTTCCTGTTCCCTCTCCTCTATATCTACTACTACAACATGAATGGTGTTTGTCTCTAACATATGGATTGCTTCCTGCTGACTTTCGACACATAAGAATTGAAGATTCCATTTGGCTGCTTCCCAGTCTTTAATCGGATTTGACTTTGAGAAAACAAGAACTTTTGTCACCGATACTCCTCTCCTTCATCACTTAGCTGCTGCTTGCAGTATTCGAGCAGTTCACACACCCTGCGGTTTCGTATCGCAAGATGTGAATCCACTGATTCCCGTCTTGCCTTCTGCCTGCCAGCTAACAGATACAGCGGATCTACATCGAGCTTCTCATATAGAATAACAAGTTTTTCAACATCCAGCCCATACACTCCTCTCTCAATCTTTCGATAATGTCCTACACTCACGCGGAGCAGTTTTGCCATATCATAAAAATCCATATGGGCACTTTCTCTCACATCCTGTAAACGTCTTCCAATAATTTCATTTTGTTCTTGAACCATAATTTTTCTCCTCCTTAGTCTCTATTCTACCAAAAAGAAGCGCTCGTTGGACGACTTTTTTTGACGCAAAACGACAAAGCACCAAATTACAAGGTTTTTTTTCTGTTTTTTTCATAAAAAATTTCAAAAATGTATACCGCAATCACTGAGAAAGCACTTTATCCAACACATCTGCCAATGGTGCTGCTGCGTTTTTTGCTTCCTCTACCGTATTATTTTCATTTCCCAGCTCAATCAATAACGAACGTGGTTCCAAATGCAGATTGTAGCGGTATCCTTTTAAATAAATTGGTTTGGTAAATCCTTCATAGTATTCCATAGCCGTGCATTTCATCTGAAGACTAAACGCAAGATTTCCCTGTAGATTCGGATTGTATAAATAAGGAATGGCACCCGATTTTGTTCTGCTCATACCATTAAAAAACATGACAATCGCCGTTTTTTTCCCTTGAATAGTAGTATACGTATGTTTTCCTTTACCGACCGAATCGCGGTGCAAGTCAATCAGCACTTTAATACCCGGATTTTTTTTACGTATATTTTGAACCCCTTCCAGTGATTTATTGTACGCAAGACTCCTGTCAATGCCCCCGTTAATAGAATCATATCTCGTCGTATCATGGTAAACGGAATATCCCCTTTTTTCCAGTTCTTTTGTAAGTTCTGTACCAACGCCGACAACGGAATCGTTAATATCGTTTTTTTTGCTGTCTGAAAACTCTTCCGAAGCACCATGCGTATGATAAATCAAAATTTGTTTTTTCCCTTTTTCCTTTTTTAATTTCAAATTTTTATGTAACATCGCAGCCACATCAAACTGCTTTTTTGTCACAGAAGTCGTTGAATCTATAATATAAAAATTTTTCCACAAATAATCCACACTGAGTGACTCCCGCAATTGTTCCACCGCACTGTTTTTGTGGCGGACAACCTGGCTTGACACTTCCACTGCCGACTGTTCTTCTTCCACATCACCAATAAGCGGCTCACTTGGTTTTGGTGTTTGTCCTTCCTGCAATTCACGGTTTTCAATTACTGCCAGTTTTTCTTTCCCGGCATCGATTTCTGCATCTCCCTGATTTGGCTCAAAATAAGACTGTCCCCCTAAGAGTTCCGCTAACACATATCGTCCTTCTTGTCCATTCCAAAGGCAGAAACAACTCTCCTTTGCAAGAAATCTTCCCGCTTCCTCTGCTATTTCCATTTTCCCTGCATCTTTTATAACAAAAAGCGCTCCTGCTAAAGAGGTGACAATCACCCCAATTGCGACCCGCATGCCAAACTTCATTTTTCATTCTCTCTTCATATCTTCTTTTTCATAAAAGGATATGCTGCTGTTTCCATAATTATCCCGTTTTTGAAAACAATGATTTAATACTTTTGCAAGATCTTTACTAATTTGATTTACCGATTCGTCAATATTTTTCGGCGTTACCATCACATCGGTTGTTTCCTCGGTCAGAATTTCATAAATAAACCGCTCAATTTCCTCCTCCGAATACCCCTGTTTCTCTAATACATGCTCCAAATGGTCGGAAATAATGGTTGCCGCATCTACAACCGTAGGAACACCAATTGCAACAACCGGAATTCCAAGCGTCTTTTTGGTTAGTTCCTTCCTGCGGTTTCCAACGCCGGCACCAGGCTCAATTCCCGTATCTGTAATCTGTACCGTTGTACAAAGCCTTTGCACACTTCTGGATGCTAATGCGTCCACAACAATTACCAAATCCGGTTTTGTCTTCCGTATAATCCCCTGTAATACCTCTTCAGTCTCAATTCCGGTCTGCGCCATGACACCGGGTGCTATTGCACTCACACAGCCATATCCATTTTCCTGCATAAAAGATGCACCAAATTCTTCTTTAAAATGTCTCGTCACAAAAAGGGCGTCTGTCATTTTCGGTCCTAATGAATCCGAGGTCACTTCCCGGTTTCCCAATCCAACAACCAAAACGCTCTTTTTACGAAGTCCCTTTATCATACTTTCCAACTGTTCACAGACACAGAGCAAAAATGGCTCTCTCTCGTCAATATCTCCATGAAGCATAAGTGGTGATTCGATTGTAATATAAGTTCCTTTTGGTTTTTTCATTGCTTTGCTGCCTGCTTCATCCCGAATAATTACCGTCGTAATTTTCACCTTGCCTTGCAGACATTTTTTCTTTTCCAGAACAACCCCCTGTATTTCTACATGATTTCTGGGAAAACTCTCTCTTGCCTCTAATGCTAAGTCCGTCCGTTTTTCGGTCATTTTTGCCGCCTCCTGCACTGTTTTGCATCCAATCACAAATTTATTGTGTCCTATTTTTTATTTTTTATGTTAATTTGCAACTATTTACTTGACAATATGTGGTATATATAATAAGATAATTAGGTGTGTTTGTGCTGTTGTCCGTGTCCGACAAGCCAAACCAAACAAAGAATGAATTTAATTATTACGATGGAGGTGCTGGAATTGGCAAACATTAAATCTGCAAAAAAAAGAATTTTAGTAGCTGAAAAAAGAGCTGAGAAAAACAAATCTGTTCGTTCTCGTGTAAAAACAGCTGTGAAGAAAGTTGATGCTGCTATCGCTGCAAACGATAAGGCTGCTGCTGAAGCTGCATTGAAAGCTGCTGTATCAGAACTTGATAAAGCTACTAAAAAAGGTATTTATCACAAGAATACTACTGCAAGAAAAGTTTCTCGTTTAACAATCGCTGTAAACAAACTTGCGTAATGTAGAGGGCAGTCGTACTGCAACTACAATTCTACCCGTCGAATGAATAGAAAGGAGCTGGTAAACGGCTCCTTCTTTTTTACAAAAGGCAAATAACTATTCAGGAGCACTGTGTAAAAACAAAGAATCATTGTGCTCACACATAAGATTCATTGTTTTTACACGGTGAGTCCGAATAGGACTCCCCGCCCAAATATGAGCATTTTTAGCCTTGTAAAAGGCGAAATAGAACACGAAGTGTTCAAAATGCGAATATTTAAGAGCGGGGCATCCTGAACAACTGCATCTACACACAAGGAGGCATTTATGAAACGAACGAATTATCTTTCATGGGACCAGTATTTTATGGGAATTGCAAAGCTTTCCGCCATGCGCAGTAAAGACCCACACACAAGCGTCGGTGCCTGCATTGTAGGAAAGGATAACAAAATTTTATCAGTTGGCTATAATGGCATGCCACAAGGATGCTCCGATGATATTTATCCATGGGACAGCGACAGTGACGACCCGCTGCAGACTAAATATTTATATGTCTGCCACGCGGAATTAAACGCACTGCTCAATTATACCGGCACAAATTTAAAAGGGGCAAAAATATACACTACGCTGTTTCCCTGCAATGAATGTACGAAAGCGTTAATTCAGTCCGGTATCTGCGAAGTCATCTACGCCGAAGATAAATATGCCAACACCGCTTCTGTCCTAGCATCAAAAAAAATGATGAAATCCGCAGGAATCAAATACCATGCCTATTCACCACAGGAAACAGAAGTTCACATGACTTTATAAATAAAAAACTGCCACCCATCCTTTAAGACTCGGAAATGGTTTGGCAGTTTTTTTCTATTTTATCTTTCAATTGATTCCATTCGTCTTCGTGTTTCACAAAATACAACGGACAAAGTTTCCCCGTCACGTCATAATGACGAATCACTTGTTCTTTTGTCAAATCATATTTCAAACACAAATACGAAACCAGTTCAATAAGCGCCTGATAGGTTGTATTGTTAAACTTTCCATCTTTTCCCGGATGACAGCACTCAATGGATATGGTATCATAATTTCTCCCATTGGAGGCGTAGGCAATTTCATTTAACGGAATACATTGGACAATCTGTCCCTCTAAGCCAATCACAAAATGGCTGCTGGCATAAGTCGCCTTTTGTTTTCCGGCATTAAGTTTTGGCAGATTATTAAAATAATTTCGGTTGTCTTCTGCATCCGTTCCCGGATTTGCCGTATAGTGAACGACAACACCTTTCACCTTTCTAAGCGCAATTCCCGGTCTCGAATATTTATTTTTCTGAATCAGTTTTGTCTGTATCGATAATTTCGGAAGTATTTTTTGTGCCTGCACGGTGTTGTCTCGGTTATTTCTCACTATAAAGGAAACAATCACACAGCATAAAAGGATGAAAAACGCTGCGACACTGATAATCAGTGCGCAGCGCCCTCTCTTCGACGTCCGTCTTTTTCTCGTCCGCGAAGAGTATCTTCTTTTTTTATTCGACACTATAGTTTGGTGCCTCTTTCGTAATGTGGATATCATGTGGATGGCTCTCCTTCAAAGAAGCAGCGGAAATTTTCACAAAGTGTCCGTTCTCCTTCAAATCTTCAATCGTCTTTGCTCCACAATATCCCATACCAGAACGGATTCCGCCAATCAACTGGAATACCGTATCCTCTACTGAACCTTTGTATGCAACACGTCCCTCTACTCCTTCCGGAACTAATTTCTTAGCATCCTGCTGGAAATAGCGGTCTTTACTTCCGTTTTCCATCGCTGCAATGGAACCCATGCCACGATATACTTTATACTTTCTTCCCTGGAACAATTCAAAGCTTCCCGGGCTCTCGTCACAACCGGCAAAAATACTTCCCATCATACAAACATTTGCACCGGCCGCAATTGCTTTTGTCATATCTCCGGAATACTTAATACCACCATCGGCAATTACCGGAATACCATATTCTTTTGCTACGTTGTAAGAATCCATAATTGCAGTAATCTGTGGTACACCAATACCGGCAACCACACGGGTTGTACAGATAGAACCAGGTCCGATACCAACTTTTACTGCATCAACACCGGCTTCAATCAAAGCACGGGTAGCTTCTCCGGTCGCCACATTACCTGCGATAATGCCCAAATCCGGATATGCGTCACGAACCATTTTTACAACTTTTAATACATTTGCGGAATGACCATGTGCCGTATCAATAACAATGACATCTACCTGTGCATCTACCAGCGCTTTCACACGATCCATGATATTAGCCGTTACACCAACACCGGCACCACACAAAAGTCTGCCCTGCTTGTCCTTTGCTGAATTTGGATATTTAATCTGTTTTTCAATATCCTTAATTGTGATAAGTCCGGTCAGGTTTCCGTCTTTGTCTACGATTGGCAGTTTTTCCTTACGGGCTTTTGCCAGAATCTGTTTTGCTTCCTCCAATGTAATACCTTCCGGTGCTGTCACGAGACCTTCCGATGTCATACACTCACTGATTTTTTTCGTAAAATCGGTTTCAAATTTCAAATCACGGTTTGTAATAATACCAACCAGTTTTTTATTTGGTCCCTCTGTAATCGGAACACCTGAAATACGGAATTTTGCCATCAAATCATCTGCGTCTGCCAATGTATGATTCGGAGAAAGATAAAATGGGTCCGTAATAACACCATTCTCCGAACGTTTTACCTTATCAACCTCTTCTGCCTGCGCCTCAATGGACATATTCTTATGAATAATTCCGATACCGCCCTGACGCGCCATCGCAATCGCCATGCGGTGTTCTGTTACCGTATCCATTCCTGCACTCATCATAGGGATATTTAATTCAATGTCCTTTGTCAAATGAGTTTTCAAACAAACTTCATTCGGTATTACTTCAGAATATGCGGGTACCAATAATACGTCGTCAAATGTAATGCCTTCACCAATAATAGTTCCCATCTTTTCTCTTCCTCTCTTTTTTGTATTCTATTTGTATTTTTATTATTTTATCGAATATTGACAGGGTTGTCAACTATTTTGGTCATTCCTTAATCGTGATTTTTTATTTTGTAAATTTTTTCACGATATCACGAATTTCCTCTGCATTTTTCTGATTATCCTTCGTGACACCGGAAATCGTTTCTGCACTCTTTGATGTTTTGCCGATTTTATCGATAATACGTTCCATTCCCTGTGCATTTTCATCCGTAGCCAGTTCCACACGATCCATTTGCTGACAGATTGCTGACATACCATTCACAAAGGAATCCGTTGAATTTTGAATTCCGCTAATTACATTTTCAATGGACTCAATGGACGTATTATAGTTATTTGACATTTCAATAAAGTCCTTAAACTGGTTCGTAACATCTGTTTTCCAATACTCTAAAATTGACATAAAACACTGTCGTACATATTCAATATTTTTATTCGTGTCTTTACAGATTGTCTGTATTTCCGTAGCCGTTTTCGATGAACTCAGGGCAAGGTTACCAATTTCGCTTGCAACAACAGCAAACCCACGGCCTGCCTCTCCGGCGCGAGCCGCTTCAATTGAAGCATTCAAAGACAAAAGATTCGTCTGGCTTGTTATTTCCAGAATTTGATCTACCATCTCGTTAATTCGTGACAGCGACTTCAGATCTTTCATTGCCTTCTCGATTCTTTCCTCGTTTGATTTCATCTTTTCGCTATTTACATCCAAAGATTCATTCGCAACTTCTTTCATCTTCATAACATCCTGAATCAGTTCTTCACTTCGCTCACTTCCGGCTTTTACCTGTTCGCCAACCTCATCAACTAATTTTGAAATATTGCTGATTTCTTTACCAACCTGTTCGACCGCTTCCTTAGTCATGGTCGCACCTGCCACAACTTGTTCTGCCGTTGCAGCATTATCTCCGACACACTCATACAATTCGTGCGAAGTTTCCGTAATCCTCTCAGCTGATCCCAAAAGAGAGCTTGAGCAACCATTAAGCGTATCAATAATGGAAGAAAACGTATCATATAACGAATCAATTGCCGTCGCAATATGACCAATTTCACTCTTACCATTTACAAACTTCTGAATTTTTTTATCCTTGCTTAAATTCAAATTTTTCAACTTCAATATAGCATGCTCGGCTATTTTCAACGGACTCAGGCACAATTTTATCACCACATATGTAAGTATCATGAGTAACAAGAAAGAGCCAATGCAAATTAAACCAAGCGTTTTACGGTTCGTATTTGCCACATTAAAAATCTCATCTTCCGTATCTGTCATAACCACCGCCCAGCCACGGTTAGGAAGTACACGATATACGCCGACCGAATCATTTCCATTTGTATCCTTGTACTCAATTTCCTGGATCTGATTTCCTGTGTTTTTTTCGGCATTTTTAATTACTTGTAAAAGCATCGGATCCTTAATTTCTTTTGCAATCTTTTTAGAATCCTGACTGAATATGTATGTTTTTGTCTCAGTGTTTATCATCGTAAATGACGCATGTGCAAGACCTTCAACCTTTAACGAATCCAAACTTTTCTGAAGCTGTTCACCAAACGGACCGCCACCAACATAGCCAATCATTTTGTTTTCTTTATAGATTGGGTAATACATAGAAAGTATTAGTTTCTGAGAGGCAGGCGAAACAATAATTCCGGCATTGTATAACCTGTCAGATTTTTCCATCTCACTCTGCAATTGTTTTAATGCCTCACCTTTTCTTGTCGTCATGCCAACTACTTTAGGATTGTTATGAGCAATCACATGCGTATTGGGTTCTCCTACATAAATTCCTTCCCAGCCGGACAACTCTTTATAATAATTTTCTGTATATTTCTGCACTCTTTCTAAAGACTCTTCATCACTTGGGTCTTCCAGCAACTTTAAACTCTCGACTCCTTTACCATAAGAAACCAGCTGATCTTCTGCATGATCCACATAATCCTCAATTACCTTCTGCCTAGACTCCAAAGCAGTTTTCATATTATCCATACTATTTTTCTTCATTACAGATGTCATACTTCCATTTGCAAACAAAAACAATCCCAGTATGCAAACAGCAGCAACAATGGAAATAGTAATTGTAATTGTAGTACTTAACTTTTTGTTTTTCATTTTTAGTCGTCCTTTCTTTTCCGATTTTTTTCATTCTATCATATTCCTTTTTGTTTGTATTGATTTATCACGTACCATTTTTGATTTATTACGTACTATTTTTTGATTTATTACGTATAATAAAAGAAAACAGTACCTTATGTTGACATAATCAAGATAAGGTACTGTTTTCTTTTATTTGGTACATTATTATTAGGACAGCGACACAATTTCCGGACATTTCTTCTGCATCAACTCAACCATACGGCTCGTTGGCTCAAAGAGAATCATTACTTTCTCGTCCTTTTCCGGAAGTCTTGTTACAATTCCGTAAACATTCGCCTTTTCATTCATTGATGAATAATCGCGCACTTCCAAGTGCCTGTATCCATCCAGTTTTGTGGACTGAATTGGGGCAATCGCATCCGCATCCTCAATTTCAATTCGAAGAATATTCTTTCGACGCTCTCCGCCCTGTATCATATCAAAGTCAAGCTGTCCATCACAGAATACATATTCCCATTCCACACGGAATCTCGGCCAATACCAAATCAACCCAAAGATTGCTGCTACTCCGATTAATACTAACAGATTAATTTTTGTCGATATCGAAATCAGTATTGCTGCTAAAAAAACAAGAATTACTAAAATAATCAATATAATTTTTAAAGCAATGACTGACCCCGTCGTTTTCTTTTTTGCGTTCGCTTCTGCGTATGATTGTTCCATCCAATCCTCCTATTTCTTTCGTCTATTTACATCATGCCCATGCCGCCGGCACCGCCTGCTGGCATTGCTGGTGCATCTTCTTTAATATTAGCAACAACAGACTCGGTTGTCAACAAGGTAGATGCTACACTCGTTGCATTCTGCAATGCACTTCTTGTTACCTTAGCCGGGTCAAGAATACCATTGTCTACCATATTTACATATTCTTCTGTCAATGCGTTAAATCCAAATCCAGGCTTCTCAGAACGGACTTTATCAATGATAACAGAACCTTCCAGACCTGCATTTTCTGCAATACGGCGAAGTGGTGCTTCCAGTGCTTTCAAAATAATGTTGGCACCGGTCTTTTCGTCTCCCTCAAGAGAGGCAGCCATCTTAGCAACTTCTTTGCTTGCATGAATGTAAGCAGAACCGCCACCTGCGATAATTCCTTCTTCTACCGCTGCTCTTGTTGCTGCTAAAGCATCTTCCATACGAAGTTTTGCTTCCTGCATTTCTGTCTCAGTTGCTGCACCAACACGTACAACAGCAACGCCGCCAGCTAATTTAGCAAGTCTTTCCTGAAGTTTTTCACGGTCAAAATCAGATGTTGTCTCTTCAATCTGATTCTTAATCTGTGCAATTCTTGCCTCGATTTCTGCTTTATCACCTTCACCATCAACAATGATTGTATTTTCTTTCTGAACTTTTACAGATTTTGCACGTCCAAGCTGATCCATCGTTGTCTCTTTCAAATCCAAGCCAAGTTCTTCGGAAATTACCTGACCACCGGTAAGGATTGCAATATCTTTGAGCATTTCTTTTCTTCTGTCACCATAACCAGGAGCTTTTACAGCAACTACATTAAAGGTTCCGCGAAGTTTATTGATTACCAATGTACTGAGAGCTTCTCCCTCTACATCCTCGGCAATAATCAAAAGTCTTGCACTTGCCTGAACAACCTGCTCAAGCAGTGGAAGGATTTCCTGAATATTAGAAATCTTTTTATCGGTAATCAAAATATACGGATTATCCAGTTCTGCTTCCATCTTATCCATATTAGTAGCCATGTAAGCAGACAAATAACCACGGTCAAACTGCATACCTTCTACCATATCCAGTTCTGTCTTCATTGTCTTGGATTCTTCAATTGTAATAACACCGTCACCGGTTACTTTTTCCATTGCATCGGCAACCATTTCACCAACCTGCTCATCACCGGCAGAAATTGCTGCAACTTTTGCAATCTGCTCTTTACCGGAAAGTTTAGAACTCATGCTGCGAATGGAATCAACAGCTGTCTCTGTTGCCTTTTTCATTCCCTTACGGAGAATAATCGGATTTGCTCCGGCTGCTAAGTTCTTCATTCCTTCATTAATCATAGCCTGCGCCAAAACGGTAGCTGTTGTTGTACCATCACCGGCAACATCATTTGTTTTCGTTGCTACTTCTTTTACTAACTGGGCCCCCATGTTTTCAAAGGCATCTTCTAATTCAACTTCTTTTGCGATTGTTACACCGTCATTGGTAATCAACGGAGCACCAAAAGATTTATCCAAAACAACATTTCTTCCTTTTGGTCCAAGTGTTACACGAACGGTATCTGCCAGTTTATTTACACCTGCTTCCAATGCAGATCTTGCTTCTACGCCAAATTTAATTTCCTTAGCCATAATTGAATTCCTCCTATCAAATCAATCTTTACTCTACAATTGCCAAAATATCACTCTGACGAACAATTACATACTCCTCGCCGTCCAATTTTACATCTGTTCCGGCATATTTGGAGTAAATCACTTTATCGCCAACTTTTACTTCCATTTTTACTTCTTTTCCATCTACAACACCACCCGGTCCGACAGCAATAATCTCTGCCTGCTGTGGTTTTTCCTGTGCCTGCCCCGGCAGTACAATACCGGATTTGGTGGTCTCTTCTGCGTCTAACTGTTTCAATACAACTCTGTCACCTAAAGGTACTAATTTCATGTTTGATTCCTCCATTTCTTATATCTTGTTAGCACTCCAATCTGATGAGTGCTAACCCATTGGCTCTATAATATGCAATAATCAAAAGAAATGCAATGCCTTATGCATTTCCATATTTCCGCATTTTGCCACTATATCTAACTTATGCTCTTTTTTTCTCGTTTATTCTTATTTTTTCATTTTTCGTAATTCTCTTCTTCTGCAACATACACACAATGCCACTACCACTGAGAAAAAACAATGTAATCCACAGTTTCAAATTGCTGTCATCACCAGTCTCCGGACTCTTATCTTCTGTTCTTGACGATCCTTTTTCCTCATTCTCATCACTGGTTTCAGACAGTGTATCTTCAGCCTCTTCGCTGGTATCACTTGCTTCTGACTGTGTATTTACCGGATTGGAAGCGTTGCTTACAGATGGAGCATCCGTCGCACTTGCATTATTTGTTTCAGACTGTGCACCACCCTGATTTGTATTGTTTGTCTCCGTCTTTGTATTTGCGGATTTTAACTCAAGAGCGGCAATCGCATCCTCAATAGCCTTCGCCATCGCATCCACCTCTGCCTGCTCCTTAATATTTTTACCACGCACTACTGCATCTATAGCAACATTTACCGCTGTAAAGTCCTTGTACAAATTCACATCCAAAGCTTTTGCCTTGGCAATGGCCTCATCCACTGTCGTGTAATCTGCATCTTTATATGTCAATGCCTGAATTGCTGTTTCTATTGCTGCTGCCATCGCGTCTACCTCTGCCTGCTCCTTAAAGTTCTTATCCCGGTCAACGGCATCTACCGCTACTGTAACATCCGAAAAGTTCCGGTATAAATCTGCATCCAGACCTTTTACCTTGGTCAGTGCTTCATCCACCGCTGTATAATCTGCACTTCGCAATTTCAACGCTTTGATGGCTTTTTCTATCGCTTTGGCATAACCTTCCACCGTTTCCTGTTCCGTGTAATCCTTGTCATACTCAACAGCATTTACCGCATCGGTCACAGCAGAAAAATCCTCATAATCATTCTTATTCAGTGCATTTACTTTATCAATCGCTTCATTTACCGCTGTGTAATCCGCCTTTTGTACAGACTGCTGTTCACAAGTTGTATGATAAAGTCCAAAACTCATATTCTCATTTGCATTTGCATAAAACCACGTAACATCAAGCATTCCCGAATGATTAATGAATATAGACGGCTGCGCCATAAAAAACACTCCATCTTTACCATGTAGTTTTTGCGGCAGTATTTCTGCTTTTCCTGTTGTATTGTTGTAATAATACAAGCGAATATCTTCCTGCCTGATATCCTGTTCCTTATTTTGCTCATCCATCCATTTTCCATTGGAGGATTTTGTATATTTCATACCATTGAGGGTAATCTCTGACTTATCTATTTTTAACGGGCTGTACTCTCTCGCCGTAATATACTGCATGGAACCGTCTTTGGAAAGAATCGAATATCTTGCGTCTCCTGTTTTAGATACATCTGCGAGTTCCTCAATCTTCCACCCGGATGTGCTGTCCGAATCGGTGCCGATTTCCTTAATCTTTCCATTGCAGTAGTAAATTAATTTTGGCAGATCCGTTTCAACAATGGAGCCATATGTATCCGGCAGATTGACTGTATCTACATTTTTTCCATTATTTACAGCCAGTTTAACTTTGTTATTCTTAAACTCATCCGAAGAATACAAAGACACCTTATCTCTCTGTTTTACCTGATCATACATCACATCCGATACATGTGTCCCATCCACGGCCTCTTCATAAAGTACTGCAACCGAACCATTGAGCTCTGCCACTGTATGAGTGGAAATATAATTGCAGGATTCTGCAAAAACCATCGGTATTAGATTTCCCTTGGCATCGGTCTTGTTATCGTCTGAAGAAAACTTGTTCGTATCCGGATCATAATAAAGTCCCTCGATTCCATATGCGCCGTCATCATTTTTTACATCCGAACAAACAACCCATGTAATGAGTATTTTGTCTCCAAATTTAGTTACATGAGAATTATATGCACTGACATCACTTGATTCTTTTGTAACTGTGAGAATCTTATCCGAAAACCCTATGGTTGATGAATTTAAAGCACTGACCGATATTCTCATAGAACCTGCAATCTCATCCTTCGTCTCAGTCCCGTCAAACTTCTTATTTGCATCAGTCCATGTAATGATCATGTTGTTATTAAAAGTGTCATCGGTGTCTGTAAATAGAAATGGGTCCATATCCCATGTTTCATCATCCTGAATTTCCTCAGGACGACTGACGTTTGCGTACTCTTCCGAACTGCCAGACCAATATAGCTTAGCACAATCTTGTCCATCACTGTCTATATACCATGAATACAATAGCAAATCTAAGTTTGTCCCCGGTAGTTTCGCACCTTTCAATCTACAATAGTCAGGATTACCATAATGCATAAGATATACGTCTTCCTTACTTTCTGCTGCCGATACTTTGACCGGAACCGTATTGACCAACAATATGAACACTAAAACAAATACCACGAGTTTTACTGATTTGTAATTTTTCTTTTCTTTCTTCTTAACCGTTATCCGCATTAATCGTCACCTCCATCAAAACCTTCCCTTCTGTACTTGTCTGCAAACAGGGCAACAGCCTGTTTCAAGACTTCCATCTGGTTTTTTAGATAATATTCATCTTCAAACATAGCATAGTGAACACAGGCACGGACGAATATGAAGATTAATGGCGTAATCACCGTATGAGGAATACCAATCTTTGGCTCTAACTGCTTCGCATACTCCGTATACCGCTCATTGACACCCTCAAAGAATTTCTTTCCATACTCAATATACTTGGGAAGTGTGTACACTTGATACATCAAACGATACTTTTTCCCGTGCTTCTTCGCTGTCCAGTAAGGCACCTCTTCAATAAACCGTAACACATCCTTAGCATCGGTAGGTGCCTTTTCCATAAAATCATCCTCTACCTTGGTCATACAATAGGCGGTTGATTCAAGAATCAGCTCATCTATATTTTTAAAGTAACAATACAGATTGCCTGTGGTGCAGTTGCAGGCTGCGGCAAGTGCTTTAATCCCTGTACCAGTCAGTCCGTTTTCTGCATAACATTCAAAGCATTTTTCCATGATTTCCTTTTTTCGTTCATTATGCTGCTCTTTTGTCTTTTTCATAGGTATCCTCTTCATTTTATCTGATTGATTGTTCATTATTAGAATATCATAAGCTGACATCAACATCAAGTTTTTTAGAAATTTGGAAAATAAATAGCTGTTAGGTTGACTTAATTGCTAGAAAAATCTTTCTACGGTCAACCAATTTTCTCTCTTGCGTTGACTTGTTTATGCTTATTTCTAAATAAAGTCAACTTTTACGAGGTCTGAGTTGACCTAAGCTTGAATAATTACAAATACGGTCAATTTTTTTAGTCGTTTTTTATGACCTAATTAGCAAAATATGATTTTCCAGTCAACTTTTATCTGGAAAATGGTTGACCGAATTTACTATTTTGAATAATCCAGTCAACCAGTCACAAACTAAATTAACAATACAAGAATCCCAACAACAGGGGCAAACACCTGATTTATTCCTTCCTTAAGATACCAAACGGCTTGTACAACTTGCATTCCAAGCCTTTGTGCCGCCTCAAGTTCATTGCTTCCACCATCTCCCACATATAGACAGGCATCCGCCTGGTTTCAATACTTTATGTATATTATTCAACAACGCATTATGGTCTGTTATCCAATGAAAAACAGCATTTGAAAAAACAACATCAAACTGTTCTTCAAATGGTAATGCCAGCGCATCACTAACTATAAATTTTATGTCAGGATACTGCTGTTGCGCCCGTTTTATCATGCTTTCCGAACTGTCAACACCAATCACCACTTCTGCCAGCTTCTTTAATTGTACTGTAACAACCCAAATCAAGAATACTTTGATTATTATTCTCAGACACAAACTCTAAAAGTTCCTTTCCATATTCCGCGACAAAATCATGTTTATTATCATATAAAGCTGCATTCCATTCACTCATTAATTTTCATAAACCTCCAATTTACTTTTCCCTCATTATAACACAATCGTGATTCAGATATTAAACACTTTTTTTGTCTTTGATACTGTAAACTGAATAACCGGCCCCGACAGAATAATTGTCAAAATAGTACATAACCCAAACTTTCCGCCAAGAATAACTCCAATAACAACCATCACAATATCAAGTATCATTCGCACAGCTTTTACCTGCCAGCCATTCTTATCTGCAAGCGAAAATGTCAATGCCTCATAAGAACCACGCCCTAAAGAAGCTGCCGCATAGATTCCCGTTCCCATTGCAAAAAGGATTATACCCAATAACATGATAAGTGCATTTACCCACAAATGCGCACTGTACACATGTATATTTGCAAATAAATCAACACAAAAGCTATATACAATCTGATATAAAATTGTACCAATATGTATCTGTGATCTGTCGTAGAAAAATGCAAATGTAATCATAATTATGGCTACAATCATAGATGCCATACCTATACTTACATGAAAAGTTTCAGAAATACCCTGCCACAAAACGGCAAGAGTTGCACCACCAAACCCGGCATATAAAGCAAGCGTGATTCCATATGCCGCCACCACGGAACCGACTACTATTATAATTATTTTCTTTATCCATTCTAATCTGCTCATTACCATAACCCCTTTCTGCTTTTGTCACGGCAATTCTTATATTTATAATTTTCCAATAAAATTAAAAGACTATAGACACACTGTTATGTTCAGAAACAGTAAAATCTATAGTCTTCATCCATGCCGAGACAAGCTCTTTATCAATTTAGGTATAATAATAAATATATTATCCTTATTTGTCAAGATTATATATTTTGGTGTTACAAACTGGAAGTTATGTTTCTATTTATTATAAATTGCAAAGTTTTTTCTTCCTTTCTCCTGCACAGCACCGATTTTGTTATAAAAATGAATAGACGGTGTATTCCAATCAAGGCAGCTCCATTCCATTTTGAATAGTTGTCCCGCTTGACAAATCCTTCTATTTTAGAAAAATCTTTATTCCTAGTCCATAATGGCAATATTTTTAACAGTTTCAAACTTCACAAACTTTTAAAACAACATATAGATTCCCGCAACCACAGCACAAATTGGAATATAGATCACAAAATGTAACAAATGGGTTTCTTGTTATATTCAAACATATGCGGTTCCATTACCCCTTTTAATTCTGGATAGAAATATGGGAAAAAGTTTAAGTAACAAAGCAGTCCCCAGTTGAAAAGCAGATATCATAAATCTCCATACAATACAGCAGCACGATATAACGTACATAAAAATTTCAAAAGCCAAAATCATTTTTAATACCATCCCCTACACCAAGAAGAACCGCCCCTACAAACAGTAGGATTGCAAACCCTGCTATAACCCATCCGATCAAATGAGCACAATGAAACCGCTCTTTCTTATCGGAAATAATATCAAAAACCTCCTAAAGTGCAGATGAGAAAAACTTTTTATCCTGAATAAAGCCCACACCACATATAAAAGAAGAATCACGGAAGCCTTCAATCTCATCATTTTGACTGAAAACATCCGTAATCATACGATTTACTTCGGATTCAATTAATTCTTTGTCATACTCTGAACCAATCAGAGTGTTAGTTCATGACTATAATTCCATGAATACTGCTCATACATATATCTTGAGGTTTCAAGCACCATCCTGATTCACTGAACAACAGCATCCAAATCAGAAATAATTTCTCCAGTCAATTGCACTGTAGCAAAATCAATCTCATACTCGGAATTAGTGGTATTTTCTTCTGCCAATTACTCAATATCAATATCTTCATCTTCCAAATCAAATGGAAACACTACATACTCACCACCTTTGCCAAAATCGCATAGATTTAATCTGATATTTTTTGCAGCAATACTTCGTCCCTTTTTTCAAGTTTGCCTTTCAAAACAGATGAAATAAGCAGGTCATCGACATCAAGCAAAAGAGTTCCTAGCTGACATCTGTAATCTGATGTCAGCCCCCTATACACGGTGTAGGCACTGACTAATTCTGTTCACGCATTACTTTAAGCATTTTTCATACCTATTCATCCGATCACCTCCCAATTTTTTGCAAAAAAACATCAGCCTCCATTCAGACTGATGTTTAAAATTTTGACACTACCCACAATTAATCTATTTACCAACTTAATGCATCTTTAGCATCATCCACTTTTGATTCTAATGATTCTCTTTTACTCTCAAGCCCCGAATATGAACCCGATGGATTATTTACAAACTTGTAGTATTTGTTGACTGCGTTATAATACTTGATATACTTTCTTTTCTTTGATCCAGAAAGCGTTTTAATGCACTTTTTAGCCTTTGCTAAATTCTTTTTTATTTTCTTGAATGTTCCCTTATCGCTATAATATGTATGTACAATTCCTAAGTTATACGATAATACCTGCACACATGCTGCCTGTCCAGCCCAATCTGTTTTACCATATTTTTTCTTAATAATTTTCTTTACCTTAGATTGTGAAATCCCCACAGATAAAGCATAATTATAAATTACAGATTTTCCGCTATAATCTTCATATACTTGAAAATACCAAGATGAATCTATAGTATCCATGACTTTTTTGCAATCTTTAGTTGCGCTATTAAGATATTTTTTAGCTTTTGTCTGGTTTGATGCAGCCTCAGCTATTCCACCAAACAAAGCCGAACCAACAACTGTACATACTAACAACATTGCCATAATTCTCTTTACTAGTTTCTTCATAAAAATTAAACCTCCTTATAATATTGGGTAATGTCTCTTGTATTTTTAGTTTCATTGTACTACCCCCCCCAAGTTAGTCAAGGCTAACTTGCTTAACTTGGACTTTCCATCACATTCTTCCATACCAAATCAAACCTCATGATATGTGTTCCATTTTCAAAGGTATAGTTGTAAGAGGTAATATAAAACTTCCCTGTTAAGCCTGTCGCCTTATCCTTAATCGTCAGACTGTATCCTGCCACAACCCGTATATCGCCAACAGCAGATACATTGGCTTCTTTTGTTACACCCTCAAATTTTGTCTTGACGTTTACCTTTTTCTCCTTGGTGTAGGTAGACTTGTAAATGCCATACTTATTTATGCTTTTCTTGTTATCAACCTTCTCTAGCTTTTTTCCTTTTTCAGAGTAACTTCGACTCGGTTGATGATATTATCAAGCGTATCGGAATAGCTGGCATCCGTAATATTGCTATCTTGGCTAAAAACCGCTCCAGAACTAAGCGCCTTTATAATAACAGAAACTCTTCTCCCCCGCATCACTGGTAAATACTTCTTTCCAGTATGACCTTTTGGTATGCTTTGATCATAAAGTCATACAACGCCATATTTTCACAGATTAGTTTTGGTATAAAACAGCCTGTCTTTGCCAGATTCACAGTCTTTATCTTCAAATCGGCACAGATTCTTTTTGTAATCTACTCTGCCGTATGCTTTTGAATTTATATGTCGCAGAACTCTTTAAGCGATAATGCATAAAATCCATAGCAGTGTAATTCCACACACCCATTTCTACATTTTTATCTCTGCTTGTTACAATCCCGACAAGCACGAGTGCAGACTGAAATATCATCCTCAATAGGCAACACATGTTTTATTAGGTGATCTGTCTCAGCAAATTTCTCTTTTAATCTCTGTTCTTTAACGAATATTGCTTTGAAACATTTAGGACAAAATATTGCTTTGATATGCTACTAATTCACACTCTGCCTTTTGACGCTCTTTCATTTTCCGCCAATGTAAAAATCCATATATGTCATTGATGAGAAAAGCGGCAAGGCAGACGACAACTGAAACATAGCGAGCATCCGCAATACTTAAAACAATTAGGACAACATCGTTTGCGGCATATCTCAATTCATAGAAGGGACTTCTCCTGAACGTAAGATAGACCGCAGCAAAACTTGTTGTGACCGAAATTGTACGGGGCACGATATTCGCCGTATGAAAAGCATTCAGAACAAAATAAAAGGCAACAGCTACAACAATAACCAATATCTACATGAACACAATTTCTTTTTTATGAAGTGTGTTGACCTTTTCCTCCGCTTTATTGCCATTGTTCGGACTTCTCAGTCACGATATAAGAGCAAATGCCGCCATTGGCATCGTTATTCCGAGATAGGTGAGCATTTCGCCGTAATAAAAAAAGGTAACCGAAATGATTCCATACAACAAACTGAATATCACCATCAGAAATTGTCCAAGGATATTCCCTTTTGCATTGAATATAAGTGATGTAACGCCGATCAAACACACAGAACGATGCCACGATGAGAATCATGGACGAACACCAGATCGCACAGAAACCAGCAGCGGATTCTCTTTGTCATCGAATTTCTTTTCGGTAATTTCCTCCATCTTGCCGATGTGCTCCATAATCTGGCTTTTGATTTCATCGTTGATTCTGCGTCCATCATCATAATACTGAGTACAGGCCTCTGTCATAACAGTATCCCCCTAAGGGACAGGCAGTCCGATATTGGTCATTTCGGCAAGGTTTGTACCTTTACCTTCCAAAATCTCCCGCATAGAGGCTTTCCCCTCACGAAACAGATAAACATACTGTTTACTCCCTTCACATAGAAATCTTACTGACATACACAGAAAAAAAAACAAATCCATTCAAGCAAAAAAATAAACGTTAATCTCGTGTCTTCAATAGCCTATCGGCACGAAGCTAACGCTGAATGCTTCCCCGATAGTAAGCAAAAATCACTTATTAACTTTTATTGGCATACTGTAGAACAGTTTTCCTCAAATATCAACACTAGTAATATTGATTGGTTTACATTTTGGTGTTACAAACCGGAAGTTGCCTGACATAAGTCAATCTTCCTTTCGTCTATTAAATAAAGAAACTACTCTTTTGATCGTTCTAAATCTTGATGTTCATCCAACCATTCATTCAATTGCCTTATCTGCGTTGTAAAGTTGTTGATTTCCTTTGATTGCCGTTTCAAACTCATCTCGTCCAAAGATACCGAAATATCATCAAGCGTACTTTTTATGGCTTCCAAGTTGTCGAGGCCAGCCTGATTACTTTCAATCAATGTTTCTATTACTTCAATTTGCTGGCTAATCCTAGCAAGACTGTCAAGCTCTTTTGATGGAAACAGTGAGTGGATGTTTTGCAAAACCGAAATAATTAATACAATGATAGAGATAATTAAAGGAATACGAAACTGCCATTCGCCGGCAGTAGTGTATAACTGTTGCGCAAATACTCGCAACTTTTCGGTTGAAAGAATTTTTCTCCCGATGTATTCTTCACAGTTTTTCTGATGTTCGCTATTCAACTCCCAAACTTCATCCATATAAGATGAAAGCAAAAATATTGGCGGATTTGGATAAAACTCGCTAATATCAATGGTTATCGGTGTGATAGGTTTGATTGAAGAATCTGGAACTTTATCTCTATGAATTATAAACGGTGTTTCCGGCTCGGGATCTCTGTTCTTCAGTTCAAACAAAATGCCAAGATCATCTGCGACTATATCTCTTGGAACTTCCAAAATAAGTGATTCTTGACGCAGATATGCCCACAAACTCATAAACTCTACAATGTCATCGAAATTATCAGCAACATTAACACCATCTTCGATGAAATCAAAACTGAACGTTTCACCTTTGTGTTCGATTTCAATAGGCTTAACATCGTCAATAAGTTCAGCTTCACGGTATTCCCACGCATCATCCGGAATGTCCTCCGCTTTTCTTGGGAACTTTGTGTCCACATTGATTGTTCCTATACCTGTATTCAAAGGTGCTGTCCCTTTGATGTATGCTTTATCTTCATCAATGATTACCTTATATCGCTTTCCCCCTTCTTTTTCCGTAAACTTTGCAATAGGACGCGATAAATCATATTTGCGAAGATGCCATTTTTGAAATTCTTTCAAATAGGATGGGATATCATAGACCGTTCCTTTAATGATGGCATCTACTATCTGTTTTTGATGCTTAGTAAGTTTCATTCATTTTCCCTCCTAAATCTCCTAAGAGATGATACCATTATTCTATTGTAACAAATATAATAAATTATATACTCTAATACAATCAAGTTTTTATTTAACCAAACCTTATACAAATTTCAATTTTGAGCAAAAGCCCAAGGGACTTTAATGTCCCTTATGCTTTTCTCTTTTCTTTTGCTGTTTCAGTTCAAACATTCGCTGTTCTTGTGCCTCTTTTTTTCTACGGCTTCTCTCTTTGCGCTCCTGCTTGTTCTGTTCCTGTTGTAATTTCAACGCCTGCTGCGATTTTGTACCAATGCCGGTTTTCAACATCTTCTTTGCTTCACGCTGCATCCTTTTCGGATTTCTTTTTATATCCTTTACAACAGTTTCAACAGCCGGACTGAATTTCAAACTGAAATAATATTTTTGAATATAATCCTGCACTTCGTAATCTTTTGGCTCTGCACCAAATGTTACCTTCGCCACAAATAGTTTGCCATCTTCAATACGCTCAAACACGCCTACCCAAAATGGTTCTTCAAAATATACCGTCAGTTTTCCATTTACTTTGTCCATGTGAATCCCTCCTAAAATTAAATGAGCAAAGAATGGACAACCCGGAGGGGCAGGTTACTTACCCTATTTACATAGGACGGCCGGGCTACCTACCGGCTCTAGCACATCAATGATGTACGTTGCGTTTTTATCTTTGCTTTTATAATCAAGCCATTTGGCACGATTAACTTAATTTGATACCTTCCAATTCTACTTTTTTAACAAAAAAATTTCCCCTGCAAATCAATATCTATCTTATACTCATGCTCTATCAGAATACAGTTAATTCCATTCTTTTGAGCAAGTGCTAAAGTATGTGCATTATCTTCCAACACACTTTCCAAAGTGCAGTCATCATCATTCAACCGTTCTTCGACTACATTTGCATATCGCTTGATATCATCAAAATGTGTCCGTATATAGTTCTCGCTCATAACAAGGCAGAAGAACTTTATCTCCTCAAGATACTCGGTCGAAAAATCTTTTTCCCAATCTAACGGAATATAGCAGCCCTCAACGATAAGATTTTGCTTGTTTTCTATTACAGTTTTTATCATTTCCCGAACAATCGGCCATAGGTATTCTGTCAGTTCAGCAGTATCACTCATTGGTGTTAGTTCCGTATTTCCGCTACGTATCAGTCCCATTTTCAAATGGTCTATTGAGAAATAAGGATATTTATATTTTTCGAGAAGTTTTTGCGCCAACAAAGTTTTACCTGTATGAGAGGCACCGGTAATCAAAACAATCATAATTCTCTCTCCATCCGATGGTTTATTTCCCTTTCCATAGTATAACAAAAAAATCCTGATTAAGCAAAATCCCTCTTTTCATGTTATAATAAAATAAAAAAATTAAAGGAGCAATGACAACCATGCCAGAAATATTATATGAAATCCCAGTCAACGACATCTTTGGCCGCCCGTGCGAGTGCCCGGTCTGTGCTATGCAAAAAAAGCTTGATGATGACGAAGTTGCCTTTGCCATGGGGCCTAGTTATATGGAAGATGACATCCGGCTGACTACGGACAAAATTGGATTCTGCGCCCACCATATGCAAATGATGTATGATTTTGAAAACCGCCTCGGTCTCGGACTGATTCTGAATACCCATATGCAAAATATCACAAAAAATATAGAAACTCTGCAAAAAAAGAAACGGAACGGTTCCAAACGCTTATTTGCGAAGGATACCAGTTCCGCTCTCTCCGATTATATCAAACAGACTACAAGTTCCTGTTTTATATGTGACCGTATAAAAAATACTTTCAAACGGTATTTAGTAACCACTTTATATCTGTACGAGAAAGATTCCGATTTCCGTAAGAAATTTAAAAACAGCAAAGGATTCTGTCTCGAACACTATGGTATGCTTTATGACCTTGCACCTTCCCACTTGAATGGGCAGGTACTGGTCGATTTCACAAATGATTTGAATGAAATCTTTCTTACAAACTTTAAACGCGTGCAGGAAGACGTCTCGTGGTTTGTCGACAAACACGACTACCGCAACAAAGAGGCCTCTTGGAAAAACTCAAAAGACTCTCTCCCACGTGCTATGACAAAAGTAAACAGTATCTTATCGGAAAATTGATTACTCCGCTTTGCCTTGAAGTTTCTCCTTCAGGGCAAACGCTTTGTCCTTAATACGGCGCTGGGCATTTCTTGCCACTAACACCTTTGAAACATAGCGTTTTGCTTCATCATTTTTACCAATACGTCTTGCCAGTTCTGCAAGCAGATACATCATCGTATACTGGTCCATACCACACATTGGGAAATCTTCTTTGGAAAATGCTGCTTCAAAGCCATCATAGGCGTTCGAGAGCAATTCCTTTTCTTCGTTAATCAACTCTGTAACTTCTTCTTTTTTGTAATCACCCTGCATCAAAAGTTCACGCTTGCCGCGGCAGAGCCATGCCATCTTCAGGCAGGTATAAGCACGTTCACTGCTCTTACCGTTTTTCACAACGGTATTCAAAAGTGCCATTTTATGTCTTGTCAGTGCATCATCATACGTGTAAATCTTTCCTGCTTCCGGCTGATAATGGAAGTTCGCAGAAATTTTTTCTTTGATGTTTTTTGCCTGACTTGACATCACAAAATTAAAATAACGGTTCAGTGCTGCATAACCACATTTCGGACATAGAATCGCATCGTACTTCAGGGAATCAACTCCCATATAACGCGGACGCAAATCTGAATCGGCACCAACCAAACGCACCTTACCGGTTCTTACCATACGACTCTTAAATTCATGGTCGCATACCGGACAGGTGTAGCTCTTGTCAAAAAGCAGGTCTTCTTCGTTTGTTTCTTTTTTTGCATCCTGTTTTGCCGCTTCCTGCTTTTTCTTCTCGCTGTCGCTTTCCTGATACACATCTACTTTTTCAACATTTTTAAAACCTAAATTCTCCAACCCTGCAAAAATATTGGACATCGTCATCCCCCGTTTCCATCTAAATTTTATTTATTGGGACGATAAGAGCTCTTCAACGATACAATTCGATTAAACACCATATGCTCTGCCGTCGTATCCTTTGTATCCACACAGAAGAAACCAGTTCTCATAAACTGGAACTTATCCCCTGGTTTTGCCTCTTTGAGTGCCGGTTCCATATAGCACTCTTTCAAAACAGTCAAAGAATTCGGATTTACATTTATGGAACCATCTTCATTGTAAACCCCTTTTTCTTCGTCAACAATATTTTCATATAAACGTACTTCTGCTTTTGCCGCTGTATCCGCAGCTACCCAGTGAATTGTTCCTTTCACTTTGCGGCCGGTAAAGCCGGAACCGGATTTAGTCTCCGGGTCATACGTTGCATGAACAACCGTTACATTTCCATCTTCATCGGTTTCGTAACCGGTACAAGTCACAAAATAAGCACTCATCAGACGTACTTCATTGCCCGGGAACAGACGGAAATACTTGCGTGGAGGATCAATCTTGAAATCCTCTCTCTCAATATACAACTCTCTTCCAAATGGCACCTTACGTGTACCAAGTTCCGGATTCTCCTGATTATTCGGAACATCCAAATATTCAATCTTTCCTTCTTCGTAATTATCAATCACAAGTTTAACCGGGTCTAACACTGCCATCATTCGTGGCTGAGACATTTTCAAATCCTCGCGGATGCAATACTCTAACATTGCAGAATCCACAGAACTGTTTGATTTGGAAACACCACAAAGTTCCATAAACTTGCGAATGGAAGAAGCCGTATATCCTCTTCTTCTAAGAGCAGTAATCGTAACCAGTCTTGGGTCATCCCAGCCGTCTACAATACCATCTTCTACCAGTTTTTTGATATAACGTTTACCTGTTACCACATTGGTCAGATACATTTTTGCAAATTCAATCTGGCGTGGCGGCACCTCAAACTCACATTCTTTTACAACCCAGTCATACAGCGGACGATGATCCTCAAACTCCAGTGTACAAATCGAATGGGTAACACCCTCAATCGCATCCTCAATCGGATGGGCAAAATCATACATCGGATAAATGCACCACTTATCCCCTGTATTATGATGGTGTAAATGTGCTACACGGTAAATAACCGGGTCTCTCATGTTAATGTTCGGCGAGGACATATCAATCTTTGCACGAAGCACACGGGAGCCATCTTCAAACTCACCATTTTTCATTCCCTCAAACAGAGAAAGGTTTTCTTCTACCGAACGGTTTCGGTAAGGACTGTCTTTGCCGGGCTCTTTTAACGTACCGCGGTACTCTCTGATTTCTTCTGCTGACAAATCACAGACATATGCTTTTCCTTTGCGAATCAGTTTCAATGCACATTCATACATATCATCAAAATAATTCGATGCAAAATATACCGGTGGTTTTTCGCCACAAATCCACTCCACATCTTTGCTGATGGAGTCCACAAATTCTTCTTTTTCTTTCTGTGGATTCGTATCGTCAAAACGAAGGTTAAAGGTTCCGCCATATTCCTTTGCCAATCCCTGATTCAACAAAATCGATTTGGCATGTCCAATATGCAAATAACCATTTGGCTCCGGTGGAAAACGCGTAACCACTTTATCATACACGCCCTCCTGCAAATCCTTATCTATTTCATTTTCAATAAAATTTCTTGAAATCACTTCTTCATTCATTTCTGGCATAAAAAAAAGCCTCCTTTGCGTATCTCTCTAAATAATAACACAAAGAGGCTTTTTAGACAAGATTTTATTTGAAATCGTGTCCGCCAATGCGAAGTTTTGCATGAGACAGGCGCTGACTGAAAAAATGATACTTACTCATCTTAATTTCTTTGCCTTTATAAGTAACACATTTTTCGCCTTCTAAAGCAATTTTTGCCGCCTGCACACATTTGGCACGGGCACCGGATTTATATTTACCCTGGCTGTATTTTTTCATTTCCTTCTGCCATTTACCGGTACGAACCGGAGTAAACTGTCCACGCTGTTTGAGAACACCCTGAATCGAGTTTGGAAAAGCACCGGATTTTTTACGGTTCATCACAACAATTCCTACCGCTGTCTTTCCTGCTTTGCTCTGGTTTCCTGCCTCACAGAAAATAATCGCAGACATCATTTTTAATTCCTTGCTTGTATAACTTTTTTTCTCAGCAGCCTTTGAAGGTGTTGCCCCGATTAAGATTCCCATCAACGCAAAAACCGCCATCATTCGTACTACTAAAGTTTTCAAAAACATGTTTACACTCCTAACATTTTTATTGGTTACAAAATTGTTATCGACTTGCATCGTTTTTGTAACATTTACGTAACAATTGTAACATACTATAATAAAAAATCAACCCTAAATACAAAAAAACCGCCTTCCAAATGCTGGAATCAACGGTTTTTGGTTTGTTTTTACGAAAACTTTTATAATTTGTTTAATTAAATTTTGTAACAATTGTGTCGAATTTGAGCGAACCACCAAACAAATCGAGGGCACTTCCAATCGTATAATTGACTCTGTTTTTTCCTGTTTTTTGAATTTTTTCGATGTCCTCATAACTGCCAATGCCGCCGGCATATGTAATCGGAATTTCACTTTCTTTAGCAAGAATTTTTAACAAATCCTCATCTACACCTGTTCCGGTTCCCTCAACATTTACAGCATGCACTAAAAATTCATCACAGTACGAATGAAGTTTTTCCATCAGTGCTTCATCCAGACACTGATTAGTAAATTTCTGCCACCGGTCGGTTACAATATAATAAGACTCTCCTTTTTTCCGGCAGCTCAAATCCAGAACCACATGCTCTTTTCCCACCGCTTTCACTAATTGCTGCAAACGGTCAAAACGAATCTCTCCGCCCACAAAAACATACGATGTAACAATGACATGGCTTGCGCCAAAATCCAAAAAAGAAGCGGCATTTTCCGCATGGATTCCACCACCTACCTGAAGGGCCCCCTGCCACGCTAAAAGAGCTCCCTTTGCCTGCATAAGGTCTGCTTCATAATAAGGACTGTCCGCCGCATTTAACAAAATAATATGTCCGCCGCGAAGCCCCTTTTCACGATACAAGGCGGCATAATCTGCCGCCTGCATCTCCGAAACAAAATTCTCTTTTGCAAAATCTTTCTCATCTTTTAAACTTCCACCGACAATCTGCTTTACCTTACCATTATGAATATCGATGCATGGTCGAAATTCCATCCTTTTATCCTCTCTTTACAGTCCAAGAATCTTTTCTACGGTCATCTGCATCTCACTCTTGTCGCATACAATATCATGACGAATCGGTGCGGTGCGGATTTCCTCAATTGCCTCCGGAATCTTCACACCGGAAAGAGCATTTAACTCATCTACCAGTTCAAAATCAGTCATGCTGTCATATTTTTCTTTGTCAATGGCATCCATAACACTGCGGGTAAACTTGTATGGGCTTGCCGTAGAAGCAATTACTGTCTTTAAGCCGGCATCCTTTGCCTTGTCATAATAAACACAGGAAGCAACCGATGTATGTGTATCCATGATATAACCGGCTTCATCAAACACCTTCTTAATATTTGCTGCGGTTTCAGCTTCCGAAGCATAACCGCCGACAAAACAGGATAATTTCTCCATCATTTCTTTCGTAATCGTATATTCACCATTGCTTGAAAGTGCATCCATAAACGCTTTTGTCTGTGCTGCATTCTCACCGGTAATACGGTAAATCAAACGCTCTAAGTTACTTGAAATCAAAATATCCATTGACGGAGAAGATGTCAAAATAAATTCTCTCTTTCTGTCATAAGTTCCTGACTGGAAGAAATCAAACAATACTTTGTTCTCATTCGATGCACAGTACAAAGTCTCAATCGGAAGTCCCATATTTTTTGCATAGAAAGCAGCCAAAATATTACCAAAGTTTCCGGTTGGGACAACAACATTCATTTTCTCACCACAAGAAATTTCTCCCTGTTTGAGAAGCTGACCATACGCATATACGTAGTAAACAATCTGTGGTACCAGACGTCCAATGTTAATAGAATTGGCAGAGGAAAACTGATATCCTTTTGCATTCATGCGCTCTGCTAAATCTTTTGAGTGGAACATCTCTTTTACACCGGTCTGGGCATCATCAAAGTTTCCGATAATTCCTACTACATTTGTGTTTTCTCCTTTTTGTGTCAGCATCTGTTTCTCCTGAATCGGGCTGACACCGTTTTTCGGATAGAACACAATAATACTTGTTCCCGGAACATCAGCAAAGCCTGCCAATGCAGCTTTTCCTGTATCACCGGATGTTGCTGTCAAAATAACAATTTCATTTTTAACACCATTTTTCTTTGCTGCCGTTGTCATCAAATATGGGAGAATTGAAAGTGCCATATCTTTAAAGGCGATTGTTTTTCCATGGAACAATTCCAGATAATAAGCACCATCTTTTTTAACAAGTGGGGCAATTTCCTTGGTGTCGAATTTATCATCATAGGCACCATTAATACAATGCTTTAATTCTTCCTCGGTAAAATCTGAAAGAAACAGCTTCATAACTTCATAAGCGGTTTCCTGATATGTCATATCAGCAAGTTTTTCAAGCGGTACTTCAAGTGCAGGAATCGAATCCGGCACAAATAATCCACCGTCGTCTGCAAGCCCTTTTAAGATTGCCTGCGATGCTGTCACTTTGTCACTATTGCTTCTTGTACTCTTGTACATGATACTCATAATCTCTCCGTCCTTTTCTCTAAACTCATTTCGGTAAAACAAAACTAAACATAGAATACCATGAAATTTCAATTTATACAAGACTGCAAATTACGTGATTTAGCGAAAAAATTCGTGACAGCCGTATTCGCATATTTTTGTGAGTTCTCTGTCAAACCAGCTGACATTGGAAGAATCAGAGCCGGCACGGTACATAAAATACAATGCTCCGTTTGTATTATCTTTTTCCTTTAACGCCTTTTCTACCGCTTTTTTTGTCCGTGCTGACACCTTTACGCGGTAGTAGCTGCCGTTTGACACCGGTGAGAACTGACGGCCGGCAAAGACAATTTCACGCACAGAGTTCGGAAATTTTTCGGATTTCATACGATTTAATATCACATTTGCCACCATCTGGCGTCCCTTGATTGTCTGGTCACCGGATTCCGCCTCCACAATCCTCTCTAAAATCCTTCTAGCCCCATGATCCAAATTCACCCGGTATCTCACAATTGTTTTCACCGTGCGTCTCTGCTTTTCATCTTCCTGCGTATTCATACGTCTTTCATCCATATCTGTTTCTGCGACTCCCTGATAACAAAACTGATTATTTTCCACCAGTGCTGCCATCTTCTCTGATGACTTTCGCACCGAAGTTATATCTTTCCTTACCTGCTTATTCTGATTCTGTGGATACCAGCCAATGGAAAGGGCCGAAACCAACAGACAATAAACAAAAAACAATATTTTCTTCTTTTTAACCATTTTCCCTTCCTCCTAGTATCAAATATATGTTGTTATTACATAATTATTACAATTTTGTTACATTTTTATTCACAATATTGCAATATATCAAAAAATCGCATACAATGATAGCAGATTTTAAACATTTGGAAGGAGAATCCGTATGCTGTCCGGTGTATATCAAGCGAAAAAAAAAGACAACACCATATATTTTCGAAGTTCGATTACCTACAGTGGAAAACATATCAGCCTTGGCAGCTTTGACACCGAAGAAAAGGCGCACGAAGCTTACCTTTACGCCGGCAGACTGCTCGCGGGAAAGGAAATAACGCTGACTTCATATAAAAAGGAAAATCCGGTGCTCTCCTTTTCCAAATGGGTTAGTTTAATTAATTTTCGGGATAATGGTATTTATATCAAGACACCGATTTATTTGTTTCAGAAATATTTTCATTATTATTTTTCGCCGGAAAATTATCTGATTTTTGATACGGACGATTTATTTTATTACTCCACCCGCACCATAAGCCGCCGCGGAGGGCATCTTTTTGTTGCCGATTACGGAATGCAGGTGAATATTTTATCCCGTTATGGTATTAAAAATTATGCCGTAGCCGGACGGGATTATCTATTTGCCAACGGAAACACAAGAGATTTCCGCTATGAAAACCTTGTGATTATCAACCGCTATCACGGCGTATGCCAAAAAACAAAACAGGGAAAGATTTATTATGAAACAAAAATTCACTGGAACGGTGATTTATTAGTCGGGCGCTATGAAAATGAAATAGAAGCTGCCATTGCCTATAACAAAGCAGCTTCCACTCTTTTAAGAAAAGGATATCTGAAAGATTATCCGGTTAATTATATTGAAGAACTTTCCGATTCGGAATACCGCTCCCGCTATCAGGTAGTAGATATTTCCGACAAAATTAAAGTTCTTAAATCGCTCCTTTAATAAACAGCACCATAAATAAAAGAATCATAATACCATTCAGCACTGAGCCAACCGCCGGTGTCACATGGTAAATATCTTCTTCTTTGTTACAGCGAACCGCAAGCACAAATCCAATGATACTAAGTACCATCGTTGCAAGACCGAGCGCACCAATTTCCATTCCTGCCCTGCCTTTTGCATGTCCGGACACAATGCAGAGTGTCAAGAGAATAATAATCGAAAGGACACCCAGTACCACTGAAATAATTCCATGCTTTGGATGTTTCTTATCACTAAAACGTATTCTTTTGCGATTTCCAAAACGTACTTCCATCTTCGGTCTCCTTTCACTTTCTTCCGAGTGCACGAATGATTTTTTTTGAAAGATAATAACAAATATATCCCAAAATAACACCAAACGTATTTAGGCACAAATCATCGACATCAAAGCATCCCACTTTCGTCACGAGCTGGATCGTTTCCACAACAAGACTGAAAGCAAATCCAAGGAACGTCACAAACAGCCCGCTTCTAAAATAATGCCCCTTAAAATGAACACCTTTTCGCTGTTCTCTGTATAGTACCGGGACTAGAAAACCAAATGGCATAAATACCACAACATTTCCTAATAGATTAATAGCAAAGTATACCATGCCAATCTGCTCCCTGTACATCAGATACCGTTTAATTTCCCGAAACAACTCCAGATTGTACTGATAGGTAGTATACGGCTCATTGCGTCCATATTCCTCACTAAAGAAGAGAAAATAGACCAATAAAATCATGTAACAGATAAAGCATACCGTTAATAAATTGCTTATGAACCGTTTCATCTTTTCCTCCTAAAAACACAACCAAAATCTATCTTACTGTCTTAAAGTTACTCCTAAGTTTTCCAGTTTCTTTAAGATTTTATCCATAACAGCCGATACATCTTTATCCTCTAACGTACGATCTTTGGCACGGAAACGAATGGAATATGCCAGTGATTTTTCATCTTTTCCAACATTTTCCCCTTCGTAAATATCAAACAAATGATAATCTTCAAGCAGCTTTCCACCGCTCTTTCGGATTACTTCCTCGATTTGTCCGGCTAATACTGTCTTTTTCATAACCAGAGAAATATCACGTGTTACTGCCGGGAATTTAGCAACGCCCTGATATTTGATATCAAAGTTTGCTTTTTCAGCTAATTTTGCAACATCCAGTACAGCAACATATGTCTTTGTTCCCAGATTATAATTATCTGCCACTTCCGGATGTACTTCACCCAGATAGCCAAGGACTTCTCTATCCATCATTATATCCGCTTTTCTTCCAGGATGCAAATAGGAATGTTCTCCTTTTGGCTCATAAGTAACACCTGTTGTGATACCAAGTCTGTCAAGAATTGCTTCCACACAGCCTTTCATATCAAAGAAATCGCCCTGTCCGTACATACCAAGTGCTAACATCATTTTTTCTTCCGGCAGTTTGGTAAGCGGAAGGGATTCCGGCAGATATACATTTGCCATTTCATACAAACGCACATCTTTGTTGCGGTGATTATAGTTTGTCGAAAGCGAGGTAAGCATACCGTTTAACGGTGTTGTACGCATGATACTGTAATCCACTCCAAGTGGATTGGAAATTTCAATTGCCTTGCGAAGCTCATCCCCTTCCGGAATCAGCAGTTTATCAAATGCTTTCGGGCTTTCAAAAGAATAAGTCATTCCTTCCGAAAAACCATACGACTCAATCACATTACGAATCATATTGCAAATGCTTGTCTGGTAGGAAACACCGCCCTGTGTTGCCTCACCGCTTGGAAGCGTTGTAGGAATCTTATCATAACCGTAAAATCTTGCTACTTCCTCTGCCAAATCGGCAAGACGCAGAATATCCTGACGCCAAGTTGGAACATGAACACATTTCTTTGCCTTATCCGGTACAAGCTCAACCATTTTCCAATATTTACACATCTCATCTTCGGAAACATTAATACCAAGTAATGCGTTGATTTTATCAACATCATAAACCACATCAATCGGCTCTTTTTTCTCCGGATAAACGTCCACACAGCCACCGACAACTTCACCGGCACCTAATTCTTCAATCAACTGACAGGCACGGTTCATCGCTTCCATCGTAGTATTTGGGTCTAAGCCTTTTTCAAATTTTGCCTGTGCATCGGTTCGCATACCGATTTTTTTACCGGAAAGACGAATGTTTGTACCGTCAAAGCAGGCAGCCTCAAACAGCATCGTCTTTACATCGTCCGTAATTTTGGAATTTTCACCACCCATGATTCCGGCAAGTCCAACGGATTTTTCACCATCACAAATCATAAGAATGGAAGAATCCAGTTCTCTCTCCTGACCATCGAGTGTCTGGAATTTCTCACCGTCTTCTGCTCTCTTTACTACGATTTTATGACCGGCAATTGTATCTAAGTCATACGCATGCATCGGCTGCGCATATTCCTGCATTACATAGTTTGTAATATCTACGATATTGTTAATCGGACGGATTCCGCTTGCTGCCAGTCTGCGCTGCATCCACTCCGGCGATGGTTCAATCTTAATATTCTTTACCACGCGCGCCACATAACGGGAACACAAATCCGGCGCCTGAATTTCAACGGAAATGTAATCCTCTGTCTTTTCATCATTTCCACTCTCTGTTACAACCGGCGGAACAAATGGTTTTCTAAATGTAGCTGCTGCTTCTCTTGCAATACCAAGAACACCAAAACAGTCCACACGGTTACTTGTCACTTCATATTCAAAATCAGCATCACGAAGGCCAAGTAAGGCAATCGCATCACTGCCAACCGGCGCATCTTTATATTCCGGATTATCACTGAGAATATAAATACCATCCTCTGCTGCATCCGGATAAAAATCGGTTGAAGAACCAAGTTCCTCAATAGAGCACATCATGCCGTTACTTTCCACGCCACGCAGTTTTCCTTTTTTAATTTTTACGCCACCGGCAACTTTTTTACCATCATGACCGCCGGCAACACGGCCGCCATCCAAAACAACCGGCACTTTCTGTCCTTCTTTTACATTGGAAGCACCTGTTACAATCTGCGTTGTTGTTCCTTCCTCGTCAATTGCCACCTGGCAGACAACCAGTTTATCCGCATCCGGGTGTTTTTCAATTTTCTCAATTTTACCTACAATAATTTTGTCCAAATCTGCATCGAATTTTTCATATCCTTCGACCTTTGTTCCGGACATTGTCATCGCATCCATATATTCCTGCTCTGTACAGGTAAGTTCCGGTACATAAGCTTTAATCCATGATAATGGTGTATTCATTCTTAAACCTCCTTAAAACTGTTCCAAAAATCTCTTGTCATTTTCATACAAAAGGCGCATGTCATCAATCTCATATTTTAAGAGGGCAATACGCTCTAAGCCGACACCAAAGGCAAATCCTGTGTATTCTTCCGGATCAATACCACTCATCTCAAATACATGTGGATGAACCATACCGCATCCTAAAATCTCAATCCAGCCCTCACCTTTACAGAAACGACAGCCCTTACCGCCGCATTTGAAACAGGTCACATCCATTTCTGCACTTGGCTCAGTAAATGGAAAATGATGTGGACGGAATTTTACTTTGGTATCTTCTCCAAACAATTTCTTTGCAAACTGTTCCAGTGTACCTTTCAAATCAGCAAAAGTAATGTTTTTGTCAATAACAAGTCCTTCAATCTGATGGAACGATGGAGAATGTGTTGCATCGACATCATCGCTTCTAAATACTCGTCCCGGTGAAATCATACGAATCGGTAATTTCCCCTTTTCCATCTCGTGTACCTGAACGGAAGAAGTCTGGGTACGAAGTACAATTTTATCATTAATATAGAAAGTATCCTGCTCATCTTTTGCCGGATGATTTGCCGGAATGTTAAGTGCTTCGAAGTTATAGTAGTCATACTCTACTTCCGGACCTTCGACAACCTCATAACCCATGCCGATAAAGATTTTTTCGACTTCTTCTAAGGCAATCGTGTTCGGATGACGGTGACCCATCTTTCGCTCACGGCCGGGCAATGTTACATCGATCACTTCGGCTTTCATTTTTTCCTCGCGAAGTTTGCGCTCAAAAGCAGCTTTCTTTTCCTCTAAACTGCTCTCGATTTTTGCCCGTGCCTCATTCACCATCTGACCAACTTTCGGACGGTCTTCCGGTGCCACATCCTTCATGGACTTAAGAACACTTGTCAGTTCTCCTTTCTTTCCCAAAAAGGCAACCCGGATTTCATTTAATTTATCGAGTTCCCCCGACTGCTCAATTTGAGACATCGCATTGCTTAAAATATGCTCCAATTTTTCTTTCATGATAATCTCCTTTCCTGAAAGATTTCTTTTCTTGTAATTAAAAAAGCCCCTTACAGAGATTTCTCTGCAAGGGACGAATCAACTCGCGGTACCACCCAAATTCCTATCAAAAATGATAAGCACTCATAATACGATAACGGATATCAGCCGTCACTTTCTACTTTTGTCTTTTGACCGTTCAAAAGCAAGACTCCGGTGCGAAATTCAACTGCTAACGGAACCTGACAGAACTTACAGCCGATGATTCTGTCTCTCTGAAGGAAATTAACAGTCTGTCTGGCAAATACCAACACCTTCTGCGTCATTTTCATAATGAAACCTTTTACACTTTAGCATATATGGCTGTTCTCTGTCAAGTGTTCGATGGAAGGTTTTTAGTTTCCGTAGTTTAGAAAAAAGTTTGCGTCTCGTGGGCGTTCTCACTAATTGAGTGCGTAGCGGTATGGGCACTGAAACTACCAGTGCCTCATACCGACGTACTCAAAACCCACGAGCCACAAAGTTTTTTCTAAATTACTGGAAATCTAAAAACTGACAGCGAGCACCCGGCACAGGCTACTGCTTTAACAAGTCAGTTAGATGGGTTTTCAATGCAAACTTTTCAGTCGAATTATTTTAATTGAAAGAAACTCATCGTTTTCTTTAACTTGTTTGAAATTTCATCCAAACGGGTTGCAAAACCTGCCAGCTGGTCAATGTTACCATTTAATTCTTCCATCGATGCACTTGTTTCCTCTGTGGAGGCTGCATTTTTTTCGGAAATGGATGACAGATTTTCAAGTACTTCTGTGACTTTGTTTTTCGCACTGTCACATGTTGCTGCACTCTCTCTTACAACCTCAATATTTTCTTTGGTATCGCCAATTCGATTTGAAACTTCTTCAAATTTATGTTTAGTTTCATCCAATTTGCTTTTTTGTTCTTTGGTCTGCTCGGAAAGTACTTCCATTGTTTTCACCATCTCACCGGAAGCGGCAAGCAGTGTATCAATAATCTCTTCAATGGTAACAGTCGAATTCTGGGACTCGTCTGCCAACTGCTTAATCTCATCTGCGACAACGGCAAATCCTTTACCGGATTCTCCTGCACGGGCAGCTTCAATGCTTGCATTCAGACTCAGAAGATTGGTCTGTGAAGCAATCTGTGTAATTAACTGCGTTGATTCCTGTATTCTCTGTACTAAAGTATTCGTCTTTTCAATCTGCTCTGCCACTTTGTAAATCGCATTTGTGGTATCCTCATTGCGGCTTTCCAGTTCTGCCATAATAACGCTTGCATTTTCCCCAGCTTCCGTCATCTCATCCGACAGTTTTGTCATATCAAATATCTTCTGCTGCATCTGGTCAATCATATGATCCATAACCTGAATTGCATCTACGGCATCCTGCACCTGTTCTGCCTGTGAATGTGCTCCCTGCGAAACATTGTTTACAGCATTTGCAATTTCTTTGGAATTGATGCGGCTGTCATTTGAGCGTTCTTTAACAACGCTTTCTGTCTCCGTAATATGTCCGGATGCCTCCTTGATAGAACGGACAATCTGGTAAAGTGTTCCTCTCACTTTTTCCAAACTCTCTCCCAATACGCCAATCTCATCCTTGCAGCACAGCGCTTTTTCATTTACATGGAAATCCAATTCTCCTTTTGTAAAACGGAGCAAATCATCCTTAAGCGCAATAATCGGTTTCAAAATCCGTTTGGTTGAGAAAATGCTGAAAAGAAAAGCCACGATCATCATGACAATGATACCTACAATTAACTCTATGGCAATATTGCGAATTACAATATTCATTGCCTGGCTGGTATCTTTCACCTGAGACCGCATATCATCTACGTAATTTCCTGTCGTTATAACCCAGTTCCATGGTTCAAATTTTTCTGAATACGCAATTTTCGGAGCCACGGTAGTTCCATCTGATTTCGTAAAATAGAACTCGTTAAAGCCACCACCGTTATTCGCTTTTTTCATAATATTCTGAAGAATCAATACACCGTTCTGGTCTTTTAACTGCTTACGGTTTGTCCCTTCCTGTTTACTCAGAATCGGGTGCATTACTAAGTTATAATCCGTATCGTCAATCCAAAAATAACCATCATTTACACCATCTTTGTCATAATCTGTACCATAACGCATATTACGAATTACTTCTAGCGCCTGTTCTTTTGCTTCTTCTTCGGACAATTTGTCATCCTGCGATAAATTATAATAATGAGAAACAATCGAAATTGCTGACTCAACCTGCGTCTTAATTTCAGTATTGTATCCATCGGTCATCGTATCTTTATAATTCTTTATACCGATATTATTTGTCGTCCGAACACCTATCATACCAATTACTGCTGTGATAATTACCGCTGCAATCATAATGCTCATTGTGGTAATCATCATAATCCCTCTTGTGCCAATTTTTCTTTTTTTCATGCTTAACCTCCTCGATGTCATCCAAAACTGCATTTATTCAACACAAAATATTATACTCCTTTTTTTCCTAATTACTACCTTTTTTTGTGAATAATGACATATTTTTAACAAATCTACCTTTTTTTGCAAACGCTTTGTGGGAAGTGTTTGCAAAAAGTCAGTTAGATGAGTTTTTCAATAAAAAAATTCGACTGAAAAGTTTTGCACTGAGTGGGTTTTGAGTGCGTCGGCAGGCGGCACTGGTAGTTTCAGTGCCCCTGCTGCTACGCACTCAATTAGCGAGAGCGCCCACGAAGTGCAAACTTTTCAGTCGAATTCTTTTCATTAAAAACTACATCTTATTTGATTGTCAAATAGTCAATATAACCATCCCATGTACCATCGTCACTTGTCACAACGAGTTTTACCTCCTGATTGCCAAGTCCGTGTGTTACATTTTTAATCGTATATTCTGCCGGATAACTTCCGCCATAGTAGAACGTTCCTTTTTTCTGACCGCCTACATATAAGTCTACCCGTGCCATCTTTGAGTTGTTTGAACAGCCACGCAATGTAAAGTCATGTGTTCCGTATCCAAAATTCTGCGTATATGAACAGGAATCATTGTTTCCATACAAGGCAACACCATTAAATGGAGAGCTGATTTTACCTGCATAGGGACCGCCAAGTTTCATATCTTCGCACTGCACGGTCAAACCATTCCATGTACTGTTTCCACCGGAAGTATTTCCTCCTGAGCTGCTTCCCCCAATTGTCAGATTATTTTTGTAAACATCCGCATAACCGCTGCTCTGGTAACCTTCTACATTCAAAGCTACTTCATAGAGTTTACCCATCGGCATGCCAAGGCTTTCCCATTTTTTAAAGTGTTCTGTCACCGAAATAGTTCCGCTTGTACGCTTACTTGTACGTACACTCCAGTACTGTTTGAATGTTGTGTCACCGTCAATTGACGGTTGATTGTAACGAGTTGTTTCATATACATCATACGTTCCGCCATCGACTGTAATCTGTCCTTTGGAAGAAGCTCCAGGCGGACGCCAGGTTCCCCAACTGTCTACGATGTAATATTCAACCAACGGGTTTCTGGACCAGCCATATACACAAAGGTAAGAATTTCCTTTGGGCTGGTAGTAACATCCATAATCAATGGAAATATTACCAATCTGGGAATATGTTTTTGTGCAGTCAAAGGTTTTTCCTTTGCGGAACAACGCATTCCCAATGTTGTCCCACCAGCAGCTGAAGTTTCCACCACCGTTTAAGGTCATGCTTGTATCGCCATAATTCTTCCACAGTGCGTAATCATAACCGTCTTCAACGCCGGTCTTTTCGTTGTAGATCGTCGTAGCTGCCTGAGCCGATACGGAAGGAATCATCATTCCGATGCATAAAAGCAATGCTACAACACCCATAAGTTTGTTTCGTTGCATTTGGCAACCTCCTTTCTCTGACATTAAAATATCACATTTTAACTATAATGTAAATACTATATTTGTTGATTTTTTATAGTTTTTCGGCTATGTCACTATTAGTTTTTGTGCAAATTGCATGCGTTTTATGTTGATTTTTCCCCGAGAATTGCATATACTTAGCACAGTAAAGAAAAAAGGAGTCATTCGATGGAAACAAATAACCTTTATATCTGGTCCATAAAAAATATTAAAAGCAATCGCATTTCCATTCATGCGGCGCAGGTTGCTTTTTTTATCATGGTGTCCTTTTTTCCTTTTTTAATGTTTTTTATTACCTTGTTAAAGCATACTCCCATCAGTGAAGCGGTCCTTCTTGCCTCCGTACAGAAGGTCATTCCTGCCAGTTTAAGTTCCCTTATCTCAACGTGGCTGAATGAATCGTTTGAGGCATCCACAACCATTCTTTCCGCTACCGTTATTTCCGCATTATGGGCCGGTTCAAAAGGGTTTGCTAGTATTGCCTATGAATTGGAAGCAATATATAGTGATGGATTGGATAAACACCGTTCTTTTTTTTCAAGGCGTTTTCATTCCATCTTAGATACCGTTTTATTTACAATTATGATTATTATTAGCTTAATTCTTCTTGTTTTTGGCAACCAGATTATCCAGTTGATTAATCGCTTTCTGCCATTTATGCAGCACATGACATTACTTTTGTTTTTGCTGCGCTCGGCATTTTCTCTGTTACTGTTTACGATTTATTTCGCCTTTTTGTACTATTTTATACCGGGCCGCCATGCGCTGTTTAGGGAAGAACTTCCGGGTGCCATCCTGTCTTCCTTTCTCTGGATTTCGTTCTCGTATCTGTATTCTTTTTATGTGGATACCTGGGGCACGATTTCATCGATTTACGGCAGTTTGACATCCATTGTCTTTTTGATGTTATGGCTTTATTTCTGCATCACTTTTCTTTTTCTTGGTGCGCTTTTAAACAAATATCTGCAAACCTACCACAGCATTCACCCCATCAATGACCTCAGACGGATTTCTGATATTGTAAAATACTACCTAAAAAGTAAAATTTGAGAATTTCCTCGCACTTTTTTCCCTGAGCTGCCATTTGATTGGCACCGTTTTGGCTCATCCCAACACCGTGACCATAACCGCCTCCGGTGAAAATATAAGAATCTCCCTTTTTTTCTATTGTAAAATATCCGCTCGGCAGACAACTAAGTCCCGACACTTCTTTTTTATCTTTTCTAAGATAGATTAATTTCTCACCACCAAACAAATTTCTTAAATTATATTCTGTGTAAATCCGCAGTGTATTTTTGCTCCCCGTAATTTGCGCCATCACTGCCACACCGCTTTTTCCTCTTTTTAAAATTTCTACTTTTTTGATTTCTCCTAACTCTGTCTGTCCGGTACTGAAAAATGTTCCATCCTTTTGTTTTGTCTGAATCTGTGTCGGATTTTTTTCATACCGGCTTTTTATCTTTTCGGAAATAAATTGCTGCAATTGTTTTTCAGACACGGTTGTCCGCCAGCGATACCATGGCGAATTGGTATCATAACTTTTTATTTCACCTTGCAAAAATTCAGAAAAATCCGCTTCTTTCTGCAAATCCAGTGTTTTTCTACTATCTCCTAACAATACGCACGGCATAAGATAACTTCTGTCTTTTTTTGCAAACCATACCTCCTTAATCCCGGCAGAAACTCCTGCAGAAACAGAATAAAAATAAGTTTCTGCCACTTGGTTTTCTGCAAAAACAACCTGACCTTTTGTTTCATTAACTGCTGCGATGGACGCAGCATCCTCGCGCAGATTGTTATACACCTGGAATGACACACTGTCGTCGACGTGCGCACCTAAAGCTGCCAGCCTTTTTCCCGCCATCTGCTTGATGGCATAACTTCTGGCGCATACTGCCTGCGCTTTCAATGCCTCCTTTTGATATTCAGTCGGCATTTCACTTGGCACAACACTATATAAATATTCCTCTAATGGCAGCTCATTGATTATATGTAATGCCTTGTCCACTAAATCAATTTCAAAAATGCCCCGGTACTCCGGATGTCCATACTGCTTATTTACACTCTCTACCCGGATTTTACCACCCGAATCCGGTATCACCACGATATGTTCCTTCACGTTTTGTGCCGTCAGTTTTTGCTTTTCTGATGCATCAAAATGTGTCTTCTTCTTTCCTGCAGCCACGGTATACCCGGTTGTTCCTGAAAGCGTAACACTTGAGAAATCATAACTGTGATTTTTGTCATTTTGTAAAATCACACGAATATTAGCCGTTTTCTCTTTCTGTTCATATAGCAGCACCGCACAGATTTGCCCGGATGCCGCAACATATTTTGCTCCCGACTCACCTACCGATAATTCGTTTGCTTCCCCCGGTATCACTGTGCCATCACTTTTCAGATGATAAACACAAAATTCTGCATCCAGCGAAACAAAACCATAATTTTCAATCTGCAGTTTTTTATCCATAATACGCAGAATTTTTCCTTGGATCATATCTGGTTTTTTCCGAACTTTTACAACTTTTCCCTGCTCTTCAATTAAGTCTGCTACCCCGCTTATTTTTTCTTTGGAAACAGCAGAACGAAGCTGCCACGTTTTTTTCTGCCCGCGCCAGATTCCCTCAACTTTCTGTTGTTTTACGTCGGTTATGTACACATTGCGATACTCTTTTTTTGTTTTTACGACGCGACTCTCCCGAAAGGACTGAAACAGCCACAATCCGGCCACACAAAAAAACACAAGAAAAAATACAACAATTACTCTGCCTGTCCTTCTCAAAATAAAAATCCCCCTTTGCATTATAGTTTATGCAAAGAGGGTTTTATATATTACCATTCAATGAGCATTGCGCCCCAAGTTAATCCACCGCCAAAGCCTGACAAAATAATTTTATCTCCTCGCTCTAATAAATGATTGCGGTTTAACTCATCAAGCAATATCGGAATACTCGCAGACGATGTATTTCCATAACGGTCAAGATTCATCGGAAACTTATCAATGTCCACCTTCAGTCGTTTCGCAATCAGTTCCAAAATTCTGACATTTGCCTGATGCAGTACAAAGAATTTAATGTCATCTACATCCGTTTCTGTTTTTTTCAAAATCTGTTTCACACAACGTGGCACCATGGTAACGGCAAACCGAAACACTGCCTGACCATCCATGCGGATATAGTCTTTTTTTCGTTTAGAATTATGAAATGGATTTTGAATTCCACGGCCTTTACACGTAAGTACATCACCCTGTGTACCATCTGATCCGGTCACACTGGCAATCAGTCCTCCTACATTAGAATCATCTTTTTGAACAATCGCAGCCCCTGATCCATCCCCAAACAAAATGCAGGAACCTCGATCTGACCAGTCCACCTCTCGAGATAGAGTCTCAGCACCAGCCACAAGGACTGTTTTTGCCATTCCCATTTCAATATAAGCATACGCCGTATTTAAGGCAAATAAAAATCCGGAACACGCAGCATTAATATCAAAGCAAGTTGCCCGTATCGCGCCAATTGCTCCCTGTACCGAACAGGATGTACTTGGCACATACGTATCCGCCGATACCGTGGCTACAATAATCATATCTAACTCATCGGCTCCTATCCCTGCATTTTCCAGTGCAGCCTCTGCCGCATGAGCAGCCATATAAGTCGTTCCTTCTTTTCCATTTGAGAGATGTCTTTCTTTTATACCGGTTCGCTGTCGAATCCACTCATCATCTGTATCCACAATAGTTGACAAAAAGTTATTATCCGCTACTTTTTTTGGAAGGTAGCTGCCGGTTCCTATAATTCTGACTGACATAACATTTCCCCTTTATCCTAAATTCAAACATTGTATAGTATAAAGCCTTACTACGCCACTTGTCAATCGTAGTCATCAATACTACGTGTTGGCATTTTTCGGACTACTTTTTGTCTTATTCATTAAATTATTGTATGAAACCGCTCATAAAAAATACGTTTAAACACCCGGTACGCAACATCATAAACAAGCCATCCGATCACACCGGCAGGAATTAACAGTGGGTAAAAAGCTGCCATTTTCTGCATCGCATCTCCAAATAAAAGTTTTGGAAAAAAGAATATCATCGGAACATATATCAAAAGGAATATCACAAGCCTTATTACACAGTGAGCCCATTCTTTCAGATTCTTTTTTTGCATCAGTAAAAAAATTCCTTCTGATAAAAGTATGTAAGCAGCAAGTGCAAGATATAAAATCACATGCATCTTATTCGGATTCACAAAAAAGTCCAGTGCTGCACAAACAAAATAAAAAAGGATTCCCTCTTTGATTCCAAAGCGAACTACAATAATTCCTAACAGATATGCCGCCAATGCCGTAAAAAACACAGTATTGACAGAAATAACAGTACCAAGCACCGTAAAAACCGTGCTCAGTGCTGCGAATACGCCTAATATTGCTATTTTCTTCGTCTTATTTACATGCATGAGCACAAATCTCCTCCCATACATTCACAACAAGAATCTGCAATCCACAAATCACAACAGGGATTGCCGGTTCCGCATGCACTGCCGCCACCGTAGCTTCCATAGCCACCGTAACCGCCATAGCCGCCATAACCACCGCCAAATGGACTTCCACCGCCTCCGCGCTGCAGCTGCTGATAATACTGCTGGTATTCAGGATTAGAAGGGTCTAACTCGACTGCCTTTTTGGCATAATCCATCGCAACCACATTATTTCCCAAGCCAAGGTTTGCATACGAACTGAAATAATACCATCTGGCACTTCTGTTTTCCATACTGTTTAACACGTTAATCGCCTCGTTAAAACGACGTGCCCGGATGTAATTCATCGCAGCCATCAGATACTGGTCTTCTTCGGTATATTCTCCGCCATCACCGTAACCGCCGTAACTTTGATTTGTCTTACCGGAGCGCTCATTGACAATCTGGTTATAAGCTTCCTGTACTTCGCGAAATTTTTCTTCCGCCCAGTTTTTCTGCGATTCATCCGAATAGGAATCCGGATGATATTTCCGGCTTAATGTGCGGTATGCCTTTTTAATCTCGCGATCCGTTGCTCCTCTTGTCACTCCTAATACTGAATATGGGTCTCTTGTCATCATTTCCTCCGTTTCTTTTCATCCGTCACCCAGACACCTTCGTATAAAATATTTCTTAAAATCGGTAAATCCTGTTCCAGTGGTAACTTTTCAAACTCGGCAATTGCCATCCGAAGTGTTCCATCTAGCATTTCTCTTATTGTTTCTTCTAAGTCTTCTTCTCCGATTCGGTTCATAAACGGATTATAGCATCCTTTTTTTTCGTCGTCTGCCAAATCCATAAAGGCATCCATCATATAAATAAATTTGCCAAGGTAAAAACCAAAAGCACGTAAAATCTCCTGAAAAGCATCCTCTTTCCAAACAAACAATTCTGCCATCAGACTGCCAAACGGTCTCGCTGCCGCATCAATATCCTGACAGTTTTCTTTCTCCAATTCTGCGAGTTCTTTTAATGCTTTTTCAATTGCCTCAGCTTGTCTTTTATGCTTTTTTTCAATCTTTTTCTTTTTTGCAGCAAATACCTTCATGCCAAAAAAACCACTTATTTTTCTCTCGTCATCCCAATCATCTTTTAAGTGGTCATACGTCAAAAGAATATTCATATCCGACGCATAAACCGATACTTCATTCTGTATCATATACTGCTTCTTTGCCGGATGAATCAGACAGCGCTTTCTCATTTCTTCTTCTTTCGGTTCATATAAAGAACTTAATAAAATCACAAGAAATGTCATATCATAGGTAAGTGTCATCTGTCCGCGCCTGCCATGGTTTTCCAAAAGTGTATGACACAGTCCGCAGTAATATCCTTTGTATCTGGCAAATTCTCTTATCTTTAATTCCGGTTTATTTGCCGTTACATAACCAAACATCCAGTTTCTCCTATAAACGGTAATAACTCAGACACATGGAACGTCTCTAACTCATCACGTTTTCTTAATAAATTCAAACCGGCATTTCGGACACGAAATCGCGATTTTTCCACGCCCCTTTGGCACACGAATGGTCTGATGGCACTTCGGGCATCGATATAACTTTTTCGTTCCACTCCGCTCTTTCATACGAAGTCTGCAAAACTTAAAGTAGTTTTTTACCGGGTTCCAAAATTTCAAAAATTTCTGATTTTCTCTCTGGCGGTTCACAATATTTCTCGAAAAGCAGCGGAAGAAATAAAGTACAATCACAAGCATACTAACAAGCGCAAATACCGGCGCCGCCACCGTTCTTATGAAAATCCGCTGTAACACAAATAATAGTAAATACACGACAAACAAGAAGTTTCCAAACTGATCATTTCCATATCTGCCATACATCATCCGTCGAAACCAATTCATATCATCACATCCTTTCACCTGTCCCATATGAAATAAAACATACTAAAGGATACACCTATTTTGTGAACTTCCTATGAATCTGTTACATATTATTTGCTTTCTTCCATTTAAAATACTGGATAGTATAAAACAAAGAAATTAAAATCCATACGACAAATAGAATAATAAGTGCAGTGTTAAATACGCCCATGGAACCGGAACCAATCAGCAGATTTTTTCCAATAAACAAAATAGCAATAAAGGCAGCACACACCCAACAGCTTATCATTTCACTCTTACGGTTACGAATCGCACGTGGTTTACTCATAATAATACACATCCTTTACATAATAATCCATTGTTTTGCCCTGAGTAATATCCTATAATAGAATTAAAAAAAAATCAAGGAGCGTTTATCTATGAACGAAAATATGAGCGAAAACACAAGGGCACTGGGATTTTTACCTCCGCTCGGATGGAATTCTTGGAATACATTTACATGGGATATTAACGAATCCCTTATTTTTGAAATTGCAGACTGCATGGTAAAAGACGGCTATAAAGATGCCGGCTACGAATATCTTGTTATCGATGACTGCTGGAGTCTGAAAGAACGGAACGAAAACGGTCATCTAGTTGCCGACCCTAAAAAATTCCCACATGGCATGAAGGCGGTTGCCGACTACATCCATGACAAGGGACTGAAGTTTGGTATGTATTCCTGTGCCGGCACCCACACCTGTGCCGGATATCCGGGAAGCTTTGAGCATGAATTTGAAGATGCAAAGCAATTTGCGGATTTTGGTGTCGATTATCTCAAATACGATTTCTGCTTTAAGCCAAGACATATGTCCGGAGAGCTTCTTTATAAACGGATGAATTTGGCTCTTCGAAATTGTGGACGCCCAATTTTATTTTCTGCCTGCAACTGGGGTGAGGATAACGTACATAACTGGATTCGCGAATCCGGTGCCCATATGTACCGCTCCACACCGGATATCCAGGATAACTGGGAATCGATTCAAAAAATCGCCCTGTCCCAAATTGAAAAAGAAGCGTTCACCGGTTCCTTCTGCCACAATGACATGGACATGCTGGTGGTTGGTATGCACGGTGGCAGTAACGATGATTTTATCGGTTCCATCGGTGGCTGTACCGATACGCAGTACAAAACCCACTTTGCTCTCTGGGCTATGATGGGTTCCCCTTTGATGATTGGATGTGATATCAGAAAAGCCACACAGGAGACAAAAAACATTCTGTTAAACCGTGATTTAATTGCTATTAATCAGGATGCCGAATCTCGTGGAGCTTACCGTGTCCGTGTCGAACCTCAATGGTTCCATGAGGATGAAGCCTTTGTACTGGTAAAAGTTTTGTCGAATGGCGATTTGGCAATCGGGCTTTTCAATCTCAGCGACACAAATCGTGAATTAACAATTCAATTCTGGGATTTGGGGCTTCCTTACGCTTCCGGCATAGCACTGTCTATGTACGACTGCCACGAGCACAAAGAACTTGGTACTTTTAAAGAAAGGTTTGCCGTAACGGTGCCATCCTGCGACTGTATGGTCGTTCGTGCAAAATTGGTGTGAGTATGGATTCATGTCGAAACTTATGTAAAAAATGTGCAAAAAAACTTACCTCCGATGAAAAGGCAATTTACTTAAAATTAGTGGACCGCACAGCATCCCGTTTTCTCTGCCTGGACTGCCTTGGCGAAAAAATGGGATGTGGGCGCGAGCCTCTTGAAAAAAGAATCCGTTATTATCGGGAAAGCGGCAATTGTGTATTATTCCGTTAAAAAAGGAGTTTCTCCTCTTCATACAAACCAAGAGGAGAAACTCCTTTTTTATTTTGTTAAATCATGATTATTTTTTAATCAACAATGATTTTCCGGTCATCTCAGCCGGCTGTTCCATACCCATCATCTCAATCATAGTTGGAACGATGTCTGCCAAGCATCCGCCTTCACGAAGTGTATAATCTTCATCGTAATTTACAAGAACGAACGGAACCGGGTTTGTTGTATGAGCAGTGAATGGTTCGCCATCTTCATCCAGCAGTTTCTCTGCATTTCCGTGGTCAGCACAAATAAACATCTGTCCATCCACATCCAAAATGGCATCCACTGTTTTGCCAACACATTCATCAACTACCTCAATTGCTTTTATCGCTGCTTCCATGATACCGGTATGACCTACCATATCCGGATTTGCGAAGTTTACGATAATGACATCGTATTTATCCGAACGAATCGATTCTACCAGATTGTCGCAAACTTCATAGGCACTCATCTCCGGCTGCATATCAAACGTAGCTACTTTTGGAGAGTTTACAAGAATACGGTCTTCTCCTTCAAACTGCTTCTCTTCGCCGCCATTAAAGAAAAATGTAACATGTGCATACTTCTGTGTCTCGGCCAGACGAAGCTGTTTTTTACCATGTTTTGCCAGATATTCACCAAATGTCATTTTTAATTCTTCCGGTGGGAAGGCAACTAATACATTTGGCATCTCGGCATCATACTGTGCCATGCAGACAAACGTGAGTGGGAAATATCCGTTTCTTCTCTCAAATCCGGTAAATTCCGGATCTACAAAAGCTCTTGTCAACTGTCTTGCACGGTCCGGACGGAAGTTAAAGAAGATTACACTGTCATTTTCATGAATCATACCATTTTTATCAACAACAGTAGGAAGCATAAACTCGTCCGTTACATCATTCGCATACGAATCTTTGATTGCCTGTACCGGGTCATCTGCCTGTACACCTTCACCATATACCAAAGCAGAATATGCTTTTTCCTCACGGTCCCATGCATTATCACGATCCATCGCATAAAAACGTCCGGAAATCGTAGCAACAGAACCAACACCGATTTCTTTAATCTTAGCAACTAATTCTTCCATATACTCGGCTGCGGATGATGGTGGAACGTCACGTCCGTCAAGGTAAGCATGAACATATACCTTTTCCAGTCCGTTTTTCTTTGCCATTTCCAAAAGGCCGTATAAATGCTCCATATGGCTGTGCACACCGCCCGGTGACAACAGTCCCATCAAATGAAGTGCACTGTCATTTTTTTTGCAGTTTTCCATAGCGGCAACAAGTGCTTTATTCTCAAAGAAATCGCCATCCTGAATTGACTTTGAAATTTTAACAAGCATCTGGTATACAATTCTTCCGGCACCCATGTTGGTGTGTCCGACTTCAGAATTTCCCATCTGTCCGTCCGGCAGACCAACTGCCATACCGCTTGCTTCACCCTGAACAAAAGGATACTTTGCAATCAACTTATCCATAACCGGCGTTTTTGCCTGTTTTACAGCATTTCCTTCTGTCTTATCACTTAATCCATATCCATCTAAAATCATTAATACCGTTGGTTTCTTACTCATATTTCCTCCGTTCTGAAGTTCTTTTCACTTCTAACTGTATTTTCCTGCCAACATCCTATTATAATGGAGTTTGCAGTAGAAATCAATGATAACTTGCTTCAATAAATCTAACCTCGGTTCTGTGCATCTACCAAGTTTTCACTCTGATACATCTTGCGCAGTTTTGGTTTCTCAATTTTACCGGTTGGGTTTCTCGGTACATCTGCAAAGAAAATCTTACGAGGTCTCTTATAACGTGGAAGTCCTTTGCAGAACTCATTCATCTCATCTTCCGTGCAGACAGCCCCCGGAACCAGTTCGATAATCGCTGCTGCAATCTCTCCCAAACGGTCATCTTTTAGTCCGATAACAGCCACATCCTTTACTGCCTCATGTTTGCTCAGATAGTTTTCAATCTGAACCGGATACAAGTTTTCACCACCACTGATGATAACATCTTTTTTGCGGTCAACCAAATAGATAAAACCATCTTCATCCATCTCCGCCATATCACCGGTGTAAAGCCAGTCGCCGTGAAGAACTTCTTTTGTTGCCTCTTCATCGTTATAATAACATTTCATCACGCCGGGACCTTTAACCGCCAGCTCACCGACTTCACCTTGTTTTACTTCATTTCCGTCAGTGTCAATAATTTTTGCCTCCCAGCCATATCCCGGAACACCGATAGCGCCGACTTTATGGATATTTTCCACGCCAAGATGAACGCAGCCCGGTCCAATCGACTCACTTAAACCATAGTTCGTATCATACTGATGATTTGGAAAATACTCTTTCCAGCGGCGGATTAAGCTCTGTGGAACCGGCTGTGCACCAATATGCATCAGACGCCACTGGGATAATTCATAATCATCGGGTTTTAATCTTCCACTGTCAAGTTCCACGAGAATATCCTGTGCCCAAGGAACCAAAAGCCAGACAATTGTACATTTCTCATTGGAGACCGTCTCCAAAATTGTTTTCGGGCTTACCCCCTTCAAAAGCACTGCCTTGCTTCCTGTCAAAAGACTGCCAAACCAGTGCATCTTCGCTCCGGTATGATACAGCGGAGGAATACATAAGAACACATCGTCATGTGTCTGTCCGTGATGCTTCTGCTCGACTTTACAAGCATGCATCAAACTTTCATGATTATGTAAAATTGCTTTCGGAAATCCGGTTGTTCCGGAAGAAAAATAAATTGCCGCATCATCTTCGTCAGAAATTGGGATTCCCGGTGCTAAACTTGCACAGTTTGCCGTCAGTTTATCATAATCTTCCGCAAAGGACGGGCAGTCGCCTCCCACATAAAACAAAAGACGGTTCTGACTGATTTTATCGGCAATTTCTTCCACACGGCCGATAAATTCCGGACCAAACACTAAAACATCTACCTCCGCCAGATTCAAACAATATTCAATTTCATCCGGTGCATAGCGGAAATTAAGCGGCACCGCCAGTGCTCCGGTCTTTAATATACCAAAATAAATCGGAAGCCATTCCAAGCAGTTCATCAATAAAATCGCCACTTTGTCCCCTTTTCCAATCCCTCTGCTGATTAAAAGCTGTGCAAATCGATTGGCTTTTTCGTCAAATACATGCCATGTAATTTCCCTGCGGTAATGACACATCGGACTTGACTCGATTAATTCATAATCCCTCCATGTTACTCTTCTTTTCTCCTGAATATCCGGATTAATCTCTACAAGACTCACTTCGTTCGGATATTTTTTGGCATTTGCCTCCAATAAATCTGTAATTGGCATTCCCTTTATCCTCCATTTCAAAATACAAAAACTATCTATATCATATCGCATTTCCACTGATTTAGCAAGGATATCGCCTCGTCAATTTCGTCCACTGCATAGTCGCAAATCAAATCAAAGTCTTCCTTTGCATAATTCCACTTTGGTTCTCTTACTAAAACCGTCTGAAAACCACCTTTTTTTGCTCCTAAAACCGCCGGCAGAATATCCTCAAACACAAAACAGTTGCCCGGATTTACTCCCATCTTCTCTGCCGCCTTCAAATAGACATCCGGGAACTCTTTTCCTCTTTTTACATCCCCTGTTTCCGTAAATGAATGAAACCAGTCGTAGATTCCTAAATTTTTTAGGCACGGCTCAAACAAAGAAGCACTGTTTGAGGTTGCAACCGCCATTTTAATATCCTGCTTCTTTAGCCACAAAAGAAGTTTTTTTACCCCTTTTTTTAGTTTTACATCATGAGCATACGCATCTCTTGCCATCGCATCCCATTCCGCCATCACATCTTCCTTAGTCTCCTGCAGCAAAAAACGTTTGATGGTATATTTCGCCACCTCTTCAAACCCCATCGCCATAATTGCCGTGGAATAATCTTTTGGCACTTCAAATCCCCGTTTTTTCAAAAAATCGGTATCAATCTGCGACCAGACCCACGTCGAATCTAACAATGTGCCATCCAAATCAAATATGACTCCTTCTATCTTCACCGTATCCATCCCTTCTTTTTTTATCTTTTACCAGTATAACAGAATTCCCCCTATCTTTCCATGGCTTTTATAACCATCTGAGCGATTTTTTTATGTCCTTTTTCACTGGGATGCGGGTCAATTTCCCTTCCCTTGAAAGAAAGATTGACCATGGATTCCTTCTCGCCATCAAAACATTTTTTAATATCGACAAGCACATACTCATCCGATGGATAAAATCCGCGGTTCATCCGGTTAATATAAGCATCCGCAACCGAATACACCTGCGAAAACGCATCAATCCCCTTAGCAGGATTATAAATATTGTCCGCATATATTTTTACATCCGGATTAACCGCTCGAATTTCTCGGATGATTTTTGGAAAAGTTTTTGCAAACTGCACGCATGCTTCATCAAATTTATGTGCATCCCGTTTTATCATTTCTTCCATGTTTAAATCCAATTGAATCAAATGGAGTAAATCATTTGAGCCAATGGATAACGTAACAAAATCGGCATGTTTAATCGTTGCCCGGTACTTTTTATATTCCTTTCTTTCCGGATTTGTAAGTATATCAAGAAGTTCCCCGCTTTGCATCCCATTTTCTCCAAAATTCGTAACAAAAACCGAATCATACTTTGTCTCCAGATTTTTGCGAATCAATTCTACATACGACTGCTCTTTTCTATCGCTAAGTCCATACCCATATGCGATGCTGTCTCCAAGCGCCACATAGCGTATTGACGTTGATGTAATATCACCGGAACTTACCTTTTCCTCCGGTACAGCTTTAATTCCACAAAACACAGCGAACATAATCACCCCGATTCTTATTATCCATTTCACAAAAAAAGCCTCCTACACATAATAAAAGATTGCTTTTTTATTATGTGTAGAAGACTTAAAATTATTAGCTCATTTTGGATTTTTGAAAATTATCTTATTCGTCATCCTCTTCGACATTGTGATATACATTCTGCACATCATCATCCTCATCCAAAAGGTCCATAATACGCTGGAACATTTTTTTATCTTCATCTGAAGTAAGCTCCACATAATTTTGCGGAATCATGGTAATTTCAGCCTGTACCATCGGAACGTTTTCTTTTTCCAACGCTTCACGAACAACACTAAAATCCTCCGGTGTTGTAAGAATTTCGTAACTATCTTCTTCCTCAACAAAATCCTCTGCACCGGCATCCAATGCCATCATCATAAATTCATCGGCATCAGTCTCATATGCTTCTTTATCAACAAGAATCTGTCCTTTTGGGTCAAACATATAAGACACGCAGCCTGTCGTTCCTACATTACCGTTTCCTTTGGTAAATGCATTTCTTACATTTGAAGCAGTACGGTTTTTGTTATCCGTGAGTGCCTCTACAATAATTGCTGTTCCGTTCGGTCCATAGCCTTCATACTGGCAGCTTACATAATTAACCGCATCTACGTTTCCTGCTGCTTTTTTGATTCCACGCTCAATCGTGTCGTTTGGCATATTGTTTGCCTTTGCTTTTGCAACAACATCACGAAGTTTACTGTTATTATTCGGGTCTGGTCCGCCCTCTTTTACGGCTACCGCAATTTCACGGCCGATTACCGTAAAAATCTTACCTCTTTTAGCATCATTTTTCTCTTTTTTGTGCTTAATGTTTGCAAATTTTGAATGTCCTGACATGTTTTTACTCGACGAGATATTTCTACTCGTCTTCCTCCTTACTTATTACTTATTTTTTCAATCACTGCCGGTACTAAGTCCGCCGTACGGACTGCACACATAATCGTGTCATCCCCCGCAATGGATCCTACAATTTCTTCTATCTCAAGCGCATCAATTGCGGCGGCAACTGCCATCGCCATACCGCTTACCGTCTTGATTACTACCAAATTATCTGCCTGGTCGATACTCACCATACCATCCTGTAAAACTCTTGCATAGCGTTCGCCAAAGCTGGCACTTCCCGGAGTAACACAGATGTACTTGGATTTTCCGTTTTTATCTGCCTGTTTTTTTAACTGCAGTTCTTTGATATCCCGGCTGATGGTTGCCTGCGTCACCCGGAAACCGGATTCATGCAGACGCTTTCCAAGCTCCTCCTGCGTATCGATATCATACTCATCAATTAATTCTAATATTTTATTCTGTCTTACTCGCTTCATAAAAAACTCCGTTCCAAAACCTCAGCTCATTAATTACGGTTTAGTTTGCTCCGCATTTTATCAAAAAAGCTGGCATCACCTAACCGAACCATATCAAAAGTTTCTTTTGCTTTTTCAATCCATACAACATCACCTGTCGATACCGTCCAAAGCATCTGTCCGTCGCCTCGAATCGCAGCCTCATCCTGATAGTTTTCCTTTGTCTTTCCAACTTCTATCCTAAGTTTGGAATCCGAAGACACCACAAGACTTCTTTTATTCAACGAATGTGGGCAAATCGGTGTAATAATCATCGCTTCCATCGATGGCACTAACACCGGACCTGCTGCCGATAAATTATAGGCCGTCGAACCGGTCGGCGTCGACACCAAAATCCCATCTGCCACATAAGTATCCATCAGTTCATCATCTACATAGACATTTGCTGTTATCATATGTCCAAAATCCTGCTTGCCGATAATAAATTCATTAATCGCAATGCCAATCGCTTCTCCAACTGAAGTTTTCTGCACTCTGCCGGTAAGCGCCATCCGCTTTTCCACTTCATAATTTCCCGACAAAATTTCGTACAGTGCTTTTTGAATTCTCGGCTTTTCCACCTCGGTCAGAAACCCAAGTGTTCCAAAATTCACGCCAAAAATCGGAACATGACTGCCGGCAAACCGCTTCGCTGCCTGGATTACATAACCGTCTCCTCCAAGCACAATCACTAAATCTGCCCAGTCAATCTGCGTAACTTCAGACGAACTCCCTACTATTTTAGCACATTTTTCATGAGATTCCAAATATCTTTTTATTTCACTCGCCGTCTCATGATGTAAGTCTTTCTCAACATCGGAAATAATCTGAAAATTTTTCATCGCAGTTCCTCCTATAAAACCTCATGCGCATGCGCTACCAATTCTTTCACCGCTTCTTTCTGCTTTTCATCTATGGTAACCTGTTCTCTGTTATCATTCTCCATATAAAGGAGATATTCAATGTTTCCTTCCGGTCCGCGAATCGGCGAGTGATCAATCCCCAAAATATGAAACCCAAGCGAAAGTGCATAGTTCATAACCATCTGAATCACTTCTTCGTGGACACGGGGCTCTCTCACGACCCCCTTTTTTCCAACCTGTTCTCTGCCCGCCTCAAACTGTGGTTTAATCAAACAGACAATCTGAGCATTCTCCTTCATCAGTGCCTTAACCGGCTCTAATACTTTCGTGAGGGAAATAAAGGCGACATCGATGGAAACAAAATCTACTAACTCACCAATATCGTCCGGTGTGACATAGCGGATGTTTGTCTTTTCCATCGAGCATACTCTTTCATCCTGCCTTAACGACCACGCAAGCTGGTTTGTCCCCACATCAATCGCGTACACATACTTTGCGCCATTTTGCAGCATACAGTCCGTAAAACCACCGGTTGAAGAACCGACATCCATGCATACCGTATCCGTAAGAGAAATCGGAAACACGTTCATTGCCTGTTCCAATTTGTAACCGCCACGGCTGACATATTTCATTTTCTTTCCCCGGACTTCAATCTGCACCGATTCCGGAAATGTCTGTCCTGCTTTATCTTCTCTTTGATTATCGACAAATACTTCCCCTGCCATAATCACGGCTTTTGCTTTTTCACGGGAAGGCATGAGTCCCCTTTTCACAAGAAGGACATCCAATCGTTCTTTCTTTTCTTTCACCTTACTCACCATTTATCTTTCTTACAATCCGATTCGATACCGATGCCGCATCCAATCCATATTTCTCATAGAGTTCTTCCGGCGTTCCATGCTCAATAAACTGATCCGGGAAACATACGCTAAGACATTTGTGGTAAATTCTTTCCCGCAGTAAAAATGCTTGAATCTGCTCGGAAAAACCGCCGGTATACACATTGTCTTCCATTGTCACAATCAGACGGTGACTGATTGCTAATTCTCTTACCAAATCCTCATCAAACGGCTTCACAAAACGCATATTGACAATCGTTGGATGAATCCCTTGTACTGCTAACTTTTTTCGAACCTCACACGCTTTACTAACCATATTGCCTACTGCCAAAATAAGTACATCTTTTCCTTCATACAAAAGTTCTGCTTTGGCATACACAATCGGCTCTCTTTCTTCTTTCTCACAGCAGTACGCTTTTCCTCTTGGGTAGCGGACTGCCACCGGACCATCCATCTGCCCCAGAGCAAAATCCAGAACCTCAGTCAACTCTGCACCATCCATCGGCGAAATCACCGTCATCCCCGGCATCGTCGACAAAAAGGATAAGTCAAAAATACCCTGATGCGTCTCTCCATCATTTCCTACAATGCCGCTTCGGTCTACTGTAAAAATAACCGGCAGACTGCCAAGACACACATCATGAATCATCTGGTCATAGGCACGCTGCAAAAAGGTAGAATACAAAGAAACTACCGGTCTCATACCGCCTGCTGCAAGTCCTGCTGCAAAAGTAACCGCATGTTCTTCCGCAATTCCCACATCGAAAGCTCGTGATGGAAATGTTTTTGCAAAGGCTGCCGTTCCGGTTCCATCCGGCATCGCAGCACACACAGAAACCAGTTCATTGCACTGCGCCCCCCGTGACAAAAGCCAGTTGGAAAATATATTCGTATAAGTTACTTCGTTTGTTTTAAGAATCGTACCATCTTTTACATCAAAGGTTCCTACACCATGAAAAGCGGAAGGATTTTGTTCTGCCGGTTTATACCCTTTTCCCTTCTGGGTCAGAACATGCACCAAAACCGGCTGATTCGTAATCGAAAACGCTGTTTCAAAAGCTGTAACCATTTCATTTACATTGTGTCCATTCACCGGACCGATATAAATAAGCCCCATATCCTCAAACAGCATTCCCGGAATAAACAAATGCTTAATCGAGTCTTTCGCACGCTTAATCTGTCTGGCAAGCGGATGACCTACATTCGGAATTTTGTCTAACGAATTTTCAACATTCATTTTCAAATCCCGGTACTTACGGTTTGCACGGATTTTACCTAAGTAAGTTGACATACCACCTACATTTGGTGCAATCGACATCTTATTATCGTTTAACACAATAACCATATTCGTTTTTAATGCTGCGGCGTTATTTAACGCCTCAAATGCCATACCGCCGGATAATGCACCATCACCAATAACCGCTACCACCTTTTCATCGCCGCCACGCAAATCCCTTGCCTTAGCAAAGCCCTGTGCCACGGAAATCGAAGTCGAACTGTGTCCGGTATTAAACGTATCACTCGGATTTTCCTTGACTTTTGGAAAACCACTTAAGCCACCCATTTGGCGGAGTGTCGAAAAAGCATCCCCTCTCCCGGTCAGAATTTTATGCACATATGACTGGTGCCCCACATCCCAAATTAGTTTATCCTCCGGAAAATGCAAACACAAATGAAGTGCCATCGTAAGTTCCACCGCTCCTAAATTGGATGCCAAATGTCCTCCCGTCCGGCTCACACTCCGTACCAATTTGGCACGGATTTCCTTAGCTAACTGCCTATAATCTGCGGGGGCAATATTATGAATGTCATTTTCTTTTACTATTTGACTAAGTACCTTTTTCTTACTCACAAAATCATCCTCTTTATTTCTCCCGTTCCACTAAGGACATTAACAATTCCCGCAGAAACGATTTATGTTCTTCATCTGCCGCTGTTATGCCATCTAAGGCAGCAATACCGGCATCTGTATATTCTGCCACTTTTTTCCGGCTCTCCTCCATTCCATGCAGAACCGGATATGTGGATTTTTCATTCTTTTCATCACTGTGCACCGGTTTCCCGATGACTTTCTCATCCCCTGAAATATCCAGAATATCATCCTGAATCTGGAAAGCAAGTCCGATCGCCGTTCCCACATTTTCCATAATTCGTACTTCATCCTGTGAAGCACCGGCTAAACAGGCTCCAATCATAAGACTTGCCTCAATGAGTGCAGAAGTTTTATTTTTATAAACATAATGAAGCATCTGTTCATCGACAAATTTTCCGTTATTTTCAACATCAACAACTTGTCCGCCAACCATGCCGTAAATCCCTGCTTTTTTCCCTAATACTTTCAAAGCATTGGCAATTCTCTGCTTGTCCGTTTTACTGTCAAACGCAAGAAATGCCGTCTCATAAGCAAGATTCAACAAAGCATCTCCGGCAAGAATCCCCATCGCTTCTCCATACTTTTTATGTGTCGTTAATTTACCACGACGGTAATCATCATTATCCATCGCCGGCAAATCATCATGCACAAGCGAATACGTGTGAATCATTTCCATCGCCATCATAAACGGACGAACTGCTTTTTCATCCGTTCCTCCAAACATGGAATATGTCTCATAAAGAAACATTGGTCTAAGTCGTTTACCACCGGCATTGATACTGTAATTAACAGCCTCCAATACCGTTTTTTCATAGCCTTCTTCCTTTGGAAGGTACGGGATAAATCCCTCTTCTATATTTTGTATTTTTTCCTGCCATTTATCCTTCGACATCTTCTTCTCCTTCCATCATCAGGACCTTTATTTTTTTCTCCACGCGGTCAATAGCGTCATTTCCCATTTTCACAAGTTTCATTCCTTCCGAAAATGCCTGATAGGATTCTTCTAACGTCATTTTATCATTTTCCATCTGTGTTACAGTATCATCTAAACGATCCATAATTTCTTCTAAAGAAATTTCTTTTTTTTCTTCCATTATGCTTTTTCCTCCTCGACGACTTCCTGTACTTCACTTTTCACAACGCCATCTGAAAATGTCATCATCAAAACATCGTTTACTTGAAGTGATTTCACGGAATCCACCATCCTGCCCGCCTCATCAGTCACATAAGCATAGCCGCCGGCAAGGCGTTTTAACGGACTTTTTGCATCCAGTCTTGCCGCCAAAAGTGACATCATTTGTTTCTTTTTCTGTAGTTCATTTTTCATATTACGAAAGAGGCGTTCCTCTATGTCAATCAAATATTGTCTCTTCTGTACCATCTGGTTTTCCGGATTCAGATAGCGGAGCCGCTTCTCTGTAAAATCCAAGTGCTCACGCCCTGCATCCACCTGTGCCAGAATACAACGTGCCAGACGGTCTTTATATCCATATAATTCTTCTAATACAAGACGGACATCATAAACCGCCAGTTCTGCTGCCGCTGAAGGTGTCGGTGCGCGTAAATCCGCCACGTAATCTGCAATTGTCACATCGGTTTCATGTCCGACTGCTGAAATCACCGGCGTCCGGCATTCATAAATTGCCTGTGCCACGATTTCCTCATTAAATGCCCACAAGTCTTCCATTGAGCCGCCGCCTCGCCCCGCTAAAATAACGTCCACGCCAAATTCATCCAAGAAAGAAATTCCCCCAGCAATGGATTGTGCCGCTCCTTCTCCCTGCACTTTTGCCGGATATAAATAAAGCTGCACATAAGGATTGCGTCTTGTAGCAATCTGAATCATATCATGGACTGCCGCACCGGTTTTCGCCGTTACGATACCGACTTTTTTTACATACTTTGGAATTGGCAGCTTTCGATCCTCGTCAAAATATCCTGCTGCCTCCAGCTTTTTCTTTAATTTTTCATACTGCTCCTGTAAGTGTCCATCTCCTACCGGGACAATTTTTTTGGCATAGAGCTGATATTTCCCATCGCGCTCGTATACACTAATAGAGCCGCCAACTACGACTTCCTGTCCATTCTCCATCCGAAAATCAAGTCCGCCGCGGTCACCGCGGAACATCACGCACGTAAGCTGTGAGCGGTCGTCTTTTAACGAAAAATAAATATGCCCGGAGCTATGATATTTGCAATTGGAAATTTCGCCTTTTACAAATACAACCGACAGGGCATATTCTTTGGAAAACATATTCTTAATATACTGATTGACGGAAGAGACGGAATATACATTTCCTCTATTCATTTACAATCTTACCCAAGATACCATTCACAAACGCAGCACCATTCTCTCCACCATACTCTTTTGCAAGTTCCACGGCTTCATTGACGGCTACGCCGACCGGTACACTTTCCTCATATAATGCTTCATAAACAGCCAGTCTCAAAATTGCTAATTCCGCTTTTGCAATTCGCTCAATCTTCCAGCCCTTTGCATTTGCCGAAATTTTTTCATCAATATCCGGCATCAAAGCAATCAGCCGTTCCACTTTTTCGCGGACTTCCTTTTCATCCTTTTCACTAATTTCATGTTCTTCCGGAAAATGGAAATTCGCCAAAAAATTACTCATCTGTTCTTCAAACTCATCGGTTCCATAAAAATCATTCTGGAACATCAGACAGAAGATACATTCTCTCATCTCATGTCGTGTCATAACTATCCTCTTAATCCTGTTCTAAACTTACACCGGCGATTCGCACATTCACCTGTTTTACTGTCAAACCGGTCATGGAATTAATCGCCTGCATTACTTTTTCCTGCACCTGTTTGCAGGTTTTTGGAATGCTGTATCCATATTTCATATTAATTGCCAATTCAACCATTGCGATGTCGTCTGCCACTTCCACCTTGACACCTTTGGACAAATTCTTTGCACCAAATTTGCCTGCCAGCTCACCGGCCAAGCCGCCTGCCATCGAATCCACGCCTTCTACTTCTGATGCGGAAATACCGGCAATGCTTGCTACGACTTCATTGGCAATCTGCACTTCGCCAATCCCTGTGTGTTTTTCCATAGAATCATTTGTCATCTCTGTCATACTTTCGTACCTCCTATTGGTATGATACTACAACAAAACAGTTGTAATATGTATTATAGCAGATTTATTTCTTTTTGCCAACAGGCGATATTACAATTTTATCGGCACTGCACTCGGTTTTTCTTTTTACGATATCTTCAATCTGTGCAATCTGGCTCTCCGTCAAATCATCCGCATTTACAACAACATCCACGCTGTCGGATAAAATTGTCACAACAGCTTCTGAAAATCCCTTCGCTGCCAGCAGATTTTCGGTTGCCGTTTCTTTTTCGCTGATTTCGGTCATCTGCATAATCTGCTGCATTGCCTTGTCTTTTTGCGCATTGGTTACATTTTTGTTATTCACTAAATTTGTAAGCGTCTCTTTGTTTTTCGCACGCGTCTGTTCTCTCGAAAGTTTTGCCTCCTCGAAATAATTTCCGGTAACAGTGTTACTTACAAGTACTGCTTCACCGGCATTTTCCTTATTGGAAACCTTTTGTCCACTTGTGCTCACTGCCTTGCCACTGGCTGCATCTGCTGTTTCTTCGTCCTCATCAAGAACAATATCCTCCTCTGAAATGTCTGCTGAGCTTTCGGTTGCCGCTTTGTTATGATCCCCATGTCCGTTCATTGTCAGTTCTTCACGGTCTGTCATGCTCAGATACCCGGCAATCGCAACCATCACAACAAGCGCGGTAATAATAATTTGGTTTTTTTTCAAAATTTTCTTCACTCCTTTGCCTCCTTACTTTTCATTATTTTTATTTTATGACTCTCAATAGAAAATAATGCACTTACCGCATCGGTTATTTCTCTTTTTATCACAGAATCGTATCCGCCTTCGCAGACAATGACAATCCCCTCGATTTCCGGCTCCTTCTCCTGTATGATATACGGAGAAGAATCACGGCTTGAATTTTCCACTAAAACTGTTTTTTCCTCGTTGGACTCTCCTTTTTGCGTATTATCTTTTAATGTCACTTTCTCATTTGACGCCTTCAAAGTAATCATTACATCCGCATGCCCGACTCCGTCCACCCTCTGTAAAAGCTGTTTTAACTCTTCCTCCCGCTCCGCCTTATATTCCTCAAGTGTCCCCTTTGTCTCCGCGTCTGTAACATCGGACGAAGAAGCAGGTGCCGCCGCCTTTTCATCCGCATTTTCCGAATAGGAAAAAAACAAAAGCAGTACACCACATATAACAACCGCTAACAATTTCAAAGTTCCTGCTTTTTCAATTAGTTTTTTTAATTCCTCTTTCATGCGCTATGCCTCCTCAATCCAAATCTTTTCTTCTTCCACACCATACCGAAAAGCCAGTTCATTCTGCCACTCCTTTTGCATTTTATCTGCATTTTTTACGCGCACCCTTATCAATATAATTTTCATATCATCCATCTTTATCCGGCAATCGGATTCATCCACCCCACATTGCAGTGCAATATCTTTTTTTACCTGTGCCACATATTTCTCTTTCATCTGTTTTTCATACTTTTCTCCAAGCAGACGAATTTCCTCTTTCGTCTGTTCCACCTGCTGTTTGTTTTCCGAAAGAATATAATTTTTTTCCCATACCTTTCCTTTTCCAAAAAAGCCAAGCACCGGAACAAGCACAAGTAAAATAACAATCAAACTTGTCACATAAGTAAAATACTTTTTGTATTCCGTTCCCATAAATAAATTTGTAAGCAGTGCCGCAAGCAGTAAAAATACTACAACCTGTCTCACCATCTGAAATGCTGCTTCCATGAAATCTCCTTTCGTCCGTCATGAGCCAAGATTTGTACTGACTAACACAATGACTATCGACAGTAAAAACATAAGTCCGGATGCCAGTAAATACCCTAACATCAGTTTTCCGCTTGTGGCTGCCGACTGCAATACCATCACAATTCTGTGGTCGCTGACCGGCTGCGCAACCGCTCCTGCCACACGGTATAAAAAGGTAAATAAAAAAACTTTCATCATCGGGTACAGACAAAGAATCACAATGGCAATCACACCGCCTACTCCGACCGCACTCTTAATTAACAGACCGCTTCCATATACGGTATCCATCACACTGCCCGCTGTATTTCCCACACCGGGCATCCCCTTTGCCACGTTCCAGACCGCATTATTTCTCACACGGTCCATTACCGGAACTAACAAGCCCTGGATTCCCTGATAGCCAATCATTGCTGCAAACAAAATACGAATTGACATCCTTAATATACTGCCAATTAAATCCACCATTTTCGAGAACCGGTGTCCTGCCATCTGATTGATCACACTCAGGAAAAAATAGATTTCAACCCCCGGCATCAAAAAATATTTCATTGCCATCGAAAGCAGCCCCATCGCAAGAAGCATTGCTTCATAAAAGGCAAGCGAACTCTGCATTTTCCCGCCATAGCAGAGGGTAAGTGAAAAAGAAGGAATCAAAGCTTTCATAAAGCCAATCAGATTTTCTAGTGCTTTCTCTGCCACGGCATACACACCTAAAAATCCCGAAAGCACGAGTGAAAACAAAAGAAGAAATACGACAAAAAATCCCGTTTCTCCCAAATCACCGTCCCCAATCGTACCGGCAAATTTCACAAAAATCCCCGCAAACACGCTGAGTGCAAGAATATGTAAAATAGTTTTTTTCTGTGCATCCCACTGACCGGTCACCTGCTCACAGATACAGTCAACAATTGCCCCAAAGGAAAAATCGGCCGTTCCATCCATAACGTCTGTAACATACTGCTGTAAGGAAAAACTTTGCTCTGTATTTTCCTGCAAAGAAAGATCCGCCTGTTCTAAAGACAATTCATTCTGCCACTCTTCTTTCTGCTCTGCCTTAGCTTCTGTATCAAATGAAAAACCAAATAGCAGAACCATTAAAAAAATGAAACATTTCTTTTTCACTGCAACATATCCCCCAAAGTCTTTAAAAGCGTCTCGACAACCGGAAAGCTCACTAACATCATGCTGATTTTTCCTATCATATTGATCTGACTGGCAACCGCTCCATTACCGGCATCCCGGCAAAGATTCACGACAAGCTGCGTCAAATAGGCAATTCCTAACATTTTAAGAAGGATTCCTAAGTATTCTCTGCTTAAGCCGATTGCCTGTTCAAATTCATGGATTCTCTCAATCACCATGCGGATGGATGACAAACTATAAATTGCTAACAATAGGACTGTCCCTATCATCACGGCAACCGCATATTCCCGTTTCACACTGCCGGCTATTAAAGACAGAAAAACAGCCGCCAGACCAAGCACCGCCACTTTCACCATTTTATTCACCTCCCTTACAGAGAAAACATGTCCTCAACGCTTGTGAACAATTCAGAAATATATGGAATAATCCAAAACAAAACTAAAAGAAGTCCTGCTAAGCTTACAATAAATGCCTGTTCATCGCGCCCGGATTGTTTGAGAATCTGATTTAAAATGGTAACTAATATTCCCACCAATGCAATTTTAAATATAATTGTTATTTCCATAGGTAATGCATTCGTTCCTTTCTTCTTTTCCATCGCCTCTTACACCAATAAAAGACAGATTAAAACACCGCTAAAAGCGCCTATCACCGGATACATACGAAGCCTTTCATGGCTTTCTTTTTCCGTTTGCTCCATTCTCAGTTTTAAGCGGCGTACATAAATCTGAATGGTTGAAACCTGCATTTCCAAATCCAGATATCCGAGTGTACCACCTAATTTTTCCCACTCTTCCCGCTCTTCTTTTTCCATCTGCGACTTTGTTAAAACCTTTCTCGCTGTCTGGCACCAAATCGTTTCCAGTGCTCCTTCGTGGGTATTAAGCTTTTTTGCAATCTGTGCAAAAAAACTGCCAACGATACCGCCAATCCTTACCGAAACCTCTTCGCATGCCTCCATCAGCGGCGTGTGCCCGTATTCCATTTCTCCCTGTAAAATAAGAAGTGCTCTTTCACAGTCCTGCATATTATGTAAGCGGTTGCCATATCGAATCCGATAAAAAATACCGATTCCAAAACTTCCCAACAGGACAAAAATCATTCCTAAAAATTTTATTTCCATATCGTCTTTCCCTCCTTATCATAAACAGCCAGACATTTGCCCGGATGAAACAGATTGTCCAAAAGTATATAGCGCTCAAACATCCTGTTTTCAAATACAGCCTGAAACTCTTTTTTCTGCCGGACCTGCGAAAGCGTTTCTCCATGAATGGTTGCTAAAAGAGAACAGCCGCTTGTAAGTGCATATGATAGAGCGGCAATATCTTCGCTTGTCCCAATTTCATCGACAGCAACAACCTGCGGAGCCATCGAGCGAATCATCATGCGCACACCATCCGCTTTTTTGCATCCATCTAACACATCACAAAAAGAGCCTAAATCTCTTTGTGAAATTCCCATATAGCAGCCGGCTATTTCCGAGCGTTCGTCAACTACCGCCACATTGCACTGCCTTGAAAGATTCCTCACAAAATCACGCAAAAGCGTTGTTTTTCCACCACCCGGAGGAGCTATAATCAGCGTTGGTAAAATCACGGTATTTAACACGACAAATGGCATCAATTCATCGGAACATCCCTTTATTTCATGGGAAATACGGATGTTTAATCCGGACAAATACCGCATCGTCTTCACCGCTCCATGCTCATACACAACATGTCCGGCAAGACCAACTCTGTGTCCACCGGGAATGGTAAGAAATCCCTCTCTCATCTGCTCCTCAAAAGCATACAATGACTGTCTGCTGATTCGCGAAATCAACTCTTTCCATTCCGCCATCGTAACACTTTGTTTTTGCTCCGGCACAACAAATCTGCCATCATACCGTAAAGCAATGCCCTTTTCTCTGCGGATTCTTATTTCCTGCAGTTTTTCTTCTTTTAAAACCACGCGTTCAACCAGTTTCCGCAGTCTTTCCGGCAAAAGTTCCCGAATCTCTTTATTTAGCAAATGCACCCCTCCTTTTTTTACATGTATATGCCTGTCCGCACGGAATATACCACCCATTTGCCTTGACACCCCATCTTATTTGTACTAAACTGAGGGCAAAAAGCAAAAGAAGGACTTAATATTATGGAATACGGATTAATAGGAGAAAAATTAGGCCATAGTGCCTCCAAAGAAATTCATGAACAATTAGCAGACTACTCATATGAGTTACATCCTCTCACCAAAGAAGATTTTCCGATTTTTATGGAGGAAAAAGCGTTTCGCGCCCTGAATGTTACCATTCCTTACAAGCAGGCAGTTATCCCTTATCTTACCGCCATGGATGAGAATGCAAAAGCGATTGGTGCCGTCAACACGATTGTGAACCAAAATGGCTCCCTCTATGGCTACAATACAGATATGCCGGGATTTCTCTATATGGTAAAGAAAAATGGTATCGACATGGAAGGGAAAAAAGTTGTTGTCCTTGGAAATGGTGGTGCCTCTCAGGCAATTCAGGCAGGTGTCAAAAAAATGAATCCCGCTAAAATGATTGTGGTCGGCAACCGAACCATCAAAGAGGGAGTTCTTACTTACGAACAGTGTTTCGCCCTCCACAGTGATGCGGACATTGTCGTAAATACAAGTCCGGTCGGCATGTATCCAAATGTCGATTTTTCACCGGTTGACTTAACTCATTTTCCTCAATGTCAGGCAGTCATTGATATCATTGCCAATCCGCTTACCACGAAACTTGTCGCACAGGCAAGAGAACTTGGCATGAAGGGTATCACCGGACTGGAAATGCTGATTGCACAGGCAAAATATGCCGTTGAAATCTTTTTGGACACAAAAATACCGGAAGAAAAAATTGATGAAATCTATCAGAATATGAAAAAAAAGTCGTAAATACAAAAAAGGAGCCGTACCGGCAACTGATATGCTCCCTTCTAGGTAGACAAGTGAAATAATTAAACTTGTTACTTAGGAG